>ENA-ORCU01000082-ORCU01000082.1-marine-metagenome-genome-assembly--contig:-NODE-82-length-99410-cov-6.630465_pt1 | contig 99410 bp, 103 predicted proteins | sample MGYA00248631_ERZ508512 | MGnify/ENA primary metagenome ERZ508512 (study PRJEB26183, sample SAMN06268844) | marine metagenome | isolation source: Tt an P1 anaerobic enrichment on pine from sediment taken...
TCCTGTTATGTACAGAAATCAGCTTCTAGCATCTTAGTCTCTTTTTTTAATGTGTCCTTGACACGGGGTCCATTTTAGTAGTATGACTTCTTTTTATTTAGTGTTATTTTCCTTAATCGAATAACCCATAAGTGATTTCCGATTACAACATATCTATCATAATTAATGAAAAATCAAAGTAACTTATAACTATTTGCTTCAATCTATTGGTTTGTAACCATCTTCAAGTATTTTCGTTTCTAGTTTATGATAGTCAACCTTTAAGTTCTCATTAACGATTTTTTCTGCTTTGACAAACCAATTCTCCGACTCTATAAGCTTTTCCATATCCATCTCATTATACTCAAGTAAAATTGTAGAAGTATAAACATTCTCTTCAATCCTTGATGAATGGCTTATTCCCTCGATTAGAAAGACTCCACCTGAGCACCCCGAACTTATTAATTCACTATACTTTTCAATCAGTTCTGTTTCACCAATTGGAAAAACCACTTCATCAATCATTTCCATGGTTGATACAATTTCATCCTCGTAATAAACCACAACCGTGCTTATATGATCTACTTTTGTTCCCCAAATTTCAGTATCCTCCGATCTATAACTAAATCTTGAGATCATTACATCATTACTCTTGCAACCAGTCAGCATCATAATGAATATAATTATTAGTGTTAGGCCTCTTTTCATAATAATCCTCCATGCTTTGAAGTGAACTGTTCAAAAATAACTAATTCAAATTTATCCCACTTTAATCTGCATCAAAATTACTAACTATTGCTGATGCAAAAGCTATTTCCCCTACAATCGCATCTTTGCCTACGTCAAAAATATCCCCCACTCTTATCTTCCAAAAAATCTTAATGCTCCATAGCCAAATAATATAAACGGACTGAAGAACATAATATTAAAACTCTGATCTTGCCAAGCAATAATAAATAAAATCACAAATGCTATGACTAACCAAGCATTAGATAATCTTCTATGCCTAATTTTCGATTTTTCGAACTCCTTTTTCCTTCTCTCTAGTATAAAATTTTCACTTAATGGATCCGATTCTATACTCTCTGTAAATATTTCTCCACTTTCAAGCCCTTTTAAAGTATATTTTCTCTTACAAGTTTCACATTCATAGAATATAGTATTTTCGTATACATCAACCTTTGATTGATTATACGTTTCATCATTTTCTACTATAATTATACCGCTTAATTGTAAGCTTGAATTTTCTTCGCTTTTTATCATGTACGATAATGCGAATGAACGTATCATCAATTCAGTGACTATAAAAAAATCAGAAACATTACATATATTCTTTTCGTCATTCGGCTTTCCTCCACATGTAGTTTACATCTCGCATGGTGAACAAAAATTTCCTTTAGCAAAAACCTAATATTAGGCAGTTCATCCCAAAACACAACTCTCTAAGTTAGTCACCCATTTTCCAGTTATTATCTTTCTTCTTTCCACCAATAACCCAATTGGTACTGTAACTATAACTACTCAAATTCATATCATCAGGATTAGTTTCTAAATCCAAAATAAGTGTAATCATGCTTATTAGGTTAATCGGAAATGAATCTTGTAATTCAACGATGTACTTGTCACCATTTCGCCTTTTCCATGGCGAACGTTTAATAAACCCAACCTGCTTCTCATCTACAAATACCGAATACTCATTGCCCGTATGCATATATACTTTATATGCAGAATCCTTTACTTTGCCAGTGACAACATCATTTTTTTTAATGGACGCTCTTGCTCTTTGAAAATAGCCAACCTGCATATTATTTTCATAATAATTATATTTCAGATTCTCTACCCCCAAAAATGAAAATATACTGCAAAGAACCAATTTGAACCAACCCTTTTGTTTAGCTATATAAGCATTGTGACTATCATATAACTCGACTTTTCTTAACCCTATAAAAATGATTCTATTTGCTCGAACTTTATATATAATTGTATTGGTCTGCAAATCTATAATTCTATATTCTAAATTCTTCTTAAATTCTTCTTGTACTATAGATATTTTCAATTTATACTCCTTGATTACGTATTATCCAAATACTCATTGGAGTAAAAAACACATAATAATAGACCCATATCCAAATTGTATTCTGAAAATCATTTTTAAAGAGTTCCTGAATATAAAGTGGTATTAACCCCGCCAAAACAAAACTATATAAAGGTATCAGAATAACTAATTGATAGATTCGACTCCTCTTTTTTCCAACCATATAGTTAACCATTGCAGCCGCCCCAACAAAAACTAAAGAAAATGGAATTAGTAAGAGAAAATATTGGTATTTATCTTTAATAATCTTTTTCATTTCATGATATAGTTTAAACACCATATCATCGCCTCCTTTTTACACCGCTTTATCTCACTTAGAATCATAAAGAGTCAAAATCGTCCTCTCTTTTGTTCCCATTCCATTCGAACCTGCTGTAATAGTAACGTTATTTATTCTTCCAGTTAGAATTTCTATGAGCTAATTATACCATTTATTGGAATATTTCTATCCTCTTCGGTATTCTTTCTTAATCAAATAAATCCTAAAACAATAAAAAAAGGACCATTATTGGTCCTTATTCCTTGCTTTGTTTGCCTGTAAGCGAATCGATCTTTAATTTGAAGATTGTAACCCCTCGCAAGGCATCCTTATTGCCTTCGAATTTTTTAATCATCTCAGTCGGCTTCTCTTCCAAATGCAAAAACATCTTGGTTAGAGCCTGACTCTTTTCATTAATGTCATGAACCACTTCCATGGTTCCTTCAATTACCACCGATCGATAGGCATGACTGCATTGTCCTTCAATATAACCACGGTCTTGAATGACCAATCCACACACCTGCGGATTCGCCCGAATATAGTCCAACTTACGCCCTGCCTTGGCGCCATGAAAATAGCAGGCATTCTCATCTTCATCATAGCCATAGCTCATAGCTACTGTATAGGGAACACCTTCATGACTCAAAGCCAAAACCATGTACTTGCCTGCTCGTAAAATCGAATGAATAACGCTTAAATCCGTTATCTCCCGCTCTTTTCTTTGCATATGATAGCGCATCTTTGCCTCCTCAATGCTCAGATTATCCCTTATACTAAGAATAAGGAGGGATAAAATGGCAAAACAATTGGTCGTGTTATGGACTCAGCATAGTCAAGTTACATTCACAGAAATGATTTACCCTTATACCATGAATAGTAAACTGAAAAACTGGGGAAAAGAAAAGGGCTATTTAATTGAACACACGCCGAACCAGGGAGACAGGAATCTCTCTCAGTCGCCGACGTCTGCCAACGCCCCAACGCTCTAAGCGAAAATCACTTAACCTTCCTTGGCCAATTAATTTGATTCCATCAATCTCCAAAAAATCCATGGGATGAATGAGTCCCTCAGGGCGTTCGAAATCATGAATTCCTGCACGCCGAAAAACTGTTGCCGCAAACTGAGAACAAAAATACGCGTTTTGTCTTGTTAAGGCAACCCCCACTTTGGCGAATGCCATTCCCAAGAGGTTAAAACGGTAAAGTTTTCGATTCCGGTCAAAATGCCGAATCTGACGCTGCAGATTATTGTACTGCTTCTTTGTAATCTCCAGCTCATAAAGAGCGAATTGCGCTTTCTGAAAATGCTGGTAAACGCCATCTTTCACATCCTCTTCAACAAAGCCTCCAAACAAGGGATTGCTATAAAATATCCGTCCAAAAGAATAAAATGTCTGATGTGACTCATCAAGTCCAATAGAGATATGGGAAAACGGACAGTCCGATGCCTTGCGGATTATCGTGCTTAGCATCGAACCTGTATAGGTGAGCAAAATATATGCGTGGTAAGTTTTTTCATTCATGCTTATGCCTCTTCTGTCAATAATAGTCCTATCTTACCACAGATTGCACACATCCCCTAGAAAAACCAGCTTACAACTTCCTTAATTTACTCAGCGTCGTTTCTTTGCGCTTTTCTGCTCTCTTCGTTCCCGCTCTCTCAGTTTTTTCTCCATATATCGCTGTTCTCTAAGAATCTTTTGATAGCTTTCCCACCGTTGTGGATCCAAGTCTCCTCTGTCTAGGGCGGCTTTTACAGCACAACCAGGCTCGCCGGTATGACCACAGTCCCGAAACCGGCATTGGGCCGCCAAGGCTTCTATTTCTGCAAAAACAGACCCACTCGCTTCTTCATCATCTAAAAGCTGCAATTCCCTCATTCCCGGTGTATCAATCAAGAAAGCACCATTTTCCAAAGTCACCAATTCACGATAAGTCGTTGTATGACGGCCCTTGTCGTCATTCCTTAATCCTTGAGTTACCAGATGAGCCTCCCCTAGCAGGAAATTGGTCAGGGTTGACTTTCCGACACCGGATGAACCCAGCAAAACACCAGTCTCACCCGGATTCAAGGAAGCCTTCCATTCCTCTACACCTTCGCCTGTTAGTGCACTCACCGCATAGATGGGCACACCAAAAGCAATGCTTTCCACTTGTGCAAGATATTCATCAAGGTTCTCACAGAGATCCCGTTTGGTTAAAAGAATAGCCGGATCTCCACCGCTGCTCCAGGCTTGGGTCAGGTAACGTTCCAACCGTCTAAGATTGAAATCGTCATTTAATGCCATGCAAACATAAACTCGGTCAATATTGGCTGCTACTACCTGCTCATCCAGACGGTTGCCAGCCACTTTTCTAGAGAAAAGACTTTTTCTGGGCAGTACCGCTTCAATCATTCCGTGTCCCGCCCGGTCATCCAGTCGATCCACCTTTACATAATCCCCTACGGCCGGATACTCTGCCATGGAAATTGCTTGGGCTTGAAATTTTCCTTTTACCTCAGCCAAGAAAGTTCCTTTTCCGCCTGTAAGGTGATAAAGCCCTCGATCCACCCGCGTCACTCGCGCAATCAGATCGCTTTGATTTTTATCATTTACTACTAGTTTTTCTTTATTTATTTGATTCACTCAATGCCCTCCGCATAATTTTGGGCATAAAAAAGCCCGGACCTGTCACTCCGGGCAATTGGATTCGCAAAGGGATCCAGTTCTTCAAGGTTTTATTAAAAACGTCTGGCCGGAGTGAGATTTAGTTTGGATTCACTTGATAAAACGAGAAGATTCATTTTCATCATTTTCATCACTCCTTTTCCTTGAAGAATTTGTCTACACTATAACACGATCATTCTGAAAATTCAACTTAATATTGTAAACTTTATATAACATGCCTTAAGAACGGTATATAACCGGACTCGCCCCAAACAAAATATCCATCCTCGCGCAGAGCTTTTCCATCTCGGTTACTTCTTCTACCAGATGGGTGATATTTCGAATCTCAGACGGCTCTTTGATCTCTTCAATCTCAATGCCGAGATTTTTTCGATAGAAGGTATAACTCTTCCATAAGCTTTGCTTGATTCGCGGAACATCCGATGGTCTACGCAGCAAATCCAAGATCTGCTCCCTTTCATATTCCAGATTGGCTATAGGCGTCTTCTTGTTGAACTGCGCAAATGTTTTACCCATTTCGCGCGCTCGCTCATTATCAATTTCCTGGCATAAAAATTTTACCACATGCCAAGCATCATAAAACTCAGATAAACTTAAAATCTTCTGATCCTTTAGCCACAAGAAAGCAAATAGCCTTCTTCGCCAGTCCCACCACTTCAGTTGACTTTGAAGATCCTGGGCAGGAATCAGGAAGAAACCTTCACGATATAGAAGCGCACCGAAGGTTCCAGGCGGTCTTCCCATCCTGGTCCCTTTTAACGTTGTCCGATAGACCCCGCAGCTTGGGCTCCCCTCCATAAAAATGTAAGCACTGACATCTGCTTTTTGAAGCCGTTTCAATCCTTTTAAGCAGGCTTCTTTCATCTCTTCGGTAATGTCTTCATTTCCTTTCATCACCTTGGCTCGGCCTTCCCAGACATCAAGCCCATTGCCTCCGACAAGGCGAATTGCTCCACGAGGCGTACCCAGTCCCGCCTCAATCTCCGGACAAACAGGATGCCAATAAAAGGCATTTCGTTCCCGCTCCAATTTCTGCAGCATGTCCCACCCTTTTCGATTGTAACGAACCTTGGCGCCGTACATGCACATGCTAATTCCAATCGCGACTTTTTCATGAATGATCATGGTTTCACCTCCATCTACAAATCTCATACCCTTTTTTTCTCAGTTTTTGAAAAAAACATAAAAGTTCGGGCATCATATGAATAGGAAGTGCATTACAAGAAAGGAGAATGAATAATGAAACTGAATGCCGCGCTTGTCCTGCAGGGCGGTGCCATGAGAAGTATGTTTACCACAGGTGTCCTAGATGCCTTTTTGGAAGAAGGCTTGGTATTTCCATATATCGTCGGAGTTTCTGCAGGCGCTGCCAACGGCGTAGCCTATTTGGCTCGAGATACAGGACGAACCTGTCGAGTCAACCTGACCTATATTCGCGATCCTCGTTTTATGGGATTTAAAAACTATCGAAAAACAGGAAGCTTTTTCAATTTTGACTTTCTCTATGATGAAATGCCCCATCATCTTGATCCCTTTAACTATGAGGCTTTGTTTGCTTCTGAAGAGGAGCTTGAAGTCGGTGCCACCAACTGCGAGACTGGAGAAGTCGACTACTTTTCCTTTCAGGAAGCAAAAAAGAGTCAAGAGTTCAGGACTTTTTTACATGCCCTCTATGCGTCCTGCAGCATGCCCTGCGTTTGCAAACCGATTTATTTACATGGAATCCCCTATCTGGATGGAGGGATCGGAGAGCCCATCCCAACAGAACGGGCTTGGGAACAAGGCTATGAAAACCAAGTGGTTATTCTCACCCAAGCCTTAGTACCCCTCAAACGAACCCGCATCCGAACTTTGCCGCCCAGATGGACCTACCGCAAAAGCTATCCAAACATTGTATCCCTTTGTAATCACTATGATGAAATCTTCAACGAAACCTTGCAAACACTCCTTGAAGGAAAAGCGAAGGGACAATTTACCTTGATCGCCCCGGACCAGGATTATGGCGTCCATGTCACAGAACGTAACCGCAACAAACTAATTCGGCTTTACTTTCACGGATTCGACAAGGGACTGGCCTACGCAAAGCAAATCAAGGCATAAAGATAGGGAGGATGAGCATCCTCCCTATTCTCTCGTCAATTTTTTTATCAATTTTTCATGCTGCGGATAAGCCTCAAGCAGTTCCGCTTGCGGCAGCAATTCAAAGTCTTCAAACTCAAATCCTGGTGCTACAGTACATCCCACTAGGGCGTAGCCTGCGTCAACACAGCTGCCAAAAATGGTACCCCGTTTTACGACCGCCTGATAGACCTCTCCTTGGTCCAAATTCCTTCCCAATCGGATTTCCCGATGATTTCCGTCTGCTTCTATAACATGCACAGAAAGCGAACTGCCTTCGTAGAAATGCCACACTTCATCGGATTTTAGGCGGTGAAGTGCAGAGAAGTTTCCTTCCATCATCAAAAAATAGATTGCGGTGGACGCCGCATGGGGCTGATCCAAATCAATGGATTCATATCCGGTTACCATGCCATCATCCTTATAGGTTTGCCGGTAAAATCCACCTTCCGGATGAGGACTCAGCTCCAGCTCTCGAACTAGTTTCTCTACTCGTTCCATCTTGACTCCTTTTGGCTTTTCACCAGCATATCGCGATAACAACTAAGAGTCAATTATAGTTTTAATGCCATAAAGTCTTGGCGCAGCCTATGAAAATCATCAATCCAATCGGCAATTTCTTGCTCATGCTCCAATTCATCATTTAGAATCTGTACGGCCATTTGATGGGTCGCAAAATCTTTGCCGGCTGTAAACTCAGCAATCTCTTCATACCGTTGGATTGCACAGCGCTCCCCAGCCAGATTTTGCGCCAATATCGCCTCTATGTATGGATCCGTAGGCGCTTCATATGCACATCGTGCCTTGTCCATCCATTCTGCCGGAGACAAAATCGGTGTGCCGCCCAGTTGAATAATACGGTTCGCTACCAATTCTGCATGGGCTAGCTCCTCATTGGCATGAACCAATAATTCCGGCTCAATCTCACTGCGCATCGGTCCGGTCATCACTTTCACACCAATCCAATATTGGTAGTAAGCCAACCATTCTTCTGCCAATGCCTCATTCAGCATGCCAACCAACTTTTCTACGTCCAACTTTGCAATTGCAATACCTTTTTCGCTCATTTGAATTCCTCCTTCATAGTGAACATTCCCCTTTTTTGAAATGATAATCATTTCAATTTATTTTATATACCCCTTGCGGGTATAGAGTGTTGTGTGGTAAGATAATCAGGAAATGTTTTGAAAGGAGTAATGATCGATGAAAATCAATGTAATTTCAAACCGCTGCCCGCAAAATCATCCTTGCCCGTCAACCCGTGTTTGTCCTGTTGGAGCAATTAAACAAGTGGGCTTTGGCGCACCTACCATTGATGAGGACCTTTGCATCAACTGTGGTCGCTGTTTGCGTTCTTGTCCATACGGTGTATTCCAATCTGCATAAAAAAAGAACATAACTCATCATTTATTGATTAGTTATGTTCTCTGATACATATCTCAATAACAAATTACTCTTTAAACAACATGACATTACGCTATTCTCTCAGATTCAATATAATCCTGTGCTAATAATTCTAATTGTGGAAAATTTCCTGCCGATTCCTCTTCCCTTAGGAAATCTTCAAAATACTCTTTTGCCAGTTTATAATCTTTCTTATAAATTTCATTTATCAAACCAAGATAGAAAAGCAACTGATATTTCTCTAGCTCAAGTCCATAAATCTTAGAAATGTAATCTTCAATCTCAGTAATTGAATGATAATCATGTTTAGATAATATTTTTTTATACTTACGATATGCAGTCAGAACTCTTCCTTCATATGCTAATAAAAAAGCTTCACTATATTTCCACTCTACACCTTTGGAATCCAAATGCATTGCTCTCACTGTATATTCTCGCGCTTTGTCAATATCTCTTGTTTTATAAAAAGTAATATTAGCCATAGAAATATTATACCTATATGAATCAGGATCATTAGTCTTCATTCTTTCAAGATACTCTTGCGCAATCCTCAAATTTCTATTCCCACCATTATCTAAATAACTGGTGTAATAAGAATTGAATTGTCTAACCAATAATTCTTCAGTAACCACTGGCAATCTTTCGTATATTTCTTTTAGAATTTCTGATTCTCCATTATAATTATCAAGACGTTCTTTAATATATTGATGTGCATCTAAGAAAATTTTTTCATCACTACTCAATAAATTAAGAACCAATATTATATATTTTATTATTATCACTAATTCGTTTGAGATCTCTTTCTTAGCTTCATATGATGATTCCTCATAAATAAAATACTCTTTTATCATTTTGCTCAATTCCTTCTTAACAAAGGAGTGATACGACTCTTCAAATTTTGAATGAGTTTTGAATTCTGTTTTTAATGAGTATACTAGCGAACCATCGATTTTTCCATTATCAACTTTGATCTCAATCCCTAAACACCCATCAGTTTTCTGTAAAACATCTTTACAACTATCCTTAAAATATTTACTGTCTTTAGTACGTAAAAAAGGGACAACTTCCATTTCTAGATCTTCGGTCTCGTCAATAAATTTTCTTAATGTCGATAAAAAACCATTACGTACATAATTATACTTTTCTAAGTCATCCGTGCTAATAAAAAATACAATCCCATTTTCCTTTCTAAACGATCCAATCAGATAATTTGTTCTTATCAACCACACAAAAAAACTAATAAAGAATAGAGTTTGAATTATGATAATCACAATATTACCCCAAATATATTGCTCTTCATCTTTAAAACTATAATGACCCTTTTCATATAAAATAATGCAAGTAACAAAGTATAAAACAAACAAAAACAAAAAACCAATTTTTGAATCCTTATTGTCAATTATCTTTTTTACATTATCAATCATTTTGTTCTCCAAGAATTTTATACCTAATTATACCAAATATTTGAAAAAAAAATAAGCTAATCAATATTAGCTTATTTTTCATTTATCAATGTTTTTTACGCTGATTTTTTTGATTTAATGGTCTTATAAGGCCAATGTTCAATCCCGCCGATATGAACTACGTTCTTATGTCCAAGTTTCAGCAATTGCACACAGGCTCGCATGGCGCGGGATCCGCTTTGACAATATACAAGAACAGGCATTTCAGGATCCGGCAATTCTTTTCTTCTTCTACGAAGTTCCTGCAAAGGGATCAAATGTGCTTTCGGAAGATGCTTTTTTCTATACTCCCCCGGGGTTCTCACATCAAGCAAGAAAACTTTCTCTTTGTCCATTCGGGATTTCGCCTCTTCCGGACGCAGTTTCTTAATCTTTCTCGTATAGTAAGTTCCTACCCCTAAGCGATATACCATAAAGGCTGCAATTCCTATCCAAACCCATTGTGACATCAACACTTCCCCCATTCGTTCTTTTCTCTATTTATATCAAAAAAAATGTATTTTCGCAATGGAAATAACTTCATTTTCTTTCTTGACTCTGATAATAATTCTTTGCTCGTCTCGCTTCTTCAGCATGATCACATATCGGCGATATATACTTATACCCCCTATTGCCCCATGGTTTATGCACCTCTTTGGCAGGGATATCTCTCAATTCCTCCACCCATTCCTTAATCCACTCAGCGTCCGGATCAAAACGTTTCCCCTGGGTCCATGGATTAAAGATTCGAAAATAAGGTTGTGCATCACATCCGGTTGATGCCACCCATTGCCATCCGCCATTATTCAGGTATGGATCCGCATCCACCAGTTGGTCCAAAAAGTAGCTCTCCCCTTTACGCCAATCCACATGCAGGTCTTTGATAAGAAATGATGCGGCAATCATGCGGGCACGATTTGGCATCTTTCCGGTTGCTGCCAGTTGACGCATGGCGGCATCCACCACAGGGACTCCCGTTTCTCCGGCTTTCCATCGTGCAAATCCCTCTTCATTTTCTTCCCATACAACAGGCTTGCCATTCCAGTTTTCTGTCATGGCTTGAGGCTTCTCCTCATAAATTCGGTAATAGAATTCTCTCCAAATCAACTGACGAATCCAGCTTTCCGCGCCTTCCGACATGGCTTGTTTCCAAACATCCTCCACGAGTCTACAGGGTGACACCTCGCCAAATCGCAGGTACTGAGACATTTGACTGGTTCCCTTCTTACCGATCAGGTCGCGAGTCTCATGATAACGATGAATCCGGTCTGAAAGAAATTGATCCCAGTCTGCCTGACCTTGGAAACTTCCCCTATAACAACCTTCCCGCTCCCTGTCCAATACGGCTCGAAAATTTCGATAGAAAGGAGTAAAGACATGATAGGTTCCCTGCTGCTTGGTTTGAATTCGATCGATTGGCAGCAGCAATTGCCGTTCCGATTCTTGCCATGCAGTATTGACAGGCAGTATCGAACGAAGTCTTTTTTGATCTCTTTTGTGCTTGGGCAAATGCGCAATGGAAGTGATGAGGCGATGAATAGAATGTGACTTTATCCAACCGATCATCTCATCGGTGGTTGAAAAATCAATCCATGTTCCCCCATGATCAATGATCGTTTTCGAGAGTTGATCTGCTAAGGACTGCAGTCGGCTTTTTTGACGAACATTTGCGGCTTCCATGGTCTCTTGACAATACAAGACAGGTCCCTTGTTTGCTTTTACAAACTTCCATAATGGGTTATCTTTTTCCCATCTCATTTCGTGAACCAGCCAATAAACTTCCATGACAAAGCCTCCCTCTCCATTGGAATGAATTCGCCTTCATTATAGCATAAAAAATAAAGCCAGGATTAGTCCTGACTTTGTTCCTCATAGCTTAATTTATATTTGGCTTTTTCTTGGCAGAGATAGCAAGTCTCCTCGGATTCCGCCAATTCGATATCCGGTGCCACTTCCCAATCCACCACAGTAATATCAATGATTTCATCCAAATGTTCTGCACAGCTAAACCGTTCCATCTTCATCCTCCAAAAGCGTAAAGACTTCCGTTCTTCGATCCCGGTAGGTCATGGTTAGGTTTACATCTTCTTCTGGTGAAAAACCTTGAGTTCTTAGAACATCTGCCACTGTTCGAAAAGCCAGTTCAGGAAAATTGTTCTCACCACTTAAATGACCCAAGAGAACAATTTCTTCGCGAAAATCCAAAACACGCGACATCAGCATCCCACAATCTTCATTGGACAAATGACCAAACTTGCCTTTGATCCGCTGCTTTAAAGGCCATGGATAAGACCCCATGCGAAGCATCTCTGGATCGTGGTTCGATTCGACCAAATAAAGGTCCGCACCCTTAATTCGCCGTTCCATTTCCTCACTGACATAACCAGTATCAGTCATCAGTGTAATCTTTTTGTCCTTATAGTGAAAATTGTATCCATTGGGCTCCAAAGCATCATGATGCACATGGAAAGCTTCCACTTGCAAGAGATCAAGATAGAAAGCCTCGTCCGTCTGAAAAACCTGACGGTTCTCTGGCGCAATCTTGCCAATAATGGATTCCATCCCCCGCCAAGTATTTTTGTTGGCGTAAATCGGCAGATTAAACCGTCGAGAGAGAACACCCACACCATGAACGTGATCCCTGTGTTCATGGGTGACAAAAATCCCCGTTAAGGTTTTAGGATCCACCCCGATGGATTCAAGACCCAATTGAACGCGCTTGCCCGAGAGTCCCGCGTCGATCAGATACCGGCCTTGGCCCGCTTCTAAAAAGCTGCAGTTTCCACTGCTTCCGCTGAATAAATTACAAAACCGAAATGCCATAAGACCTCCCTATTCCTGAGAGAGAGAAACTCTATCGATATCCGCGCCAAGTCCGCGCAACTTCTCAATCACTTTCTCGTAACCACGATCCACATGATAGATATTCTCGACGACCGTTTCATCAGAGGCAACCAGTCCGGCAATTACACAAGCCGCGCCTGCTCGAAGATCCATGGCTTCAATATTTGCGCCACTCAAAGGACCGTTTCCAATCACAACTGCAACCCGGCGATCCACTTTAATCTCCGCACCCATCTTAATCAACTCTTCAATATACTTGAATCGTCCCTCGTAAATATTCTCAGTAATCATACTTGTGCCTTCCGCCTGGGTCAGCATCACAGTAATCGGTTGCTGCAAGTCTGTCGGGAAACCTGGATAAGGCAGGGTCTTCACATCAATCGCCTTAAGCTTGTCCACCGCAGTCACACGAACCGCTTCATCGTATTCTTCTACCTTGACACCTGCTTCACGCAATTTGGCAATAACAGGCTCCAAGTGCTTAGGAATTACATTTTTAACCAAAACATCGCCGCCCGTAGCCGCGCCCGCGATCATATAGGTGCCTGCTTCAATCTGATCAGGAATTACTGCATAAATGCAGCCTTTCAAAGCTTCAACCCCTTCAATACGGATCACATCCGTACCGGCGCCCTTGATATTGGCACCCATGGAGTTTAAGAAGTTAGCTGTATCAACAATATGCGGCTCCTTGGCAGGATTCTCAATAGTTGTCTTTCCCTTTGCCAAGACAGATGCCAGCATTACGTTGATGGTTGCACCAATGCTCACCACATCCATGTAAATATGGTCCCCAATCAAGTCATCTGCTTCACATGAAATAAGACCATGGGAAATATCGACTGTCGCGCCAAGTCCTTCGAAGCCTTTGATATGTTGATCAATCGGTCGAGTACCAATATTGCAGCCACCCGGATAGTTGACAATAGCTTTGCGGAATCGGCCAAGGCCTGATCCCAGCAGATAATAACTTGAACGCAATCGCTTGGTAAGATCCGTTGTCGCCTTGCACTCATCAACACCGGATGTATTGATCGTCAACACGCCATCCTCGGTCAATGTGGCTTCCGCGCCAATTTCTTTCATAATCTCCACCAATGTATATACGTCATTTATCAATGGCACATTCTCAATAATGCACGTTTCTTTCGTTAATAATGTAGAGGCGATAATCGGCAATGCCGCATTTTTAAAGCCGCTAATTTGAACCTCTCCGTTTAGAGGCTTTCCCCCTCGAATCACAAACATTTCACTCATCTCACTCTGCCGAGAATCGGCTCTTCCCCCTTTACAAATCCTCTTCTGTTACACTCACTGACTCTATTATATAAAACTCATGCAAGATTTCAAGAAATCCCTTCACGTTCACAATTTGTTAAAGATCTAAATACCGTACAGACCCGTCACTAAACTGGAAGCGCCAAGCCGGCAGAGCCTCCCCTTCAATGACATCCCCGAAGAAATAATCATTTTTATAGGGATCAAAATTGTAGGCAATTTCTGCTGAAACAATTCGTTTATACTGGTCTTCCTGCAAACCCATCAAGATCAGCATGGCATCCGGCATTCTCGGCATCAAGAGGGTTTCCCCTGAGGCACGAACCACTTCAAGCGCCAGTCCATGCGCGAATACCACACCCGCCCGTGTAATATTCAAGTCAAAAAAGCTGCCGCCAATCATATTTTCCCCATCGGTACTTAAAAACTGTACCTGATAACTGGAAGGTTTCAAGCGATACCCCGTATAAGGCTCACGGTATTCCACCTCTTCAATATAGGACAATCGCACATTGCTTTCTTGAATTCCCATTAAGGAAAGAAAGTTTAAGGCTATCTCTTCTGCCCGACTCTCATCCAAATCAGGATACAGTTCCTCTACAGCACGGCTTGTATAGAAGAATTCTTTTCCAAAGTTGAAAGTCAGGGTTTCCTGCTCAGTTTCATATTTCTCAAAATAGGGATCTGTTGTCACATCATATTCGCTGCCAAACAGCGTATATGCAATGGCAGGACCGTTTAGTTCGACAAACCGCACCATAACCGGCGCAACCGCCTTGCGGTCTGTATCCATCTCACCAATAAATCGAATATGATTATCTTTCAGCTGTTCTTGAACGGCTTCCACATACTGAGGACTCATATCCGGATCCACTTGCCGTTCCTTTTCCCGAATCCACAGAGAAAATAGCAGGATATTGGTAATGGTAAATCCAATTATTAAGATGTTCTTCGCCTTTGACCAATCCATCCTTATTCCTCTCTTTGTGCAATATCCACCAAATGACCCGTGTGCACATCAAAATAATAGTAATAGTCATCAATCAGGATTTCCCAGATTGCCAACAGTTCCATTTCCCCATCAATTTGCTTGTCTGGGAAATCAAAGTATGCCAGCTTCACATCCTCAATAGATTGATAAATGGCTACACCATAATCAGCCGGCTCTTCTTCTCCGCGAGCACGCAAGGATCCTTGGTAACGCGATACAATGGTATCAAAATTTCTGTCGATAACATCCTGAGGGCTAAAGGTATCCTGCGGCAGGGGCTGCACGCTCGGTTCTACAAACCTCAAAATTCTCCTGTAGGTTTTTACAGTATTGTATTTCACATACACCTCGATGGGTGATTTCAAGTTCAAGCTCTCTTCCATTTCATGCTTCAGTCGCACTGGTGTGTCGTTAATAAAATAAGAGAATGAAAAACGAAAATCATTATCATCCCCAGTTTCAACTCCTGTTAAATACACGGGCGCGCCAATCTCATCACGTTCTGAAATAAATCTACCTGCTGCGTGCAGAGACTCATACAAACTCGGGTCATCTACCCATACTGGCTGTGTATTGGTATACTCCAATAATCCATCTTCCGAAATGACCAAGGTGTCATTACCTTGTACAAAGATGGTGGTGTAGTCACTTTCCACAATTCGTCTGGCGTAATCAAAGTTCTCTTCAAAGAAGCCCTTGGCGATTCTCTCCAGAGAAGCCGCGTCATCCACATCAACCGCCGATTGAACGCGAACATTGGGCAATACATCCCCCAAGGTAATGGGCAGATAGAACTCCGCCTGGTCATTCAACAAGACTCCTGGATAATAATGAATATAATCCGCTTCATTTGCCTCGCGCAAGAGTGCCGTCAAATTGCTTGGCGCTATGGCAGAATTCAGACGTACCGCTTCCTGGTCGTGATAGAAAACCAAATCACCATTTTCCGCGCTGATCCAAATTCCCGTAACCGTTTCTGGCAGTTCCAAAGATCCTTCAGGTGCAATTCCATAAATCCGCAATAACAAGTCCAAATCAAATTCTGATGAAAAGACATAGTCTACTGATCGTTCTGACTTCCGCTCCTGCACCTCATCCCAAAGGATGGGCTCAATGCCGGTTTCATCGGATTCCAACATCGTTTTCATCCGTGTCTGTCCTGCCTCCCAAATAGATGGGGCTTTCGTTGGCGACAAAATTGTATGAGAATCCTTTGAAAAATGCAAAATCATACTTTCGGGCAAAATAAAATTGGAGAGCACAAAAGACGACACCACGGGCGTCGCCTGTTCCTCTCCAATAATTGGTTTCATTGTATAAAGAACCTGCGATGAAAGAAAAACACTCATCGCGAAAAGTCCTATGATAATCATGGTTTTAATTCGTTCCATAAAACCCTCTCCACTTTTTTAATACATGGAAAGTGGCCGCTGGATAGGAGCAAGAACTGCTGGAGTATAGAGGGCTTCGGTTTCTTCCTCTAGCTTTTCCAAAAATTCTGTAGCTCGTTCCATACTCGTTACGGTAACGGATAGGGCGTATTCCTCGGAACGTCGCATATTGCCTTCCGTCTGAATCAAAAGCACATACCGACCCGGCTGCAGACTCAATTCATACAACCAACGTCCAGTCTGCCCAATGGTTTCAGAAAACATCTTCTTCGGCAAGCTTGGCAGCTCCAGGGTTTCTACAACTGGTTCTTCTTCAACAACTTCAATGAAATCCAAAGATGTTGGTTCAACCAGCCCCGCGTTCAATGGTACTGGCACCGACTCTTCCAAGTCCAGGTCTGCCGTTTCCACTTCCGCCTCCTCTGTTTCAACTTCCGTTTCAGTTTCTGCAAGATTCGGCAAAACAGCCGTATGGTAGTCAACTACCATATCCCGCACATTCAAACGGAAACTGCCAAAAACGAAATACTCCGACTCCAACGGATACACTTTGACCGTCACAATACTCCCTGCAGCAGACTGCAAGGAAATCGGAATCTTCCCTGTCGACGACACATAGTTCCCCTCCGGTGAAAGAATTTCCATATCGAGTGGCTCACTATTCACTTGATTGATTGCCTCTCCATCCGCAAAACCTGCACTTGCACAAGTCAGCATCAAGACGATGGCCATCCCGATCAGGATGAGAACGGGTGTCTTCTTCATAATCTTGCCTCCAGAATACACGATACGTTCTCATTATATCGACTCCTCATTACAGGATGATTACAGATCAATTACGATTAATTTAAACCAATTCCTGGGACTCAGGTAAAGCAAATCGAATCTCTACTCTTGTCCCATTTCCATACTCACTGTCAATGGTAATGGTGCCGCCATGCAGCTCTACAATCTGCTTGGCAATAGACAAGCCCAAACCGGTACCGCCCATAGCACGGCTACGTGCCTTATTGACCCGATAGAAGCGTTCAAAAATACGATCCAAATCTTCCTTGGGTATCCCTGATCCATTGTCTATAACGCGAACCACCAAATCCTGATCTTCTTGCAAGGCTCTCACCGCAATCGAGCCACCCTCTTGGGTATATTTAATGGCATTGGAAACCACATTCAAGACAACCTGTTCCAAGGCGTCTCGGTTACCAGTCAAACATGGCAGATCCGGTTCCACCTGCACACGCAAGCTTTGGTTCTTGGCTCGTGCGGAAATCTGCATCTTCAAGTCAATCAGTTCCAAAAGATCTTTCAAACAGACCTCGGACAATTCCCAATTGGTTTCCTGATAATCCATAGATGACAGCTGCAAGAGGTCTCGTACGATTCTTGTCATACGGTCACACTCATTATTGATGACGCCCAAAAAGCGGGTCGACATTTCCTTATCATCCAAGACGCCATCCATAATAGTTTCTGTATAGCTTTTAATGGTCGTTATCGGCGTTTTCAACTCATGCGATACATTGGCTACAAATTCACGGCGCATGGCTTCCAACTTATGATGTTCAGTAATATCCTGAAATACCAAAATCAAACCGCTTCGAACACCCTTGTCATTCAAAAATGGCGCGTAATGAGCCCGGTATACTTCCTCTGGGCTGAATTCCAAAAGCAATTCTCCTTGCGCGGCTTCCGATTCCAATATATCTCCCAACAAGAAATCCGGCCGCAATTCCTGAAGGACTGGTAGCACCATCGGCGCTTTTTCTCCCTCACTGATATCAAACAGCTTCATCCCAATGGGATTAGCATGCAAAAGATTCCCTGAACGGTCAATGGCGATCAAACCATCCGCCATATTGTCAAACAAGGTTGTCAATTTGCTGCTCTCTTCAGAAAGCTGAGAGATGGTCTTCTTCAATTCATCGGTCAAACTATTAAACATGGTCGCCAATTGGCCCAACTCGTCATCCGACTTAACATCAACTTTCTGGTCAAAATCCCCTTCCGCCATGCGGGATGCCTTTTTTGTAACCGCTTGGATCGGCACCGTTATGCTTCGGGATAGAATCGAGCCCAAAATGATGGTCATGACCAAGGCCAAAGACATGCCTTGGAATAGAATGGTCCTGGCCGAGGCCAAGACTTGGTTGGTCACTTCCAAATCGCTGGTGACATATACAATTCCTTTAACTTCACCGCTAATCGTAAATAAAGGAACCACCAGGTGGGTTACTGTGTCCTCCGGTTGATAGGTTCCCTTTTTGATTTTATTGGTTGATTCGCCATTCAAGGCATTAAAAATCAACTCGTTGTCAATCACTTCCGTCTCATAGGCGCTCTTGCCCAAAAGATTTTGCGCTCCCATGGAATTCGCCAACACCATGGGTGCCGCGCCATCCACTTTCAGCAAATAGGCTTGATCCGTCTGGGCGATTGGCCAAGCGGAAAAAGACTCGGCAATCCGTCGGTCATTATCGGTCCAATCGTCGCTTCGCAGAGAAGGCAATACCTGTACCTGTTCCGCGTATTGATTCATATTGCTGAGAATCCATTCCTCCTGTTGCGTTTGCAACCGGTCCAGAATAAAGACCCCAACCATAGTGACCGCCATAAATACCAGAAGGAAGTAGATGATAACGAGTCGCCATCGTATGCTTTTAAACATCCTTAACCCCTCTTAAAGTAGTAACCGACGCCTCGCTTTGTTAAAACATACTTCGCTTTCGATGCATCGTCTTCAATTTTTTGTCGCAAGCGGCGAACTGTCACATCAACAGTTCGAATATCTCCGTAATACTCATAACCCCACACTTCTTCCAGCAATTGCTCCCGAGAAAAGACTTGATCCGGTTTTGCCGCCAAAAATTGTAGAAGTTCAAACTCCCGCAAGGTCAACTCGATTACCTGTCCACGCTTCTTCACCTCGTACTTGACCAGATCAATCTCCAGGTCGTTGTAACGAAGCACCTGCTTGTCATCCGACTTCATAGAAAGATCTTCCACTTCCCAACGGCGCAAGTTTGCTTTAACACGAGCCAATAGTTCGCGGATGCTGAAAGGTTTAGTGATATAGTCATCAGCGCCCAGTTCCAGGCCCAAAACCTTATCTACCTCTTCTTCTTTTGCGGTTACCATCAGTACCGGCAATTGTGAACGATCCCGAATTTCCTTTAAGACCTGAAAACCATCTTTCTTTGGAATCATCACATCCAGCAAAATCAAATCCGGTTTCTCCGAAAAGGCTTTTTGCAAGGCTTCTTCACCATCATAGGCGTTGACTACCTGGTACCCTTCCCGTTCTAAGTTGAATTTTAAAATATCCGCAATCGGCAATTCATCTTCTACTACTAAAATTTTATGTGCCATTCTACCACTCCTGTTCCTTTCTTCAAACCCATTTTGAAGAAAAGAACTCCCATCGGGAGTTCTTTATTAACGATAAGCCTTACCGCCTAGATAGTTATACGGGTTATAGGCAACTCCGTACTTCCTCACTTCAAAGTGCAAATGTGAGCCAGTTGAATTTCCTGTATTGCCCACTGCTCCAATCGTTTTGTCTTTATATACTTTTTCACCTTTTTTCACATAGATTGCGCTCATATGCGCATAACGCGTTTGGAATCCGCCGCCATGGTCAATATATACGCAATAACCATATCCTGATTTCCACCCCGAAAAGGTTACGGTACCGCCATCGGCTGCTTTTATCGGGGTTCCCTTTGCTTTCGGCCAATCAACCCCCGTATGATAATCAGGTCGTCCCGTAATTGGATGTACCCGATTGCCGAAACGAGAAGATAAGGTGCTTACTTGAACCGGATACTGGAAAACGCCCGTTCCCTTCAAAGCAGGAATGGCTTTTGTGCCCTGGGCAACCAGTTTTGATCGCGGTTCTTTGATCACTGTCTCTTCCAACACTTCCACTTCTACAGCCTTGCCGTTCACTTTCTTAATATTGGCAACCACTTCCATGGTTCCCGGCTTGCCGCTTCTTACAACACGGTATTCGTCTTTGTAGTAACTGGACGAAGTTGTATACTCCGTCTCATAATCGATATCTTCCTCGTAGGTTGCCTTCTCATATGTGGCAACGGATACAAATGGATCCGGTACGATCAAATTGATCTCATCACCGGCATAAATCAAATTGTAGTTCATATCCGGGTTAGCGGCTCTCAAATCTGCAATGGTCATATCATGATCCGCAGCGATTTTTTCAAACCAGTCTCCCCGCTGTACTACATAAACTTCATTTTTATTGGTTCCCTTAACCAAATACTCTTTAACGGTTTCAGGGTCCTTCAATGTTGATGGATCAGTTGGCACCGTTTCAAATGTAATGTCTTCCACAAGGCCAACCTCAAAAATTTCGGAGCCTTCTGCATTCATCTTTTCGATATACGGCGCTTGAATTTCATCAATAATTTGTTGCGCTTCTTCTTCATCTTTCACGGTCGCTAAAGCGATCCCGTCAATAACGATTTGTGTCGCCTGAGCAACATATTCAATTTGCGAATCCAGCCTTGACTGAATCTCTACCGGACTCGTTTCTTCTTCATCTTCGAAATGTGTAGCTTCATATGTGAATTCACCATTCGGCAGCATAGGAAGGCCTTCTGCTTTTTGTAAAAACATCGCCCTTTCTTCCACCACAGTTTCTACGTCCAATTTGTTTCGTACTTTGGCGAATAATTCGCCTTCAAAATACACCTCAAAACCTTGTGTATCAATCAAATGTTGGGCCGCTGCCGCCTCTTGGTCCGCTTGAACTTTCATGCCAAAGCCAACGGCGCCAAGGATTAAGATCCCGGATGCCAACACGATCACTTGGGTTCTTTTGGGTATTCGATTTTTTGCTGTCTGAAGTTTTTTGAATACCTGCTCCTTAAAATCCATGCTTCCCCCAATTTGTAAATATTATGAAAAAGTTTTCATACACTAGTGTTATTATACCAATTCTGCCCTTTCAGAGCAACCTAAATGCATTTCTATATAATAAGAAAGGAACTCCCACTTGGAGTTCCATCTTAACGATATGCCTTACCCCCAAGATAGTCATAGGGATTATAAGCAACGCCATACTTTCTAACTTCGAAATGCAAGTGAGATCCTTTTGAATTACCCGTATTTCCCACCGCGCCTATCGTTTTGTCTTTATACACCTTTTCGCCTTTTTCTACGTAAATTGCACTCATATGTGCGTATCGTGTTTGGAATCCGCCTCCATGATCGATGTATACGCAATAACCATATCCTGATTTCCATCCTGAAAAGGCTACCGTTCCACCATCAGCGGCTTTGATCGGAGCACCCGTCGGTTTCGGCCAGTCCACGCCAGTATGGAAATTGGGGCGTCCCGTAATCGGATGGATACGATTCCCAAAACGGTCAGAGACTCTAACTACCTGAACCGGAAATTGGAATACGCCCGTCCCTTTCAAAACTGGTATCGTTTTAGTTCCCTGAGCAACCAGCTCTACTTTGGGTTCTTCAAGCACTGTTTCCTCAAGTACTTCTACCTCAACCGGATTCCCGTCGACTTTCTTAATATTTGCAACTACCTCTTTGGTTCCAGGCTCACCGCTTCGAATCACGCGATATTCGTCTTCGTAATAATTGGATGAGCTTGTATACTCTGTATCATAGTCAATATCTTCTTTGTAGCTTGCTCTCTCATAAGTGGCAACAGACACAAAAGGATCCGCCACAATTAAGTTAATCTCATCACCTGCATAGATCAGATTATAATTAATATCTGGATTGGCAGCTCTCAAATCTGCAATCGTCATATCATGATCCGCAGCAATCTTTTCAAACCAGTCACCTGGTTGTACGACATACACTTCATTCTTATTGGTCCCTTTAACTAGATACGCTCTGACAGTTTCAGGATCCTCTATTGTCGATGGATCTGTTGGCACTGTTTCGAATCGAATGTCTTCCACAAGACCAACCTCAAAGATTTCAGAGCCTTCCGCATTCATCTTTTCGATATATGGCACTTGAATTGCATCGATAATCTGTTGTGCTTCTTCTTCATCCTTTACAATCGCTAGCGCGATCCCGTCCACAAGAATCTGTGTCGCTTGTGCGACATATTCAACTTGTGAATCCAGCAGGCTTTCAATCTCCATACGACTTGTTTCTTCTTCATCTTCAAAATGTGCTACTTGATAGGTAAATTCACCCTTGGGCAACATGGGCAAGCCTTCAGCCTTTTCCAAGAACATGATCTTTTCTTCCACCATAGCTTCTATATCTAATTTGGTTCGTACTTTGGCGAATAACTGCCCTTCAAAATACACTTCAAAACCTTGTGTATCAATCAAATGTTGGGCTGCCTGCTGATCCGCCTGTGCCTTCATGCCAAAAACAAGAGCACCAAGGACCAAAATTCCGAATGCCAAAGAAATCGCTTGTATTCTTTTTGGTATTTGATTTTTTCCTATCCGCAATTTTTTGAGTATGTGCTCGATAAAATCCATGGTCCTCCTCTATCTGATGGGCATTGTTAATAATTTACAGTACCTTTTCAGTATATCAATACCTCTCTAATCCAACAACTTAAAACATTTATGTTATAATAAAAAAGCACCAGCAAAAACCGGAGGAAATTATGTCTTATCGCATCGAAGAACCAATGATCGATTTGGGGGATACCTCGATCGAAAATATTTTCATACAGGAGTATATGCCGCAAGGTAACGGGACTGCCGTCAAAGTTTATTTGATGGCTTATTTTTGCGCAAAAGAACCCAAATACCAGGCCACTTGGGACCATTTCACCATTGCCAAGAATCTCAACCTTCCTCTGGACGAAGTTTTGCGCGCTTGGGATTTTTGGGAAGAAAAAGAAATTGTCCGCAAACGAAAATGGGGCAATGGACCCGATGAATATGACATCGAATTTATTAATCTGAAACAATTGTATTTCGAAAAATTAAAGCCAAACAGCCAGGCAAAACGAAAATCGGAATTGGCCAGCGATGTAGCCAGTTTAGTGGCAACACGTAAAGACGAAACCACCAATCGTATGTTCAACCAGATTACCGCGCTTACCAAACGCCCACTGGTTCCTGTTGAAATGTCCAGCGTTTTAAACTGGATTCGCGATTACAATATGGCCCCAGATGTGGTTGTGGAAGCCTTTCGACTGGCTTACGAAAAGAAAGCACGACCCAATATCCGTTATGTAGAAGGCATTATTCGTAATTGGTACGATATGGGCATTACCCATCCGACAGAATTGGACCGCCATTTATCAGAGCGGGAAGTGGATTTTTATGCACAAAACGCTATTCGAAAAGCCTTGGGTTTCAATCGTCCTTTAACACAAAAAGAATTGGGCATGATACAAGTCTGGACCAAAGAATGGAAAATGGAATTGGATTTAATCCTTCGGGCCTGTGATGAAAACATTAAAATCACCAATCCGAATTTTAACTATACCCATAAGATTTTGGAGCGCTGGAAACAGGAAGGCATTGCTTCCGTAGACGCGGTGGAACAAGCTGCCGAGAAACGAACACAAACTCCGAAGCGAGCTCCGGCATCCAATAAGAAAAATAGCTTTCACAACTTTGACAGTCGAATGCAAAAATATTCGCCGCAGGAGCTGGAGAGCAAGTATCTTAGGCGTCACCGAAGTAAGACTTCTGCTCCCAAAAGGGGGAATGAATCATGAAAGAACAAAACTTAAAATCCCTCATCCGTGATTACGAAGCCAAGCGTGACCGCGCAGCTTTTGAACGAGAAAAGCGAAAAGAACAAATTCGCAGGGAACTACCGGATTATCAAGCCGTTGAAGACCGTGCTAACGCCTTGAACCTTGAGCTTGCTCGTCTTGCTTTGCGTTCCGGAAGCAAATCAAGAGCAGAAGCCATTCGAAAAGAACTCACTCAGCTTCAGCAACGAAAAGCGATTCTTTTAACAGAAAACAATTATCCTTTGGATTACTTGGATTTAAAATATGAATGCAACCGATGCAAGGACACGGGTTTTGTAGAAGGCAAACATTGCACTTGCCTGAAGCAAGCCCTCATCAACCAGTCCTATGCCATGTCCAACTTGGCCCATGTCTTGGAAAAAGAGAACTTCTCCACCTTTAAAATTGATATCTTCAGCAATGGTCCGTTTGAAGGCTATGAAGAAACACCACGACAAAACATGTTATACAACCTCAGCGTGGCTGAGTCCTTTGTGATGAATTTTGATGAACGACCAGACGAAAACCTTTTGCTGTACGGTGGAACCGGACAAGGAAAAACCTTCCTCTGCAATGCCATTGCAAAAGCCTTACTGGATCAATCCAGAGTTGTCTTATATCAAACTGCTTTTTCCATGCTGGATACCATCAGGACCATCAAATTTTCGCGGGATAATAAAGAAAATGTACAAGAAGACTATCGACTGCTTTTTGAATCAGATCTTTTGATCATTGATGACTTGGGCACTGAAGTTGCATCCGCTTTCTCGAATGCAGAGATCTTTAACATCATCAATACGCGGCTTTTAACAGGAAGGAAAACCATCCTTTCCACCAACCTTTCGCCGCATCAACTGGAAAGCGTCTATTCGGACCGGATCGTATCCCGAATTTTCCACGCTTATACACCGCTGGTCTTCTACGGACCGGATCTTCGATGGGAGTAAGCTTATGAATTTAACTTTGCAAAATGACTGGCAGCCCTTATTGGCGCCGGAATTTCAAAAACCATACTTTGAGGATTTCTATCAATTTCTACAAGCGGAATACGAAAGCCAAACCATCTATCCGCCAGCTGAAGATGTTTTTAACGCTCTTCACTATACATCCTATGAAGATGTAAAAGCCGTTATCATCGGGCAAGATCCTTACCATGGACCCAACCAAGCCCACGGGCTCTGCTTCTCGGTACAGCCCGGTGTAAAGATCCCGCCATCCTTAGTCAATATCTACAAGGAGCTAAACGCGGATCTGGGGCTGCCCATTCCTGATCATGGCTATCTGGAGGCTTGGGCCAAGCAGGGTGTTTTGATGATCAACGCCGTACTCACCGTGCGTGCCGGTATGGCCGGCTCTCACTCAAAAATGGGCTGGGAACCCTTTACCGACCGAATCATCGAATTGCTGAATGAACGAGAAAAACCCGTCGTTTTTATTCTTTGGGGCGGATATGCCCGAAAGAAAGCAAAGATGATCACCAATCCAAATCATTTGGTCTTGGAAGCGCCACATCCGAGCCCCCTGTCCAGTTATCGGGGATTTTTCGGCAGCAAACCCTTTTCACAAACCAATGAATTTTTGAAAAAAACTGGGCAAGAGCCCATTGATTGGCAAGTATAAGACTCATAGAATGCTGTGTAACACTTGAACCCTTTAAAAAGGTCTGTTCAAGTGTTTTTTTGTCGAAAAATTACAGATTCTTACTTGGACAATACTTGTATTAATGTTTATTATTTCCGTGATTATTTCCGCACTCACCGTTTAACCATCCAATTTCTTTAACTCTCTCCATTCTGGGTATATCATTAATGCTAAAAACTATTTTTCCGATAGCTTTTCATCCGCTTCTTTTCAGCACACGCCAGAAATATCGATTCTGAAATCATTTTATTCAATTAAACGAGTCGATTTTGCCTTTTCATGGTCATAAAGAGCGAAGGTGCCTAAAAGATAAGGAGCGGAAAATGAAAATAAGAAAAGTATTAGGTGCAATTGCATTGATTGTGATCTTAATGACACCTGCTTTCGCAGCAACATTCACGATATTTGACGATTTCACTAATTGGGAGACTGCAGTCGGCGGCTGTTTTGTAGTCGAAGATTTCTCAGATACAACACTAAATGACGGCTTGACTGTGGAGCCTGGTCCAAGCGGTATATCCGGCGGGGTATGGTATGATCAAGTATCTATAGGAGGCGGTGGAGGTGGTTCCATGACCACCTGGTCTTTTGAAAAGCCAATTACAGCTTTTGGTGGAGATTTTGATTTATATAATGTCATGGGTCCAGGTTCCGGTATCAATATTTTGGTAGATGGCTCTTGGATTGGTGTCGGTTATATTGATGGTTACGCAACTGGTTTTTGGGGATTTGTATCAGATACTCCATTTACAAAAGTACGATTTACTGCTACAACTAACGGACCAGGTGTCGAAACCTATACTCTCGATAACCTTGTCTACAAGTACGCCCCCCAACCTATGGAGATCCGCATTCGCCAGAAGATCAACATAAAAGCAAAAGGTGTTTTCCAAGTGGGCATTTTGGGATCCGATCTGCTGGATGTCACCGACATCGATCCAGCATCAATCAAAATCGGTGAAATCGGCATTGTTATGAAAGGGAATCCCCCTGTTCATTTTGAAGACATCAACATGGATGGATACATGGACTTGATTTGCCATTTCAGCACTCCTGAATTGGTCGAAACATGTGAACTCACAGAAACTACAACCGAATTAACCGTTTCCTGCATGGCAAACTGCTATGAATTTGTTGGAATGGCTGATGTTGTAGTTCTTCCTCAAAAATAGAATTTGGCTCCATTTCTTTATATGACCATTTCGACTCAACATATAATCTCAAAAGGCAAAATCAAGGAGCCTGTCCGATCGGACAGGCTCCTTTCAATATTATAGGATTCACTTTCTTTTTCTCACAGGCACATAAATATAGCACTTCGAATCCGCCTGGCCCGGCTTGAATTCTTCATTATATAATTCAAAATCATGGGCAAGCACCGCTTCATAGCCGCTTTCCGGCAGCCAGGATGCATAAATCGCTTGATAGGTTTCTCCCATTTTTTCCACGTCGCCACAGTGCGGGAAAATGGCATATTCTTGTTTCGGTATCTCCCATACCGTCATTCCTTCCGGCACCGCATCAACTGCCGTCACTTCAACTCCAGCCAGGTACTTAAACTCATAGGCCTTGTTAATCAAATCCAGATCCTTTACATCTTCCTCCAAGGACTCACAAAGACCATACCAATTGCCGTCCCCTTTTTGATGGGGTATCTCAGCAATTCTTCTGCCCAGTTCCGCCCAAATTTCCTTTAATTCCTGGTTTTCATTGGTTCCTTCATAGAAAATTCCCATGACCTTCCAGCTATCCAAAACTTTCACTTCCGCTTTCATTTTCTTTCCTCCCTGAATGACAATTTGACTGACATCGATGGGAAGTTGAAGGATTCTTTCAAGTCCATTTTTCCGATATTGTCCCGGCGCAAGGCCGAACTCCCGGGTAAAAGCCCTGGAAAAGGACTCCTGACTGGAGAATTGATAGGCCAAAGCCAGATCAAGCATCCGCCGGTCTGTTTGAATCAAATCATAGGCCGCTTGCTGCAAGCGCCGACACCAGATGTAGCGGCTCAAGGGGATGCCCGTCAACACATGAAAAAGTCGCGAAAAATGACTTCGGCTGTAACCATGGATTTTAGATAATTCTTCCAGACCAAAACTCTCACAAAGATTCCCTTCTATAAATGAAATTGTGTTAGAAAGCGCGCGCAAATCACTCATCTCATTCCTCCCAAACCTACTCTATCATATGAAAGTTGGTTTGTTTTGATCGTATGTGCTTCGTTTTCATTCCACAAGATTGGTCAGCTCTTTCCCCCAATCAAATTCCCGCCAGTTCTGCAAGGTCGTTTCGCGGATATTGGCCAAGGCTTCTTTGGTGAAGAAACCCTGATGGGATGTGATTAGTACATTATGAAAGGTCAAAAGCCTTGCCAGTCGGTCATCATGCAACAGATCATTGGACTTGTCCTCGAAGAAAACATCACCCTCTTCTTCATAAACATCCAATCCCGCATAACCAACCTGTTCGGACTTCAATCCGTCAATCAAATCTTGGGTATGAATCAAACCGCCACGGCCCGTGTTAATAATCATAACGCCTTTCTTCATCAGCGATATGGAATCTTTATTGATAAGATGTTTGGTCTCCCTGGTCAAAGGACAATGCAAAGACACAATATCAGACTCCTTGTAGAGGGTGTTCAAATCCGTATTAGTAAATCCAAAAGCTTTTGCGTCCTCCTCATTGGGATCTGGCGTGTAAACCAAAACCCGAATCCCAAACCCATTTAAAATTTGCGCAACAATTTTTGCAATCTTTCCGCCGCCGATCAAACCAGCGGTTTTCCCATGCATATCAAATCCCAACAAACCTTTTAGGGCAAAATTACCTTGTAGGGTACGAATATAGGATTTATGGGTCATCCGGTTCAAGGTCATCATCAAAGCAACCGTATGTTCTGCTACTGCATACGGTGAATAAGCTGGAACGCGCACCACTGGCAGGTCCAGTTCCTGTGCCGCTTCCAGATCAATATGATTGAAACCCGCGCTTCGTGTAGAAACTAGACGAACGCCTTTTTCCTTCAAAATCTTTAGAGTAGAGCGATCTACCTGATCATTTACAAAGACACAAACCGCGTCATGACCTGCCGCCAGTGGCGCGGTCTCCTGATTCAATTTACTCTCAAAATATGTGATTTCGATCCCTTCCGGCTGACCAAAGGAATTCCGATCGTACTCTTTCGTATCAAAAAATGCAATTCGCATTTCATCACCTCCTGTATTCCTTCCTTTCCCCGGATTGGCATTTTTCAATCAAGACAAGACCATTTCCCCAATCTCTTTGATTGTTTAAAAAAACTTATTCATCACAAAATGTAGTACATTTTCGCATTCTTACGACAGATGTTAAATCTTCTCAATAATTTCGTGTCTAAATATTCATTTTTTTCTATGTTTTTTTCCCTCTCCTATGTTAGTCTACAAGTAGGGAAACCTTTTCATAATCGGAAAATTTTTAGGAGGTATTTCAGTGGCAGAAAAAACTTTAAATCCATTTGAGATTGCTCAACACCAAGTTAAAAACGCTTGTGACCAATTGCAAGCAGATCCGGCAGTATATGAACTGCTCAAACAACCTATGCGTGTTCTATCCTTCCCAGTACCGGTAAGAATGGACAATGGTGAAATCAAAGTATTCGAAGCTTTCCGATCACAACATAACGATGCGATTGGACCAACAAAAGGCGGCATCCGCTTCCATCCAAACGTATCTCTCGACGAGGTTCGCGCTCTTTCAACTTGGATGACATTCAAGTGCGGCGTAGTTGGTCTTCCATACGGCGGCGGCAAAGGCGGAATCATCGTAGATCCAAAGCAATTATCTCAAGGTGAACTAGAGCGTTTGTCTCGTGGCTATATCCGCGCAATCGGCGATTTTATTGGCGATAGAAAAGACATTCCTGCTCCTGACGTTAATACAAACGGCCAAATCATGTCTTGGATGGTCGATGAATTCTCAAAAATGCACGGCGAATTGATCCCAGGCGTTATCACAGGCAAGCCTGTTGAGTTTGGCGGATCTTTGGCACGTACAGAAGCAACAGGATACGGCGTATTCCTGATGATTCGCGAGTCAGCCAAGAAAAAAGGCATTAAATTGAATCAAACAACCGTTGCTGTTCAAGGCTTTGGAAACGTAGGCAGCTATGCAGCCTTCTACTCCATGCAAGCAGGCGTTAAAGTGGTTGCTGTGTCAGACGCATCTTGCTGCCTATACAAAAAAGACGGCTTGAATATTCCAGCATTGATGGAATACAAAAAAACTCACGACTCAATCAAAGGCTTTGCTGATGTAGACCAAGAGATGGGCCGAGACGAAATCTTTGGTCTTGACGTAGAAATCTTCGCGCCATGCGCATTGGAAAATGCCATTACCAGTGAAAACGCAGACATGGTTAAAGCAAAGATCATCTGCGAGGGTGCAAACGGACCGACTACTCCTGAAGCGGAAGAAATTTTGAACGCAAAAGGCATTTTGATCGTTCCAGATATTCTTGCTAACGCTGGCGGCGTTACTGTCTCCTACTTCGAGTGGGTACAGAACCTGCAAAACTACTACTGGGGCTTCAATGAAGTTCAAGAGAAACAAGAGCGCCTAATGGTAGAAGCCTTCAACGCAATCTGGGAAATGATGGACCACAAAAATGTAGAAATGAGAACAGCAGCTTACATGATTTCCATCAAGCGCGTTGCTGATGCAATGAAGCTTCGAGGCTGGTTCTAAAATTCTTTGATACCCTTGCCGGAATATTCCGGTTAAAGAGAAACATCCTCTAAACGGCAAAGGACCCGCGACACTACTCCCGCGGGTCTTTTGTTGTGCCTATTTTACTGCTGACGAAATTCAGCAGTTTTTTTATTGGAATCTGATAATTTCATAAGAAATATGATTCTTTCAGAAAATTAAGGTTTCTTTCTATATCTCGTTAGTTTTTGGGAATAATATCATTATGCCCACAATATGTTGTTGTTCTATCTTGTTTTCACATAAGAAAACCCTTACAATTATAAATACAGACATTTAAAGGAGGAGAAAAACGTGATCACCCGAATACAGAAACGAGACGGCTCCATTGTATCATTCGACAAAGAGAAAATCGCCATTGCCATTGACAAGGCCTTCCGAGCAACCAATGAAGGATCTACCGCAGAGTCAATCCGCCTGGCTGAACATATTTCCGAGATCCTTTCCGAAGGCTATGGCGCAGGGGTTCCTACGGTTGAAAACACACAGGATTTTGTAGAGCGAACCCTCATGGAAGAAGGCTATGCAGAAACTGCAAAAGCTTACATCATCTACCGAAGGAAGCATGCAGACTTGCGCGTTGGCCATAAAAACCTCTTTATGGATGCAGAGCGCCTAATTGAAGAATACGTCTCGTTGGAAGATTGGCGAATCAATGAAAATGCCAATATGGGTTACAGTCTTCAAGGCCTTAACAATCATATTGTCGAGGAGATCACGAAAAAATACTGGCTAAATAAAATTTACACCAAAGAGCAGCGGGAAGCTCATATCAACGGAGACATTCATATTCATGATTTGGGACTTCTAGCGCCTTACTGCTGCGGATGGGACTTGGAAACCCTGCTGTTAAAAGGTTTCCGCGGGGCAGCTGGCAAAATGGAATCCAGTCCAGCCAAGCACCTTTCTGCATTCCTGGGCCAAATCGTTAACTGGCTTTATACCCTGCAGGGTGAAGCAGCCGGTGCTCAAGCGGTTAGTTCTCTGGATACTTATGCGGCACCCTTTATTCGTTACGACGGATTAACCTACAATCAAGTAAAAAAAGCGGTTAAAAGCTTTGTCTTCAACCTGAATGTTCCTACCCGAGTTGGTTTCCAAACGCCATTTACCAATGTCACTTTGGACATTACTCCGCATCAATTGCTGAAGAAGTCACCAGTAATCTGCGGTGGAAAAGCTATGGATGAGACCTACGGTGAATTCCAAGCGGAAATGGATATGTTCAACCTGGCATTCTTTGAAGTCATGATGGAAGGCGACGGAGCAGAACGGTCTTTCAGTTTCCCAATTCCGACCATCAACATCACGGAAGACTTCCCTTGGGAATCAGAAGTTTCCACCAAGCTCATGGAAATGACCAGCAAGTTTGGCACTCCTTACTTTGCCAACTTCCTCAATAGTGATATGAAGCCGGAAGACGTGCGCAGCATGTGCTGCCGTTTGCGTTTGGACAATCGGGAACTTCGAAAGCGGGGCGGCGGCCTGTTCGGTGCCAATCCTTTAACAGGTTCTATTAACGTAGTCACTTTAAATATGGCGCGAATTGGCTATCAAGCCAAGGATAAGGAAGAATTCAAGGCGCAAATTCGTCCATTGATGGAAATGGCCCGTGATATTTGCGAACAAAAGCGTGTGCTTCTGGAACAGTACATGGAGGTGGGCCTGTATCCATACTCCCGTTACTACCTGCAAGGTGTAAAAGAGGGTCAAGGCGCTTATTACAAAAACCATTTCTCCACCATCGGCCTAAATGGTATGAACGAAGCCTGCCTGAACCTGTTCGGCAAGGATGTAACATCAAAAGAGGGGCAAGCTTTTGCAATCGAAATCATGGATTATATGAATGAAGTCATCCAAGACTTCCAAGAAGAAACCGACAGCCTTTACAACCTGGAGGCTTCTCCGGCGGAAGGTGCTACCTACCGGTTCGCTCGCATGGATAAGCGAATTTATCCAAAAATTATTACCGCTGGAGACAAGGAACCATATTACACCAACTCAACTCAATTGCCGGTTGGACACACAGCCGACCTGTTTGAAGCACTGACTTTGCAGGAAGAGTTGCAAACCCGCTATACCGGGGGTACGGTTCTTCACGGATTTGTCGGAGAACAGATTGAAGATCTGGACGTACTGAAAGACCTTTTATACAAGAGTTTGAAGCAAACCAGAATTCCATACCTGACCATTACACCAACCTACAGCATCTGCCAGGAACACGGCTACTTGGCTGGCGAGCAATGGGCTTGTCCGGAATGTGGCAGTCAAACGGAAGTATGGTCTCGCGTAGTCGGCTTCCACCGACCAGTACAGTCCTGGAACAAAGGCAAACAAGAAGAATTCTCTGAACGCCAAACTTTTGGCGCGAAAGAGACCCTAAGAGAAGCATAGGATGATAGCTGATTTTCTGAAATCCAGCATGATCGACTATCCCGGAAAAATCGCGTCGGTGATCTTCACCGCCGGCTGCAATTTCCGGTGCCCCTATTGCCATAATGCAGCCTTGGTTCAAGACGAGCAGGAATCCTGGGATGCCAATGATTTGCTTGGCTACCTGAAAGAACGAAAACGCTTTGTGGACGCGGTTGTCATCTCCGGCGGAGAACCTACCCTTCATGCTGACCTTCTTCCTTTTATGAAGGAGCTGAAGCAAGAAGGCTTTTCCATTAAACTGGATACCAACGGTACTCGACCCAATCGCTTGAACCAATGGATTCAGGCGGGGGTTGTCGATTATATCGCAATGGACATCAAGCAAGCCATTCCACAATACGGCCATCTAGTTGGCAAGCCGGTGGACTTGGAAGCCATTGAAGAGAGTGTCGCCATTATACGCATGAGCGGTTTGCCCCACGAGTTCCGCACCACGGTATTTCAAGAAGGCTTTCAGGATGAACACTTTGAATCGATAGCCAAATGGCTCAAAGGAAGTCCTCGATACGCCATCCAAAATTACCATCCCCAAGAAGAACTCTTGGTACCCGAGATGAAAATGACGCCATGCAGCCCGGATAAACTTGTTGAGCTCAAAGAAAAAATGACTCCTCATTTTGGAGAAGTCATTCTTAGAAAATAAGAACAGCACCGAATTCCAGTTATGGAAGTCGGTGCTGCTTTTTTATCTCATTCGTACTGAACTCTCAGATGCCAGCGGGGACCGCTCGCAATCTTCTTCGCTTAAAGTCAACTGATAGCACAATGGACTTCCCTTCATATGTTCAGCCGCATAGCAGAGACCATTGGTCCGTTCATCCAAAAACGGATGATCAATCTGCTCAGGATCTCCCACTAGAATAATCTTGGTGCCGGCACCTGCCCGGGTAACAATGCCTTTAACTTGTTTTGGCGTCAAGTTTTGCGCCTCATCGATAATCACCCATTGCTTAGCAATAGATCTTCCGCGAATAAAAGCAATGGCCTCTGTGGTAATAATTTTACGATCAAATAATTCGTCAATCTTGTCTTTGAGTTCCATTTCACTTTGGTAGCGTTCCGCTTCATTGCTGTCCACCAGAATCTCCAGATTATCAATCACTGGCCGCAAGAACGGTGCGATTTTCTCTTCTTCCGTACCTGGCAAGAATCCGATGTCTTCATCCAGCTTTACATTGGGTCGGCAAACTAAAATCTTTCTGTATCCCTGATCTTCCACCTGAAACATCTTATGAAGTCCAACCGCCAAAGAGTAGAATGTTTTTGCAGTACCCGCTGGTCCCTTCACAATAACCAATGGCGCCGAATGCGCATCGATCATTAAAGCTTCCTGGAAGAACTTTTGGCGTACGTTGCGAGGCTTAACACCAAATGGCCTTTCCTCGTCAAAACGAAGGGGTACAATCTTTTTGCCGTCAAATCGCCCTAATGCTGTTTGCTGCGGGTTGTCACTCGAATGCATAATAAGAAACTCATTGGTTGTCAGTTGTGGCTTTTGGTGTACATTGTCTGCATGGAATACTGATGTGAGAGGCAGTCCATGATCATGATAAAACTTATTCATCCCTTCTCCGGTTGTCCAAATATCTGAAACGCCTCGATATTGCTCATCATAGGTGGGGACTTGTTCATTGAAAAAGTCCTGTGCCGTGATCCCAATTACATCCGCTTTAATTCTTTCGAAAATGTCCTTGGTAACTAAAAATACATTTTTGTCCTGATTTTGTAAACCCAAACACACCTGTAAAATTCGGTTATCGTTCTTCGCATCCTCCCAACCGTCCGGCAACGTTACGCTTTTGTGATTCATTTCAATCCGCAAGGTTCCGCCGTTGTCCATTTTTAGTCCCTTAGTCAGATCACCTTTCTCCCTCAAACGATCCAGAATCCGTGCAACCTGTCTTGCATTGGCACCTAATTCTGAATGGTCTTTCTTGAAACGATCCAATTCTTCCAAAACTACTTCAGGGAGAACCACTTCATTGTCCTCAAATGTAAACATGGAATAAGGAGATTGCAGCAATACATTGGTGTCCAGTACAAAGGTCTTTTTCATGATGCGTCTTCCTTTCTGTCTGAATTTTTTGAATCTTTCTTGATTTAATTATACTCCTTTCATACCCCATTTAGGAAGCTATCGACAAAAAAATAACCTTCACCACTAGATTTAGTGGTGAAGGTATTCCTTCATAATTGGTAGGCGCCCGCGCACATCGGCAACATCGCGCAATTGCACCTTTGTTAAAATCAAACCTTCTTCTCTTTTAAGTCCAGCAACTACCTGGCCCCAAGGATTTACGACCAGAGAATGCCCCCAAGAACGATAACTCGATTCTTCGTTTAAGGCAGGCGCGCACCCCACCATAAAGATCTGCTGGTCCACAGCCCGCATCCGGAAGGTCAGTTCCCAATGAGCAGGTCCCGTGGTTTGATTGAAAGCCGCTGGCACAACAATAATATGGGCACCCTCCACGGCCATTTCCCGAAATAGCTCGGCAAAACGAATATCAAAACAGATGGCAACACCAATCTTTCCAAAAACCGTATCCACAACGGTCAATTGGTCCCCAGCTGATAAGGTATCGGATTCAAAGAACTGAATTTTCCCAGGCACGTCAATATCAAACAAATGGACTTTTCGGTGCTTCCCGATTAGATGACCATGAGGGTCAAAGATATAGGAAGTATTATATATAGCCTCTCCGTCTATTTCCGGAACAGAACCCGCCACCAAATAGACATTGGCCTCGGCTGCGAATTTGGAAAGTGCTTGAAAGACTGGACCTCCCTCAGCCTGGGCTTCTCGTTTAAAAGCTTCATGCTCGTAAGGACATAAAAACATCTCTGGCAAAACCACCAAATCAGCACCATCTCTGGCCGCTTCAAGAATCATGGTCTCTGCTTTTTTTAGATTTTCTTCCGCGTCATGAACCACGCCCATTTGGCATACACCAATTGTACATTCCATCACTTCGCCTCCTTTGCATCTCTTCTACCCCAATCAACAATGAAAAAACGGTATTAAAAAAACCCATATGCGAGATCACTCTTCACACATGGATCTTTTATTGGTGCAGGCGGGGGGACTCGAACCCCCACAGGGTTTCCCCCACAAGAACCTGAATCTTGCGCGTCTGCCAATTCCGCCACGCCTGCAAGGACAAGAACTATGATAGCATAATTCCAGGAAATTTCCAATTCTTTTTTGCAAGTTTTTTGAAAATGGCGGTATACTGATAGCAGGAGGCACTTTATGACACCCATACAAGAACAAATCAAGAAAGATCGACAAATAAAGAAATTCTGCGCCTACGGATTTCTAAAGAACTTGAAGTTTTTCGAACCCTATCTGGTTGTCTACCTCTTGGGTTTTGACTTAAATCTTTTTGAAATTGGCCTGCTTTATTCCCTACGGGAAGCCATTATGTATCTCTTTGAAATCCCATCCGGCATTATTGCCGATCATTACGGTAAGAAGAAGGAATTGATGATGTGTTTCCTCTTCTATATGATTTCTTTTGTTTTCTTCTTCATTGGCGGCAGCTTTGGTTTTTTCGCCATCGCCATGTTTTTCTTCGGTTTGGGCGAGGCCTTCCGATCTGGCACTCATAAAGCCATGATCTACTCTTATTTGGAACAGAAAGACTGGTTCAGTCACAAAACCTTTGTCTACGGACGTACCCGATCCTTTTCCTTGGTGGGTTCGTCCATTTCAGCACTCTTATCCATCATTTTCGTCTTAAGCCTACCCAGTCTTCGTGGCTTGTTTCTAATTGGAGTCATCCCCTATCTATTGGATTTTGTTTTGATCGCATCTTATCCTGCCAATCTTGATGAAAAAAAGGATACGGAACTTTCCATGGGACATGTCTTTCTGGAGGGTTTCAAATCCCTATCTGTCTTGGGAAAGGACCGCAAACTTCGTGGTGTCATCTTGTCTTCTTCAAGCTTTGACGCCTTCTTCCGCACCATCAAGGACTATGTCCAGCCCTTGCTTTTAATTCTTTTTGTGGGTTCTATTCAAGACGAAGCTACCTTGCAAGTCAAAGTAACTTTAGGGGTTTTATACGGTGTGATGAACCTGGCCAGTGCTTTCGCTTCCAGAAACGTCTATCGCTTGACGGAAAAATCATCCCCGTTGGACTGGATGAATCGACTTTTTGACGGATTCGGCCTGATGGCAGGTCTGATCGCTCTGGGTATTTATATTGAACAGCCGATTCTCATTATGCTTGCCTTTTTCACCCTCTTTATCATGAAAGATTCCCGTCGACCGCTCTTTGTAGCAACCGCAGGCGATTTAATTCCTAAAAAACAACGCGCAACCATCCTTTCTGTGGAAAGCCAGTTGCGCGCCTTGATGCTGATTATCTTAGCCCCCTTATTCGGTTTCTTTGCTGAGCAAGTCCCTTTGTCCCTACTCTTTTTAGGGCTTGGTCTTGTCCTTCTGCTTTTCAACCGATGGCTGGTGGCCTCTTTATCCGAAACGTAAAAAAGGGAAGCTCAAGCTTCCCTTTTCTTATTTCATCTTGCTCTTGGCTTTGTGATAGGCTCGTGCCATATCCGGCAAATCTGCAAACCGATCATTCAATTCATCTTGATTTTTAAAACGACCTTTGCTCATATCCTTTTCCAGTTTCCGCTTGGCAAAGGACACAAAAAGCTGGCTCATATCATATCCTTCGGGATAAAGGTCTTCAGCATGGGCCAATCGCTTGACCCTTCGCCTCGGCAAAATCCGCTCCTTGTAGTCTTTTACCACGGTAACTGTTCCTTTGCTCAGGTCCTCTTCATAGACGATTTCCTTTTGATTGTTGTCCAAACACAGAACCAAATCCCCCTGACTCAATGCTGGGTACTGTTTCTTCTCTTTGGCAGTCCGTTCTTTCTTTCGCTTATATTCCACTTCTTTAATCTTGAGCTCTTGGGATTCTTCCCCCTTATGAACAACCAACTCTTTGGCACGCTCCAATACCTTGGGTTTGAGTCCAAGCTCCTTTGAAATCCAAAAGGCATTGCTCTCGCCAGATGCACCCATTTCCAGTTGATAAAGGGGCTCTAAGGTTTCAGGATTAAATCGCATACGAGCATTCTCAAAACCACTCATTTGTTCCCCGAAATCTTTCAAGACACCATAATGAGTGGTGACCACGGTCAAGGCTCCTTGGCTATACAAGTCTTCTAAAATCGCCATACCAAGGGCTGCTCCCTCCCGGGGATCTGTTCCCGTGCCAATCTCATCTAAAAGCACCAGCACGCCAGGGTTGGACCGGTTTACAATCCGCACCAGGTTCTTCATATGACCAGAAAAAGTACTTAAAGACTGCGACAGGTCTTGCTGGTCTCCAATATCCACCAAGATTTCCTTGAAAATCGGCATCTCCGTTCCTTGTCCCACCGGCAGATGCAATCCTGATTGCGCCATTAATACAAATAGGCCCAGGGTTTTTAAAACAACGGTCTTTCCGCCAGTGTTGGGGCCCGTAATGACAAGTGTTCTAGCCTTATCTCCCAGCTCAAAATGCAAAGGCACAGGATCCTCAATCAAAGGATGTCTGCCCGCTCGAATCACCATGCGGCTTCCTTGATGAAGCTTGGGCGACCGCCCTTCCATCTGAAAACTTAACTTGGCCTTGGCAAAGGCAAAGTCGTACTCGGTCATAACCTCGATGTTCTGGCGAATAGCCATTTCTTCCATCAAAACCAAACCAGTCAAAGCCGACAAAATCTGAAAAACTTCCGCGTCAATGTTCCGCTCAATGGAATAAAGTTCTTCCGTGAGCTTGCCCATAACTGTTGGCTCCATAAACAAGGTGGAACCTGTTGCACTTTGATCCACCACCGTTCCCGGAAACTTGGATTTGTTCATTGCCTTAACCGGCACTACAAATCGTCCGTTTCTACGGCTGACAAAACGTTCCTGCAAGAGTTTTGCCATCTCTGGCCGTTTCAGAAAAGAATCCAAGCGCATTTTAATATTCTTCTCCACCAACTCTTTGGATCGGTTCAATCGCCAAAGTTCCTTGGTAGCGCGGGGATGAACGCCTTGCGGCTCCACCATATCAAGAATCTCGTCTTCCAGTTCCTTCATGGTCTCAAGATTCATGGAATAGCTGGAAAGCTCCGGCGCCAAATGGTTTTGGTCTATCATAAATTTCTTCATAGACCGGCAGCCTCGTAGAAAATCCGCAACGGCAATCAGTTCTTTTGCCTGCAGAATATATTCCTTTTTCGCCCGATCCAAATCCTGGTCAATACCAGAAATGCCATGAAGGGGCACAGAACCATGAACCGCAAGTATGGCTTTGGCTTCTGTCGTTAATCGTTGTCTTTGAACAACCACATCATAACGGTCGGACGGTGTCATCTTTTCAATTTTCTTTTTCCCCAACGAACTGTTGGCACACTCCATTAATTGTTGGCGAATCACTTCAAAGTCTAGTCTGGTTTTTCCTGTTTCTTTCATCAACTGTCTCCTCTCCTAAGGCCAGTTCCGATGTCTAATCGTTCTATATCCACGGATGAATTCTTCCATGCTTCGCATTTCAGACCATCTTCACTTTCACCGCATTTCAGCAGATTGAATCCTCTGACGTTTGTCAGCAAGTTGAACCTTTGCTGATAGCTGAGTGAAGATCTATTCATCTTTTGCTGATGAATTCTTCCACGCTTCGCATTTCAGACCATCTTCGCTGAACGTATATTTGCAAATTGAACCCTTTGCAAATAATTGCGAAGATCTATTCATCTTACATAAAAAAAGATCGCAGAAAGTCTGCGATCCACAATTGCATCAATAGCAAGGGGTGTGTCAAAAGACACGCGGATGGTAGATTTCATCAGTAACTGGCCGGCTTACAGGCATGACAAAACAAGCCTGTTCAAGCTCTTCCAAATTTTCTTTACTGAATGAAACCTTGCTCCATAAAATCCTCCTTGTTCGAACCCATTCTATAAGGTTCTTTTTGAATTGTCAAATATCTTTCAATGTGAAGAGGATTTTAATCTACATCATCAGCCGCTTGCTCTAGTTTATCCAACAGCTCACCCAAGGCTGGTTCCGTCCGAAAGTAAATCTCGGTATCATCCTCTTCTCTCCATCGGTCAACCTTGGCGCGCCATATGGAAAGTTTTTCATCTTGACCGGTTTTCTTCAGCCAATTCGCCATTTTTCTTGCGACCAAGTCAAACATCCGATCATCTGTGTATCCGTTCCATTCCAGCTCATCCATAACATCAATCGCAAAGTCCCAAACAACCTGCGGCGACCAGGTCTCAATGACCGCACAACATACCACTGGTAATTTTCCAGCCTGGTTGATATATCGATCCACGATGAATCGAGCTGCAGCAGACTGTACTTCTTCCGGTAGCTTTAAGGCAGCTTCCACCATCTTTTGATAGTACTTTCTATAGACCTCCAGATGCCCATTCCAATATGCTTCCTCCCCAGCTTTTAGAAAGAAGACCAACTCAGCCAATTCTGCCATTTCTCCCGCCTCTCTCTGCTTTTCCTTAGACTTTTGCTTGGCAGCTGTGATACCTTTTGACCTGCGCTTTTCTTCAATCGCCTGCTCCATAGCCTCAACGATCCGTAAATTCTCAGTTGTTCCACCCAGTTTACCAAAGACATTGCCATATTTTGATACCAAAGACTTAGCCGTTTCCAAATAGCGATCGGCTTCATCTAAATGATCATTTTCGATTTCATAGGCCGTCAAGGAAATCCCCGTCCGCACTAGAAGATAGGGCTCATTGGCATCCATGGCTGCTTGGTAAGCAAGACGGCAATAATAAACCTCCGTTTCAATATCAGTCTTTCCCTTGCCAACGATCTCTGTCAAGCGACCATAAAAGTGCATCAGATGCTCAGTCTCTCCCTTTTCTCGCAAGCAGCTCATCGTCATTTCAAAAGCTTTTTTCACACCTGGTCGATCCATCATTCCAGCTTTGGCCATGGTTTTAGCCAGACCAACAGAAAGGTCCAAAAGCACCTCAGATTCCCACACGCCGGTGATTTTCTGATAAAGCCTTAAAAACTTGTCAGGATGCTTGGGGAAAAAATCTAGAATCTGTTCCACTATTTTCTGCTGCTCCATGGGTGTGATTCCATCAAGGCAATCCAAAGCCATTTCAAAATACTTCTTGCCTTCCCCCTTGCCCTCTTCATGTTCAGCAAGGGTAGAAAGGTGAATAAGGATATCAAATCTTTCCACTTCCTGGTCTTCTACATGAACTTGGGCAATAAAAGTCTCATAGCGGTTTCTTAGAAGCCCATAATAAGTTTCTCTCTTGCGATAACGATCTGTTGATCGAATTTTTCGCTCAATCAGCTTTCTCGCTGTCTTGTAGTAAAATGCCTTTTCTGCCCTGGTCCATTTTTCAAAACCATCTGCCTTCAGCATTTCAAGACGCTTCAATTGAAAATCACTTTTTCCATAGTGAGGAATCATTGCCAACTGCTCCATCCGATTTGATTTTATCTGATTTGATTTCATTTGATATCCTCCTTGTTCTCTTATGATTTTCTAATAGCCCTTCCTTGACTGATTTCCCCAACAAAAAAGGTACATCTTTTCTACTTTAAAAAAGATGCACCTTTATCAGAACTATTGTCTGATATGATCACTAACTTGTGTAATAAAGCCTTTCAAGTCTTCAACTGTTTGAAAGCTTCCTTGAGCAGAATTGGCACCGCCGCCGCCACGGCCGCCTGCAGCTTGAATGGTTTCTTTAAAAATCTTACCCGCATGAACATCGTCTTTGTTATGCATGAGCACGACTTTCTTGTCCGACAGGCTGCCAAAGAGACATACCGCCTCTCGATCCTTCAATACCTTTTTCGCAAGATTCATCAACATTCCCGCGTCCATGTTTTCAAATTCACGGACCAAAACCGTTTCTTCCTCGGCAATCAAATCCTTCGCCAAGCCTTCCAAGGCTTGCAGCCGATACGATTTCACTTCACTCTCCAAGGCCGCCAGCTTTTCCCGCTCCTTGGCCAGACGGTCTTCCAGATTTGCTGTCTCAGCAGAATACTGCTGGTTAATGCTGCGCAGCACCTTGTGCTCAAAAGTCGAGATCTTGACTGCCCGCATGCCACAGACAAATTGGATCCGAGTCATTCCCTTATATTTGTCCGCGCGCAAAATCCGAAGAATGCCGATTTCACCGATTCTAGCCGGATGGGTACCGCAGCAAGCCACACAATCCACGCCTGGCACATTTACAACACGAATAGCTTCGTCCACCGTCGGCGCCTTGCGAAGCGGAATCCCTTCCAATTCTTCCACACGGTCAGCTACATGAATCTCCACCGGCAAGTTTTCTTGAATCTTTCGATTCACTTCCCTTTCAATGTCCCATAACATAGACTCTGGAATTTCCGACAAATCGATATCTACCGTCACCACTTCCGCACCCATGTGGAAGCCCTTGTTGTTGCCCTTTAATTTCTCATATATCACGCCGGACAAAAGATGCTCGCCGCAATGCTGCTGCATATGATCCAATCGGCGTTCCCAGTCAATCTTTAAATCCACTTGGCCTCCCACAGGAAGTTCCGATTCTAGCAAATGGCGAATAGTCTCCCCTTTTTCCCGCACATCCAGCACTTCAATGCCGTTCATCCAGCCATGATCGGCATCCTGCCCGCCGCCTTCTGGTGCGAAAATGGTCTGATCCAGGACCACCCAGACTTTGCCGTTCTCCATTTCAACCGCCTCAACCTTGGCCTTGGCTTCCTTCAAATACACATTCTCGTCAAATAATCGTCTTGTCATCTTTTATCCTTCCTACAAACGCAAATTCAAACCGTTGGCAACAATCCGCTTGAAAATCCAGACTCCCGCTAGGGTAAACACCAAATGTTCGCTTCTCTTCATGACTGGCAGATGCAAATAAACCTCAATCCCATCTACTTCATGCTTTATATAAAATTCTGCTTCCGACGCCTCCGGCGCCGCGAGCGCAATTTCCGGCTCGATTACAACCCCGGCTCAGCCGCCGCCAGCAGTGCGCAGACTCAAGGTCAGTTGATTCGTCCCTTTCAGATTCAGAAAAGCTTTGGCTTTTCCATCAATTTCAATCCTCATTTCCCATATCCGCCTTTCTCTTCAATACCGTTACAAGTCCCTTATCTCCATCCACCCGGAGAAGATCTCCGGTATTGATACGCTCCATGGCTTCATTCACTCCTACAACAGCAGGAATTCCATATTCTCTGGCTACAATGGCACCATGTGTCAACATGCCACCGACTTCCAAAACCAATCCCTTAGCATGAATAAACAAAGGCGTCCAGCCAGGATCTGTGAATGGCGCAATTAGAATCTCTCCAGGCTGCATTCTCGCCTCTAACGGACTGCGAACAACCCGGGCAAATCCTTCTACTATGCCGCTGGAAACACCAAAACCCAATAGCTCATTTTCACCAGCAGTCCGTCCATCCGACTCCGGCGGTACAATCCAACCCCGGTTTGTTACCACTCTTGGAATTCTATGGGTCGATGCCCTTTGAAATGCCTGTCGTCGATTCACGACTTGCGCTTTCATTGACATTTCTTCCTTAATCATCTGTCTGATCTCATCAAACTCAAGAAAATACATATCTTCTGTGGATTGAAGCAAGTCCTTATCAACAGCATTTTCGCCCAATCGAAGAAGCTGTTTCTTGACTTGCCCAAAAACCTGAACCATGCCGTACTTAGGGTGCTCCCTAGCCGGCATCATATATAATACCCGGTTTACCATAGCCTGATAAAAACGAACTCTTATGGGATTTCGTCCACCCAGACGAATAACTATCTCCTCAGCCGCAGCTAAAGAAGCACTGGTCATGGCATCATATTCCACCCGATGCTGATTAGGCCTGTAATTTCTCAGATGATTTTTTATGCTCAACACGATGGCACTCGGATCTTCAAACCAACGAATACTGGTAAGATCGATCTCTCCGATCCCTCGAGACCCATATCGATCCATTACCAAACGCATTTGATCTCCAGCAGGAGTCTCCGCCTTCATCAGCTCGGTTACAAAGACCCTGGCATCCCATTGGTCCAGCCTCGTTCTCCAGACTTTTTCTTCCCGAATCCTTTCAGCCAAATCACCGATGACCAGTCCCATCTCTGTTGTCGCGTTTCCCTTAAGACCCTTGACCAAGGTTTGAGCCAACTCATCACTGCCCAGCTTTTTTTCGGTTTTATTTACTAATAACCTATATGCCCCAAGACCAGGTCCTATCAAAGGAACAAATCGGGTAAAGGCTTCTTTTAAATACCCTTGCAATCCCGATATGCAGATCTCCAGCCGGTCAGAATCTGTATTTGCTGACTCTAATTGCTTTTTTAAGCTTCCTACATACTCATCGATAAAGACATTACATCGCTCGATATTTGATTCATTGGGTTTGCCCGCACGCCAGATCCCTCTGATTAAAAATTGGACTGCCGCCCACACTTCCCTTCCTTTTGGGTGAATCGGCTTCAAGTTCCGGACAAAGTCTTTGTCCTTCCAAAGCCTTCTCAAACTGCCTGCCATGACAGCATCAATCCCATCAAAGCGGCTGCCGACGGTTCGCCGCAAAAAAGACACCGCCAAATAATCCGTCATATCCGCAAAGAGAAAGCCATTTGCATACTGAAAGATCCTCGTCTTTCCTGTCTCATCCCGATCAAAGGGCAGAACCAACTGTAGACAGGAAGCTCCAAGGGGACGGAATGGTTGCATCATATTTTGAACATGATGGAAGGACAGATAAACAGCGCTCCCTTCCCGTTGGGGATTGATCAGGGGAAGCAGGGTTGTTATGGCTCTTGCCTGCAGAATCCAAATTCGTCCTGCTCCATCTTGCGCCCATTCAATATCCATTGGCCTTCCATAGAATTCCTCAATTTCTGTTCCCAAACGAAAGAGTTTGAACATCGTTAGCTCTTGCAGCTTGTCTGGATTTCCCGGCACCTGTTGATCAGAAAGGATCTCGCCTTTCTCTTTATCATAGGCAACCATATGGGGTTCCTTTTTCCCAGCTACCAAGTCTTCACCGACGCCTGCAACATATTCAACCGTCATCCAATCCCGATTCTCCGAAACCGGATCCGCCGTAAAAAGAACACCTGAAAAAATCGGGTCAATCATTCGCTGGACCACAACCGAGATCGAAAGTCCTTTGTTTGGAATTGCATTCTTCAGCCGGTAACTGATGGCACGATCATTAAAGAGTGAGGCCCAACAATCCCTTACAGCTTGTAAAACTGCTTCCTCTCCCTTAACAAAGAGATAGCTGTCCTGCTGACCCGCAAAAGAAGCATCCGGCAGGTCTTCTGCCGTTGCACTGGATCGCACCGCAAATGATGTATCGGGTTCAAATCCTTCCAGCGCTTCTCTTACAGCGTTTTTCAATTCACTTGAAACAGAAGCCGTGCGTATCTGTTCCCGAAGCATCTTGCCTGCAGCTTCAATCCCAGTAAGGTCATCTACTTGTAACTGGTTCAGCACCCCCAACTCTACTTCTAGACCAGTTGCATCCAGATGGGCGTTAAAAGCAGGAGTCAAAATACAGAAGCCATCTGGCACGGGAATTCCTGCCTGCAGCATCAAGCCCAGATTAATCCCCTTGCCACCAACCATATACAAATCTTCACTTGTCAGCTCTCGAAAATGTTTGATCATGTTCGTCTCCTGTAAGTTTTTTCTTCGAACCACTTTGCCAATTACTCATAGTTTATTCTAAAATCAACGCCCATGCAATCAGCCCCCTAACTGCTTTCCGCAATACCTGCTACATTTTGCAATAAAGCCTTTATTTTTCCATATTTTAGGCGCATACTAGTGGCGGTTTCTAATCTATTAAAATAATGAGGTGAAGAAAATGGATGAAGTATTTGAAGAAGGTTTATGCATGATTTATAAAATCAGTTATGGTATGCTAGGCGATGCCAAAGCCCTGGGAGAGTTTACTCCTCACACTGAATTCAAAGACAATGTCTCCGTCTTTCAAAAAGCATGCTTGAACACCTTTAGCAAGTTTTACACACCCGACAGTGCAGAGTACCAAATCATGAGTGAACTCGCCAATCCAAAAAAGCTTACAGTTGAGCGATATGCAGATTTTGTTAACCATATCGATGCGACCATTAGAAGCTATCGGGCTGGACTCCTAAAGATTATTCCTTCCAACAAACCTGACATCTTTACAGATGGATACATGATCATGGACGAACCTCTTGATTTGGATGATACTGACGATGACTCTCCCTTTGAAGGATCCTTTATTCTGTCCTAGGCAATCTTGTCCACAATTCCACCAAACTCAAATGGTTTTATCCACAAAGAAGCGACACTGTCCACAACAGTGCCGCTTTCTTATCCATTGATTTGATTCAAAATCTGGCTTCTCAGCTGAACAAGTTCTGCTTGCTCATACATCCATTTCACTTTTTGCTCTTTAACCTCTTTCCCACTTGGTTTTTCTCCAAAAACAAAGACTCGAAAGGTTTCCGCAAAATCCTCTTCCGGATTGGTTGCCGCATAATCGGAAACGAATTGATCCGCATGCTTGTCGTAAAAGGCCAAAGCACTTTGACCGGATGTATCCGTCGGATCGACGGTTTCCTTATAATCACGGGCAATTTCCGTCCAAAATGTCTGGTAAAATTGGTTCAGATGTGACTGCTTGGCAAGAATCCCCTCTTCATTTTCATAGGTGCCATCGCTTTGTTCCTGCATTTGTGAGGAATGCAGAGATATCAGATGTCCAAATTCATGCACAATGGTTTCATCATATTCCTCCATGTACTTGCCGTTTTCATCAAAGGCATCTTTGGCATCAAGCACCATGCTCCACCGGATCAAGTTATCATCCTGGGGATTAACATAGGCCAATACATTATCTTTGCCATCAGTATTGACACCAAAACGGTATAGCCACTTCTCCTGATCATCAGGAATCAACAAGCTTGCCCGTGATACCAATTGGCGATACATTTCCAGTTCGCCTTCGCTCATCTGACTGCCGTCCCCTGAAAGTTCAAGCCCTTTGTCATTCACTTTGAAATCAGCCAAGCTTATGCTTCCCGTTTCCATCTCTTCAAAAATCTGCTCTGCATTCAACCCACATTGATTTAGCAATACTTCAATTTCTTCCTGCAGCTGAAGGGCTTTGTCCTGAGCTTCATCATCCTGGTCCAATGCATTCAGTTCATTCTCCAGTTCAATTAGCCTTTCTTTCTGAGAATCAGTAAACGCATCCGCATATACCTCAGTAACAGTCTTCATGGAATCCACCGGCATCTGCAAACCAAAGTCTCGCAAGAGGGCGTTCAGTTCAAGATACAACTCTCGTACAGTCTCCTGATCCTGTCCCTGCGCTTCAGCATCGTTGATTCGATCCAAAAATACCTGCACCTCTTGAAGCTGCTCCTCATTCAGTTTCTCGTAGCCCAACAAAATATAAGTCTCAGGCGTCCACGGCTCAAAAGCTTCTTCGGCAAATTCTGAAACATCAATCCCAAAACTCTCCAGCTCTTGCATCAACGAGTCATACAAGTAATTCAGTTGCTTTTCTTGGCTTTCATCAAAATCTTGCTCCAACTCATTGATTTGATCCAAATAAGATTGGACAACCAGACTTTGGTCTGCCGTTAGTCTTTCCGCCGAATCTCCCAGGAAGGATTCCAATGTCCAGGCTTCCATCCCACTAAAGGACTCTTCTTCACTGGTCTTAACTGAAGCACTGTCGTCATTCTGCTGAACATTCACAGCTTGCTCCAATTCCCTTTTCACATCCGTCGTTTGCTCTTGGGTCTGACAACCCGTAATAAGAAGTACTGCTACCAGTACCGCAATTAACCACTTTCTCATAAAATCTTCCTTTCTATCGCATTCTTATGACATTTCTCTTTGCACTCTCCGCATTGAATACAATCAATGCTGATCAAATCTTCTGCCGGATTTAGTCCCAGCTTGCAGGCTGATTTACAGGCGCCGCAATGGTTGCATCGGCCTTCATCCACTTTCAATCCCAATATACTGACACGGTTAAACATCCCATATAACAATCCCAAGGGACATAGCATTTGGCAAAAGATCCGATAAACAAAAATGGAAGCAATCAAAATTACTACTAGAAGACCTGCTTTCCAGGAAAAAAGCCCGCCTGCAGCTCTAGACAAAGCAGGATTCTTCGCCATCAAAGGCAGTGCGCCAAAAAGGGTTCCGCTTGGGCATATGTATTTGCAAAATCCTGGATCCCCCGCTCCCACTGCATTGACAAAAACCGTTGGAATCAGGATTACAAAAATCAATAAAACAAGGATCTTAACTTTTCGCAAGACTTTTGGCAGTTGCCATTTGGAACTCTTCATTCGATACATCAAATCCTGTATCAAGCCAAAAGGACATAGATAACCACAAATCACGCGCCCAAAAACCGTTCCAAAGAGCACTAGAAAACCCGAAACATAAAACGAAAACTGATATTTCATGCTGCCCATCACCGCTTGCAAGGCCCCTAGAGGACATGCCCCCAAAGCTCCCGGACATGAATAGCATTGCAATCCCGGCACACAAACATGCTTACTTATTCCCTTAAATATCTTGCCATCTATAAAGCCCTTCACATAGGCATTGCTGCCGAAAAAATAAATCCATTGAATCCATCGCCTTCTCATGTCATCCGACCCCTATGCATTCCAAACAGATATTTACCGCCTTGCGAAACACCACAAGCACCTCTCCACGGCCTGCTCCGCCAGCAAGAAGGCCTAGAGACAAGGCAAGCAGCCACCCGCGCTTTCTATTCATTCAACAATCCTTCGATTGAAGCCTTCAGATTTTTTCCACTTGTACCGCCTGCAATGATTGTATCTATCACCTTGCCTTGTCCATCCACAAATAAGGTTACCGGCACATAGTCGAATTGAGAAGCGATCTCTTCTGTTAGCGCCTTAGATTCAGAAATCAAGGGATAAGTGATTTTCAGATTCTTTTTCAGGTCCAAAATCTCATTGGCGTCAGAATCAATGGCCAAGCCGATAAATTGAACATCCTGATCTTTCATCTCCTGCCAAACTTCTTCAAACTCCGGCATTTCTTCCACGCACGGACCGCACCAGGTTGCCCACAAGTTCAGTACCGTAAGCTTCTTAGCTTTAAATATCGATCCATCCAAGCTATTCCCCTCGATATCTTTCATTTCAATTCCACTCAGGTCCACACCAACAACAGGATTTTCTTCGTCCATAGACGCGCCTGAATTCATCTCTTGATCCGCAACAGATCCTTGTCTCGCCTCTCCCTTTTGGCAACCTGTTAAGACTAGGCAAATCATCAATACAATCATGATTGTTTTTTTCATCGTATCCTTCCTCCTTTTTGTACATTCAGTCTAACCAGCCAACCTTTCCACAGGCCAAATGCAACCTTAAAGTAAGCTTAAATTCCCTTCACCTGTCTTTCTTGCCCTAAAGGCTTTGTGATAAAGTTCCCTTATAAGGAGGCAGACCATGAAAGCAAAAATACTTCTACTGGAAGATGATCCTGGAATCAGCAACCTCTTAGCCACACAACTTAGAGCTGAAAACTACGAAATTGTGCAGGTCTATGACGGTCATAAGGCAATTGAGGCTTTTGACAATACTTTTCATATGGCCATTTTGGATGTGATGGTGCCAAAAATGGATGGCTTTGCAGTCTTGGAAGAAATCAGAAAAACCAGCCTGATCCCCATTCTCTTTTTGACCGCTCGAAGCGAGGATATCGACAAGATGCGCGCTCTAGGAATGGGGGCTGATGACTACATCACCAAACCATTTAGCATGATAGAAGTTGTCTATCGATGCAAAGCCCATTTGCGCCGATCCTTTCAGTATGCCCTTCCGACAGAGTCCAAGGAATTGAAGCACGGCGATCTGGTTCTAAAAAAAGACAGCTTTGAAGCCTGGCTCAAAGACCACCCTTTGCAACTTGGTGTAAAGGAATTCGAACTGCTGGCTTTCTTTATGAACCATCCCGGTCAGGTTTTTACCAAACAACAATTATATGAAAAAGTCTGGCAGGCTGACTATTTCGGCGATGACAATACTGTCATGGTCCATATTTCAAAGCTTCGAGAGAAGCTAAACGATAATCCTAAGCGTCCCGTTTACATCAAAACAATCAAAGGACTCGGCTATAGAATGGAGAAAGCATGAAAACGAAAAAGATATCCTCTCAGTTTTTCATATCCTATCTCTCCATACTCTTGGTCTTTCTGATCTTTTGCGCCATCTCTTTCTTTGTTTATCAGGGGATTACAGAGTCGCGACTCAATCAATCTTCTATCGACTTTGATGCTTTTATTCAAGACTATGAAAAAAATCCGGATACCGCTTTTTCCAATCAGCCTTTCCAGTCCGATGATTTTATTCTAGTGACCGACAGAGACTACAATATACTGGACGCTGTCAACATCGAACTGACGGATTCCATTACCTATTACGATCTTCAGTTTGAACTGGGAAATGACGAAGTCTATGCAAACTATATTTTCCAAGGCTTCTCCGATGATCGTGTCTATCACCTTTATCTGGCACCCATTGAAGACAATCTTCTGATTCTAATCAGTATACTAATCGCTACCTTTGGCGCTTTTCTTGTATTCGCAGTCTATTATGCCCGGCAGACTGGAAGAAAGATCATTCATCCCATTGAAAAATTGAGTAAGGGTGTCCAAGAGATTCAAAAGGGAAACTATGACTATCACATCGACTATAAAACCAATACAGAGTTGGATATTATCAAGGATGAGATCAACCAAATGAGCCAGCATCTGAAAGAGGAAATTCAAAGAAGGCAACACTTGGAAAAGGAACGCTCTACCTTGATGATGAATTTGTCTCATGATATCAAAACACCTTTAACCAATATTCTCGGTTACTCTCAGTCCCTGCTTCAGGAGGATCTGCCTAAACCCATACAGGAGCAAGTCAATTTCATCCATCGCTATGGACAAAGTGCCGCTAATCTTACAGAAGAGCTCTTTTCCTACAGCCGGATCAACAGTCAGCTCATTTTGCCTCTTCAAAGGGAAGATTTGGTCGAGGTCACAAGACGAAAACTAATTGAATACGTACAAGAATTCGAGAGTCTAAATATCCGCTATAGTTTCGAAATTCCTGAATCACCCATCCTGTGTCCCCTAAACCAGCCCATGTTTGCCCGTGTACTCGACAACTTGATCCAAAACACCATGAAATACAATCATGACAACTTTGCTTTTGCCGTCCACATTCAGCAAAGCATGGGAAAGGTCGAATTGATTGTCGAAGATGATGGGGTTGGGATCCCAGCTGAATATCAGCAAAACATCTTTGATCCACTGGTTCGTGTGGAAAGTTCCCGAAACCGATCTTTGGGCGGGACAGGCCTTGGCCTTGCTATTGCCAAACAAATTATTGAAAAACACAAAGGGACCATCCGACTTGATCCTACTCATAAAAAAGGATGTCGATTTATCATCATCTTGCCGACTTGTTCCAGCAAAGACCAAAAAGAATGACAAAATAAAAGAAGCGGCGCTTTCATAGCACCGCTTCTCTAACATTTATCGTTGAATAAATTCACCAATTGTCTCAATTACCTGCTGATCTACATGGTTTGGCAATTGGTACTCCCCGGGATTGGGATCCCCCTCGCCTGGCATCATCAAATGATTCAAGCCTTGGAAAAGATAAAATTCCGCATTGGCTGCCCCGATGGTTGCCTTCCACGCCTCAAACTGGTCCACCGGCACCTGATAGTCCCGATCCCCCTGCAGGAACAATTTTGGTGCCGTATAAAGCATGACTTCTTCCAACGGTTTATAATCCTTCAAGTCGATCCAGTAAGCGGGATAAGCACCCAAGATCGGGGTTTCCGCGTCCAAACTTTCTGGCTCTTTTAGTTGGTCTGCAATCGCCGCCACCTGATCAATAGCCGCTTGTTCATCCTCCGAAATCTCTCCATCCAAGTTGGACAGATACTGATACTGGTCTACAATCATGTCCTGAACCGGTTGGTTGCTAGCCGCCATAAAGATCCAGCCCGCCACCTCATTGGTATGCTTCATCATTCTTGGAATCAAATAACCTCCCAGGCTATGACCCAGCACGTAGATCCTGTTGTTGTCGATTCTCGGATCAGCTTTGGCCAATTCTACGGCCGCCAAAGCATCTTCCATGGCCTCTTCCCAGACGGTGAAGTCATAATCTTCCATAAAACTTTCCCCATGGGAGAATGCCCGTTTGTCATAACGAATAGTGGCGATCCCTTTATCAGCCAGCCCTTCCGCCAAATCCAAGAATGGCTTATTGGGACCAATTGTCTCATCCTTGTCAGGTGCACCGGAACCATGAACCAAGATTACTGCCGGTATCGGATACGACAAAGCTTCAATATTCCACGGCAGCATCAGCTGACCTTCCAAATCATAAGGTCCCACCGCAAGAGGCTCGGTAACCGCTTCATGTTCAGTCTGCGGATCTTCCGCTTGGGCTTTCACCACCTCACTATAATTCAATCCTGCTATCTCGCCGAACTCATTAAAAACTACATTCAACCCGAAATTCTTTTCTTCAAAAGCTACCGCCACTTGAACAATTTGGTATCCCTGTGCCATCCAGTCCGCTGTATCCAGCACAGCCACCGGCTGTCCAACTTGCCTGTAAAGATCTTCCATAATCTGCTTGTAAACCTCCGCATTTACAGCCTTTTTCATGGCTTGGTCATGAGTATGGTCTGTATACGCCGCTTCATAATTTCCTTGCAACAAGTCTTGTACATAGACGGTCGCCCTTGCTTTCATCTCGTCCAATGTTGCCGGTTTCGGTTTCTCAGGTTCCGGCTGGACTGCCTGGCGACTGCATCCTGTCAAAGCAAGGACCAGTACCAAACCTATGATCATTAATTTCTTCATGCCGTCCTCCTTGTTATATATATGCTATAACAGCTATGCGTTCATTATATGACTCGAATATCTGTCTGTCAACAAAATGTCAAAACTTTTCCCTTTTTCTTCCTTGCGTTACAATAAAAGAAAAAGGGAGGCTTACCCCATGCACGTTGTCAGTTATACCGGTTATTACGACCCCACACCCATACAGGACTTTCTAGCTTCGCAAGCGGACATTAGCTATCAGATTTGTCAATCCAAAGACGAGTTGACAGAAGCGCTTCTGGAAGCCGAAGTTTTGATCGCACTTCCATTTTCAGAAGAATTGCTGGCACAAGCGCCCAAGCTCAAATGGGTGCAATGCTTGCGTGCCGGTGTAGATGGTTATCCCCTATCCGCCATGAAAGCGCGTGGCATTTACTTAACCAATGGCAAGGGCATTCATCGAAACCATATGGCAGAATACGCCATCGCTATGATGATTCTCTTTGCAAGAAATCTTCATGTGTTTCAGCGCCAACAGCAAAATTCGCAATGGAACCGCAAGGTAGCACAAGACGAAATCTACGGAAAAACATTGGGCATCTTAGGCTTTGGCGCCATTGGTGATACCCTGGCTACCCGGGCAAAAGCTATGGGCATGCGGGTACTGGCCCTGAAACGCAGCCCACTTGAGACAGACAATGTTGATGCCTGGTACACCCCTGACCAAACAAGTCATTTTTTGCAACAGGTTGACTATCTCGTCAATCTATTACCCAATACCCCCGCTGCTACCCATGCTCTCAATGCCGATTCCTTTACTGCCATGAAAGATTCCGCGGTACTCATCAGCATCGGACGGGGAAAGACTGTTGACGAGAAGGCCCTGATCCAAGCACTTCAAACAAGCCAGATCCGTGGCTTGGCCGCCGATGTCTTCGAAACAGAACCATTGCCGGAAGACAGCCCACTTTGGCATATGGAGAATGTCATCATCACTCCCCATATCTGTGGCGAAAGCATTCATTATTTAGAAAAAAGCGTGGAAATCTTAAAAGAGAATTTCCCGCGATTTATGAAGGATCCAGAAAGCTTAATCAACCGAGTCAATTTGGACTTGGGCTATTAGAGACAAAAAAAGAAGGGTTCCTAGCGAACCCTTCCTGTATCTTCCAAACTTTTTACGGCTAGCATGAGAGCGCCTACACTTCCCGTATCATCATTTAATCCTGGTGACACAATATGGTGTTTGACCTCGTCTTCTGTAAAAGGCAGATAGCCATTGATCAAGCGGTAAAATTCCCTGTGAATTCTCGGAAACAAATGGCATTGATGCATCACACCGCCGCCTAGAATAATGCGCTCTGGAGACAAAACCATCTGATAATTTACCAGGGCTTGGGCAATGGTATTTACCACTTCATTCCAAAGGGGATCATCTTCTTGGATCAACTCCGCTTTTTTACCAGCCCGTGCCTCGATGGCCGGCCCCGAAACCAAGCCTTCCAGACAATTGCCGTGGAAGGGACAAATTCCCTCAAATCCATCCTGCCCTATGGGCAATAGAATATGACCCATCTCCGGATGCAGTCTGCCATGTAAGAGGTCTCCATGATAGAATCCACCGCCAATCCCAGTTCCAATGGTCAGATACAAACAGGTTTTCACATCCCAGGCATTCCCTTTTTTAGCCTCCGCCAAAGCAGCCGCGTTTACATCCGTATCGATGGCTGCAGGGCACTTCAAAGCATCCGTTAAAATATGAAGAATGGGCGTATCTGCCCAGGCCAGTTTCGGTGTTTTCAAAATCGAACCATACTGCGGATGATCGGGGTCTACGGCCACTGGTCCAAAGCTGGCAATCCCCAAACCTTCAATCTGCTTGTCCTGGAAAAATTCAATAACCGCCTTCAGGGTTTCATCGGGCGTCGTTGTTGGAATCCTTTTGCGCTCCAAGATCTCGCCTTTCTCCGTTCCCACTACACAGACAAACTTGGTGCCGCCTGCTTCAATGCCGCCTAAAATCATCCTGATCCCTCCCTCTCATATTTATGGTTATCGCTTTGCTCATTGTCGCCTCCCTACTCAATTTCAGGTAAAAAACAGCAGCAAGGTCATGGCAATTACACCAAAGCTTGCACAAGACAGTACGGTGTAGCCAAAAGCATCTTCCCTCTTAATGGCTTGAATCAAAAAGTATGGAAATAAAAAACCTGATACCAGAGACAGGTAAATCAATACTGTCATCATGCGCCTCCTTGTCAAATATTACTACCTCTATTCTACCCCAAACCAGGATTTTCCACACGAAAAAGAAAGACTTACCCCTCTGTCATTCTTCCAATTCGCTCTTTTCCAAAAAATAAAAGTCACTAATAACATAATCGTGATTATATGCCTCTACTACATCGATTACCAAGGTATCTCCATTGTCATACTCAACCAGGATCTGCTGCTGAAGAGAGTATCGGTTATCTCCTCGCAGGCGGACTTCCACAAACTTTTTGCTCCAATACTCATCCGGGCGGTCTATGGCATATCCGTCCAATATCTCTGCTTTGTGTTCTCTCGCTGCAAAGGATACCTTGCGATATAAGTCCCATGCAAAATCATCATTGCGAGCATCTTTATACATCTGATACAAAAACAGATTTGCTATGATTGACACATACAGCAAAAACAATAGTATTCTTCTGCTTAGTGTGAACTTTCTCATTATTCCTTTCCTCTCATATCCTGTACATAGCCACATATTTAATAATCCTTACATCTAGGATTGATTGTTATGCGTAAAAAGGATGAATGGTAAAATGAATCGAGTAGATCACATGATCCTCTTTAAAATAAAAAACGATTCTATTTTCATTTGGTAGCCATACGGTAAATGAGTAAACGCCATATGAACTTTCCTCAGTTTCTGTCTCGTAAGCTTCTTCAAAATAAGCTTCGACCTTTTCAATATCGTCACCAACACCAAAAAGCCCTTCCACTTTTAAATCGCTGCATTGTGTCCGTATTTCTTCAATTTTTTTCGAAACCGGCTGATATAGAATTTCAATATCTTCGCTCTTGGATCTAGAGTAAATAAGCCCTTCCAAAAAGTAATGTCCTGGAACATTATATTGCACATAATCGCTTCCCAATAGTTTAATCGCGTCATAAACAGAAGCTCCAAGTCGCAATCCAGACATGGTTATATCAGACTCTTGGATTTTTGAAGCGCCTCTTTCAACGATTTCGACTTCATTTGACCGTACATATCCATATGTGCGAGTCCTACCAAAAGTCTTTACCAACAACCAATGCTCATTATTGGACGTATGCACTTCCGTAATAATTTTCGCCAGTCCTCCTCTATGTTCAAAAAAAGAATAACTTGATTCTGAAGGAAGCGCCTTGAGCGCATAAGGTCCCTTGATCTCGGCATATCCGTGGTATTTCGTCTTATCCTTTTCATAAAATTCAAAGGCATCCTTTTGATCCCCCTCAATCTGCTCCAGCCTTGTCAACAAGGCTTCAATTTCTTGATCTTTCTCTTCAATCGTACCTTCCAGCTGAGTAATTTGTTCTGACATTCCCGCAATCTCGCCTTCCGCCTCATCAAGCAAACCTTCCATCTCATGTATTTGCTCTTGATTACCCGTACAGGCTGTCAATAATATAATGCTCACCAAAATGACAATTCCCATGCCGAACTTGCCTCTGCATCTCTTTACACCACTGGCCTTGAACATAACAACACGCTCCCCTATAATCATTAACTTATTCACAGCAGGATCTTAATATTAGGCCACAGTTACTCATTCCAGCACAAAAGGAATCTCAAGACGCAATCTGCGAACTGGAATCTTTGGGTCCTCTATCACATTTCCCAGTTGATACTCAATATATGCACCAACCCGATAATCACCATTTTCCATTGTCTCCTTTATTTCATCCAACGAATACGGGTCGGCGAATACCAGTTGTTCTTCAAAGTCCAATGTAGTTTCCATTAATAACGCCAACATCGTCCTCTCCAAAACTGCATTTCCCTCCATATCCGTTATATAAATGCCGCATAATGGTTCACCATGCCAGATGGAAAGGGGCTTTTTACTGCTGATATTCTTAATCGTTACTGTGAACCCAAAAGGATCATCTTGATTTAACTCATCCAGAGCGTATAGCTGCTTTTCGTTAGTAAACACAATTTCTAGATCATCCTGCCTGATTGTACTCATAATTGCACCAGAACTATCATCCTCGTTTTGCTTCTCAAAACTGCATCCCGTAAAAAGCAAGGACAAGATACAGATTTCTAATAGAATCCAAATACACTTTTTCACAGCGCTTCTCCTCACTTTAATTGTCTATTGGTTAAAAGAACTCATATCGTTTATTTCACCATCCGCCAACCATAATTTCATCAATCCTGTATTCGCCATCTACAGATTTTAATCTGAATACAACTTGATTCACCGCCTTGTGAACCGGTGAATACACAAACAGCTCAAGCGCCGCATCTTTACTTATTGGATTGATCTTGATATCAGCAATGTGCCCTGTAGTGAAATCATTAATTGTTACATTCCCTACAATATGCATGCACAATTTATCATCTTTTTCAAATAGCAGATGATTGAACCTTTTTTCAGCATATTCTCTGGTAAAATAATTCTCCATCAAATTAAAAAGCTTAGCCTCTGTACCCATTCTTGTATCCTTGATTTCTACATAAGGTGTATCCACGTCTTTATGATAAGGATTGACTCCGCCCTCAATAATTAAGCTTTCGGTTTTTTTCGCTTCCTCACTAAACTCCACAAACTCATCATATAAGTTATTCCTAATCGCCTCATGATCACTATAGATTTTGCAAGCACCCGCCAAGCATAATAAAATTATTATCACGATCAAGATGATTTTATTCTTCATAACCGATATAGATCCTTTCTCTAACAAACGCACTCGAATATACGCTGATTTCCTTTTACGATCCACTCGAACACGCAACATGCCTGTGCCCTTATATACATCTTTTATCAGTTTCTTTTTGATCCAAATTTATTAAGTTCACTATAATAATTCTATCACTTTCGCTTATTAGATCAACCATATCAAGTTCATTTTCTTTTTTTTTGCAAAAAAATAAACACAGGAGAAAAATTCTCCTGTGTTAGTTGTTTTCTCTATGCTCTTTCCTTTAGGATCTCCCTGAAAGTATCCAAGAATCGATTGATCTCTTCGTCACCGATATTCAGTGCCGGAATCAATCGAAGCACGGTGCCGCTGGTGGTATTCACCAGGCAGTGACGTTCCAAGAACGCTTGCTGCAGCTGCGGCGCCGCTTCTCCGACATCTACACCAATCATCATGCCAAACCCGCGAATCTCCTGAATCACTCCAGGATACTCCACGTTCAGTTCCTCAAGCCCTGACACGATGCGGCGAGATTTCCTGTTCACTTCTTCTAAAAATCCTTCTTCCAGCAACTTGGTAACTAAAGCAGTCCCACCTGCCGCTGCCACCGCATTGCCGCCAAAGGTGGTTCCGTGGTTGCCTGGCACCCATACACCCGTAAGGGCCTGACTCACCAACAAACCGCCTAGCGGAAGACCGCCGCCCAAAGCCTTGGCGGTACAAGCCAGGTCTGGCTCGACACCGTATTGCTCATGCGCAAATAAGGTACCCGTCCGTCCCAGACCGGTTTGGATTTCATCAATGACCAAAAGGAAGCCAAATTCCTGACGCAATTTTACAATCTCATCCATAAAGGCTTGTTGAACAGGTCGAACACCACCCTCTCCCTGGATCATCTCCAAAAAGACAGCCGCTGTATCTTCATCAACCATTTGACGAATCGATTCAATATTGTTGAACTCAAAATGTGCAATCCCCGACAATAGCGGCGCAAAGGGTTCCTGATACACAGGCTTGGCCGTTAAGCCCAAAGCTCCCATGGTCCGACCGTGAAAAGCCCCCTTGGCTGATAGCATGGTTGTCTTTCCATTTTCCTTGCCCCATTTTCTCACCATCTTGATGGCTGCTTCAATGGCTTCCGCACCGGAATTGGTGTAGAAGACCTTGTCAGCAAAGCTATTTGCCACCAAAAGCTCCGCAAGCTGAACAGCAGGTTCCGAAGCAAAATAGTTAGAAAGATGCATGTACCGGTCCACCTGGTCATGAATGGCTTTCTTTACCGCCGGATCATCGCCCAAATTGTTAACCGCAATCCCGGAGAAGAAATCCAGGTAACGAACGCCATTTTCGTCGACCAATTCATGGCCTTCCACTCGATCAATGACAATGGGCATCCGCTTATAGGTATTCAAAATTACACTTTTGTCTCGTTCATATCGATTCATGTCTCTGCCTCTTTTCTAGCCGCGAAGATCGTCCAGCAATTGTGTCTTGTCTTCTGTCTTCGCATCCTTTTCCTTGATGATTCTTGCAGGGGTTCCAGCAACCACAACGCCGGCCGGTACATCTTCCGTAACCACGGCGCCTGCGGCAACCACGCTGCCCTTGCCAACCCTCACACCTTCCAACACAACGGCATTGGCGCCAATCATAACACCGTCCTCAATAATAACCGGTGTTTTTGAAGGCGGTTCCAATACACCTGCAAGTACGGCTCCCGCACCTACATGCACATCCTCGCCAACGGTCGCTCTGGCACCTAAAACAGCACCCATATCAATCATGGTTCTTGCGCCGATAGAGGCGCCAATGTTGATGACAGCACCCATCATAATAACAACGGAATCACCGATGCTCACATGGCTTCGGATAAAGGAACCCGGCTCGATGCGGGCGTTGACATTCGTGGTGTCCAAAAGTGGAATGGCCGAATTTCTGCGGTCCGCTTCCCACTCGTAAGATTCGATCTTGTCTGCATTTTTCTCGAGAATGCCTGTCAATTCATTGGCTTCTCCAAATACGGTGGCAACTTCGTTGCTACCATAAACCCGGCTGGAACCGAAATCGATCAGGTCGAGCTCACCCTTAATAGTCAGCTTTACCGGTGTCGATTTTTCCACTTCCTTGATATAGCGGGCAATTTCATAAGGATCTGTCAGATTCTGACTCATTCCTAGTCCTCCTTCATAAATACGTCTTTCATTTCATAGAAGCCGGCAGGCTGTTGAGCCAGCCACCTTCCCGTCTTCAAAGCACCTGCGGAGAAGACTTCCTTGGACTCAGCCTGGTGGGAGAAAGTTAAAACTTCTCCAGCTCCGGCAAAGATCACATCATGCTGGCCCACAATGGTACCACCCCGTACGGCATGAATACCAATCTCGCCAAGTTCTCTCGGTCCGTCCTCAGGCGTTCTGCCAAACTTGTAGGCACCCCGTCCTTCCGATACAGCCTTGGCCAAAGTCTTGGCAGTACCACTTGGGGCATCCTTCTTCTTATTGTGGTGCTTCTCCACAATCTCCACGTCATAATCCATCAGTTTCTCGGCTACTTCCTCCAAGAGGAACCTAAGAAGGTTCACACCATAAGAGGTGTTGGTGGACCAAAGAATCGGACAGGAGGCAGCAGCCTCTTTTATCTGGTTAAGTTCCTGATCGTTATATCCCGTTGTACAGATCAAAAGGGGTGTACCTGTGGATGTCCCGTATGCCAGCACATCTGCAAGATTTGTCGGATGAGAAAAGTCAATCACCAAATCCGCTTGGCCATCAAAATCCTTCAGACTCTTGAATTCTCCAGGAGCCAAGACGTCTTTTCTTGGCGCGATGCCCGCCACCACTTGGTCTTGAGGACTTTCCGTAACGGTTTTTACGACCCATTGTCCCATGGTTCCATCGGAACCGTAAACAATCACACGCATGTCTACACCTCCAGGAGGCCGTAGTTTTTCAATTCCCGAACCAGAGTCTCCTCATTGTTGGGTTGAATTTCAATCAATGGCAAACGCAAAGTACCTGCATTCATACCAATCAGATTCATCGCCTTTTTCACTGGAATCGGATTCGTTTCCGTAAATAGTTGATGGACTAAAGCATTCATGCCCAATTGAATATCCAACGCTCGCTTGGTATCTCCCGCCAAATAAGCATGAACCATCTCTGAAGTTTCCTTTGGAAGGATATTTGCCACTACAGAAATAACGCCAGATCCGCCCAAGCTCATCAGAGGAACAATCATGTCATCATTGCCTGACCACATTTGGAAATCCGACGGGCAAAGTCGTGCAATATCCGCACATTGAGTGATATTGCCAGACGCTTCCTTCACACCGCAAATCATTGGATGCTCAGCAAGCGCGGCAACCGTTTCAGCCGCCATATTCACACCCGTTCTTCCCGGTACGTTGTAAAGAATAATTGGAATGTTGACTACATCCGCAATAGCCGTAAAGTGAGCAATCAATCCCTTTTGCGAGCTTCTGTTGTAGTATGGTGTCACTACCAAAAGGCCGTCTGCGCCAATGGATTCCGCATACTGGCTCAATTGAATGGCATAAGCCGTATCATTGGAACCTGTACCTGCAATAACAGGAATTCTACCGGCAATTCGATCCACTGCAAACTTCATCACTGATTTATGCTCAGAATCGTTCATAGTTGCCGCTTCACCTGTGGTTCCACAAGTGATAATGGCATCTGTGCCCTGCTCAACATGCCAATCTAGCCATTGACCATAAGTATCAAAATCAATATTTCCTTCCGCGTCAAACGGAGTTACTACCGCTACACCTGATCCTTGAAATAACATTTTTCTCCTCCTTATAGGATATCCAAAAGCAATTCCGCGATCTGAACCGTATTGGTTGCCGCGCCTTTTCGGATATTATCAGCCACACACCACATGTTCACGCCGTTCTCTTGTGAAAAGTCTCGGCGAATACGACCCATATACACTTCATTGGTTCCCTCTGCATTAATTGGCATTGGGTAAATTTCTTGAGAAGGATCGTCCATCAGGATAATGCCTTCTGTTTTCGCCATCAACTCTTTAACTGTTTCTACTGTAAATGGCTTCTCAAACTCAAGGTTGATAGAAACGCAATGTCCGTAACGAACCGGAACACGAACTGTTGTTGCTGTTACTGGCAGATCCGGCTTGCCTAAGATCTTTTGTGTTTCCTCAATCATTTTCATTTCTTCTTTTGTATAGCCATTTTCCATAAATACATCAATGTGAGGCAATACGTTGTATGCGATTGGATGAGGATAATTTTTGGGCTCTGCACCGTCCATGCCGTCTTCCAAGTCGCGGATGCCGGCAACGCCAGAACCAGAAACTGCTTGGTACGTATTATAGATCACACGCTTAATGCCAAATGTGTCGTCCAATACACGAAGAGGTACAACCGACTGAATGGTTGAGCAGTTTGGATTGGCGATAATGCCCTTATGCTTCTTCACATCTTCCGGGTTTACCTCTGGCACAACCAAAGGCACTTCTGGATCCATTCTCCATTGGCTGGAGTTGTCTACAACTACAACGCCTTTAGATGCTGCAATCGGTGCAAATTTCTCAGAGATTCCGCCACCTGCAGAGAACAAGGCAATGTCCATATCGCGGTCAAAAGATTCTTCCGTCAATTCTTCAACCACATATGTGTTGCCGTTAAATTCTACTTCCGTTCCCGCTGATCTTGCAGAAGAAAAGAGATACAATTGATCGATCGGAAAATTCTTCTCCGCCAGAACCTTCAAAAAAGTTCTACCTACCATTCCAGTTGCGCCTACAATTCCCACATTCACTTTTTCTTTCATCTTCCTCATCCTTTCGCTTAAAGCTCAAATTCTTTTGCAATTGCCTGAATGGCATTTTGTTTCCGATCCGCCGGGATCGTATAGGATATGCTAATCTCCGATGTCGTTACCTGGAAGAAAGGAATGCCTTCCTTCGCAAACAACTGAAACATCCGGGACGCTACGCCGCTGGTATCGCGCATGCCGATGCCAACAACGGATATCTTCGAAATATCTCCCTGCAAGAGGGCGTGAACGGAATGTCCTTCCGATTTCACTTGGGAAATCGCCTTTTTAACGCCTTCCCGGTCTTCCAGGTCACAGGTAAAGCTGATTGCAACAGCCCCCTCCACAGGTGCCGTCTGTGAAATCATATCCACATTAATCTCCTGGTCCTGCAATGCCTGAAAGAGGCTGGATACAGCACCCGGATCATTGGGTACCCGATCCACTGTAACCATGAGCACATTATCACTTACACTTAATCCTGTTATCAGTTTCTTTTCCATTTTGTCTCCTTCGTCAATCCAAGTGCCTGGAGTATCAGAAAGGCTCTTGGCTACATAAATCGGAACGCCGTATTTCTTTCCAATTTCAACTGCTCTTGGTTCCATGACGCCAGCGCCCAGCGCCGCCATTTCCATCATTTCCTCGTAGGATATCGTATCCAATTTCTTTGCCGATGGCACAACTCGTGGATCTACGCTATAGACGCCGTCTACATCCGTGTAAATCTCGCAGGCAAATCCCAGCTTGGCCGCTAAGGCGACCGCTGTCGTGTCGGATCCACCACGGCCCAGAGTAGTAATATCTCCGGCTTCGTTCATGCCCTGGAAACCGGCTACAACCACCACTCGCCCCATGGAATGCTGGGCTTCAATGGCAGATGCATCGATATTTGCAATTCGGTTTCTTGTATATTTGCCTTCTGTTCGAATGCCTGCCTGTGCACCCGTCATGGAGATGGCTGCAACGCCTTCGGCGTCCAATCCCATGGCCAGCAGGGCTACGCTTTGCTGTTCACCGGTGGAAAGCAGCATGTCCAATTCTCTGGGATCCGGATGTTCTGAAAGATTCCCGGCCATTTCCACCAGGCGGTCCGTAGTCTTGCCCATGGCAGAAACCACTACCACAATACTTTCGCCGGTTTCCCGTCGGTTTCTCACAAACTTTGCAATTGACTGCATTTTTTCTACAGTGGCCACTGATGTGCCACCAAATTTCATAACTGTACCCATTTAACCCTCCAGATCATTACGGATCAGATCCTCAAATGATTCTCTTCTTGTAACCAAGCGGTCAATCCCGTCCTTGACCATAACAACGGCTGCCCGTCGAACCGAATTGTAATTGGACGACATGGAATAAGTGTAGGCTCCCGTTGAGGCAATTGCCAGAATGTCGCCTACTTGAGCTGCTTGAAGGTCTGTTGACTGAATCAATACATCGCCAGACTCACAGCACTTTCCTGCCACACATACATTCTCTGTAGCCGCTTCATTCATGCGGTTGGCAATGGCGCCTTCATACTCTGCTTGATAGAGTGCTGGCCGCGGATTGTCCGTCATGCCCCCGTCCACCAAGACATAGGACTTGCCACTGTATGTGGTCTTTCTCGCTTCCACCGTATATAAAGTAGTACCGGCATTGCAGACAATGCTTCGACCCGGCTCAATCATCACCCTTGTCAGGCCTAGTTCTCTTTCTTCAATTTCCGCTTCCAATGTTTCTACCATATCATCCAGCATCTTGGCCAAAGCGATGGGATCGTCTCCCTCTGTGTAGTAAACACCAAATCCGCCGCCCAAATTCAGGGTGGTCAGTCGAATGCCTGTCTTCGCCTCTACCGCTGCAACAAATTCCGTCATCACACGGACCGCTTGCAAGAAGGATGTTGATTCAAAGATCTGAGACCCGATGTGGCAATGAATGCCGACCAGTTCAATATTCGGTGCCGCGTTCACTTGCTCAAACCAGTCAAAGATGGTTTCATCAAAAATACTTTCTCCAAACTTGGAAGAATACTTGGAAGTTTGTATGTATTCATGGGTATGCGCCTCAATCCCCGGATTCACACGGATTAAAATTTGTGCCGTCTGGCCTCTCTGCTGGGTCAGGCGATTCAGCTTCTCAAATTCATCCTTGTTGTCTACGACAATATGGCCAACTTCCAGGTCCAAGGCCATATTCAATTCCGCCAGACTTTTTGAGTTGCCGTGCATAACAATCCGCTCCATGGGGAAGCCCGCGCGATTGGCAATAAACAAATCGCCATCAGACAGGGTATCCATGGACAATCCCTTTTCCTTGATCAGCTTGCAAAAAGCTAGATTCAAGAATGCCTTGGATGCGTATACCACATCGGTTTGAAATCTCTCCGACTGAAAGTGCGTCAAAAAGGTTTCGATATTTTCTTCGATCAGTCCCTGATCCATCACATATAGTGGCGTTCCGTGATTTTCAACCAAGGTGGATGTATCCACACCACCGATTGTCAGATGATTGTTTTCATTTACTGCCATAGTTCCAAATAGTTTCATTGTCCTCTTCCTTTCCCCAAGTGATGAATTCTGTCTTGAACCCTGTCCAATCCAGACCATCTTCGTTAAACGTATATTTGCAGATTGAACCACTCTGCAAATTATTGCGAAGATCTATTCATCAGAAATAAAAAAAACGGTCATGAGCAAAAGACTCATGACCGCATAATAGCAAGACCATTCTTTCACCCCATGTATAAACGCGCTTCCATACGAATCCGGGCAGACTCGTACAGACAGTCTTATGCCTCTTAAAACATAAGCCCAAGGAATTTCTTCCTTTCGGCGAATCACCCTTTCCGGACCCCTCCGTACTCTTGATCATCGCATCCTCAATTTATACACCCAAACGAATATTTATTTATCGATTGTCCCTATTATAAACAGGCTGTAACAGAATGTCAAAGGTTTTTTGAAATTTTTTGACAATATCTTCATACACTCATATAATGGAGACAAATTTTGGAGGTGAAATATGATCAATTCTACACTCCTTCAGGCTACCATTCAGGATCGCAGAGCGCTTCATCAGATCCCAGAATCCAGCTTGGAAGAAACCAAAACCGCGAACTACATCGAAAGCCAATTAAAGGAAATGGGGTATGCGCCCAAGCGCATTTTAGAGACAGGGGTCTATGTATTTATTCCCGGATCCCAGGGTCATAAAACCTATGCTTTTCGGGCGGATATGGATGCACTTCCTTTGATGGAAGAAAACGATAAAGAATACAAAAGTCAACACCAAGGATATATGCACGCCTGCGGTCACGACGGCCATATGGCCATCCTTTTGGGATTCGCCCGGGCCTTGCAGGGCAAAAAAATGAAAGAGAATATTCTTTTGATCTTCCAGCCAGCGGAAGAGAATATCGGTGGCGCAAAATTGATCTGCGACGCCGGTCTTCTAAAAGATTATCAAGTAGACGCCATCTTTGGTCTTCATCTCTTCCCAACGGTACCGGAAGGTGTCATCGCCTACAAGGCTGGCGCCATGATGGCCACCAATGCCGAAGTGAATGTGGATGTGATCGGTCAAACCGGTCATGGCGCCCAACCCCATACCGCCAAGGACAGTTTGGTCATTGCTGCAGAACTGCTATTGGCCTACCAGTCTATCGTTTCCCGCAGCGTCAATCCCTTTGATACGGCTGTTGTGAGCTTTGGGCGCATGGAGGGCGGTACGATCAGAAATATTGTAGCCGGTTCTGCACGATTGGAAGGGACACTGCGCGCATTCTCAGCGGAGAATCTGGATCTGCTGATCGAACGCATTCAAACCATCAATGACGGAATCTCTCTAGCCCACCAGGTGGACATCAACACGGAATTCAATTTTTGCTATCCAGCAGTAATCAACAACGAAGAATTGACAGAAAGAATTCAAGAGGCTTTCGCCGCCTTTGAAACCCAGCCGGCCCTGCCGTCGGCGGGTGCCGAGGACTTCTCCTTCTATATGCAGGAGGTACCGGGCTTCTTCTTCCACCTTGGAACCGGAAACGAAGAAAAAGGATTCACCGCCCCCCTTCATAACAACCGTTTCGATTTCAATGAAAGAGTCCTGGGTGTGGGTGTTGCCGCCTTTATTTCCATCGCCGAGCATCTAGAGGTATTTTAGTAAAAAGCAAGGGACTATCCATCATCATGGATAGTCCCTTAATTTATAGACTTGTCTCTATTCAATCATCTTTATCTCCACACGATTTCTGCCCTTTCGCTTGGCGATATACAGCGCTTCGTCCAGTAGCAAAAATGCCCGATTAAAATCCTCAAAGATTTCTAGGTTTGCAATCAGCAAACCCGCGCTGACACTAATGTGAGGGGAAACATAAGAATGATCATGCGGAATTTTCAATGCTTCAATTCGTTTGGGCAGCTCTCTGGCTACATGGTCACAAGATTCTTTTGATGGTTCCTCCAAAATCAGCAAGAACTCATCCCCGCCATACCGATAGGTCTTCCCACCGAATTCTCCCGCTAATTCTTGCAGGACACCCGCGATTTTTTGCAGGCAATGATCTCCCTCCAAGTGGCCATACTGGTCATTAAATTCCTTGAAATAATCAACATCCAGTAAAAGGGCCGCCATTTGATCATTTTCCAATACAATTTCACCACGCATCAGTTTCTCAAAATCCTCTTGCATGGCCCTGCGATTATAAATCCCTGTCAAGCGATCCAAGTGAGAAATGGAATGCAACTCGGATTTTTCTTTTTTCAGCTGATCCATCTCAATACGCAACTCGATATTCCGAATCTTTCTTGCCCGGCGTATCTCATCAAACTTCATTTGACTTTTGTAAAAGCGTCGCAAGGTGTCATAAGCCTTAGTCGCCTCATGACTCTCCTCAAAATGCTTGGCCAAAAGACCGAGATAATGAATATGCAGAAGCCAGAATTCGTTTTTCTGGGTATAATTGATGGCCTCCATCAGCAAATCTTCACCTTTGGCCCACCGCCCTCGCTTTTGATAAACTTCATAAAGATCTTCATAGACTGCATTCTGTTCCATAATACATGTATAAATCGATAAACCCCGATAAAAAGCCAAGGCTTCATTCAATAGCCGGTCTGCCTTTTCCAGATCCCCCTCCAAATGAGCCAGATGACCATAGGTTTGACGGATCATATAGTCGTCCTGAGAACTCTCGGGAATATCGGTTAAGGCTTCCATTTCTTGCAAATATCGTCTGGCCTGATCGGGATCCCCCAGCTTAATATAGGTGTTGGCAATATTGGGCTTCAAGACCTGCAGAAAACCCGGGTCACTGTCCCCGCAAACTTCTTGTGCTTCCATGTAATACTGCAGCGCCGTATCATACTCGCCCAGAATTCGAAAGAGTTCGCCTACATTGTTTAAGGCGGTGTAGACTTTCAAGTTAAACTCGTCTTCATGCTCATAACACAGGCGCATATAGTTTAAAAACTGTTCTAAAGATTCCTCGTAGTTTTGCTGAAACAAAAGACACAAAGCAATTCCAAAGATGATGCGAATCTCCATTTTCTTGGGTTCCACAAGCACTGCATGTTTTCGGGCCTCTTCCAGTTTCTCCAACGCAGCCCGAATGGACATCTCATTCAAAAGCGCAATACCCTGGGCGTACAAGGCAAAGGTAATGCCTGACTCGTTCCGGTCTCTTTTGCTGTCCAAGTAAAGGGACTGAATCAAGCTTTGAAGGTGTTGGTCTTCAGCACCAACCGCAGATGAAATCAATTCCTGTATTTCTTCTATCTGCCGCTTAATTTTCTGCTCCATTCCTATGCCTCCTTCCTATACTCCCACAAAACCCATAACGATTAAGATTTGCGCAACCATATAGGTGGCGATCACCCAAAATTTATTTCTTGCAAAAGCATTGCCATAATCCCGGTACAAAACCATGGTATCCGACACAATAAAAATCAACGCCCCTATAAATGGCAAAATGGTTTGCTGGGTATACACCATGGAATAGGAGTATAGACTCATTGCCCCAATCATGGCCGCGTAGACAAGCGCCAAATAAAAAGGAGCGCCTTTGTCTCTTAATTGCCGGCCCATCAATCGATAGCCAATGCCAATCCATAAAGGATAAATCGCCAAGACTAAAAATCCGGATGCCGGTATATTTCTCAAACTGCCAAACTGGATAAAGGATGCCAAATAAAACAAATGACCAATGGCAAAAGCGACCGGACCGATCATTCGCAATTTTCGTCCTCTTGGAACCATCATAAAAAGATCTCCGATCCAGCCGAAAAACAAAGCCCCCAACAAGGTTGGCACCCATGTATTGGCACGAAGCAAATAAAAAATCAAAAGCAAAGGCAAAAACAAGGTCTTGGTAATTCTACGCCTTTTGTCGCCAAACCAGTCAAATTTCAGTTGAAGTCCTACAACAATTCCAAGTAAAATCCCTTCCATGATCCCGCCTCACCTTCTCCATATATAGAATTAGGACTCCCATTAACTGGAAATCCTAATCGCGATTTTATTATTTGTAGCAATAGGTGCCTTCGGCAATTTTCTCGCCCTTGCCGATCATAAATACATGGTTGTTTTCCAAATAAACTTCCAGTTCACCGCCGTCCATTATGACTCGGACATGGCCTTGGGTGATACCCAGCCGATCAGAAACCGCCACAGCCGCGCAGGCCCCAGTCCCGCAAGCCAAGGTTCTTCCAGCCCCACGCTCCCAGGTCATCAAGCGAACCGTATGATCGTCGATCTTCTTAACAAAATTCGCATTGGTCTTGATTGGAAACCGCTCTGTCATGTTTTCTAAAGCCGAACCAACTCTAGCAATCTGCTCTTCGTTTCGCTCATCCACAAAGGTAACCGCATGGGTCGTGGCCATAAAAACTCCTGTCCAAAGATGTTCCTCTCCCCCTGCTTCGATCGGTGCTTGCACCATTTCTGGCTGATCATGCTTGACCGGTACCTGTTCAATCCGATAGTCCGGCTGGCCCAGATCCACCTGAACGCGTCCATCGTCTAAAAGCTTAAGTCCCACATCGCCACCCAATGTTTCCAAGGTAAATGATTTACCCTCCACCAAACCCTGCTCAGTCGCATACTTGGCAATGCAGCGGCTTGCGTTTCCACACATAGGGGCAACGGAACCATCGTTATTATAAAAATCCATCTTTAAATCCTTGCCCGGCATCAAAACAACCAAGCCATCAGCACCAATTCCAAAATGCCGGTCGCAAACTGCAACCGCCAAATCGGGACGATGGATCTCCTCGATCTCTTTCGCTTGAATGATAATAAAATCATTTCCCAAGCCCTGATATTTCATAAACGGAATTTTCATCCGATCCCCTCCTTTCCACTATTCTATTGAAAATTCTGATTTTCTTCAAGGTCTCTCACAAGATTTTCCAATCGTTTCTCATCTAAAGTCGTCGGTTGATCCTCTCGATAACGAATCCGATTGTAACTATCAATCACCTCTTTGTTGGGCTTATTGCCTAAACCAAGTCGGTCTGCTTCCCGGCCGATTTGATTGGGTGTCATTGCCGGTTCAATGGCAAGGCCCCGTTTCTTCAATTCCTCTAACCACAAAATAAAAAGCTTTCGATAATTAGAGAGCCCATTTTTCTGCCTGCTAACTTGGACTAAGGGATCCTTTCTTTTTCGCTGAAAAATCTCATCAAGTCGCATAAAACTCTTTTCTTCAACTTGGGTCGATTCTTTTTGCTCGATTGATTGAATCCCTTTTCTACGCATGGTTACAATCACGGCTATAACCAATATTCCAGCCAACAAAATCCACCCGGCCCACTCCATAAAAGGAACTACCGCTTCTCGGGATCCAAGATCTACATTTCCTTCAGGAAGTCCACCGCTCGCAGGCTCTTGACTTGCCCTTTGGGGATTGATCAAAAGAATCAATTGCTTGAGCAGCTGACTTCCTTTTGCCAAGACCAAAGCCAAGGGATACAGGATCCATTGAATGATATGGCCCAAAGCATTCGTGATCCCCGACGTCCAAGAAGGCGGCAGCCAAGCGGAGAAAAGAAAGAATCCGCCAACCAGAAAGAAAAGCAAAGATACACTGTTAAAAAACATCAGATTCTTTTCTCGATCAATCTTATGACTATCCTTTTGCTGATAGGCCATCATTAAATTTACTCTGACCATCAATAACATGGCTGAGAAAAGAAAGACTGGCAAAGACCATCCAAGAAAATTTGCAGTTTCCTGCCAGCCGACAAGCGGTGTTGCCGTAACCGCGAATGCAATCAAAGCCAAAGAAATCCCAAAGGATTTTCCAAAGGCACCCGGTATCAAATATGCCTGCAGCTGCTGTTGATTAATTATCCATAGTCCGTAAATAAGGACCAAAATCCATTGCCAGCTGCTTTGAAAATCAAATTGCAGCAAAAGAATCGCGGCGATCACAATCAGCCAGCATGCGGTCTCCAATGGTACAATCGTTTTACGTCGCCGATAGGCAAAGAATACCGCTGTTATAGTGAAAGCAAGCATGGCACCTCCATAAGGAATGCCAAAGAAATGAAGCACTACACCGCCGGGAATCATAACCCGCATCAGGGCATAAAATAACCAGTTGGCCGTTTCCATGCTCTGATTCCATTTAACTAGCATTGGCGCCACCATCCTTTTTCGGAATTACAATTGCCTGACTCCCTGCACCGGATGAATCCAATAGGGCCAGTTGAATGGACTTTCCCTCCTGTCTGGCCTGTTCAATGTAAGCCAAAGATCCTGGCCTTAAAGACCCCGCCACGATAAGCAAGGTTGTATTGGCCTGCAGGTTCATAATTTGATTTTCCAGAAAGGGTTGAAAATCATATTCTACCTGATCCGCGATTCGCGCTGCCTTCTCCAAAATCAAACGGCTGCGGTCTGCTTGCCAGACCGGTTGGCTTTCTGCACATGGATCATTGGCACGCAAAAAAGCATTGGTTAAAAAGGCAACCGGCACCTTTTCTTCAATTGCATGAACGCCCAGACTGGCAGCAAAGGCAATCAAACGTTCCCGGTCTGCAGGCCTTGCCAACTGACGAAAGTCTTCTCCCAGATGCAAAAGAATGGAAAGCCGCGGTTCTGCCGTATATCCAAATTCTCGAATCATCAGGCTTCCTCTTCGCGCGGTTGCCTTCCAATCCATATTTAGAATGGGATCGCCTGGAACATAAGCCCGGGCACCGACGGGCTGAAAGGCGTCCGGCAAAATCCATCGACGGACTGAGACTTGACCCTGGGGAAATACTGCCAATGGCAGCAGCGATTCCAAGGCTTCTACCCTGGGATAAACCGACAGGGAATCAAATCGCGTATCGACAAGTTCTCCTTTTGCAATGCCCAACAAGTCTCCGATGCTGATCCTTGTTTCCTTGAGTACATAATAACCCCGCTTTTCCGCTTTCACTTTCACTCGTCGCTTCAAGCGTTGAAAGGGCAGCAAGGAGCTTGTTACCACCAATCTTTCACGATCGGGACTTTCCTTCTCCTTTAGACCATCCGGCCAATCCATCTCCCAGCGAATCCAAGGAAGGGGAAGCATTTTTCGATTTTCCATGGAAAAGAACAAGGTAGTCTCATCCCCAAGAAAAACCGACCAATCCTGACAATGGCGTCTCATTTGAACGCCTCTGACAGACCAATCTTTCCATTTGATCACCAATATCAAAGCCAAGCCCAAAATTAAGCCAGCCCTAATCCACATGCCCGCTCGCCTCCTCGACCGGCGCAGCCACTTGCAGCAAAATCTCTTCGGCTACTGCTTGGCTTGTTTTTCCTCTCATCTTTGCTTCACCGGTTACCAGCATCCTGTGAGCAACAACGGAAACAAACAAAGCCTGCACATCATCCGGCAATACATAATCTCGACCTAAAAGAGCGGCATATGCCCTTGCCCCTTTAAAGAGCGCTAATGAGCCCCGCGGTGAAACGCCCATGCGAAGGTCTGCATGGACCCTGGTCTGGTGCACCAAGCGCAAGATATAATCGCGAATCGCCTCACTGACCATAACCTGCTCTGCCTCTCTTTTTACCTCATCCAGTTCCTCTGGCGTGGTAATCGCTTTAAGCCCCAACAAGGGATCGCCGCTTTCAAACCGCGATAGAATCTGGCCTTCCTCTTCCAATGTAGGATAGCCGAGAGAGAGTTTGATAAAGAAACGATCCAGTTGTGCTTCCGGCAAGGGAAAAGTTCCTCCGGTTTCAATCGGGTTTTGCGTTGCAATTACAAAAAAAGCATTGCCCAAATCATGACTCTCCCCATCAATGGTCACTTGCCGTTCCTCCATGGCCTCCAATAGACTCGATTGCGTTCGCGGTGTTGCCCGGTTGATTTCATCCGCCAGTACAAAGGAAGTCATCAAGGGTCCTTTTCTCAGCTCAAAGCGACCGGTTTGCGGCAAGTATACATTCACACCCGTAATGTCCGAGGGCAATAGGTCTGGGGTAAATTGAATGCGGGCAAAGGGCAAATCCATGGATGCCGACAATGACCGGGCCAGCTTTGTTTTACCCAGCCCCGGCACATCTTCCAAGAGCACATGACCGTTACAAAGAAAGGCCGTCAAAATCTTCGTAATTTGCTCGTCTTTGCCGACCATCACCTGATGAATATTCTTTTGAATGTTTTCATGAAATGTTGCGATAGACATAATCATTCCTCCAATGAATTTTGATCAACCAGTTTCAACTATCTGTTCAGTTCTAAGAAGACTGGCACATATTTCTTCTTTTCCTTTCGATTGCTTCCTCTTTCTTTCGATTCCTTATATACTAAACATAGAAAATAAAAGGAGGAAGCCATGAAAATCACCCCGGCACATGTTGCTGTACGTACCAACGATCTTAAAAAATCTCACCAATTCTATGTAGACTTGCTTGGTTTTACCGCTACCCATGAGTTTCAAGGAGGCGAGAACCAATTGCTATTCTTAACTTTAGGGTCCTTTACCATCGAATTGGTGCATAAACCTAATAATACCAATATTGGTTCTACTGGCGTCATTAATCACTTCGCCTTTCACACCGACTCTATTGCAGCGGTTAAGGCAGACCTTGTACAAGCTGGCTACCCCATCACAAAAGAAGTGCTCACCCCAATTGATGGAAGTCTTTTACTATTTACAGAAGGTCCAAACGGAGAGCGCATTGAGTTTATGGAAGCCGTGGAAGCATAAGAAAAGAAGCCTAACGGCTTCTTTTTTTAATGATTTTTTGAAATGCCGTTGGAATCGCCACTGTTTCAAACTCGTCTTCATTTAATACTCTAATCTCAGGATACTCGACTTGCGGGATCTGATCCACTTCAAAGTGATAGGCTGTCATGGCCCACACCCGATGGGTAAAAACATGTTCAGCCGAAACACCCCGCCTGCCTGTTTTTACCTGCAGATCAAAAGTCTCCTCTAAATATTGAATCAGTGCTTCAAGTGCTGACTCTTCCGTTTCTCCTTGGCCGATGGGAAAACCCCATAATCCAGCCAAAAGACCCTCCCCGGGCCGTTTAACCAGCAACTGCTTATCGCCTTGATGGATCCACCCCACCGCAATGGACAAGCGCTTTGGCTTCTTTTTCTTGCTTTTAATGGGCAGTTCAGCCTGCTCCCCATGCCATTTGGCATAGCAGTCCCCTTCCAAGGGGCACTGATGGCAAAGAGGATTTTTAGGCAAACAAACCGTTGCCCCCAGTTCCATCATAGCCTGGTTGAAAGTGGCCGTATCCATCGGCAAGCGTTCCTGCATCTCCTGGGTAATCAGTTTCCGGGTCTGAGGCTTCATAATATCTTCCCAAATCCCATACCATCGTGCGGTGACCCGCAAAACATTGCCGTCCACTGCCGGCACCCGCTCGCCAAAGGCGAAGCTGGCTACAGCACCGGCCGTATATTCACCGATTCCCGGAAGCTTCAACAATTCCTTTCGATTGTTTGGAAAGTGGCCACCCATTTGGGAAATTTGTTTTGCACAAGCATGCAAATTACGCGCGCGGGAGTAATATCCCAAGCCTTCCCAGGCCTTCATGACCGCCTCGTCCGAAGCTTGTGCCAAGTCAAAGACACTTGGAAAACGCTCCAAAAAACGACGATAATAGTCTTTCACCGTTTCCACCCTGGTCTGCTGCAGCATTATTTCTGAGAGCCAAATACGATAAGGATCCTGGGTTTCCCGCCAAGGCAAGGCCCTGGCATTGGTCTCATACCAATTCAAAAAACTTGTCATCAAGGGTTCATCAGGCATGTCAAAATCCCAGCGTTCCAGTTCCTCCCAGATTTTTTGATCCGCGCCCAAAAGGTTGTCCGGCGGCCCCTGGCTAATGGTTCTCCACTGCAAATCAGCATGAATTTTCGCCTTGATTGGCGAAGTCAAACGGCAAAAAAGCAAATGAAGCCGTACAGTCCGTTCCCCATACGTATGATCAATCTTCTTCCAAGCTTGAATCTCTGTCAGATCAGCATCCAATTCTTCTATCCACTCACGAATCAAAGCATCCTTGGGTGTCTCTCCCGCTTCAATCTTGCCACCGGGAAATTCCCAGCAGCCACCATGAACAGCTCCTGCTTTTCGCTTTCCCAATAAAATTGCACCATCTTCGCCAAGGGCGATCCCTGCCGCTACCTCTATCATTCCCGTTTCACCTCGCTTGCTTTCTTCATCTTATCACAAAAGTCCAGATCTGGATTTAAACAGATCGTAACCACATTCATTCTATGCTCTTCCCTCACATCCATCTAATGAATTCAGGCACTCACTTTGTTCGTTTCTGACCATCTCCACCTTAATCGATTCTTAGCGAATTGGATCTTTTCGCTAAATGCTGGAGGAAGATCTATTCATCTTGCACTAATGAATTCCTCCACGCTCTGCATTCCGGACCATCTTCGCCAAACGTATATTTACAGAATGAACCACTCTGTATATGATTGCGAAGATATATTCATTCAGCATAAAAAAACACCCGCATTTCTGCGGGTGAGTTTCTTATTCTGCTGTGTAAGGAAGCAATGCCAATTGGCGTGCTCTCTTAATCTCAATTGTCAATTTTCGCTGTGCTACGGCGTTTGTGCCCAATACACGACGCGGCAAAATCTTTCCGCGGTCAGTGATGCACTTGCGAAGAACATCAACGTTTTTGTAGTTGATTTTTTTCATATTATCGCCAGCGAAAGGATTTACCTTACGACGCTTGCGAAAACGTGGTCTTCCTGCCATGTTCGTTTCCTCCTTCTAAAATGGTATCTCGTCGTCATTAATCTGACTGAAACTGTCGAAATCGTCATTGGAATTCGTTTGATTTTGTTGTTGGTTTTGCGGACGATTTTGGAACGACGGTTGTTGGTTGTACTGACCGGCGTTTTGTTGCGGTGCATTGGCACGCTCAACAAATTCTACGCGATTGGCCAACACTTCCGTAGTGTATACCCGCTGTCCTTGTTGGTTTGTGTAAGATCCGGTTTGAATGCTTCCTTCAATAGCAACCATTCGCCCTTTTGCCAAGTAGTTGGCGCAGTTCTCCGCCTGGCGTCCGAAAACAACCACGCGTGGGAAATCCGCTGTCGGCTTTCCTTGTCGTGCCATCTCATCCCGCTTGTCACGAGAATACCCCTTGTCAACTGCAACAGTAAATCGAGCGACTGCCATATTGCTTCCTTGAGAGAATCTCAGATCTGGATCTTGTGTTAATCGACCAATTAAGATAACTTTATTCATTCAAATTCCACCCTTTCTGACTAGTCTTCAACACGAACAACTAAGTGTCGAAGCAACTCCTCAGAAATACGCGCGATACGGTTCAATTCGTTTACAGCGTCTTCAGTTCCTTCAAACGTTGTGAATGAGTAAAATCCTTCGCGATACTTCTCGATTTCGTAAGCAAGCTTTCTTTTTCCCCAATCGTCAAATTTAACGACGGTTCCTTTTTGCGCTTCAATGATACCTTGGAATTTTTCGATCACAGCAGCACGTGCTTCTTCTGTTAAATCTGGCTTTACAACCAAACCTAATTCATACTTTCTCATTTCTTTCACCTCCTTGTGGACTTTGGCCCTTCCGGGCAAGGATACTGTTGCACCGAAGTAGTATATCACAAGTTAGACGCAAGTGCAAGCAAGAAGGGAAAGGACCGCTCATCGGCGGCCCTCAAGGGAATTTATTTCATTTCCTGTTCAATCAGAGCACCTAATCGTTTGATGCCTTCCTCTATTTTTTCTTCGTTCATCATGGAGTAATTGACCCGCATGCAATGATCGTTGCCGGCATTCGGGAAGAATGATCCGCCAGGTACAAAAGCAACATTATGCTCGATGGCTTTCAAGCCCAATTCTTTGGTGTTGATTGATTTCGGCAATTCAACCCAAGTGAAAAGTCCGCCATTTGGATATGTATACTCCACGCCTGCAGGGAAATATTTTTCCATTGCATTCATCATGGCATCCCGTCGCTTTCTGTAAACAACCTTCAAATTTTCAATATGAGCAAAAATATCAAACTCGTTCATTAGATTGGATGCTGCAATTTGATTTATGGTGCTGGCCTGAAGGTCAGCGCCTTGCTTGCAAAGAATGAATTTTTGAAGAATCTCTTGATTCGCGCAAACCCAACCCAAACGGAATCCAGGAATCAGGATTTTAGAGAATGTGCCCAGGAAGATTACACGGCCATCGGTATCCATGCTGTAAATGGATGGCAGGATCTCTCCTTCAAATCGCAACATGCCGTATGGATTGTCCTCCACAATCGGCAAATCATATTTCTTTGCGATCTCAAGCAATTGCTCTCTACGCTCCATGGACCATGTCTTGCCTGATGGATTTTGGAAATCTGGAATGACATAAATCATTTTCACACGATCTCCATGCTCTTTGATAGTAGCTTCCAGCTCATCCATTTTCATGCCGTTTTGATCCGTCTCAACATCCAGGAAGTTACATTGATAAGCTTTGAAGGCAGAAATTGCACCCAAATAGCTTGGGCTTTCTGTAATCACATAATCCCCTTCGTTCAAGAATACACGGCCGGCAAAATCCAAACCCTGCTGAGAACCATTGGTAATCAAAATATCTTGATAGTTCGCTTCAATTGCAGTTCCCTTCATCAACTCGACAATTTGCTTTCTTAAAGGATCGTAGCCTTCCGTTGGACCATATTGCAAAGCTTTGGTACCTTGCTTTTCAATGGTTTCCTTCATGGCTTTCTCTACAGCCTCCAACGGGAACAATTCCGGTGCCGGAAGTCCACCCGCAAACGAAATAATCTCTGGCTGCTGCGTCAACTTCAATAATTCTCGGATCTCGGATGCCTTAATGCGATCCATACGACTTGCATACTTCATCTTTTCCCTCCATCAAAACGTTTTCCTATTTTTATTTTACCTGAGTCCATCAGGGTTTGTTCATCATCTCTATTACAATTTCACCATGATTTGTAACATTTCCTTAATATTCTGAAAATTGCCCTGGCTGATCACACCAGTAAAATTAGACCTATTATATCCCAGTTGGCTTTATGTTTCAAGTTTGTCATAAGTCGTTGTTAATAAAAGGCAAATGTCTTTCGAATGTGGACGGCTATTGTGCAGATTAAATCACTCCGCTTTGTAAATGCCAAATATCTATTCTATAGCAATGAATTCTATCATGCTTTGCACGCTAGACCATCTTCGCCTAACGTATATTTGCAAAACGAAACACCCTGCAAATGATTGCGAAGATCTATTCCGTAGCAATGAATTCTATCATGCTTTGCACGCTAGACCATCTTCGCCTAACGTATATTTGCAAAACGAACCACCCTGCAAATGATTGCGAAGATCTATTCATTGTAAATAAAAAATCAGCGCAATCGCGCTGATTATTCCTTATCTTCTTCTGGCGCATGGGACAGCACCACTTTTTTGACTCGCTTGTGCAGCTCTCGCCGCTCAATCCACACTTCCCGTTCGCAACCCATGCATTTCAACTTCATATCTGCACCCGTGCGAATAACCTTCCATTCATGAGATCCGCAAGGATGCTGTTTCTTTAGCCATAATATATCGCCCAAATAATATTTCCGTATGACTGCCATAAGCTTCTCCTATTCCTTTTCAACTGGAAAGACTTTTTTCTTCAATCCTTCCTTTTCAACACGGTAGACACCCAAGATCTCAAGCCCCTGTTCATCCACTTTTTGCTGAATTACCGCTTGATCCTGTTTTTCAAAGCGCAAAGACAATCCGCAGCTGGCTGTAATCTCTCTTGGTGTGGGAATAATCCGAACCGTAAAACCTTCAGCTTTCAGCTCTTTTTCACAACGCATTGCTTGTTGGGTTGAATCAAAGGTAAAAATATAAAAAACGTCCATGTTCTCTCCTACGACATAATTAGAGTATTGTCGGCACCCTTCAATGCTTCTACAATATCATACATATTGCTGACCGACCCAACGGCCAGTTTATCACTCAGCTCAAAATAATTCAAGCATGTTCCGCATACCAGGATTTCCACGCCAGCGGCTTCCAACTTGCGAAGATCTTCCAAAGATTCCGCTCCCTCGCATGCCAATTTTACACCACCATTGTAAAATACAAGCATTTTCGGATATGGATGCGATTCCGTTATGGTATACAAGAAACCTTTCATCAAGATCTTGCCCAAGTCCTCGTCTCCACGTCCCATGGTCTCGGAAGCAATTGCAATGGTTTGTGGGGCCAAATCGTTTGAAACAGCTTCTTGGCCAGTTGATTCCCCTTTGACGATTGTTACAACAATCCGGTCACCCTCTTCTCTAACTTCAAAGGGATATCCCATTTTGTTAGCCAATTTTTTTATGTTCTCACGGGCAATTGCATTATCCACATGCACCTCAACAGTTCCGGACTCCATGGACTCCAAAGCTTTCTTCGCTTCGATCACTGGTTGTGGGCAAGCAAGTCCCATCGCATTTACTTTCATTTTTATATCCTCCTATACCCATTTCAATGGGTTCTCATAAAACAACTCTTTCATCAGCCAGCTACCCTCAATCCACTGGGATACCGGACTATCCGGCACCATCCAAACACTTGGTGCAAGCATGACCAAAGCTTGATAGACTAACAAGAGCGTCACAATCGAAAGCACAGCAGCGCCTGCTATCCGATCGATTTCTTTCCACTCGTGATCTCGGGTCTTCCAAGCCAATACACCCAATAAAAACGCCAACAGTACAAATAATATAGCAAAGGCGTTAATTTGCAATAGATTTAAATCCGACAGTCGGTCGATGCCGCCCGGTGTCTGGTTAAAAGCCGCATTCATTCCGCTGGTCCATCCCATTGGCAGGCTTGCCTGAATCTGCGGCTGTTCTGTTAACAGGCTAACACCCTCCTGAAAACGAGGCGCGTCTCCACCCAGCCAGCGAATTGCCGACTCCGTCCAGTCAAGCTTAAAATCCAATATGCCTTTAAATTCACTCAAGAAAAAATCATGCAGGTGATAAGCCAGCCGATAGCTTAAAATCCGCAAAGGGAAAAAGGCCAACAATATTACAATCGAAACCAAGTGTCCTCTTCGATAGCCAATTTCCATCATCCCTAGAAAAAAAATACCAACAATCCATCCAAAAATCATAACTGCCACCTAATGAAATACAAACCAGGAAATCGGGTTGTAGACAAAAAGCCATTGGCCGATCTTGGCCGTTTGCACCCATTGGGATATTGTGGCGTCAGGATTCACCAAAACATAAGGCTCCAACATAGCCATAATGACCCAAATCAAGGCCAAAGCTTTTACCGCACCAAACAGAAATCCCAAAAATGCATTCATGGTGCGCAATACCGGCAAATCGGCAATCTTGTCCAGCAATACGACCAGAAGGGATGCAATCATATAAAAAAGGAAAAATAAGACCACCATCACCAATCCGGAAAAAATCATCTGGCTAAGATGGGATGTGATTCCTTCAAAAGCTCCCGGCTCCGAAGCCAAGTTCATCAAACGATCAGAGGCCAGCACCCGTTCTGCAACTTCAGCAGGAATTCCTTCCGCAACCAAATTCGCCTTTACTTCTGGCGTTAATAATCCCTGTACTTGTTCCAATTTCAATTGGTCAATCAGCTCAGCATTGATTCCAACCTTATCCAGTAAACCGCCCAAAAAGAGCTGAATTTGCATCACACTCTCTTTGGCCCATTCAAAATGATTCACCAAATAATCGGAAACAACCCTGCTGTATACCTTAGCCAAGTAAGCCGAAAGGATCAAACCCGCCAGTTTAAAAAAGGTATAAACGAAACCTTTTACCGCCCCGGCGATGCAAAACCATAGGCAAATGCCCAGAACGAGAATATCCAATAAGTTTGTATCTGATAAAAACGACATGATGTTGTCCATTGGTTATTGATCCTCCTTCCAATACATAACGTCAATTCCATACTCATGCACCATCCATAAGGCACCGTTCACTGGGCGAATGGAGAAGATTCGCTCCTCCGATTCCGTACCTGGGGTATATTCCAAGGTCTGCCGGTCAATGGTTCCCCATTCCTTTTCATTCCATACATAATAGACATTTTGATAGGCATACATATGGGTAAAAGGAGGTAGCCCTGAAAGATCCGATTCCAGATTCAAATCCGCATTCAATCGAATCAACTCTCCCGATGCTTCCTTCATCAGCAAACAGTCGATCAAGCCATCGGAAACTTCAAAATCCTGCGGTGTGCCATCAAGCTCAAATCGCTTCTCCATGGCCTCTTCCCGATAGATTGCAAGGGACCGCTGTGCTACCAATAGCAATCTTTCCTGGTCCAAGGGCCTTGTTGCCAAAATAACTGCTTCATTCACCTTTAGCTCATCCAACAAATTCCCCGCTCGATCAAAATGCAAGATTGCATTGCGCCAATAACCGTCTTTCATTTGGATGCCCAGAACATAATAATCCGCTTCCCCGGGATTGGGTAAAATCAGAGTTTGATTGGGTGAAGCCAAGTTGGCAATAACCTGCCCAGCTTCCGGATCCAAAATCATGAGCTGTTCACTGCTCTGTCCCGTTTTTGCTCCTACAGCCAGAAGCCCATTGTAGGTAAAAACCGACTCAATCGGCTTCATAAATGATATGGCCCATAAACTTTCGTAATTAGGCGAGAAGCACTCAATCTTACCAGTCGCCCGATTATATACATAAAGCCGGCGATCCGATATCGACCATCCATCCTGCCCCGACAGTCTGCGTTCAAAAACCGTTTGGCCTTCCAAAGAAAATGCACGCAGCCAATCTTGATCCTGTGCAATCCAGGTCTCACCGAAAACTTGTCCATCTGTTAAATTTTGCTTGAGCTTCCACTCTCGCACCCAACTGCCGCTATGATCACCCTCGGCTGGCAGAATCCGTCCTGAAGGATCTTTAATCCGCAAAATGCCTATAATCAATAAAACCATAAAGGCTAACAGGATTCCAACGAGTCTAATTTTTTTCCAGTTTTTCATCCTGCCGCCTCCTTTCAATCACTTTATATTGTAACACCTACCCTTTAATTCTACACCAGAATTCCAGAAAAAGGGTAAGAAAAAAGAGCCTTAACGGCTCTTTCTTATGACTATTCTGCTTGGTAACGAATTTGACCGGCAACCAAGGTTTGTTTGACCTGGAAGCTTTCATCAAAAATCACGATATCGGCGTCTTTTCCTACTTCCAAACTTCCTTTTTCTGATTCTGCACCAATCGATGCAGCTGGTGTTAAGGTCGCCATGCGCACTACTTCAGGAAGACTCAAGCTGGTGTGCTCTTTTATATTTTCTACCGCCTTGATCAAACTATGGGTGCTGCCAGCCAGGGTTCCATCCAAAAGCCTAGCCGCGCCTCCAGCTACAACAACAGCTTGTCCACCCAAGGTATAATCACCGTCTGGAAGACCGCCCGCCATCATGCTGTCAGTAATTAAGACCACTCGGTCAGTTCCCTTAGACTTGATAATATACTCAAACAGTCCGGGATGAATATGAATTGTATCACTAATAACTTCAGCAAATACATCTGAGGAAAATGCCGCGCCAACACAGCCTGGATCTCTATGATTCAACGGCGACATCCCGTTGAATAAGTGTGTCATATGAGAGCAACCCGCTTCAATGCCTGCCATGGCATCTTCAAAGCTAGCATTGGAATGTCCAATGGAAAGACGGATATCCGTCTTCTCTTTGACCCGCTTAATAAAGGCTTGTCCCTCATCTTCTTCCGGCGCAATAGTCATTAATCGAATAATGTCCTCATAGCCTTCAATATAGGACCAGTTGGGAGCAACCACGTAATCTGGATTCTGCGCACCCTTCTTTGCCATGGAAATAAAAGGACCTTCCATATTCACCCCAATGGCCTCGGCTCCGGGCAAGCCTTTCTTCATAGCTACCTTCACCTGTTCAAAGGCTTTTCGCACCGATTCCTTGTCCATGGTCATGGTGGTCGGCAAGAAGCTGGTCACGCCGTCTGCAATAATCTTTTTACTGATGGCTTCCAAAGCTTCCTTTGTAGCTTCCATGGTATCATGACCACCGGAACCGTGAATATGCACGTCCACAAATCCTGGAGAAACGTAGGCGCCTTTGGCATCAATCACTTGAGCATCTGCCGGCACTTCTTCAAAGATCCCTTGCACCTTTTCATCAAACACCAGTACTTTTCCTTCAACTACTTCTGTTGGAAGAATCATCTTCCCGTTTACAATTGCTTTCATTTCCTTCACCTCAATAGTTTCTGAATTTGATCCCATTCACCCATAAAATCATTCACAACTAGATCGGCTTCATTCAATTGCTGGTTGTGGGAATTGGGATTAGCATACCCAATCGCCTTCATTCCCGCCTTTTTGGCCGCCAATACTCCAGCGTCAGAATCCTCAATCACCAAACAATCCGACGGGTCCACGCCCAGTTCTTTTGCCGCAGCTAGAAATATATCCGGCTCTGGCTTGCCATGCTCCACCTGTTCTCCCGATACAAATCCTGCAAATACGGATTCCAATCGAAAATGGGTCAGCATTTTCTCAATAGCAATAATTGGTGAGGATGACGCAACAATCAGTTTCAGTCCCATAGAACGAAATTTCATAATCAATTCCTGTACGCCGGGAACCAGTTCCGCTTTCGCTTGATCATAGTAAAGAGAAAAGAATATTTCCTCCTCTTCTTCCGCCAGCTTTACCGGATCATATGAAACCTCTTCTTCCTGGGCATCCATCATCATTTGCCAGCAATCCACACTGCGACGACCTGTAAAAGTCTCAAACAAAGTCTCGGAAACAGAGAAGCCCAACCGATCAATCAGCACGTAAGCGGCTTCCTTATGCACCTGTTCACTGTCGATAATAACCCCATCCATATCAAAAATTACGGCCTTCTCCATTTTGCCCTCCAGTTGTATATATGTATATACCAATTTTACCTGTTCTCCGAAACCTTGTCAACTCTTCTGACAAATCCAAATGAATTCTGAGTAGAACCGTCTTCCGCCCAGACCATCTTCGCTTCATCGCATGTTCGCGGATTGGTTCACTCCGCTAAATGCTCGGCAAAGATCTATTCATTATTGGCTGAATTCATCTCAGTAAAAAGGATGATCCCTTTGAATTGGCATCATCCGATCCTTCTTATCCTATCGCAATTGTCAATCGCACTTGGTTCTCTTTTCCCGCCTCAACCGAGCGTATCCCTTCCTTCTGGGTCAACTCTTTTGTAGTATCTTGGCGATCGCAAAGCCCCTGCCACGGCTCAATACAAAGAAATGGCGCGTGATTGGGTTTTGTCCAAATCCCAAGATGCGAAAATCCTTCCAGAGATACTTGAATAAAGCGATTGCTTTTTTCGCTTTCGAATCGAATCCACTCCGATTCAACATCTTCAAAAATTAGAGCGTCTTCCTGGAAAAGAGAATGATCCAAGAGCAAGAAATCAGAACCCGCAACCACCGTTCTTTTCTCCAAGGTCCTTAACCCTGTTTCATTATCAATCAGCAGGCTGTCCAAATTTTCTTTTTTGGAAAACCGCAAGCGATAATCGCCAAAGGATTCCTCCTCATCCAAAGGCCAATTAAATGCCGGATGAGCACCCAAGGAATAAAACATTTCTTTGACTCCCTTGTTTTTCACAAAATAATCCGTATGGACTTGTTCTCCTTCTAGGGTATAGCGGATTCGAAGGGTAAAATCAAAGGGATACCACGCCTTGGTCTCCTCCGTAGCTTCCAATTCATACTCTAAATAATCGGAGCCCATTTCCACCAAAAGAAAGTCCAAATCTCGAGCAAAGCCATGCCTTGAAAGATTAAATACCTTGCCTTCATGAATAAACTCTTCATCTCTAAGCGCACCGACTACCGGAAACAACACCGGCGCATGTTTGCCCCAATACGTGGGATCTGCCTGCCACAAGTATTCTTTCTGCAGGTCTTTATGAAAAATACTGGTTAGCTCCGCCCCGCGTTCCCGCACGGCAATGCGTATTTTTTCGTTTTCCAAATGATTCATTTTGTCCTCCTAGTCTGCTTGCGGCACCAATCTGTAATCGTAAGTGCGGAACGATACGTTATATGCAACACCCTCTTCGTTCCAAACCCGGACCAATTCTGCAAACTTATCGTATTGCAGAAGATTTAGTTGTTCAAAATCAGCGGCCGCTGATTCACCATTAACGGTCTTTGCCATCATCATAACGGTCCACTCATATTCTTGCAAGCAGAAATCCCAATAGGTGGCCAAGGATTCCGGAGGCGTGACCTCCTCAAATGGCAGTTCTTCCAATTCTGACAGCCAGCTTTCAGCATTAGCCTTCCCATCTTCCGGCGAATAATCAAAGGCCAAGAAACTCTGGGCTTGGTCTATAGTTTCCTGCCAATCGTCGATCTTAGCTACGAATTCCATGGAATCAGTCCGAATGAAGACCTTTTCTTCGACAATTGCCTCTTCTGTTACAAATTCGTATTCCGGTTCTGGTGTCGCAAACTCATCCCGCAGATCGGTTACAAATTCACCCAGATTGCCAACAAGCCGCGGAACCAATCCCGCAAACAAGCCAAAGATCAAATAAAGAATAACAACGGTTTTAATCACTCGTCTAATGGTTCTCGCGTTATCGGCAGTCCGATAGTCTCTAGCTTCTCTGTTCGGTTCCCTGTAAACCGGACGACTTTCAAGGCGCCGATCCGCCTGGTCTGGTCTCGGAATCGAACGTTTAAATTCTTGCGGTTTCGATTGTACCGAGCGTGGCTGTACCTTTTGCGAGGTCGTACGCCTTACACTCTCACTTCGGCTTCGTTTCACGCTCTCGCCTCGACTGCGCTTGACGGTTTCGCTTCGACTGCGCTTGACGCTATCACTTCGGCTCCATTCAATGGTACTTCGCTGCTTTCTTTTTTTATCCTTGATTCGGTTGTCAGCGCCAATCCGCTTTTCAATATCTCGCTCTTTTCGCTCCGTCATTCGTTGCAGTTCGCGCTCCCGCTCTTCCATCCTTTTATGATATCTCGAATCAATGGGATCCGATCCTCTCATGATTACTTCCTCCCTTCCATTCTGCTATACCTATCTTGTACCCGATTTCCATGCTTTTCCTATTTATTCTATCATAAGGCACGACTGTTTTCTTCTATGTTCATTCGACGGGAGAGTTCTGTCTGCCTCATTCTCTTTTCAATAAATATGGAAAAGGAGAGCATTTCTGCTCCCCTCTCATTATTCAGTTCGAATCGCATCCAATGCCGACAAGTTCATGGCACGTCTGGCCGGATAATAGCCTGAAATCAGACCAATCAGCATAGAAAATGCAATACCTGCTGCTGCCAGCCATACAGGAATATAAGAAATCCCCGATGTGCCGCCCATTCCCATGCCTCCGCCAAACATGCCGGAACCTAGTTGATTGATCAACTTCGAGACCCCAAAACTTAAGCCCAGCCCCATCAAACCACCAATACCGCCAATCAAAGCCGCTTCAAAAAGGAACAATCGCTTAATATCCACCAGTCGGGATCCCAGAACTTTCATTACGCCAATTTCTCGTGTCCGTTCATAGATCGACATAACCATGGTATTGGTAATGCCAATGGCTGCAACAAAGAGGGATACCGCGCCAATTCCCGCTAAAACCAATTGAATGGTTCGGGCGGTATTGCGCATTTCCTCCAGCATATCCGTCATAGACCAGGTTTGATAGCCTTGGTCTTTCAAGGTTTGTGAGACCGCTGAAACGTTGTCGATATCATTCACCTTGATGGTCACATTGTCATAGACCAAATTCTTGTCGAACTTCTGCCCGGTTACCTTGGCATCTGCCTCCAGAATCTTTTGCAGGTCATTGATGTCCATGTAAACACCCCAGCCGCGAATGTCCTGGGACTCTGCCAGTACACCAACGACTTTCGTATCATGGGGTTTGGGCCGTTTCATATCCCCATTCATATCCTGTACAGGTTCGCCATACATATGATCCGTGGTAATGACCATCCGCTTTTGTTCCAGAAAGTCAATCTCGACCTCCTGTTCCCAGCGATTTTGCTTCTTGCGTGGATTATAAAACTCGTTAACTGCCTGAGCGCCCATCAAAAGTCCGTTCTTGTCGGTTTCTTCCAACAACCGGCCTTCCGTCGTTTCAAATCCAAAGGCTTCCAAGGCATCCAAATCAACCCCATTGACACCTAACTCGGCCATATACTTGCCAGCGCCGATCTTCATGTAACTGCTTTTTTGCGCAAGCACAGCTTCTACGTTTGGTATCTTTTTAAAACTGTCAATGGCTTTTTGATTCAATTCCAGATCATCGCCGCCTTCCCAATTTTTATAAACCTCAATATTGGTCAGGCTTCCCATCTGCTCCATTTGCTCCATAAATGCGCGTTCCATCCCAAGGCCCAAAGACACCATGACAATGATGGCCGTTGTCCCGATTATCACGCCCAAGACCGTCAGGAAGGTTCTCGCTTTTCTCCGCCAGAGATTCCGTATCCCCATCGTGAAAAGATCGATACTATTCATCGAGATCCAACTCCTCTTCCGCCTTTTTCGCTTTTCTTCGCTTAACAACTATCACAGCAGCACCGATTGCAACAACTGCAATAATTCCATATCCCCAAATCGGCATACCGCCGCCTTCTTCCATTGGTGGTTCCATGCCTGGTGGAAATTCTCCTTCGCCTGGTCCTGGAAACTCTCCTTCCCCAGGGAATTCGCCTTCCTGCATGCCCGGGTTGGCAATCAAGCTCAATTTCACTTCCTTGGTATGTTGGCCGCCTACGGCATCCTCATAATCAAAGAAGATTGTACCCTCGACATTCTCCTCCTGTGGAATCAAGGTCAGGCTAAAGTAGTTGCTGGAACCGGAATTCAAGTTGCCAATATATGACTCGCTTCCTTCCGGCATTTCAAAGTTGCCTTCCGCCCGCACGGTCAGATTATACAAGGTTGTGCGGCCGGTGTTATAGAAGTCAACATCATAATCCATGCGCATGCCCACTTCCGCATATGGCAGGTAGGATGGCTCTTGAATTTTTAGTCGCATTTCCTGAATAACTGGAATACTGATCTCAGGTGATTCAATGCCGTGGCTCGGTGTAATATTAAAGGTTACCTTATAGCTTTGATATTTGGCATCTCGGCTTGGACTTAAAGTAAAGGTATATTCATAAATCTCTTTTGGTCCCAACTTCTCGATATAGAAGGAGTTGGAAGATTGAACCGGCACAAAAATACCGTCCTCTGAACTGATTGTAACCACCGTATTCTCAATATCGTTTTCAGGATTCGAGTTTCGGAATCGAACCGTCAGGTCAAAAGCCTCTCCCGCTGTTACCGCGTCGCCACCGAAATCATAAGACTCCAGCATCAAATAAGCGTTGCCGTCACTGGATGTTTCCGACTCGCCTTCTACAGGGACAAAAATCGTTGCGGTATTTTCACCATCTTTTCCATAAGCATCCTCATAAGAAAAGTTCAAAGTCAAAGACTGGTTGCCCGTCAAGATCTTTTCATATGCCGCCACTGGAAAACTTAAAACAGCTACTTGTCCGCCATTGATTTGCTTGATAAATTGGGTATCCACCGCATTGTTCAATTGAATGCCGTTGGCTGTAAATCCACTGATTCGCGCCGATAGATTCTTCACATGCAGGGATCCTGTATTCTTTAAAGTCACACGCAAAGTGTCCGTCGTTCCAGCGTTTAATACACCACCGTCCAATTTCACCGACTGAACTGCGATCACCGGCATCGCATTGGAGTTTTCCACTTTTACGTAGTAGTTGATTATGGAAGAAAACTCATCGCCAAAGGTATTCTCATAAGTTACTTTAATGGGAATAATGACTTGGCCAGAAGCGGCATTGCCTTTCACATCCAAAGAGAAGCTAATGCTTTCGTATTTGTCAGCCTTCAACTCATCGATTGTCTTCTGAATAGACACTTGTTTCACTTCAAACGGATTGTCTTGAATGCCCAAAATTTGAGGTTCAATCCTAATATTCTTGGCATCATAAGATGCATCATTCACAAAGCCAATTTGAATGGTATTGGCACGACCCGCTGTCAATGTCGGAATCGCTTGCGTTGGATCCACAATCACGTTTGGCTCGTAATCTTTGGAAGAATCCGCATCGTCATCCGTTTCCCATACAGGAACAGCTGGTAAAATCGTATGTAATTCAGCTGTAAGAGGTTCACTTCCTGAATAATCCTCCGGTACATAATCGACGACTACTGTTAGTTCTTTGTTTCCGCCAAAATACTTCATACCAACAATATATTCTTGACGATTATTGGTTCCTGAAGCAATATCCTCGCCAACCCCTGGATTCAGGGATGTAATTTGATATGAAGAGTTTTTTGTTCGAATACTTTTCACATCGATGGTTTCCCCTGTATTATTGGTTACCATCAAGTGGATCGTAAAATTATCCTCATTTTCAATTTTATTTGAAGATATCCCATTCAATGAAACCTTCACATCATCAGGATTTCCTGCTGCAAATCCCGTTGGAATCATGGTAAACAGCACCATCAGCAAACTGATGATCGCCACTGCTCTACGCTTGCTCATCTGATTTTTCCCCTTTCACTACGATATTCTGAATTTCTCCGTCCAAAATCGAGACGATCTTGTCCGCATAATGTCCAATGCTGCCATCATGGGTAACAATAACCAATGCCTGGTTGTTTCTTTTACAGATATCAACCATCAATTTCATGACTTCCTCACTGGTTTTCGAGTCCAGGTTTCCCGTCGGCTCATCGGCAAAGACAACCTCGGCTTTTCCAACCAGGGCTCTGGCAATACCCACACGTTGCTGCTGTCCACCAGACATTTGATTGGGCTTGTGACCCATACGATCACCCAAACCAACATCCTTTAACATACGTTTTGCTGCAGCTGTGCGCTTTTTATGACCAATTCCCCGGAAAGTTAACGGCAAAGCAACATTTTCCACCGCCGTTAATGATCCCATCAAATTATAAGATTGAAAGATAAAACCGATATTTTTCTGTCGAAACAATGCCAGTTTCTTTTCACTCATCTTGGTCACAGCTTGGCCTTTGATCTTGACGCTTCCCTTGGTTGGCTTTTCCAATCCGGCCATCATATTTAAGAGCGTAGACTTGCCCGATCCGGATTTACCCAAGATCACGCAAACCTCTCCCGGTTCAATATTAAAGGAAACCCCTCTGAGGGCATGAACTTTTTCACTGCCCAAACGATATATTTTCTTGATGTCTTTCACTTCAATCAGGCTCATAGCAACCCCCTTCCCTCACTAGACGTCCAATATTAATAAAAAGTTTCATTATGCTTCCCAATTTATCTTACTTTTCTTTTATAGAAATCTCAAACTTAAAACGAAGATTTAGGGGAAATTTAAGAATCCATTCACAAAACGTTTAAAAAGACTCAGCATACCGCAAAAAAGAAAAAGACCGGTTGTCCGGCCTCTCCATTATTTCTCTTTAATTTTCACTTCGCCAACACCTGCATAGAGTTGAACCGCCGCGCCACTATCTTTTCCTTCTTCAAAAGATACGCTCGCATTCACATCCCCAACTCCGGAATCGGCTGCAATACCTAAATCAACCACTGCTTTTGACAGGTTAGCATGAATTGCTCCAACATCTGTCTCTGCAACAATCGAATCTGCTTGTGCACAGTCAAATGTAATTTCACCAACATCGGACTTCAATGCAATGTCACCGCCAGCAACTTTCACATCAATATCACCGACATTGGACTCAATTTCGATTTCATCCGCTTCAACAGTGCCTATCACTTCGCCTACATCAGAATCAACAATCACACTTTCGCCCGCAAATTCACCAAGATCCAAGTCTCCAACATTGGTCACCACATTCAATTCGCCCGTAAAATCTTTTGGCAGCGTGATAACCGTATCCAAATTGGTTGTATTGGTCATTAAGATCTTAGGTTGCTCCTGCCAAAGATGAATTTGAATCGAATTCGTTCTCTTCTCAATCTCCAAATACACTTCAATGGACTCTGTCACCTTGCCGGTTGTTTTCACTTCAATCTGATCAGAATCACCTTGAACAAAAATCACATCACTGACTTCACTTTTTACGCGAATTTCTTTTTCCTGATCCCACTTGGCAGACTCGTTTAAGTCGACGGGTACTAAACTTCCAGACCCATTTTCTCCATCGCCCAAATGAATGCCGTCAGAATCCAGATTGTCAAACCAATCAAAAAATCCAGTTGAACGATCGCCTGGGCGTAATGATACACCAACAGCAACGATTGCACCTACGATGATAAAGGCTGCCAGAAAAGCAATTAAAAATCGTTTCATGATTCTCTCCTTCTATATATTCAACTTACGGTCCAATAGATACCCAGCTGCAAGAAAATATCCCACACCGATCACAATATAGAACAAGGCTGGCGTCAGATTAAAGACCGCTCCTTGAGCGCTGTAACTGATTGCGCCGGTTACTGAAAATCCATTCATTGTATCAATCATCGGCATATTCCATTGGAAGGTTACCGGCAAGGTAATCAACTCACCCAATTTTACCGCAATCCAATCCACCACATAGGTCAAGCCGAAGTATGCCAGGACAACAAGCAAAACAGGATGTCGCCAGCTGGAAACTACCGTTGCTGTCAAACTGATTAGAAAATAAATCGTCATGGTGAAAAACAGCGATGCAGAAGCTACAGCTAGAATCAAAAACAGGATTTGTGGAATATTGTGAAGCAAAACCCCTTGCAATTCTTGCACTTCCAATGTGCTCATCATATGCAAGAAAATCGCTGCAACCATCAGTCCCCACATAAAGAACCGGATAAACACAACTGCCAGCTTGGCTCCAAGAATCTTCCATGCAGAGTTAGGTGTAGAAAAGATCAAGTAGCCTTTGTCTCGCACATCCAGGGATAAAAATGTGATGGATTGAAAGAGCAAAAACATAGAACCTACAACAATCAGCATAACCAGCAAGAACATGGCAATGCCTGACCCCAATTCACCCCGGTAAAGATTATCTGTTCCCTGGAGAATCAGATATGCATATACTAGCAATACGCTGAATATGCCCAGCACATATACTTTCCACGATTTTTTCCATTCAAAATTCATCAAATTAAGCATGTCTAAACACCTCCAGATAATAGTCATCGATGGAAATACCCTTTTCGATCCGAATGGTCTCCGCCTCTTCCTTGGCAATAATTTTCCCATTCGCAATCAAAATTACTTCATCCAATAGTGATTCAATGGCATGTACCATATGACTGGAAATCACCATAACTGCATCGTCTCGAATTCGACCCAAAATAGTTTCTACAATCTTTTCACGGGAAACCGGATCAATTCCGCTCAATGGCTCATCCAACAAGTAAACCTTCGCCTGTCGCGACAACACCAAGGCCAGTTTCAATCTTGCCTTCATGCCCTTTGACAGTTTTTCGACCTTCTCTTGGGGAACCAATTCCATAAATTGAATCATTTCCTCACAATCGGCACGATCGAAATCTTCAAAGAAAGTTTCATAAAAATTCATGGCGTCCTGTACCGTCATCCACTTATAAAAAAGATCTTTCTCAGACAACATGGAAATCATGCCCTTATGACGCGTTTCTTTCATTTCGCCATTAATCAAAATCTGTCCCTTTTCCGGGGTCAATAGTCCAGCAATACACTTGATCAAGGTTGTTTTTCCTTGTCCGTTAGGTCCCAACAGCCCATATACTTTTCCGCTTTCGAGTGTCAGATCCATATCTTGGATGACTACTTTTCTTCCATATCGTTTTTGAAGGTTTGCAATTTCTATTCTTGTATTCATGCCGCACCTCCCAGTCGTTTCTTCAAGATGGCAATAATCTCTTCATTGTCTAAATTCAATGCTTTCATAGACTCGATATATGCATTGACATAAGAGTCCACAACACTGGTTTTAATTTCTTCAATCATCTCCGTATCCTCCGTAATAAAAGTACCCATTCCCCGCTTGGTGAATGTGATGCCCATTCCTTCTAATTCACGAAAAGTCCGTTGTATGGTATTTGGATTCACTTTATAGTCGACGGCCAGCTGACGGACCGATGGCAATTTCTGTCCTGCAACCAAATGCCCCGACGCAATATCCTTGCGTACTTCCGAAACAATCTGTAAATAAATGGGACGGTTGTTATCGAACTTCATATGTTTCTCCTTTCTTAATTTGTGTATTACTGTTCTACCTGTATAGTACACTAGTATATTAATGCTGTCAATAGAATTTTCAAAATTTTTTTCAAATCTTTTTTGTGCCTTTCCTTCACTTCTAAATTTATTCGCATATACAAAAAATGCTCCTGGCCAAATCCCTGTGAACATCATTCACAGTTGACTTGATCAGGAGCATTCTAATCGCTTGGATCCTCTTGTTTCCTATGGTTGCAGCAAGCGCTGACTCTCTTTGACATATTCTAAAACCATTCGTGCAATATTCATATCCGTTAATTTTGACAAAGACCGGCTTCCTACCGCATCCTCCACTTCGTTCAGATAAAAAACATCCTCCGAATCAAACAATAGGTCAATCCCGCCCCATTCCATGGGGAATTCTTCGCAAATCTTCTTAACCAAACGCTCTTGTTCTTCCGTCAGTTCCGTTAGGCCAATCTGACCGCCTAAGGAATAATTGGCCCGAAAGTCACCGGTGGATTCCCGCAAAACAGCCGCAAGCGGTCGGCCAGCCAAGACAAAAATCCGCAAATCCCTTCCCGGCATTTTACATGGGCTTTGCAGAACAATCCGCTTGCCCCAAAGCGTTTCCATCACCGGCTGCCAATCCTTTTCCGATGCTACCCAAAAAACTTCTTCCCCGCCATGGCCGTCCACAGATTTAGCCACCAACGGATATCCACAAAGCCTTTGTTTTGGCAGGTTTTTATCCACATTTATTCCTCTTGTCAACAGCATGGGTATGCCAAACTGATGAAAGTATGCGAAGGTCTCTTCTTTATTGTTGGCAATGCGTGTTACCTTTGCACAATTGATACATCTTACCTTGGCGTCTTCCAGCCATTCCGCCACTTTTGCATTTCTGGAACGATTCAAAACAAAATCCGGAAGGGGCGTTTGCCCCGGACTCGCTTGTGAAACCTTCACGTGAAAAGAGATTTGCGCCTCCAAGTCTTCCACAAGTTTTAGCTGGATCTCCATGCCCAGCAATCGGCCTTCGTCCTGAAACCACTGAATATATGCCTGATTCTTGATTGCATCTTCTTTATAATACAGCATCCATCCAATCATCCGATCCGCTCCCCCGATTTGATCCACCGCATTAAATGAATGGCTGTATCTACACCGGTACATTCATAAAGGGTTTTAAAGTGTACATTGGAGTTAACCTCGCAGACCAATGGACCCTCTGCGGTCTGCAAAAGATCAACACCGGCAAAATCCAGACCAAGGATTTTTGAAACTCGTATTGCCAAATCCTCCTCTTCCTTGCTTGCTTGATAGGGTTCCATCCTTCCGCCCAAAGTCACATTGGCGCGAAAATCTGTTTTTGATGTCCGCTTCATCGCTGCCACAAGCTTGCCGCCGACCACATTTAATCGCAAATCCTCACCATGACTTTCCGCAATATATTTCTGATACAAATGTGGGCGTCCATTAACCTTCAAAACCCAAGCTTCAAGCTCCTCCCTGTTTCCAACTAGATCCACCTGTTGACCGAAGGAGCCAAAAGCTTCTTTTACAACCATGGGAAACCCCAGTTTTGCGATCACCTGGTCTAAATAGGTCCAATTACTTCGTTTCATATTGCTATAGATAAAAGGTGCGAACACGGTTGTCGGCATGGGAATCCCAGCCCCAGCCAAGACTTGATGGGTTTTCATCTTATTGTCGCACCATTCAATTGCCTGTGCCGAATTTACCACCCGAATTCCTATGGCTTCCAACTGACGGGCCAGCAACAAATCCTTATCCCAAAAAAGCACAAAATCGACTTTCTCTAAGACAGGATGGTCCACACGACCCTGACCATCCTCAATGATCACAAGCAATTCATCATTCTTTATTCGTTGAAGTTCAATTCCTTCATTCTCAGCAGCATGCACCAGCCAATCCATCAATTCATCCACTTTGGATGATTTCCAGTTGCCATTCTCAATGAGTATCCCTTTTTTTATCATGATTTACCTCTTTCTGCGCCTCTCTTGGCTCTTTCATTCAGGGGCCTTTATCTCTATTTATCTGCCCTTATCAATTGCCGAAAAATGAACCATTTCAGTATATTTATCCGATCTTATGATAAAACACAGCAAGAGAAAAATAAATACCCGGCATCACGAATAATGAAGCAATCAGCAAAGTGTATGCCGGCACCCATTCAAATGCCGCACACAGTGTGGCAAAGCCAATCCAATAAAAAGCTAGCCAGAAAGCTTTGGCAGCGGCTTTTGTATTTAAACTCTGATTACGTTCATCCAATTCCAAAATAATATTTTCCTGCATAGCAGGAGATTGCTTCGCCTTTCTGTAGATGACCAAGGTTCCTGCACTTGCAACGCATAATCCCAAGGCCAATCCCCATAAAAGGCTTCGTGTTTCAGGAAGCAATATGCCCACTAAAAATGCTGCAATCCCAACGACCAATAAAATCCTCGACTGTCGCTCGTCTCTTTGTATTTTTTTTGCTACTCTTTTATTCATCGTCATCCTCCTGATCAAAAAATATGGCTTCCAAAGGCAATTCCATCACGCGACCAATCCTAAATGCCAGTTCCAAGGAAGGATGATATTTTCCGTTCTCAATGGCAATCACGGTCTGGCGGGAAACACCAAGTATTTTCGCTAATTCTTGTTGGGTCATCCCCTTTTGTTTTCGTAACACACGAATCTGATTTTTCATAGTTCCTCCCATGTAAAGGTTACTTTACATTTGCAGTATAGTCCTTGCTTTAATAAATGTCAAGTTTCTTTTACATTATGGTTTGATTTGATTTTGCACGAATATGTCTTCCACAAATTGACATTCTACAATAGAATCGATAGAGTAGATAAGAGAATAGGTCGCTATGACACGTGTCCTAGTTAAAAGTATTCAATAAAGATATAATCACATAGTAGGGAAATAAACATAACGAGGAAGGGGAAACTTATGAAAAAGGAAAGAATCATTTTAGATGTAGATACAGGATCAGATGATGCCATCGCCATTGTATGCGCGGCACTTCATCCGCAAATTGACTTGTTGGCCTTAACCACCGTTTGTGGAAACAAACCGGTTCCCAACACAACAGAAAACACCCTGCGGGTTGTCGACCTGATGGGATTGGATATTCCGGTTTACAGAGGGTGTGCAGAACCCATGGTGGCGGAACTGATTCCTGAACGTCACGCCGAAACCCGCCAAACTGCTGCCAAAGCTGTACAAGACGGCGAGGTGATTGAATATCACAGCGATTATCTGGAGATTCCTCCTGCCACCAGCAAGGCGCAAAAGAAAAGCGCAGTATCCTTCTTGATTGATACTCTACTTGAGTCGGATGGTGACATTACCCTAGTAGCAGTAGGGCCTTTGACCAATCTTGCTGTTGCCATGCGAGCAGACTCACGAATCATCGAAAAAATCAAACGCATTGTGATTATGGGCGGTGGCCATGAAATCGGCAATCGTACACCATCTGCGGAATTTAATATCTGGAAGGATCCAGAGGCCGCACAGATTGTCTTCACTTGTGGGTGTGAGATCCTCTTGGTTCCTTTGGATGCTACCCATGTTGGCGTTGTCACTTATGATGAAAGTAAAATCATCAGAGAAATCGGCACACCTGTTGCTGAGGCTGTTGCTGACTTTTTGGACCAGCGAATCAAAGCCTATGATGCCTTGCAGCCTATGGAAATTGCAGGATCAACTCCGCCACACGATGCTTTGGCGGTACTGGCAGCTGTCGATGAATCTCTGCTAAAAGATGTACAGTTAAAACGCGTTGATGTAGATTTCGGCGGTGGTCTGGCCGACGGTCGAACCATTGTTGACAACCGTGTACCAACAGACAATCCACCTAACATTCATTTTGCATTCAGCTGCCATCGAGAAAAGTTTGTAAAGGTTCTAACAGAAACTATCGCTCTATCAAAAAATCTATAGCTTCAGGGTCCTTGAACTCATTCAAGGAACTAGGGGCTTATGCCCTACCGACCTATTGGCTAGGCTCAATAGTAAGCTTAAACTCAAAGGAGGTCTCCAAGAATGCATTTCTGTAAGCGAAGTACTCTCATAATCTTAGTCTTTCTGCTTATTACGGTTCTATCAGCGCCAGCCGTCTTTGCAAACTCAGCGGAACCACCTTCGATTCTAATTGTTGTGCCAAACGCGCCAACCGGTATGGAATTGGTCCTCAACATCGGGAACAATTTCGATCCAGAAAACATTAAAATTCCCTATGAGGAAGAGAATCTTTCAAAGGATGGGGCAATTCTTGTTCCATCAGAAGCCCAAAGACAGTGGCTGGAAACTTCATTCCGCTTTTATGTCTACCATCTGGATCCTCAAGAAACCTATGAAATCCTGATGACAGTGGATGGAGAAAGCAGTAGAATTCCCATAACAAATATCGAAAACCGCTACAACAATGTCTACACACTGGATTGGAAAAACAAAACTCTGACAGCAGATCGGTCACCTATGCGAAGCGCACTCTTTGTCTTTCTGCGAGTCACTTTGACCCTAATCATTGAAGGTGCAGTCTTTTTCCTAATGGGCTTTCGATCCAAACGGTCCTGGTTGGTCTTTTTGATTCTTAATCTTTTCACCCAGGGAGCCTTAAATATATGGCTGAATTCCATGTTTCCAACCAATGGCTATGTAATCTTCGCATTGGTTTTTGGAGAATTCTTTGTTTTCATTGCCGAGATGATCGGTTTCTTAGCTTTCGTAACCGAGAAGAAGCGCTGGCAGAGAGTACTCTACGTTCTGCTTGCCAATATGGCTAGCCTGGTATTGGGCGGCTACTTGATTACCTTAATGCCTCTGTAGAGTACTTAACAGAAGCTTGTCTAACAGAGAAAGGGAAGATCATTCGATCTTCCCTTCTTTAATCTCCCTGATAGGAGTCCAACCATTCCTTAGTCGCTTCTTCAACCGTGTGAATTTTACCATCGTAACGGGCAACATAGATCATCGGTTTCATATTCTCTTGCCCAACGACAAACGGAAATTCCTCCAAGGTTGTCGCACCGCCGAAATTTCCCGCTTTATCCATGGCGATGACTGACATGCTGCCTGGCATTAGCCCCCTCGTATGCAAAGTCTCAACATGTTCAAAAAGTGCTTTTTCACAAGCGGTTTGACAATCCATTCCAGACTTTATAAACGATACAATTTGAAAAGACAAGCAGCCCTTCATAATATCTTCTCCAAGACCGGTTGCACTGGCAGCCCCAATCTGGCTATCGCAATAAAATCCAGAGCCGATGATAGGACTGTCACCAATCCGTCCAGGATGCTTCATAAACAATCCCGAAGTCGAAACGCCATTACCCATTCTACCTTGACTGTCCATTCCAATCACACAAACCGTATCATGACCTTCGTATGCCTCTAAAGTTTCAGCATCAAATCCCGCATCGATCTCTTCCTGCCATTTTTGCCTCGACTCATCTGTTAGCAGTTTGACTGATTCATATCCTTGAATTTCTGCATATTTCTCTGCCCCAGGACCCGCTAAAACATTATTCCGCTTTAGCTTGCTCAAATGCTCAGCTAGCTTGATTGGATTCTTTACATGCTTAACTGCCATAACAGCACCAAACTTTAGAGAGTCACCATCCATATAGGCGGCATCTAATTCTACTTGGCCCAGCCGATTTGGCAAACCGCCATATCCGACTGACCGATATGTCGGATTGTTTTCCACATCTTCAATTGCGCAAATAACTGCTTCTGATACCGGCGAACCTTCTTGTAAAAGCTCGCTTCCCTTGGCCACGCCATCATAAGCCATCTTCCAAGTTGCAATCATGCAAACTCCCATTCAATCCCTCCTTAGTTGTTTCGGTTCGACTATTTTGATTGTCATTATTTAGGAACTTTATTCTTCTATTATATCGATTATTCGCGATTCAAGCACAACTATACTCTTTTAAAATTAATTATGACTTTATTTTTAAATAACAAAAAAACAACCTTACGGTTGTCTTGTTGGTGCCCAGAGGCGGAATCGAACCACCGACACGGGGATTTTCAGTCCCCTGCTCTACCTACTGAGCTATCTGGGCAAATGATAAAACTATGTTGTAAATGGTGGGCCTAGGTGGACTCGAACCACCGACCTCACGCTTATCAGGCGTGCGCTCTAACCTGCTGAGCTATAGG
>ENA-ORCU01000083-ORCU01000083.1-marine-metagenome-genome-assembly--contig:-NODE-83-length-91741-cov-15.458282_pt1 | contig 91741 bp, 79 predicted proteins | sample MGYA00248631_ERZ508512 | MGnify/ENA primary metagenome ERZ508512 (study PRJEB26183, sample SAMN06268844) | marine metagenome | isolation source: Tt an P1 anaerobic enrichment on pine from sediment taken...
ATGTCGGCCATGAAATCGCAGATGCTGCTCGATAAAGCTCGAGATAAAGAAGTAGCTGTGGTCGTAGCCCTCCCGGAAATTGAGCTCCAGCGGGTAATTGCTGGTGCTGGCTGCGGCCGCAAGCGCCTCTGGCCGAAGTTGATCAGTCAGAAAGTTATCCGCGTCCCCCTGGTCGACCAGTGCCGGTACGAACTGTGTTGCATCCCGCATCAGCAGGCTGGCGTCGTATTCGGCCCAACGCGAGCTGTCTTTGCCCAGGTAGGCAGTAAAGGCCTTTTTGCCCCATGGGCAGTTTACCGGGTTGCTGATCGGGCTGAAGGCCGACACGGACTGGTATCGCTCCGGGTTGCGCAGAGCCAGAACCAGGGCGCCATGACCACCCATTGAATGGCCCGCAATCGAGCGTTGATTCGTTACCGGGAAAACAGATTCGATCAGTGCAGGCAGCTCATTCAGAACATAGTCGTACATGCGGTAGTGGGGATGCCATGGGCTTTCGGTCGCGTTCACATAGAAGCCCGCTCCCTGGCCAAGATCGTAGCTTTCATCGTCGGCAACGTGATCGCCCCGGGGGCTGGTATCCGGTGCCACGATGGCCATGCCCAGTTCTGCAGCCGCGCGATGGGCGCCGGCTTTCTGCATGAAGTTTTCGTCTGTGCAGGTGAGGCCGGAAAGCCAGTAAAGCACCGGCACTTTCTGTCCGTTGGCAACCTGCGGTGGCAGGTAGATGGCGAAGCGCATGGCGCAGCCAAGGCTTTCGGACGGATGGCTGTACTGTTTGTGCCAGCCACCAAAACTTTTGTTACTGCTCAGGTTTTCAAGGGTCATTGGACACTCCGTTGCGGGGCGGCCCGCCGAAGTGGCGGGCCGCCCTCACCATCACTTGTCGAAATGGATAACGCTGCGAATGCTCTTGCCTTCGTGCATCAACTCAAAGGCTTCGTTGATGTCATCGAGGCCCATGGTGTGGGTGATGAAATCATTCAGCTTGAACTCACCTTGCAGGTAGCGTTCAACAATGCCGGGTAGCTCGGAACGGCCTTTGACCCCACCGAAGGCGGATCCTCTCCAGACGCGACCGGTAACGAGCTGGAACGGGCGGGTTGAAATTTCCTGGCCTGCCCCGGCAACGCCAATAATGACCGACTCGCCCCATCCCTTGTGGCAACATTCCAGTGCGGACCGCATGACATCGACGTTGCCGATGCATTCGAAGGAATAGTCCACGCCACCGTCGGTCAGTTCGACGATCACTTCCTGAATCGGCTTGTCGTAGTCTTTGGGGTTGATGCAGTCTGTTGCGCCCAACTGCCGGGCGAGATCGAACTTGCTGTCATTGATATCGATGCCGATGATTCGACTCGCCTTGGCCATGGTCGCGCCAATAATCGCAGACAGGCCGATCCCACCGAGCCCGAAGATGGCCACTGTAGCGCCTTCTTCCACTTTGGCGGTATTCATGACGGCGCCCATGCCGGTGGTTACGCCGCAGCCGAGCAGGCACACCTCTTCCAACGGGGCTTCCTTGTTGACCTTCGCCAGCGAAATCTCCGGCAGAACGGTGTACTCGGAGAAGGTCGAACAGCCCATGTAGTGATGGATGGGCTGGCCGTCCTTGTAGAATCGGCTGGTGCCATCGGGCATCAGCCCCTTGCCCTGGGTTTCGCGGATTTTCCCGCACAGGTTGGTTTTGCCGGACAGGCAGAATTTGCACTCGCCACATTCGGGGGTATACAGGGGAATAACGTGATCGCCGACGGCAACACTGGTAACGCCTTCACCAATCGCCTCTACAATGCCGCCGCCTTCATGGCCAAGGATGGCTGGAAAGTTGCCCTCGGGATCCTCACCCGAGAGGGTGAATGCATCGGTGTGGCATACACCGGTTGCGATCACTTTTACCCGTACTTCCCCTGCTTTCGGGGGCATCACGTCCACCTCTTCAACCGACAGTAGCTGACCCGGGCCCCAGGCAATTGCTGCTTTTGATTTGATCATCTCAGCCATAACGTTCTCCATTGGTCATTCAGGAAGGGCGCCGCGCCCAAACGAAGGCCATATTGTATTTATGGTTCTCTGATTGATAATCGCTGTTTTTATCAAATCACCTTTACGTATGTGTAATAATCGGCTGACGCAAAGCAAAAAGGGATAATCATGTATCGCTGGGAAGGGGTAAACGAGTTTGTGGCGGTTGCCGAAACCGAGAGTTTCACGCGTGCCGCGAAGCGACTGGACGTGTCGACAGCACAGGTCAGCCGTCAGGTCAGTGCCCTGGAGGCCCGCTTATCGACGCGGTTGTTCTACCGCACCACACGCCGGGTGTCGGTAACCGAGGCCGGACAGATCTTTTACCAGCACTGCCGGCAGGTACTTGATGCCCTGGAGCAGGCGGAACGCTCTATTACCAACATGCAGCTGGTCCCGCGAGGCAGGCTGAGGCTGACTGCGCCGGTGACCTATGGAGAGAAATCCATTGCGCCGCTGGTCAATGACTTCGTTTTGCGATACCCCGAACTCGACGTGGACATGAAGCTTACCAACCAGACACTGGATCTGGTCGCTGAGGGGTACGATCTTGCCGTGCGCATGGGAAAGCTGCAGGATTCGACCTTGATGGCCCGGCGTCTCGCATCCCGAACCCTATACGTGTGTGCCTCGCCGGATTATCTCGCCACGCACGGCACGCCTCACTCGTTGTCCGAACTGGCGAACCACAACTGCCTGCTGGGAAACCTGGATTACTGGCGCTTCCAGGAATTGGGCCAGCCGCGCAACGTGCGGGTAACGGGGAACATCCGCTGCGACAGTGGCAGGGCACTGCTTGATGCCGCCCTCAAGGGCATTGGCATTGTTCAGCTACCGGATTACTACGTTCAGAACGCTCTGGATTCCAGGCTGTTGATTCCGGTGCTGACTCATTACCAGGAAGACGATGACGGTATCTGGGCGGTGTATCCCCATAACCGTCATCTGTCGCCGAAGGTGCGCCTGTTGTTAGATTTTTTTGCGGATTCGTTGGCGGTGGGCTCAGACAGTATCGGCCCGGTGCCCGACCAAATTTGATTTGATTCAGACCATCCGGCTCAGGGTGCCATCAGCTTTCACATGATGATGGAACAGTGCCATAACGACATGGCCAATCACCAACACTGCCAGAACCCAGGCGAGGGTTGAATGGATGCCACCGATGGCCGATGCCCAGGCAATCTTCTCACCTCGGGCAATCACTTCCACCCCAAAAACGGTTAGTCCATAGCCACCGCCCAGCAGGATTAGAATTCCGGTGATGGGCAGTAAAAGCATGGATGCATAGAGCAGCCCGTGACCGATTTTTACCGGGAGTTCCTGGGGATAGTCGTGCACGGGTCGCTGGCCGCGCTGGCTGAATGCCCAAACCATGCGTAGCACAACTAATGCAAGCAACAGCGTTCCGATTGACACATGCCAGGGCACCAGAGTTTCGCCAACCCAGTGCTCACCGTCAGCAATCCGGTCGCTGAACTTGAGAAACTGCCAGCCAATCAACACGGCCATCACCCAGTGCAGGCTTTTGCTGAGCGTTCCATAGCTTTCCCTGGAGTCTTTCATCATCAAGAGATGTCCTCTGGTTAGAGTTTTGTGTAATGGATTCACTGCGCGGTCGTTCGGTTACCCGATGCCCTTTACCGCTCTTCCGGTGTTTTACTTATGGCATTGATTGGCCACTTGCAGAGTATTGCCGGAGGTTGGCTGTAGCGGGTATCGCGCGTAACCGCGCATGTTAAGGAAACTCACGTCGCTGCCGCTGAATACTAACTGTTCACTGATAAGGAGAGAATGTGTTAAATGTAGGATCAGTTTTAACTCAGGGTTTAAAACAATGTTGGACCGTTTTACCGGGATGAGGGTGTTTGCCAAGGCGGCAACACTTGGCAGCCTCTCCGCAGCCGGACGAGACCTGGGCATATCTCCGGCGATGGCAATGAAACATATGGACGCCCTGGAGCAACGCTTGGGTGTTCAACTGTGTCACCGCACCACCCGTCGACTGACACTGACCAATGCCGGGTTGGATTATCTCGCCACCTGCCGACGAATTCTCCGGGATCTTGAAGAGGCCGAGTCTCAACTCGCAGCCCAGCGTAGTGAGGCAGTAGGTCTGCTCCGTCTGAATGTTCCCCTGTCATTCGGTATCCATTACATCGCGCCTCTTCTACCGGATTTTGGCCGCCGTTATCCCCATGTCGATATTGACCTTGGCTTGAGTGACGCGCAGCAGGACTTGATTGCGGAGGGATGGGATCTTGCGATTCGCATTGGACATCTGGCCGACAGCGACCTGAGGGGAAGGCATCTGGGAGACTTCCCCATGCGTGTGTGTGCCTCTCCGCGTTATCTTGAGCGTCACGGAGCGCCCCGGAAAGTCTCGGACTTGAGCAGTCATCAATGCCTCAGTTACTCGCTGTCCTCCCAGCAGGGAGAGGGAACCTGGTCGTTTGGCCGTCATGGTGAGGTGAAAGTCCCGGTCCGGGGGCCACTCAGGGCAAATAACGGAGATGCCCTCCTGGCCGCGGCCGTCGGAGGGCAGGGGGTGATTTACCAGCCGGACTTTATCGTTGCCGATGCCGTGCGCGAGGGAACCCTGGTGACACTGGATCTCGACATTCCGGCGGTGGAGTTGGGCGGCGTGCATCTGCTGTTTTCGCCCGCCCGACGCCTTCCTGCCAAGGTGCGAGCGATGATTGATTTCCTGGTGGAGGCGTTCAAGGTTTAGTCCCCGATCGTAAAAGGTTCTTAGCTCAAGGAATCGGCAGTGCTGGATTATTAGGCAATGAACCGCTTGGATCGTGTATTCAAAGAACGGCGCTTTACGGTCAGACTTTTCTTCATGAGGCGATGGTCTTACCCCTGAATGCCTCAATTTCGAAACCCGTTTAATCAGGTTCGGAAAACCAGGGCTTAAAAAGGAGATCGACCCCAATGATTCTCGAAGAGACTTACACACTATCCAACGGTATTGCGATCCCGAAGCTTGCCCTCGGAACGTGGATGATCGAGGGCGAATCCGCCACAAATGCCGTCAAAAATGCCATCGAGCTTGGCTACAGGCACATCGACACGGCCCAGGATTACGGTAACGAAGCCGAGGTAGCGGACGGTGTGCGCGCCAGTTCTCTGGAGCGTGAGCAAGTGTTTGTCACGAGCAAACTGGCTGCCCGTCACAAGACCTATGAGGAGGCGACTGCCGCGATTGAGGAATCGCTCGAGAAAATGGGCTTCGGGTACCTCGATCTGATGATCATCCACAGCCCACAGCCCTGGGATCACTTCGGATCCGAAGACCGCTTTGCCGAGGGCAATCAGGAGGCCTGGCGGGCTCTGGAAGACGCCTATAAGGCCGGAAAACTGAAAGCCATCGGTCTGTCCAACTTTCAGGAACGGGACATTGATAATATTCTCGAAGGCTGCAGCGTGGCGCCGATGGTTCATCAGATCCTGGCGCATGTTACCAATGTGCCGAGTGCGCTGATCGATTACTCCCGCAACAAAGGCATGCTGGTGGAAGCTTACTCACCGGTGGGGCACGGTGAGCTGTTCAAGAACGAGGCGATTATCAAGATGGCGGAGAAGTACAATGTCTCCGTGCCGCAGCTTTGTATTCGCTACGATCTGCAACTGGGCCTTTTGCCGTTGCCCAAAACCGCCAACCCGGAGCATATGGCGAACAATGCCGCGGTGGATTTCGTGATCGAACAGGCTGACATGGACGCGCTGACTGCGTTGGAGCCGATCAAGGACTACGGCGAGGCAAGCCAGTTTCCGGTCTTTCAATAAGGCAAAGCCGGGCTGGCCCAAAAAAGGAAGCCCCCCGGTTAAACGGGGGGCTTCTTTCTATCGGGTTTTGGCAACGGCTTGTTGGTACTCCTCCTCGCTAACCTTTTCTTTCCAGGAAACATTCTCACCGTCTTTATCTCCTGTGACGACAAAATGTTTCATCGGCGCGTCCGGTGTGGCGCCGTGCCAGTGGTCCACGTCGGGCGGGCACCAGACCGCCTCGCCTTCCTTGAACTTGATCACTGTCCCATCCCGTGTCGCGGTCAGTGCTGTGCCCCGCGTCACGACCATGTGCTGGCCTGCGGGATGTTCATGCCAGGCGGTGCGCGCGCCGGGCGAGAAGGTAACAAAGGCTCCGGAATAGTGAGCCGTGTCGTTATTGGGAAACATCACATCCACCTGGACATCACCTGTGAAGAACTCGGCGGGGCCGGTAAATGAACTTTGGGACTCTTCGGTGTAGTGAGTCTGGGATTTCGGGAATGGTTTGTTCGGCATGACGCTGTTTTCCTCTGTCGCCTCAGTGGATTTTCCTATCGCCAGACCATTGGAGCACCTCTCCCCGCCGCCTTCTTATAGCGATCCTGCTGGTTTTTTGCCTGATTCTCCGGCAGGCGCTGAAAAGAGGTGAACGCGTTTTATCCAGTGGTGTTTAATGACGGGTCTGGTAAGCGGAACATCGCCTCTCGAATACGTCAGTCAGGGTTGGTTATCAGTGTCATGAAGAGAAAGGCAAGAAGCGTGTTTTACGGTTTGATCGGCATCCTTGCCGTCCTGATTGTTGCTGGCGGGGCCTATCTTCAGCATCCCAAGTTTGGCGAACTGCCCGAAGGTGATCGCTTATCGGCGATTGAACGCTCCTCCAATTATCGCAACGGGCAGTTTCACAATCTGATTGAGACTCCCATGTTCGCTGGCGACAAATCCTTTGTGGAAGTCTTGCTCGAAAATCTGCGTTCCGATACTCAAGGGCTGGCACCAAACGGATCAATTCCATCCCGGAAAGTCGATCTGAAGGCACTTGATGCCCGAAAAGACCTGGTGGTCTGGTTTGGCCACTCTTCCTTTTTTCTCCAATTGAATGGCCAGCGCATCCTGATCGATCCGGTGTTCAGTGACTACGCAGCGCCTTTGCCGTTTCTCAACGCGGCCTACGCGGGGACCAATGGCCACACGGCCAGTGATTTTCCAGACATTGATGCGCTGCTTATCACCCATGATCACTGGGATCACCTCGACTATGCCAGCGTGACAAAACTTCAACCCAAAGTGGATCAGGTCGTCTCTCCGCTGGGTGTCGGAAGTTACTTCCGGGGGTGGGGCTATGAAGAGGCAAATGTCTGGGAGGGTGACTGGTATGAAAGTTTTGAAATCGGTAACGAGGTTCGCATACACCTCATCCCGGCCCGTCATTACTCTGGTCGCCTGCTCACTCGCGGCAAAACGCTCTGGGCGGGTTTCGTGATCGAAACGCCCGATCGTCGCGTGCTCTTCAGCGGGGATTCCGGTTATGGCCCCCATTTCGCAGCGATTGACGAACGCTTCGGTCCTTTTGATCTGGTGTCGCTGGACAGCGGGCAACACGACTCCCGTTGGCCGTATATCCACATGAACCCTGAAGAAGCGGTGGCTGCTGCTGAGGATCTTCGTGCAAACGCGCTCATTCCGGCGCACGTTGGCCGATTTACGCTGGCCAGGCACCCATGGGACGAGCCCTTTGAGCGCGTGGTGGCAGCGAGTGAGGGAAAACCGTTCGATTTGTTGACGCCGATGGTAGGTGAACCGGTGGAGTTGGATCAGCCGCAACCGGCCAAGTTTAGCGCCTGGTGGAAATGATCAGGTGCGGTCAGGGCCCGGGGTCGTTCTTCTGCTGAGGTTTGGGGCGAGGGTGGCCCGATACTGTTGAATTCTTGCCTGATTCTCTTCGTGGCAGGTGTGGGGCGTGAATTGGCGTCGGTTTTGAGCTTGAATCAAGTCAGAACGCTGTATCCCTGACTTCCTGAACAACCGTATTGGAACAGTGATTCGTGGAGGCAACCGAGCAATGTCTGACAAGCAGGCGCGTGCAAATGAACCGCAAACTTATATGAGCAATGACCGTGGCCCCCTCGGTCTTGCAGCCAGGATTGAGCAGGCCACCGAGGGGACCAACCGTCTGGACACAGACATTCAGGGCCTGAGCCTTCACCGCTGGCATCATCCTACGGACCCGACCAGCTACATGCTGGCGCCCAGTATTTGCCTGATTGGCCAGGGTCGAAAACAGGTTGTGGTGGGCGAAGATACGTTTTTCTACGACGCCAGCCAGTTCCTGATTACCTCCATTGATTTACCGGTGGTTTCCAGAATCCTCGAGGCATCGGAGGACCAGCCGTACCTGGGTCTCACTATGGAGATCGATTTTCGGGCGCTGTCACAACTGATACTGGAGAACCCGGCTCACATCGCACGGCAGCCTTTCGACAAGTCCCTTGGTATCGCGGTCAACACTATCGATGCGCCGTTAATGGATGCCTTCAATCGATTGCTCGACCTCGTTGGTGAGCCCGAAGACAGCGCGGCGCTCGGTCCTCTCATTCAGCGTGAGATTCTCTACCGGTTGCTGAAAGGAGAGCAGGGCCCTCGTCTTCGAAATATGGCGGCCTCGGGCCAGAACGGCTATCGGGTCTCCAAAACCATTGAGTGGCTGAAAGAACACTACAAGGAATCCATGAAGGTCGACGAGATGGCCAGCCGGGCCGGGCTGAGCGTCTCTGCCTTTCATCACCATTTCCGTGCAATGACGGCGATGACGCCTCTTCAGTACCAGAAAAGAATGCGGCTCAGCGAAGCCCGCCGCTTGATGCTGACTGAACACTTGGACGCGTCTCGCGCCGCTTTTCAGGTGGGGTACGAAAGCCCCTCGCAGTTCAGCCGCGAATACAGCCGGATGTTCGGGGCGCCGCCGATGCAGGATATTCGCAAGCTGGTACAGCAGCCTGCCTGACCGGTTATCGCAAAATGGTAGACAGAGCGGCGCTCACAACCATCCCGTGAGAGCGCTGCCGCCGCCTGAAGTCAGAAAAGAATCGATGAGGGAGATAGCCCATGGCCAGTTTAACCATTAACGGACGCCAGTATGAGCTGGATGTGCCGGATTCCATGCCCCTGCTCTGGGTCATACGGGACGTGGTCGGAATGAAAGGCACCAAGTTCGGCTGTGGCATGGCGCAGTGCGGTGCCTGTACGGTTCATATCGATGGCGTGGCTACCCGCTCTTGCGTGACACCGGTTTCCGCTGTGTCTGGTGAGGTGAAAACCATTGAGGCCATGGCCGATGATGCGGTGGGTAAGCGGGTTCAGCAGGCCTGGCTGGATCTTGGCGTGGCCCAGTGCGGCTACTGCCAGGGTGGTCAGATCATGAATGCGACCGGGCTTCTGAAGAATAATCCCAGTCCGAGCTCCCAGGAGATCATCGATGCCATGGCGGGCAATCTGTGCCGGTGTGGCACATACAACCGCATCCTCGCGGCGGTCGAACGCGTTGTCAGTGAGGAGGCGCCCTCATGAGTTATTCAAACGACACCCTGATGCTTGCCAACGTCAGCCGTCGCGGTCTTCTCAAAGGCATGGCTGGCGCCTCGGCGCTGGTGCTGGCGGCCCGTTGGGACGCGGGCTTTGCGAATGAACAGGCGCAGTTCGGCGCTGGCGCCATGCCCGGAGGTTGGGTCGACAACCCGAACGTGTTTATCCGCATCGACGCCGACGGCAGCGTAACCTTTATCAATAACCGGGCAGAGATGGGGCAGGGCATCCGAACCAGTCTGGCCATGGTTGCAGCCGACGAGCTTGGCGCTGACTGGGAGCAGGTTCGAGTGGAGCAGGCGCCGGCTGATCAGGAAAAGTACGGTAACCAGAATACCGACGGCTCCAGAAGTATGCGTCATTGGTATCAGCCCATTCGTCGTGCGGGCGCGGCTGCAAGGCAGATGCTGGAGCAGGCGGCGGCAAACCAGTGGGGCGTGCCCACATCCGAGGTCCGGACCGGAATTCATACGGTGACCCACATCCCCACGGGGCGTGAACTGAGCTTTGGCGAGCTGGCCGGTGCGGCGAGGGATCTGGACGTTCCTGGTCGTCATGGGCTGACCCTGAAGCAGGACAGCGAACTCCGATTCATTGGGAAAGAGTCGGGTTGGGTGAATGGCGAGTTGACATCAGCCCACCCGAGGGCCCTCGACGGAGAGGATATCGTCACCGGCAAAGCCGTGTTCGGCGCGGACGTCGAGCTCGACGGTATGCTTTATGCCGTGGTGGCAAGGCCACCCGTGTACGGAGCCGGAATTACCAGTGTGGACGGTAGTGCTGCGCTTGAGGTCCCGGGTGTCGAAAAGGTAATACGCATCGACACGGCAGACCAACCGGCAGCCTTCAACCCGCTTGGGGGTGTGGCGGTTGTGGCAACCAACACCTGGGCCGCCATGGAAGGACGAAAGGCACTGAAGATTCAGTGGGATCTTTCGTCGGCGGGGGATAACGCAAGTTATACCTCCGAGCCCTTCCGGGCCGCCCTGGAGGAAACCGCACAATCCCCCGGAAAAGTGATTCGACAGTCGGGCGATGTAAACGCGGCCCTGAGCAACGCTGCAAAGGTCGTGGAAGCAACCTACTACATGCCGCACATGGCCCAGACGCCGATGGAACCGCCGGTTGCTGTTGTTCGGGTGCAGAACGGTAAGGCCGAGGCCTGGGCGCCGGTTCAGAATCCCGGAGCAACCCGGGGCGGCGTTGCTGGCATCCTCGGTATCGATGCAGAGAATGTGACCGTCCACCAGACCCTGCTAGGGGGTGGTTTCGGGCGCAAATCAAAGCCGGACTTCGTCAGCGAGGCGGCACGGGTGGCAAAAGAGTTTGAGGGAAGACCGGTAAAGCTGCAGTGGTCACGGGAAGACGATGTGCAGCACGCCTACTTCCATGCGGTCTCCGTGGATCACCTTAAAGCCGGTCTTGATGCCGAAGGCAAGGCCACGGGCTGGCTGCACAGGACCCTTTCGCCAAGCATTGCGTCGCTGTTTGCTCCGGATCCCGAGCATAAAGGCGAGTTTGAGCTGGGCATGGGCTTCAACACCATGCCGTTCAGCATTCCGTCGATCCGGCTTGAGAATCCACCAGCGTCGGCCCACGTGCGGATTGGCTGGTTCCGGTCGGTCTACAACCTGCCTCACGCCTGGGCCATTCAGAGCTTTGCCCATGAAATGGCCGTCGCTGCGGGCCGTGACCATCGGGACTACGTACTGGAACTGCTGGGCCCGGACAGGAAGGTGCATAACCTGACCGTTGGCGATGGCTGGAACTACGGTGAAGATCCTGATTTGTACCCGATCGACACCGCCAGGATGCGGCGTGTTATTGAGCGTGCCACAGAGGAAGCAGGCTGGGGGCGAGAGCTGCCAGATGGGCGAGGTCTTGGCCTGGCGTTCCACCAAAGCTTTGCTTCCTACACGGCGATTGTTTTCGAGGTTGAGGTGGATGACTCTGGCGAACTCACCATCCACCGGGCCGACATTGCCTTCGACTGTGGGCCTCAGGCCAATCCAGAGCGCATCCGCTCTCAGATGGAGGGTGCGTGTGTCATGGGAATCGGTATCGCACTCAAGAGCGAAGTGACCTTTGAAAACGGCGTTGCCGCTCAGAGCAACTTCCACGATTACCTGCTCCCGAGAATGCCGGATGCTCCGAAGGTGGTGCGTGTCCATTTGATTGATAACCCTGGCGATGCCATGGGCGGTGTGGGCGAACCAGGGCTGCCACCGGTTGCGCCGGCCCTGTGTAATGCCATCCATGCTGCGACCGGAAAGCGTATCCGCCGTCTGCCAGTGGCTGACCAGTTGAAGTCTTGACCATGAAGTCCCTTGCGATGGCCCGAACCCTGTGGCGGCTTTGCTTTGTGCTGGCTGTCCAGGGGAGCGTCGCGCCCTGGAGCATTTGAGTAAATTCGACAGCTTCACAGCCACCATTTCCGTAGGCCGCTAGCAAGCCCCGGGCCTCGTTTTTCAGCAACTCCATCACCCCGTTTCCAACAATCCGGAGCGTTCATCATGAAAAAACTGGCATCAACCCTTTTCCCCCTTGCCCTTTGTTTTTCAGCACCTGCGCTCGCGCAGGGTTCGGCGTCGGGCTCAAGTCTCAGCTTGCCTGGCAGTGCCCCGACGATGGCGCAGATTCAGGCGGTTTCGCCTGCGTTGGCGTCTTACACGGAAAACCTGGTTCTTGATGAGGTCTGGAACCGTCCTGGATTGTCGGCCCGTGACCGAAGTGTTGTCACACTCGCCGCGCTGATCTCCCGAAACCAGCAAGTTGAGCTGCCTTACCATGTAAACCTTGCGCTGGATAACGGGGTTAAGCCGTCCTAGATCTCCGAACTCATTACCCATCTTGCCTTTTATTCAGGCTGGGCAAATGCCATGTCGGCCGTTGTTGTGACTGCGGAAGTCTTCGAATCCAGGGGCGTCAAGGCCTCCGATTTGCCTGCGGTAAGCCCGGAACTGCTGCCACTGGACAAAGAAGCCGAGGCGCAACGCCAAACGTTCGTTCAGGACACGTTTGGCGAGGTGTCCCAGGGAGTGGTCGACTATACCGAAAGCGCGCTCTTCCTCGATCTCTGGCTGCGGCCGGGATTGCAGCCCCGGGATCGAAGCCTGGTGACCGTCAGCGCCCTGATTGCTGCAGGCAAGGTTGAACAGGTCCCGTTCCATCTGAACAAGGCGATGACCAACGGGCTCAGCAAGGAGCAGGCCTCGGAAGTGCTCACCCATCTTGCCTTCTACGCGGGATGGCCAAACGTTTTCTCTGCAATGCCGGTCGTTAAGAAGGTATTTGCGGATAGGGAGGAATAACAGGAACAAAAGGGAACAAAAAAGCACTCCGATCATCTGGATTTTCGGAGTGCAATTGGTCCTGAGGATCTTGAATGTATCCGTTACTCGGAGATTTTCAGGGCGTTCTGGTAAGTCTCGTCCGTCACTTTCTCCTTCCAGACCACATTTTCGCCGTCCTTGAATGCTGTAACGACAAAGTGGGTCATTGGGGCATCGGGTGTTGCAGCATGCCAGTGATCCATGTCGGGCGGGCACCAGACGGCTTCGCCTTCATGAAACTCTACCACTGAGCCATCGCGAGTTCCGACCAGAGCCGTTCCGTCGGTCACCACGATGTGTTGTCCGGCTGGGTGTTCATGCCAAATCGTCCGCGCGCCCGCAGAAAAGGTCACGTACGCGCCGGAATACCGGGCGACATCGTTGCTCGGGAAAACGGGATCTACCGTCACCTCGCCAGTGAACCATTCTTCGGGGCCGTCAATCGGGGTCTTCCATTCTTTGTCGTAGTGCGAGTGTTGCGAATTGCTCTCGGCAACGACTATCGAGCTGGCAGAGGCCCCCAGCATGGCGAGGGCAGCGACCCTCAGGGTGGGTGTGCAAAATTGCATGACGATTTCCTTTGAGAGCTGAAAAATTCAGTACAACAGCTCTATTCAATCACTGGCACGGGCGGGCTGCTAACGTAATCCTGCTCATTTATTGCCCAATTCTACGAGGTTTCATAAATCGGTTTTCTGCCGGGATTCAAAGATGATATCCGTTAAGGTCCTACCTACTGCGCGTTCAAGAGCACTTTTGTTATACTCGCCGGATTCGACAATAAACCGGGTCATGGAATGGGCCGAACACGATGATGACCAAAAAGGATCTTCCCCTCCGTCAGTTGCTGAAGCTGCGCAATTCCTGGATCGCCTGGGTGGTATTCCTGGTGTCTGTGGTTGCGACGGTATTGCTTTGGCAGGTCTCCATCCGGCTGGTTGAAGATCGCACCGAGGCCCGATTCCGTACTCAGTCCCTGCAGCTTAAGACCGCGATTGAAGAACGCCTGCTCAATTACGAACAGGTTCTTGCCGGCAGTGCCGGACTGTTTGCTGTCACCGGTAAAGTCACACGCGATCAGTGGAAAGAGTACGTCGACAACGTCGATATCAATCGTTATTACCCCGGTATTGAGGGTATTGGCTACGTTGAGCGTATTGGTGTCCGCGAAATGGCCGATCACATTGCCTCGGTTCGGGCGGAGGGGCTCTACAATTATCTGGTCAAGCCGCTGGGTACCGGGCCCTACTACTATCCCATGGTTTATCTGGAGCCGGGCACCGAGCGTAATCGCAAGGCGCTGGGTTATGACGCTTTCAGTGACCCCATCCACCGCACCGCCATGGAGCAGGCCCGGGATGACGCTATCCCGACGGTCACCGGCAAGGTTGTGCTGGTGCAGGAGTCTGTCGCCGAGGATCAGGCCGGTTTTCTGATGTACTACCCGGTGTTCCAGGGCGGCGAGATTCCGGAGATACGGGCCGAGCGCCGTATGATGCTGGCCGGGTACGTGTTCAGTGCCTTCCGGATGAACAACCTGATCGACGGTATTGTTGGCCTGATATCGCCATTTCTGGATGTGCGCATTTACGACAGCGGGGTGGTGGCACGAGATACGCTGATGTATGGCTCCAATCTCGGTTCGCTGGACAACGAATTCAGCTTTGAAATGAGCCAGACCATCAGACACGGTGGCCGGGAATGGTTGCTGCAGACCCGTTCTACACCAGCCTTTGATTATCTCGCCGCCGATCCACGGCCTCCTATTGTTCTCGGCTCTGGCCTGGCCATCAGTTTACTGCTCTGGCTGTTCGTGCTGGCCCTGATTCGCTCCCGGCTGATTGCCCAGGTCAGCGCCGGCCGTTATCGCGCCATCACTGAGGGCGCAGCGAACGTCACTCTGGTCATGGATCGTCGTGGGCGCCCGCTCTATGCCAGCCCTTCCAGTCGTGACATCCTGGGATTCGATCCGGATAAGGTTGAAGCCCTGGAATTCGAGAAGCTGGTGCACATGGATGACTGGTCGCACCTGCAAAGAGGGTTTGAGGAGTCCATGGCCTCACCGGGCAAACAGATGCCGGTGGTGCGTGCCCGGGTGCGCGATGCCGATGGCCAATGGCGTGATATGGAAGGCACCTTCACCGCGATGCTCTCGGTGCCTGGCGTCAACGGTGTGGTTCTGAGCCTTCGGGATCTTACCCAGCTCAAGGCAGCTCAGTCCGAACTGCACCGACTGGCGTTCTACGATCCACTGACAGGGCTCGCTAACCGGCAGCTGTTCCGGGATCGGTTGAATCACGTGGTTCGTCGCAGTCGCCGAAGTGGCGAGGCGGCAGCCCTGATGTTCCTTGATCTGGACGGTTTCAAGCGGATCAACGATACCCTGGGGCACGATGCCGGTGACGAACTTCTGCGTCAGGTCGCGCAATGGCTGGAAGGCTGTGTCCGTGAGGAAGATTCCGTGGCCCGGCTCGGTGGCGACGAATTTGTGGTGTTGTTGTCCCGGATCAGCGGCTCTGAAGCCGCCGGCAAAGTGGCGGAAAACATTTTGCGGCGCCTGTGCCAGCGTATTCGACTGAACGACCATGAGGTAGGTGTGACCGTCAGTATCGGGATCACCATGATCCCTCACGACAGTGAGGATGCAGGCGCGCTGATGAAATATGCCGACCTGGCTATGTATCGCGCCAAGGAATTGGGGCGCAATACCTATCAGTTCTTCACGCCGGCCATGAACATTCAGGCCGCCCGTCGCTTGCTGCAGCAGGAAGAGCTGGCCACGGCACTCGATGGCGACCGGTTCGTGCTGCACTACCAGCCAAAAGTGGATCTGGCCACTCAGCGGGTGATCGGTGTGGAGGCTTTCCTGCGCTGGCATCATCCGGAAAAAGGCCTGGTCTCGGCCCAGCAGTTCATCACTCTGGCGGAAGAAACCGGGTTGATTATCCGCCTGGGCGAGCTGGCGCTGCGGCAAGCCTGTATCCAGGTCCAGGCACTTGAACGGGCCGGGTTCGAGTCGCTGAAGATGGCGGTGAACTTCTCGGTGCGGCAACTGACGGACTCCGGCTTTCTGGACATGATCCGGCGGGTAATTACCGAGACGGGAGTATCTCCCGAGCGGCTGGAGCTGGAAATGCCGGCGGAGTTGCTCAATGAAGATCCGAGAATGCTGCGGGAACTGCTGGTGTCCCTGAACGACCTGGGCGTGTGCCTGATTCTGGATGATTTCGGTACTGGCTCCTGCTCACTGGTGGCGCTGCAGCAGTTGCCGCTGGATGTGATCAAGATTGATCATCGCTTCATCCGCGACATTCCCTACAACGTCAGTGCCACGGATGTGGCGTCGGCGGTGATCGCCCTGGCTCACAAACTGCACCTGACGGTGGTGGCGGAAGGGGTGGAAACGCTACAGCAGCTGACGTTCCTGAAATCCGCCGGTTGCGCCCAGTGCCAGGGTAATCTGTTCAGCTATCCGCTGGACGAAGATGCCCTGATCGGATTCCTGATCCGGCAGTACGAGAAGCCGCTTATTTCCTGATCATGGCAATGGCGGCCTGTAACCGGTAAAATCACGCCGTTCCCGGATCCCGGTAGCGGCCCCTCCGGGCTCAATCCTACGTCTTATATGAGTAATCATTGTCTGTGACTGAACTGAGCCGAATCCGTAACTTTTCCATTATTGCCCACATCGACCACGGTAAATCCACGCTGGCGGATCGTTTTATCCAGATCTGCGGTGGCCTGACAGACCGTGAAATGGCCGAACAGGTCCTGGACTCCATGGATCTGGAGCGGGAACGCGGGATCACCATCAAGGCCCAGAGCGTTACGCTCAACTACAAGGCAAAGGATGGGGAAACCTACAAACTGAATTTCATCGATACCCCGGGCCACGTGGATTTCTCCTACGAGGTGTCCCGCTCACTGTACGCCTGTGAAGGGGCGCTGCTGGTGGTGGATGCCGGTCAGGGTGTGGAAGCCCAGTCGGTGGCCAACTGCTACACCGCTATCGAACAGGGCCTTGAGGTGGTGCCGGTCCTGAACAAGATGGATTTGCCCCAGGCCGAGCCCGAGCGGGTTGCGGCGGAGATTGAAGACATTATCGGCATTGACGCTTCCGATGCCGTGCGCTGCAGTGCCAAAAGCGGACTGGGTGTTGAGGATGTACTCGAGGATCTGATCAAAAAGATTCCGCCCCCCAAGGGTGATCGCAGCGCGCCGTTGCAGGCACTGATTATTGATTCCTGGTTTGATAACTACCTGGGCGTGGTGTCACTGGTTCGGGTGACCGAAGGTGTACTGCGTAAAGGCGACAAGATCGTTATCAAGTCCACCAAGAAAGCCTGGAACGCCGACAAGGTTGGTGTCTTCAATCCCAAGCCGACCGACACCGATGTGCTTGAAGCCGGTGACGTCGGTTTTGTTGTTGCGGGGATCAAAGACATCCACGGTGCGCCGGTGGGTGACACCATCGTGCACCAGAAGTTTGCGGAAGAAACCCCGATGCTGCCGGGGTTCAAGAAGGTGAAACCCCAGGTTTACGCCGGTCTGTTCCCGGTCAGCGCCGACGATTATGACGATTTCCGGGATGCCCTGGAAAAGCTCACCCTCAACGACGCCTCGCTGTTCTTTGAGCCCGAGAACTCGGATGCTCTGGGCTTCGGTTTCCGCTGTGGTTTCCTGGGCATGCTGCACATGGAGATCATCCAGGAGCGGCTGGAGCGAGAGTACGACCTGGATCTGATTACCACGGCGCCGACGGTAATCTATGAAGTGGTCACCAAGCAGGGTGAGACTCTGTCGGTGGACAACCCCTCAAGGCTTCCGGATATTGGTTCCATCGAAGAAATGCGTGAGCCCATTGTCGAGGCCAACATCCTGGTACCCCAGGAGCACCTCGGTAATGTCATTGCCCTGTGTGAAGAAAAGCGCGGTGTGCAGAAGAACATGCACTTCATGTCCACACAGGTACAGCTCACCTACGAGCTGCCGATGGCGGAAGTGGTGATGGACTTCTTTGACCGGATCAAATCGGCCAGCCGTGGCTTTGCATCACTGGATTACCACTTTGTCCGTTTCCAGAGTGCCAACCTGGTTCGCCTGGATGTGCTGATCAACGGGGATCGTGTCGACGCCCTGGCGCTGATTGTGCACCGGGATCTGTCCCACCGCAAAGGGCGCCAGTTGATCGAGAAGATGAAAGAGCTGATCCCGCGTCAGATGTTTGATATTGCCATTCAGGCTGCCATTGGTACCCAGGTGGTCTCCCGGGTAACGGTCAAGGCCCTGCGCAAGAACGTAACGGCGAAGTGTTACGGTGGCGACGTCAGCCGTAAAAAGAAACTGCTTCAGAAGCAGAAGGAAGGTAAAAAACGCATGAAGCAGCTGGGTAATGTCGAGGTGCCTCAGGAAGCGTTTCTTGCTGTATTGAAAGTGGATAACTAAAAAGGCACCTGGATGGACATTGATTTTCCACTGGTACTGGTGGTTCTGACTTTCGTGACCGGAGCGGTCTGGCTGGCGGACATCGCGTTCCTGAGAAAGCGTCGGCTTGCCGGCGCAGAGCAGGGTGGCCAGGTAGACGAATCAGCCGATGAGTTCGAGGACCGGGAACCCTGGCTGGTGGATATCAGCCGCTCATTTTTCCCCGTGCTGGCGGTAGTCCTGGTGCTTCGGTCGTTCCTGATCGAGCCGTTCCAGATCCCCTCAGGCTCCATGTTGCCGACCCTCGAAGTGGGGGATTTTATCCTGGTCAACAAGTACGCCTATGGCCTGCGCCTGCCGGTGGCCGGTACCAAGATTGTTGAGATCGGCGATCCGGAGCGGGGTGATGTCATGGTGTTCCGCTATCCTGAGGATGGCACCACCAATTACATCAAGCGGGTTGTCGGCCTGCCGGGCGATCATATTCGTTACCGCAACAAGCAACTGTTCATCAATGATGAGCCGGTTCCCCGGGATTTCGTTGCGCGCTTGCCCCCCATGGAACGCTGGCGGGAACAGTTGGGTGAGGTTGAACATGATCTGTACCTGACCATGGGGCGGGTGAGCGGTTCCGGTGAGGGAGAATGGGTTGTTCCTGAAGGCCATTACTTTGTCATGGGCGATAACCGCGACAACAGTAACGACAGCCGTTTCTGGGGCACGGTGCCGGATGAGATGGTGGTGGGCAAGGCCTTTGCCATCTGGATGCACTGGAAATCACTGACAAGTCTGCCATCTTTTGATCGGGTGGGTGGCATCCAATAATTCTGATGGTTCCGGAGTATAAGACGATGAGAAGACACTATCCCGCAGGCCTGAACACGCAGCAGGGCGGCGCTTTGACGATGATGATCATGGCTCTGTTCTTTGGTGGCCTGCTGACTCTGGCGATCAAGATCGGGCCGGCCTACCTGGATGACTTTACCATCCAGGAAGCTCTGGAAAGCCTGGATGGTACCGACGGCCTGTCACAGATGGGTCCGGCACAGGTGCGCAACCTGATTAACAAGCGCCTGAGTGTGAATAACGTTGACGGTTTTGATCCAAAGAACATCTCCGTTGAAAAAAATGGCGAACTGGTCGTGATCAAGGTGGATTACGAGGTTCGCAATAACATCTTCCGGAACGTGGACACCGTTGTGCACTTCCAGCACGAGTATGAGTTTCAGGGCCAGTGAGTTCACAACCAGACCTAGACCAACTTCAGCGCCGCATTGGCTACCAGTTCAAGGAACCGGAGCGGCTTCTGCTGGCGCTGACCCATCGCAGTTTTGGCAACCAGAATAACGAACGTCTTGAATTTCTGGGCGATTCTATCGTGAACATGGTGATCGCCGAGTATCTGTATCTTCATTTCGAGAAGGCCCGGGAAGGGCAGTTGAGCCGGCTTCGGGCCCGTATGGTCAAGGGGGTTACCCTCGCGGAGATCGGTCGTGAATTTCAGTTGGGCCAGTATCTGAGGCTCGGTTCGGGAGAGCTGAAAAGTGGTGGCTTCCGCCGTGAGTCCATTCTCGCCGATGCCGTGGAATCCATTATCGGGGCCATTTATCTGGACAGCGACTTTCATACCTGTCGGGCTCAGGTGTTACGCTGGTTTGAACAGCGCTTGGCAAACCTGGATATTCAGGACACCCAGAAAGATCCGAAAACCCGGTTGCAGGAGTACCTGCAGTCCAGGCAATTTCCGTTGCCGCGCTATGAAGTGATTTCCGTTGACGGCGAGGCCCACAACCAGACTTTCCATGTCTCCTGCGCCTTGCCCTCGCTGGACCGTAAAACCACCGGCACTGGCAGTAGTCGACGTGTTGCTGAACAGCAGGCCGCCCGAAATGCACTCAAGCAACTGGGTGTGGAGAATTCCTGATGACTGATATTACCCGCCCGGAAAACCCGGAAAGCCGCTGTGGTTTCGTCGCCATTGTCGGCCGGCCGAATGTGGGCAAGTCTACACTGCTCAATCACATTCTTGGCCAGAAGCTGAGCATCACCTCACGGAAGCCACAGACCACCAGGCATCAGGTGCTCGGTATCAAGACAGAGGGCCCGGTACAGGCCATTTATGTCGATACACCGGGCATGCATGAGGATGAGCCCCGTGCCCTGAACCGCTATATGAACAAGGCGGCCGCGTCCGCCCTTATCGACGTGGATGTGGTGGTCTTCGTGGTGGATCAGCTGGCGTGGACCAGCGCCGATGAGATGGTGCTGGAGAAGCTCAAGCGGGTGAAGTGCCCGGTTATTCTGGCGGTCAACAAAGTCGACAAGCTGGAGAAGCGGGAGCTGTTGTTGCCCCATCTGGAGGCTCTGTCCAAAAAGCGGGACTTTGCCGAGATCATTCCTCTTTCGGCACTGAAAGAGACCAATCTGGAGCCGCTGGAATCGGCTGTTGGCCGCTTCCTGCCCGAAAGTGTCCACTTCTATCCCGATGATCAGATCACAGACCGCAGTGAACGCTTTATGGCGGCCGAAATGGTCCGGGAGAAAATCACTCGTCAACTGGGCGCTGAACTGCCGTATTCCGTGGCAGTGGAGATTGAAGAGTTCAAGCACCAGGGCAATACCCTGCATGTTTCGGCACTGATTCTGGTCGAACGGGAAGGCCAGAAGAAAATCATCATTGGCGATAAGGGTGAGCGCCTGCGTAGTATCGGTCAGGAAGCCCGGGTTGATATGGAGCGGATGTTCGGATCCAAGGTGATGCTCCGGCTCTGGGTCAAGGTCAAGCGAGGCTGGGCTGACAGCGACAGGGCTCTGAAAAGCCTGGGCATGAGCGATTTCTGAGGCTGCCATGAAGGGCGCGGTGCAGCAAGAGCCCGCTTATGTGGTCCATCGGCGACCCTGGCGCGAAACCGCCTTGCTGGTGGATCTGTTTACTCTGAATCACGGCCGCATGAGTGTGGTTGCCCGAGGCGCCAACAGCACTAAGAGCCCGCTCAAGGCGCAGCTTCAGCCATTTCAGCCGTTATTAGTGGACTGGACCGGCAAAAGTGAGCTGAAAACCCTGGTGCAGCTGGAAGTGCGCAGTGCGCCAGCGGTCAGCCAACCCCGCGCGTTGTACAGTGGTTTCTACATTAATGAACTGGTTCAGCGGGTGTTACCGGTGGCCGATCCCTCCCCCGCGTTGTTTGCCAGCTACATTGAAACGCTGCAGGCCCTGGCGGATCTGTCTTCACAGGATGATGTGGAGCCGTTGCTGAGGCATTTTGAGCGCGCATTTGCCGCCTCGCTGGGCTACGATTTTGCCTGGGACGAAACCACGGATACAGGTATGCCTGTACAGGCAGGCGAGCTCTATGGCTACGATCCGGGCCAGGGCATCGTTTCCAATCTCGCGCCGGAGTTGCCATTGCGCCAATTGCCGGGTGAGGCATTGCTGGCACTGGCGGCCGGCGATTTCATGAGTGAAGCACCCCGTAAAACCGCCAAGCGCGTCATGCGGGTGCTGGTGGATTACCTTTTGCAGGGCCGGCCGCTGCACAGCCGTTCCCTGTTCAGTCATTCGAATCCGTCATCTGGGAGAGAATCATGAATACCCGAGTCCTGCTTGGAGTGAATATTGATCATGTGGCCACCCTGCGTCAGGCCCGGGGCACCCGTTACCCGGACCCCGTGCAGGCGGCGTTGGTGGCGGAAGAAGCCGGTGCTGATGGCATCACCATTCACCCCCGTGAGGATCGCCGGCATATCCAGGATCGGGATGTGCTGCTGTTGCGGGAAGTACTGCAGACCAAAATGAATCTGGAAATGGCGGTGACCGACGCCATGCTGGCGTTCGCCGAGCAGGTGCGCCCGGAATGTGTTTGCCTGGTGCCGGAAAAACGCGAGGAGCTCACCACTGAAGGCGGACTGGATGTGGATGGCCAGGAAGAGCGGGTGGCCAAGGCCTGTGATCGTCTGGCAAAAATCGGCGCCGAGGTTTCGTTGTTTATCGATCCGGACCCGGTACAGATCGACGCGGCGGTGCGCTGCGGTGCGCCGGTGGTTGAGTTGCATACCGGTGAATATGCCGAGGCCGGGGAACCCGAAGCGGTGGAAGCCTCATTCAAAGTGCTTGCCGATGCCGTGGCCTATGCCCGCAAGAAGGGGCTGATTGTGAATGCCGGCCATGGTCTGCATTACCACAACACCGAGCGGGTGGCCGCTATCCCGGGTATCAATGAACTGAACATCGGCCATGCGATCATCGCCCGTGCCGTCTTTACCGGCCTGAAAGATGCGGTCCGGGACATGAAGGCGATTCTTGACCGGGCCAGGGCCTGATCAACAGTCAGGTGGTTTCCGGCTGGCGCTGCTGTTCCCGGAACAGTTGCTGCCAGTCGGTCTGCTCACTCCAGATCTGCAGCCGCTCCATGGCCGAAATCAGTTGATCTTTTAACAGCTCTCGATCCGGAGCCTCGCACTTCAGGGCGGTCTCGAACCGGTTGGCGGCTGTGCGCAGTTCGGGAACGCCGCAGTAGCGGGTGGCCCCGTGAAGCTTATGCACGCACTCAAGCAGGGGCTCGTTGCCACCGGTCTGCCAAAGCGCCTGAATCCGGTCGATATCGGTGTGTAACTGCTCCAGCAACATACTGAACAGCTCCTCCGCCAGATCGGCCTTGCCCGCCGCCAGTTGAATGCTCTCCTCTACACTGACGCAGTCCTGCTGCATCCGGCGATTTGACGGCCGCAGTGTCCGGCGGGTATCCCGTACTTCGGAAATCCGGAAGCGGTCGGCGCTATTGGTGCAGTCGTAGCCGGTGTATTCGCGAATCAGTTCCACCAGTTGGCTGCTGCTGATCGGCTTGGGCATATAGCCGTCGAAGCCTTGTTGCGCCAGCCGTTCCTGTTCGTCCGCCAGAGCGTGGGCGGTCAGGGCAATAATGGGGGTGTGGTGTGAGCCGCTGTCCAGATCACGGATGCGGGCCGTGGTTTCCACGCCGTCCATCCCCGGCATCTGCAGGTCCATGAACACCAGGTCAAACGCCTTCTGACGCACCTTGGTCAATGCCTCGAATCCGCTGGAGGCGCCTTCGGCTTCCAGACGGCAGTCATTGAGCAAGGTCATTACCAGTTTCAGGTTGGCTTCGTTATCGTCCACCGCCAGAATGCGGGGCGTGCCTGAGCCGCTGTTCTGCCTCAATGGTAGCGCGGCTTCCGGCGCGCTTCGATTACCCGACTGAATGCCATGGATCAGCAGCAGCAGTTCATCGTAGAGGGCGTCCCGGCAGACCGGTTTGGTCAGGTGGCCGCTGGCCAGGCCCGACAGCGGCGTGTCGTGGGTTTCCAGAGTGGGCGTCAGCAACAGGGTGCGGCAGTCGCGTTCCACTTCCAGGGAACGCACCAGGTTGCAGTACTGGCTGGAGTTGAGCAGGTGGCGGGTAATGCCGATGATGGCGCCGGCGTAGCCTTCCTGCCTCCGTTGCGCCTCTTCTATCTGTTCCTGCAGTGCTCCGGGTGAGGCAACCCGTTCAACGGCCACGCCCCAGTCCCTTAACAGGTGCTCCACCGCCAGCCCGGTGGTCTTCTGGTGTTCGAGATAGATGATCTTTTCGCCCCGGAGCGCCTCTTTGGGGCTGGAGCTGTCGCCGGTTGAGGACAGTTCCGGCGTCAGGGTAAACCAGAACGTGGAACCTTTGCCCAGCTCACTTTCCAGGCCGATCTTGCCGCCCATTTCTTCCACCAGCCGTTTGGAGATGGCCAGCCCCAGACCGGTACCGCCATACTGCCGGGCAGTGGAGGCATCGGCCTGGCTGAAGGCGTTAAACAGTGACTGCTGCTGGGCACGTGACAGACCAACGCCGGAATCGGTGATGCTCAGGCGCAGAGTAACCCGGTTATTCTCGGTATCTTCGTCTTCCAGACTCGCCCGTAATACCACTTCGCCGGTCTGGGTGAACTTGATGGCATTGTTCACCAGGTTGGTGATCACCTGCTTGACTCGCAGCGGATCCCCCATGATGTTGTCCGGTACATCGTTGTAGACCAGTGGCACCAGGTCCAGGTTTTTAGCGTGGGCAGCCGGTGCCAGCATGACCATCACTTCCTCAACGATATCCCGGAGCTGGAACGGCACGCGGTCCAGTATCAGTTTGCCGGCTTCGATCTTGGAGAAATCCAGAATGTCGTTAATGATGGTCAGCAGGATTTCCGAGGATTTGCGGATGGTGTTCAGGTGGTCGCGCTGCTGGCGGGGCAGTGGGCTTTTCAGCAACAGCTCGGTGAAGCCGATGATGCCGTTCAGCGGCGTCCGGATTTCATGGGACATGTTGGCCAGGAACTCGGATTTGATCCGGCTCGCTTCCAGTGCTTCCTTGCGGGCAAAGTCCAGTTCGATATTCTGGATTTCAATGGTCTCCAGGGTCTCCCGCAGGTCCTCGGTGGCCTGGTCAATGTTCTGTTGCATTTCGGCCTGGGCCTTGCTCAATTCCGAGGCCATATCATTGAGCCCCGACTCCAGCTGTTCGAACTCCGGGCCGGCACTGGTGTAAACCCGGGTGTCGAGCTTGCCTTCCTTGAGTTTGGCTACGGCTTCGTTGAGCTGGAATACCGGGTCGGTGAAGGCACGGCTCAGCCGCAGCGCGATGGCAAGACTGAGCAGGACACCACCGATCACCAGCAGCAGCGAGATCAGCAGCGCCTTGTAGGTTTCCTTTTCCGTGCGCACGTGGGACATCTCTACGGCAACCCAGCCCAGCGGGGCCTGGCGTTCCGCAGCAGACTGGCGGGCGTCCGGGTCCAGCATGGTCTCGATCATCAGATCCTGAAGGTGAACCGGCGTGACAAAACGAGTGCTGCTGTCGTGGGTCAACCGGATCGGCTGGTTGGGTTCCAGCGGTGCCATCGCCACGGTTTCAGCGCTGCCTGGGCCAGTATGAAGCATGCGCTGGCCATCGCTGCCATAGAAGGTGATGGAGCGAACATCCTGTTCTTCAAGAAGGGCGTTGGAGAGGCTGCTCAGCAGGCTGCGATTGGCCGTGAACAGGCCGTATTCAGAGCCTGCGGCAAGCTGTCGGGACAGGGACTCACCGCGATCCTTCAGCAGGTTCTCAATGTTGTTCACCCAGCTGTAGGTAAAGAATAGCCCTAACAACAGCGTGGTGAGCAGGGTGGGAACCAGAGTTACCACCAGTACTTTCTTGCGAATGCCCCAACGTCGCATACCGTGTTCCTGTAAAATTACCTTGTCCGCCGGCAGGGAGCGCCTGCTGGTGGATACTTCCTTGTCAGCATAGCTGAACGGCAATGATATAACCGTGGCCGTTATCCCGGAAACAGACAGTTATAGCCGCAGGTCATGGATATAGCGACAAGCTGTATTGGGACAAGGCGGCCATAACGCGTATGATTCGAATCCGAAAGTGTATCACAGGGTATCAATATGATTTTCCCCACCATTGAAGATTATGTCGGCCATACACCCCTGGTGCGTCTGCAGCGTCTGCCGGGAGACACCAGTAACGTCATCCTGGCAAAACTGGAGGGGAACAACCCGGCAGGTTCGGTGAAAGACCGGCCGGCTTTGAGCATGATCCAGGAGGCTGAACGCCGGGGCGAGATCAAGCCCGGGGACACCCTGATTGAAGCCACCTCCGGCAATACCGGTATCGCGCTGGCCATGGCCGCGGCCATCAAGGGCTACCGAATGGTGCTGATCATGCCTGATAACCTGAGTGAGGAGCGCCGGGCCTCCATGCGTGCATACGGCGCCCAGGTGGTGAACGTTTCCCGTGAGCAGGGCATGGAAGGCGCCCGGGATCTGGCCATTCGAATGGAGGCCGAGGGTAAGGGCAAGGTTCTGGACCAGTTCAGCAATGCCGATAACCCTTCGGCCCACTATCACACCACGGGCCCGGAAATCTGGGAGCAGACCGCCGGGCGGGTTACGCACTTTGTCAGCTCCATGGGCACCACCGGTACCATCATGGGCGTGTCCCGTTACCTGAAAGAGCGCAATCCCGATATCCGTATTATCGGCCTGCAGCCAGAGGATGGGGCTTCGATTCCGGGTATTCGCCGCTGGCCGGAGGCTTACCTGCCGAAAATCTACGATGCCAGCCGGGTAGACCAGGTTCTGGATATTGGCCAGCAGGAAGCCGAGGACACCATGCGGGCACTGGCCGAGCGAGAGGGCATTTTCTGTGGTGTGTCCTCCGGCGGTGCCATTGCAGCGGCCCTGAAATTGTCCCGTGAGGTTGAAAACGCCGTGATCGTGGCCATTATCTGTGACCGCGGAGACCGTTACCTCTCCACCGGTGTGTTTCCCGGCGCCTGAGTGGCCCCCAATCAAGAGAATTCTATATGAGTAAGCGTCGCCGCAAGGTTCTGCCCAAGGAGCCTGTGCGTTGTGAAATCGAGACCCTGAGCCACGATGGCCGGGGCATTGCCCGCGCTGATGGCAAAACCCAGTTTGTTGACGGAGCCCTGCCGGGCGAAACCGTGATGGCCAAAATGGTCAGCACCCGCAGCCGGTTTGATGAGCTGCGCACAACCGAAGTGCTGGAAGCAGCGCCTGACCGCCAGCAGCCACCCTGTGAGTTTGCCGATCTTTGCGGTGGTTGCAGTCTTCAGCACATGAGCGCCGATGCCCAGATACGGTTCAAGGAAAATACCCTGCGCGAGCATTTTGCCCACTTTGGGGGCATTGAACCGGAGCAGTGGGTGGCTCCGATGCGTTCTCCGGATAGCCTCGGCTATCGTCGCAAGGCGCGGCTGGGCGTACGTTATGTGAAGGCCCGGGAGTCGGTGCTGGTTGGTTTCCGGGAGAAGCGCAATAGCTTTCTGACCGATATTGACCGCTGCGTGGTACTGGATCCCCGGATCGGTGAGCGAATCGAGCCTCTTCGGGAGTTGCTACATGGCATGGCGGCATTTGACCGGATTGCCCAGGTAGAAGTGGCCTGTGGCGATGATACGGCTGCCATGGTGTTCCGGAACATGGATGACCTGGTGCCGGACGACCGGGAAAAGCTGATCGCCTTTGGTCAGGCCCATGACTTGCATATCTATCTGCAGCCCAAGGGCCCGGACACCGTGCACCGGATCTGGCCGGAATCCGGCGGGCGGGACGATGAACGCCTGACCTATCGTATGGATGAGTTTGACCTCACCATGGCCTTCCATCCCATGGACTTTACCCAGGTGAACGCCGGCATCAACCGCAATATGGTGCACCGCGCGGTCGAGTGGCTGGACGTCCAGCCCGGTGAGCGGATACTGGATCTTTTCTGCGGCCTGGGCAACTTTACGCTGCCACTGGCCCGCAAGGGCGGGCAGGTTGTGGGTGTGGAGGGCGACGATGCCATGGTGGTTCGCGGCCGTGAAAACGCCCGTCTGAACGATCTCTCCAATGTGGAATTCCACGGGGCAGATCTGCACGGGGATTTCACCGGGCAATCCTGGGCAAAAGAGGGGTTTGACAAGATTCTGATCGATCCGCCTCGTTCAGGCGCGGAGGAGATCTGTAAGTATCTGACCGCTTTCGGTGCCAACCGCATCGTTTACGTGTCCTGCAACCCCGCTACCCTGGCGCGGGATGCCGGGGTGATGGTGCGCAACGGTTATCGGCTGGTACAGGCCGGTGTGATGGATATGTTCCCCCATACCACCCACGTTGAGTCCATTGCGTTGTTTGAGCGTAGCGCAGACTGACCGGGTTTCGGGGGTATGCAACGGAACGGCCAGGATGGCCGTGAGAATAACCGAAAAACAAACGGGTAAAGCTCTGCCATGGTAAAAGTTCGGGAAGACTATTCGATCAGCGGTGACGGCGAGGTCGATATAGACCGCTGCGTGCACCACATCGCTGAACAGACTCATCTCGAGGATCCGGATCAGCTTCGGCGGGCTTGTGAGAAAGCCGCCCAGATCGCCGTTCAGGCGTTCCGGGAAGACCGCTTGTGGGCGCCCGGTGCCAGCAGTTTCCGGACCGGTCTGGAAATGGCGCAGGTTTTGGCAGAGCTGCATCTTGATCAGGCCAGCCTGGTTGCCGCCGTGCTCTATCGGGCGGTGCGTGAAGAACGGGTGCCGCTTGAAGAGGTTCGCAAGGAATTCGGCGATGAAGTGGCGGGGCTGATTAACGGCGTGCAGCAGATGGCTGCGATTTCGTCCATCCATCATCCGCTCAAGGGCAATGTCCTGGGGCAGAGCGAAGGCCAGTTGGACAATGTCCGCAAGATGCTGGTCACCATGATTGATGACGTTCGGGTGGCGCTCATCAAACTGGCAGAGCGCACCTGCGCTATCCGCGCAGTGAAAGATGCGCCGGAAGAAAAACGCATGCGCGTGGCCCGGGAAGTCTTCGACATCTATGCTCCGTTGGCGCACAGGCTCGGTATCGGCCACATCAAATGGGAGCTGGAAGATCTCTCATTCCGCTACTTGCATGGCTCCGCGTACAAGAAAATCGCCAAGTTGCTGGATGAGAAACGGCTGGACCGTGAAAGCTACATCCGCCGGGTGATTGATACCCTGCAAACCGAGCTCAAGGCTTCCGGTATCAAGGCCGAACTCAGCGGGCGGGCCAAGCACATCTACAGTATCTGGCGGAAGATGCGTCGTAAGGGAATCGATTTTTCCCAGGTATACGATGTCCGTGCCGTGCGCATTCTGGTGCCGGAAGTGCGTGATTGCTATGGCGCGCTGGGGATTGTTCACACTCTGTGGCGCCACATTCCCAACGAGTTTGATGACTACATTGCCAACCCCAAGGAGAACGGTTACCAGTCGCTGCACACGGCGGTGATCGGCCCGGAAGGCAAGGTCATGGAGGTGCAGATTCGCACCCATGCCATGCATGAAGAAGCGGAACTGGGTGTATGTGCCCACTGGCTGTACAAGGGCACCGATACCAGGAACAAATCCACCGGCTACGACGCCAAGATCAACTGGTTGCGCCAGGTTCTGGAGTGGCAGGAGGAGCTGGGAGACATTTCCGGACTGGCGGATCATCTGAAATCAGACGTGGCCTCAGACCGGGTGTATGTGTTTACGCCGGAAGGCCATGTGGTAGACCTGCCCCAGGGCGCCACGCCGGTGGATTTTGCCTACCGGGTGCATACCGAAATTGGTCATGCCTGCCGGGGTGCCAGGGTGAACAGCCGCATTGTTCCGCTGACCTACCCGCTCAAGACCGGGGATCAGGTTTTTATTCTGACCTCCAACAATCCGGCTCCCAGCAGGGACTGGCTCAACCCGAGCCTGGGCTATATTCAGACGTCCAGGGCCCGGGCGAAGGTTACACACTGGTTCAAACAGCAGAACCGTGACCGCAATGTCATTGACGGCCGCGCTATTCTGGAAGATGAGTTCAAGCGCCTGTCGCTGTTTGATGTGGAGCTGGAACAACTGGCAGCCAAGGTCAACTACCACAGCATTGATGATATGTTTGCCGCCATCGGGGCGGGAGACCTGCGGCCTACTCATGTGGCCAATGTGGCTCAGCAACTGTTGGAGCCCCGGTCTGAACAGCTGGATCTTAAGCTGACCCCGAACCGGAAAAAGCCCTACGATACTGAATCCGATATCCAGATACTCGGTGTTGGCAAGTTGAAAACCCAGGTGGCCAAGTGTTGCAAGCCGCTGCCCGGCGACCCGATCGGGGGATACATCACCGTGGGCCGCGGCGTGACCGTGCACCGCCAGGACTGCCTCACGTTCCTGAACCTGCGGGAATTTGAACCGAACCGCATCATTGAAGTGAACTGGGGCGGGCAGCCCGCGGCGGTCTATCCGGTGGATATCGAAATTGAGGCCTACGATCGATCCGGTCTGCTGCGTGACATCACCCAGGTGCTGTCTTCGTCCCGCAGTGATGTGTTGTCTCTCAACACCGTGACCAACAAAGACGAGAACACGGCCACTATGCGGGTGACGGTGGAAATCTCCAGCCTGGAGCAGTTGGCGCGGCTGCTGGCCCAGATTCGGAACCTGCCGAACATCATCGACGTAAGGCGGAAACGCGGATGAGTTACAGCATCGAAGATCTGAAATACCTGATGGCCCGGCTCCGGGATCCGGACACCGGTTGCCCCTGGGACACCAAACAGACCTTTGCCAGCATCGTGCCTCACACGATTGAAGAAGCTTACGAAGTCGCTGATGCCATCGAGCAGGAGGATTTCCCACATCTGAAAGACGAACTGGGAGATCTTCTTTTCCAGGTCATCTTCTATGCCCGCATGGGAGAAGAAACCGGACACTTTGAGTTTGATGGCATTGTTGACCACTTGGTTCGCAAGCTGGTTCGGCGCCATCCCCACGTGTTTCCGGGGGGCACATTGGAGAGCCGTATCGATCCGGATAATCGACCCGATGAAGCCTGGATCAAGGAAAGCTGGGAGCGCATCAAGGCCGAGGAGCGCGCTGAGAAGCCGGTGGCGGAGACTCCGGCCAGCCGTCTGGACGGTATTGCCCGCACTCTGCCGGCCATGGCCCGGGCGGAAAAACTGCAACGGCGTGCGGCCCGGCATGGCTTCGACTGGCCGGATATCGGCCCGGTGTTCGACAAACTTCACGAAGAGATCGACGAGCTCAAGGAAGCCTGGCAAATGGCCGAGGCCGGTACCGGAGATCTGGATGCGGTTGAGGACGAACTGGGTGACCTGCTGTTTGTTTGCGTAAATCTGGCACGTTTCCTGAAGGTAAATCCCGAGCAGGCCCTGAAGCGAACCAATCACAAGTTTGATGCCCGGTTCCGTGCCATTGAGCGGGTGCTGGAAAAAGAAGGTCGTAATCTGGATGAAGAAACCCTGGAAGCGCTGGATGCCGTGTGGCAGAGCGTGAAAGGAGTGGAAAAGGAGTAGGGAAGCGGAACTGGAAACCGTCACCGATAGGTACAATCCGTTACCAATTTTCCGTCACCGGCCTGTCATTCTTCGTCTACACTTTCGGGAACAGTCGCACTGAAAAAGTGCGTTGTGCCATCAAACAAGATGCAGGAGTGAAGGCACCATGAAGATCAAAGATCTGGTCAAGCACTGGGATAAACACGGCCGTGGAAGACTGACCCGGGACGCCGCCTATCTGTCTTTGGCTGACCAGCATCATGACCGCTTGCAGAAGCTTGCGGCACTGTATCCGATGAAGTCCACTCAGGATCTGATGCGGGATCTGATCTCCGCCGCTCTCGACGAGCTGGAAACCAGTTTCCCCTACGTTCAGGGTGAGAAGGTTGTGGCTTACGACGAGGATGGCTTTGAAATCTATGAGGACAAAGGCCTGACACCGCAATTCGTTGCCCTGAGCCAGAAACACATCAAGCGCCTCAAGGCCCGCCAGTTGGAGTCGGTTGCCTGACGGTTGCCAACACCCATTACCATATTCTGTAACAACAACGCCGGGCTCAGCCCGGCGTTGTTGTTTGTATTACGACTTCTTCTGTTCTGCCAATCGGTCTTTCAGCGGGCCCTGGCTGATCAGGTCGTCCAGAGCGGCGGCAATCATGTCGTTCAGGATCTCACTTTCGCTTCGGTCCGGGTAGAGTTCCGCCAGGGCCGCAATCCGTGCGGCATCTTCCAGAGGCAGGCGCAAGTTGTATTCATGGCTGCGCTCCTGGGCCTGTTTTTCCTTTTCCCAATGCTGGGGCAGTTCGGTCACTTTCATGTCAGCTCCTGAGCGAAGTGGTTGAATCGTCAATAGACTTTCTGCGTTGCTCCCTAGTATCGTAAGTTTAGATTGTTTCCGTCAATTCAGAAGGAACCTGCCGTGACCGAACTGCACCCGGATCTTCGAGAAAACGTACGTTTGCTGGGCGATCTGCTTGGCCAGAGCATACTCCGATTCCCCGGACAGGACTGCTACGACCGCATTGAAGAAATCCGCGCCGCCGCCAAGGCTGACCGGCGCCAGGAAAGTGGTTCCGGACAACGCCTGGTGAAACTCCTGGGCCAGCTCAGCGATGATGAGCTGCTGCCGGTGACCCGAGCCTTTAACCAGTTCCTCAACCTTGCCAACCTGGCTGAGCAGTACCATGGAATTCGTCGCAAGCAGGGGCATCCGTCAGATCTGATGGTGGAATCCCTGGGGGACGTGTTTGATCGGCTGAAGTCCGGGGGGATAGACCCGCAAGAGTTGCATCGGAAGGTTGCAGATTTACGCATAGAGTTTGTGCTCACCGCGCACCCCACCGAAGTGGCCCGGCGTACATTGATCCTCAAGTACGATGAAATGTCCGATTGCCTGTCGAGGCTGGATCATGACGACCTGATGCCCGGTGAACGGGAGGAAATCGTTGACCGGTTGTCGCTGTTGATTGCCGAGGCCTGGCATACCGACGAGATTCGGCATGAAAGGCCGACCGCCGTGGACGAGGCCAAGTGGGGCTTCGCCGTTATCGAGAACAGTCTCTGGCAGGCGCTGCCGAAATTTCTCCGTAGCCTGGATACCTCGTTGTCGGAGGCGACCGGTCAGGGGCTTCCGTTGCAGGTGTCGCCGATCCGTATTGCTTCGTGGATGGGGGGAGACCGTGATGGCAACCCCAATGTCACCCACGAAGTGACCCGGGAAGTGTTCCTGCTCGGTCGCTGGATGGCCGCAGATCTCTATCTGCGCGATATCCAGGCGCTGAGAGCAGAGCTTTCCATGTGGCAGGCAAGCGATGAATTGCGGGCCGAGGTGGGAGATTCCCGGGAGCCGTATCGTCAGGTGCTGGCCCAGTTGAGGGAACGCCTGATCAAGACCCGGGACTGGGCCGAAGCCAGCGTCAAGGGCGAGCCGGCAGACGATTCGGGCATTCTGTTCGAGAATGAGGATCTCACCGGGCCGTTGGAATTGTGCTATCGCTCCCTGATGGAGTGCGGGCTGGAAGCCATTGCCAATGGTCCGCTGCTGGATACCATTCGCCGGGCGCACACCTTCGGCCTGCCACTGATCCGACTGGATATCCGCCAGGAGGCCTCACGCCACGCCGAGGCGGTGGCAGAGATGGTGGACTACCTGGGGTTGGGTGACTATCTGTCCTGGTCGGAACAGGAGCGCCAGGCGTTTCTGGTCAAGGAACTGAAAGGGCGGCGCCCCCTGGTGCCCCGGAATTGGCAACCCTCCGAGCCGGTGCGCGAGGTGCTGGCAACCTGCGAGGTGGTCGCTGGCCAGACACCGGAAGCCCTGGGTTCCTATGTGATTTCCATGGCCAGCAAGCCCTCGGACGTTTTAAACGTGATTTTGCTGCTGCGGGAAGCGGGGATGGCTTTCCCCATGCGCGTTGTGCCGCTGTTCGAAACGTTGGATGATCTCAAGGGTGCGCCCGACAGTATGGCGGCCCTGTACGAGGTGGACTGGTATCGGGAATACTGCAGCGGGCGCCAGGAAGTGATGATCGGCTATTCAGACTCCTCGAAGGATGCCGGCCAGTTGATGGCGGCCTGGGCCCAGTACCAGGCCCAGGAGAAGCTGACCGAAGTGGCCAATCGGTATGGAGTGCATCTGACACTGTTTCATGGCCGCGGCGGCACCGTGGGCCGGGGCGGTGGTCCGGCGAATCGGGCGATTCTGTCCCAGCCGCCGGGCTCGGTGAACGGCAGCTTCCGGATTACCGAGCAGGGCGAGATGATCCGTTTTAAATTTGGTCTGCCGAGGCTGGCGGTGCAGAGTCTGACCTTGTACACCACAGCGGTGATTGAGGCGACCCTGGCGCCACCACCTGTGCCAAAGGATGAGTGGCGCGAGGTCATGGACTGGCTGACCGAGCGTTCGCTGCGGTCCTACCGTGAGGTCGTCCGTGAGAATCCGGATTTTGTGCCTTACTTCCGTCAGGTCACACCGGAAACGGCTCTGGGTAAACTTGCCCTTGGCAGCCGGCCGGCCCGGCGCAAGGCCACAGGGGGCGTTGAAAGCCTGAGAGCCATTCCGTGGATTTTTGCCTGGACCCAGATGCGGTTGATGCTGCCAAGCTGGCTGGGCAGTGATGTTGCCCTCGAAGAGGCGGCCCAGGCGGACCGCCTGCCCGAACTGCGGGAGATGATGCAGGGCTGGCCGTTCTTCCGCACCTACGTGGATATGCTGGAAATGGTCCTCGCCAAGGCAGATTTGCGTATTGCCAGCTATTACGAGCAGACCCTGGTTGAGGACGAGCACTTGCTGGCGCTTGGCCAGAGCCTGAGGCAGCGTTTGCAGGGCTGCATTGAGCGTCTGCTGGAGCTTAAACAGCAACAGACTCTGCTGGAGCAGGAGCCGGTGTTTGCCCATTCAATGAAAGTCCGGAATCCCTACACTGATCCGCTGCACTATCTGCAGGCAGAATTACTCAGGCGTGACCGGGAAAGCGAGGGGGCTGGAAAGGTGCCGGAATTGGTCGAGAGGGCGCTGAAGGTGACCATGGCCGGAATTTCTGCCGGTATGCGAAATACCGGTTAAGGTGCATAATAAGGCCGGGGCCGGACAGCCCCGGCCCATTTGCTTTAAGGAGTTACCCCCGTTGGCATTGTCGGAGAGGCTTTCGCGTTTTCTGGCCCGCAAGGGCATTACCTACCAGCCACTGGAAACGGAGCCCGTTGCCAATCTGGACGCGGCGGTGCTTGCTTCGGGTAAACCCCAGCATGACTTTATCAAGGCGACCCTGCTGATCGATATCAATGGGGTGGTTATGGTGGTACACCGTTTTGACAGCACGCTTGATATGGATGCCGTGCACCAGTTCACCGGTCGGCGCCTGCAGCCGCTGACGGCGCGCCAGACTTCCCGGTTGTTCGGGGACTGTGACGCCGGATTCGTACCTCCGATCGGAGCCGCCTGGGAGCTGCCGGTTCTGGTGGATGAAGATGTAGTGACAGCCGAAAGTGTGATCTTCTCCGGTGGCACGGACCACAGCCTGGTTGAAATGGACGGCCGGGCCTTCCGTCTGGCCCAGGCTGGCGCCCGGCAGGGACATCTGGTTATTCGTGGTCAGGGCGTGGAAGATCGCGAAGCCCTGTCTCTGGAAGACGTGGCAGACAAACTGCAAAAGCTTTATCGGCTGCCGCCAATGCCGGCCCTGGCATTGCGAATCCTGCGGCTGACCGCCAATACTGAAGCGACGGCCAAAGAGCTGGCCGAGTTGATCGAATTCGACCCCAGTATGACCGCGCAGATCATGCGCTATGCCCGATCAGCGCTGTTCAACTACCCCGGCCAGATAAACTCTGTACAGGAAGCGGTCACCCGGGTCCTCGGTTTTGACCGGGTTGCCCACATTGCCCTGGGTATTGCCTCGGTGCGGGCGTTTGATGTGCCCCGCGGAGGCATGCTCGGCATGGATAATTTCTGGCGCCACTCGCTTTATTGCGCGTTCCTGTGCCAGAACCTCGCCGCCTATTCCGGCCGCGACAAAGGGCTCGCCTATCTGTGCGGATTGCTGCACAACTTCGGCCTGCTGCTGGTGGGCCATCTGTTTCCATCGGAGTTTGAAGAGCTCAATGCTCTGCGGGAAATCAACCCGGAGGCAAGCATGCACTCGCTCGAGCAGGAAGTGTTTGGCCACAGTGAGCGCCAGGATATTCTGGCTGTTGGTCATGGTGCCATTGGCGGTATTCTGCACCGGCTGTGGCAGTTGCCGGAAGCCGTGATCAAAGCCGCCGGCATGCACCAGCACATCGGATACCATGGCGAGCACGAGGAATATGTCCAGATGGTGCAGCTGGCCAATGCCATACTCAAAGAGCGTGGTATCGGTGACGAACTCAATCCTGACGACCTGCCGGCACTGGTTGAGAGCCTTGGGCTCCGGGCGGATGTGCTGGAGCGGGTTCAGAGCGACATGGACCAGGTGGCTTCCGATCTGGACGTGCTGGCGTCTTCCCTCGCTTCCTGATTATTCCCAGCCCTGCACCGGCCGTTGAGGCAGCTGACAGCCCAGCATTCGGACAATGATACGGAGGTCGACTTTCTCTGCCGGGTGTGAGTTCGTATAATGCTGCCTCGTTTTTGTGCGTGTGCGCCGGATACACGGTCCGGAGCCGTCGAGAGGTTGTCGCAAAGGCAGAGGTCTTTGCCATAACTTTTCAAACGATAATATAAAGCAATGGGAGCACAACGTTATGCGAATCATTATGTTAGGCGCGCCAGGCGCAGGTAAGGGCACCCAGGCCCAGTTTATTACCGAGCGTTTCGAGATCCCCCAGATCTCCACGGGTGATATGCTCCGCGCTGCGGTCAAAGCCGAATCCGAGCTGGGCCTGCAGGTTAAAGAGGTTATGGCGTCTGGTGGCCTGGTGTCTGATGACATCATCATTGCCCTGATTGAAGAGCGTATCCAGCAGCCAGATTGCAAGAACGGCTTCCTGCTGGATGGCTTCCCGCGCACCATTCCCCAGGCTGAGGCCCTGAAAGACCAGGGTATCGCCATCGACTACGTGGTCGAAATCTCGGTTGAAGACGAGGAAATCGTCAGCCGCCTGTCTGGCCGTCGTGTACACGAGGGCAGTGGCCGTATCTACCACGTTAAATACGATCCGCCCAAGGTAGAAGGCAAAGACGATGAGACCGGCGAAGCGCTGATCCAGCGTGAAGACGACAAGGAAGAGACCGTTCGCAAGCGCCTCAAAATCTATCATGAGCAGACAGCGCCGCTGGTGGGCTTCTACCAGAGCTGGGCAGAGAAAGCCCCGGCCGATGCGCCCAAGTATGTGCGCGTTGAAGGCGTTGGCAGCCTCGACAGTATTCGCGATCAGATTCTGTCCCAACTGAAGTGATCGAAACCGGCTCAGCCCAGGAGGCGTGATTCTGTGAAACTTCTGGCACTGGATACCTCATCCGAGGGCTGTTCCGCGGCACTCTGGCTGGATGGCCGGGTGACCGAGCGATTCGAGGTGGCTCCGCGGGGCCACACTCGCCTGTTAATGCCCATGGTTCGCGAATTGTGCGCGGAGCAGGGCCTGTCCCCAACCGATCTCGATGCGCTGGCGTTCGCCCGGGGCCCAGGCTCTTTCACCGGGCTGCGGATTGCAACCGGTGTAGTCCAGGGATTGGCCTGGGGGCTGGATATCCCCGTGGTTCCAGTGTCGTCCCTGGCGGCGGTGGCGCTCGCGGCGATCGAAACGCACGCCCTGCAGGAGGGCGACTGCATTGCGGTGGCCTTTGACGCCCGCATGGGGGAGGTTTACTGGGGCGTGTTCCGCTGTGAGGCGGGGCTTCCAGTGTTGCTGAGCGAGGAGCGGGTCTGCCCGCCTGATGCGGTGACTCTGCCAACGGATGCCGGTGGCAACTGGTACGGCGCCGGTCAGGGCTGGACCCTGAAAGAGCAGATGCCCGGTGAGCTCGTTGAACGCCTCTCAGCCATTGACGATACGTTGTTGCCGGCAGCGGCCCAGGTGGCGAAACTGGCCGAACAGGGAATGTCGAACGGGCAGGCGGTGCCAGCAGAGCAGGCACAACCGGTGTATATCCGGGACGAAGTGGCCTGGAAGAAGTTGCCCGGTCGGGAGTGAACCCCGCTCCAACCGCCGTCTTTGCATTCTGCACCAGATCCTCCATAATGCGATGACGACTCTGAATCCTCACCCCGGTGGTGCGTTATGATTGGCGGCATCAATCCCTCAAATCCTTCGTTGTACCAGGCGGGTAATAACGCCCCGGCCCGGGAGCGCACGGATGTCTCCCGCACCCCGGCGGCGGACCCCCAGGCACTTGCCACGGGTGATGTTCGCAACCAGCTCAATACCGCCCGTCAGGATCGGGACACCGCCCCAGGCAATCCGGCACAACCCGGTGGTACCGGGCCGGAACTGGACAGCCGGCGTGTCGAAGCCCGACGCGCGGCAGAAGATGCCCGGCTTGAACGCTTCCGCGCAGACGAAGTACCGCTTCCTGCCGCCCGCGCGCTGTCGGCTTTTGCCGGCGTTGCCGCTGCCGGGCAGGAATTTGAGAGCGGCAGCGTGCTGAGCGGAATTGATATTCTGGTCTGATGCCGTCGTCTTCCTCTCACACCGAGCTTCCGGATTCCTCGTCTCTCCGTCACATCCTGGCCGTTGCTCATAGCCCCTTGGCTGAACCGGGCGTAGCCCGTGCGCTGGCCACCGAGCTGGGGCTTGACTGGCTGGGCGTGGTCGCCCCCAAACAGGTTCGGAACTACGGTCTTCTATTGTTCATGGACGAGCATGGGCTGGCGTTGCAGCAAACCGGTAAGGGGGCACCCGGGCCGGTCAGGGCGGAATTCGTCAGTGGCAAGATGGGCTACCGGCGCGAGCACGGTGGTGGCGCTGGCCAGTTGGTGGCGCGCGCCGTGGGTCTGCAGAAAACCCGGGCTCCGCTGCAGGTACTGGATGCGACTGCCGGTCTTGGTCAGGACGCTTTCGTGCTGGCCTCCCTGGGGTGTCAGATGACACTGTTTGAGCGTAATCCGGTCATCCATGCGCTGCTGGCGGATGGCCTGTATCGGGCCGCCCTGAATGAGACTTGTGCGCCAATCGCGGCGCGAATGACGCTGCACGCAGGCAGTTCTCTGGACTGGATGAACCAGGCAGGACCCGAGGCGGTCGATGTGGTCTATCTGGACCCGATGTTTCCGCATCGGGACAAGTCTGCGCTGGTCAAGAAGGAAATGCAGGTGTTCCGGCAGGTGGTGGGTGATGACGACGATGCCAGCCAGTTGCTGGAAGCCGCGCTCGCCTGTGCCCGTTATCGGGTGGTGGTCAAACGCCCCCGCAAGGCACCTGCGATCGCCGGACCGGAGCCGGCTGCGCGGGTTGAGGGTAAAAGCAGTCGCTACGACATCTACCCGATCCGGGCGTTGCCGGCCTGACCGTGCCGCAGCGATCTGTCAGGCGTCGAGCATGGTGACCTGCTGGATAGCCTGTCGTTTCTCCACGCTCAGAACCAGACGGGCGTCTTCAGCCACTTCATCCAGACCCTCGCCATAGCACAGCCGACCGTCTTCATCGGTTGTGAGAACGCCGTTTTTCTGCATATTGGCTATGAAGTTCCGGAACAGGGTCTTGTCGAAGAACTCCGGTGCATTCAGGCCGAACAGGATCGACATCCTTTCCGCCAGCAAGGTGCTCTGTTCTTCCAGCTCCGCCGCCGTCAGGTTGCCGGAGCCATATTTTCTGAGTATGCCCAGGGTGATGTGATAGCGTTCCAGGGTCTGGATGATGAAGCGGGACAGAATCCGCGACCGCAGCATCGCTTCGGTACCTTCTTCGGGCCGTCCCAGCCGCTCATCCTCAAGCCTGATCAGCAGGCCCTGGTCCACCAGCACATCAATCCACTGGTTGATCACCGCGTCTACCTGTTCCTGATCATACTGCAGGAACAGCTCTGACTGCAGGTAGGGATAGGCGACGCTGGTGAGGAAAACGATCTTTTCCCGGCTCAGGCTGGCCTTGTTCTCGAACAGGCTGGCAATGAGCGCTGGTAGAGCAAACAGATGCTGGATGTTGTTGCGGTAGTAAGTCATCAGGATGGCGTTCGAGCCTTCCAGGGCAATAATGTCGCCCAGTTTCTGGGGCTGACGGGTAATCAGTCCCATGTTCTCGCAATAGGCAATCCAGTCCCGGCCGGTACCTTCCGGTAGGGTAATGGTTTCGGCATAGGGATAGGCGCGCAGCAGGTCGGCATACTTGTCCAGCAGGCGGATCAGCTGGCCCTCGTCCATCGCCAGCCGCTCGGTACCCAGCAGAACGGTGGCCGTCATGCCAATCGGGTTCACGGCCACTGAGGCGTTGATGTTGCTGGCCACACGCTGGGACAGATTATCAACGGCCTGGTTCAGCCAGGACGGGCGATACTCGGCGTCATAGGCTTCGTGGCGCCAGCTTTCGTGAACATCGTCCAGCACCTTGTCCAGGTGGATCGGATCACCGAAGTTGACGGCAACGCGGCCAAACGAGTTGGTCAGTTTGCGAGCGGTCTTGGCGAGACCGAAAATGCTTTCTTTCTGTTTCTTTTTCCCGCGCAGCTCGCCGAGGTAGGAGCGCCCTTCCATGACCTTCTCGTAGCCGATGTACACCGGCACAAAAACAATGGGCTTGCGGTGATCCCGCAGGAAGCTGCGCACGGTCATCGACAGCATGCCCGGGCGTGGCGGCAGCATGCGGCCGGTCCGGGAGCGGCCGCCCTCGACGAAATACTCCACCGAGTAGCCCCGGGTGAACATCACATGCATATACTCGTTGAACACGGTGGCGTAAAGCGGGTTGTCCTTGAAGCTGCGGCGCATGAAAAACGCGCCGCCACGGCGCAGGATTGGCCCCACGATGGGCATGTTCAGGTTGATGCCTGCCGCGATGTGGGGCGGCATCAGGCCGTTTTTGTAGAGCACATAGGACAGCAGCAGGTAATCGATGTGGGATCGGTGGCAGGGTACGTAGACCACAGCGTTGTCCTGTGCCGCTTCCTTGGCTACCCCAATGTTGTGGATGGCAATACCGTTGTAGATCCGGTTCCAGAGCCAGGCCAATACCAGCTCCAGGAAGCGAATAGTCACAATCGACATGCTCGCGGCGATCTCGTCGGCGTATTTGTATGCCTTGGCGCGGACCTTCTCCGGCGGGATGTCGTCCTTCGCTGCAGTCTCACGGATGGCTTCCTTGACCGCCTGGGTGCGTACCAGCCCCTCCACCAGGGTGCGTCGATGCGACAAATCCGGCCCCAGCACCGCCTGGCGTACACGACGGAAGTGGGTTCGCAGAATTCGCGCCAGCTTGCGGTTGGCCTTCTGTTCGTTGTCGCGATACTCGTCCACCACCTGCCTGAGTGACAGCGGCTGGTTGAACTGCACGTAGGTGTTGCGGCCATGCACAAGAATAATCAGAAATTTCTGCAGGCGGCCCGCCACCGACCAGGTGTCTGAGAGCAGCAGCTTGACCAGGGACTTTTCCTTGTCGGGTGAGCGACCCCAGAACAGCGAGACGGGCACAATCTGGACGTCCTGATCCGGATGTTCCAGCCCGAAGTGGACCAGATCAGTAAATTCCCGGGTAGGCACCGGCTTGTGTCGGCCGCCCCGAAACAGGCCGCCAATGCGTTTGTAAAGGAAGAAAAACGAATGCGAGGGCCCGTTTTTGACCGGCAAGGTATCTGTGGCTCCCGGCAACCGGGCCCGGATGACTTCCTGCTCCAGCACCAGACGGCTCGACAGTGAGCTGTATTGGAGCACGTAACAGACGGGCTTGTCCGGGTCCAGCCCGAGGGCTTCCAGGGTATTGCCACTGACATCAGTCCTGACCCATAAAAACAGGATCTTTCGGAAAAGAGACAGGATCAGGCTGCGAATGCCCTGATAAAGTCGCATAAACGGTTACTCCGGTCCTGGAAACAGGCGCCAAGTTTAACGGGTTGGGACGGTAGCGGAAAGTCGTGCACCAATTCTTGGTGATGAATGTGATGTGGTACATTTCGGGACTGGTATTCAGGCAGCAGGAAAGACAGGGCATGGCAGACGACAAGGCAAAGTGGGTACCCGGGTGGAATGAGGCCTCGCCGGAGCAGGGTGATCTGCTGCTGGCGTTCACGGGCAACAGTATTCTGAAGCCAGCGGATAGCTGGTTCCTTCGCTGGGGTGGCCCGGAAATGGGTGGAAGCCGTCCGGAGGCGCTGTCACTGGGCGCCTGGGAGGGGCGCCCTCTATATGTCACCATGCTGCCGGACACCGGTGTGCCGGGCATGCAAACCCTGTCCCTGCGTGAGGCTATGCTGCTTACGCCCGGGGCGCCGGCGGATCTGCTCAGTACCGGTTATCAGGTCTGGCAGTGGTGGCAGGACCATCGTTACTGCGGCCGCTGTGGAGAGAAAAACGGAGCCCATCCCCGCGAACGGGCGCGCTGGTGCAACCGGTGCGGCATCCCCTGGTACCCGCGTATTGCCCCTTGCATCATTACCGTTATCCGGCGGGGCGACCGCTTCCTGCTGGCAAAATCCTCACGGGTTACCCGCAACTTCTACAGTCTGATCGCTGGTTTTGTGGAGCCGGGCGAAAATCTGGAGCAGGCGGTGGCCCGGGAGGTGATGGAGGAAACCGGTTTGGCGGTGACCAACATTCGCTATCAGGGGTCGCAGCCCTGGCCATTTCCTCACCAGTTGATGCTGGGCTTCTTTGCCGACTACGAGAGCGGCGAATTGCGGTTGCAGGAAGACGAACTGGCGGATGCTGGCTGGTTTACGGTGGATGAACATCCTCCGGTTCCGCCAGAAACCACCATAGCAGGGCGATTGATCAATGCCCTGAAAGCAGAGATTGCTGCCGGTAATGGTGGTAGCCACCATGACTGACCGTCGCCCGAGGGTGCTGGTGTTTGATTCCGGGGTCGGTGGCCTGAGTGTCGCCGCCTGTATTCACCAGACGTTGCCCGGTGTGGAGCTGGTTTACCTGGCAGATAATGCCGGCTTTCCCTATGGCGACAAGCCCGAACAGGTGGTGATCGAGCGCTGTTGCACGCTTATACGGCAATGTCTGGCTGAGTTTCCGTGTGATGTGGTGGTGGTGGCCTGTAATACCGCCAGTACCGTTGTCTTGCCCGAGCTCAGGGCCACTATTGCTGTGCCGGTGGTCGGGGTGGTGCCGGCGGTCAAACCGGCGGCAGCCTGTTCCGTCAATCGCCGCATTGGCCTGTTGGCGACACCGGCGACGGTCAAACGCGCCTATCTGGATGATCTGATTCAGAAGTATGCCCGGGATTGTGAGGTATTCCGCCTTGGTCATCCGGCCCTGGTGCGCTGGGCTGAGGAGCTGGTTGGCGGCTCTGCGCCGGATCAGGTGGAGGTGGATGACGCCATGGTGCCGCTGCGCGAAGCCGGTGTCGACACGGTGGTTCTGGGCTGCACTCATTACCCGCTATTGTTGCCCTGGTTACGCACGGCGTTGCCGGAGGTGATGCACTGGGTGGAGTCCGGCGAGGCGATAGCCCGCCGCGTGGCCTGGTGGTTTGAACAGGCCGGTGACCTGGCCTGTGCGCAGACACCGCCGAACCAGTCCGGGGCTGTGGTGACCAGTGCCTGCTTTTCTGGTGATGCGCCGGAAGACCTGGGCCCGTTCATGTCGGAAATGGGCATCCCGGTGGTGATGGTGGCCGGTCACTGGCCCGGCGTTACAGCAACCGAGTCAGTTTGAACATGGCGAGGAATTCCAGCGCCGGGATCGCCCGCTTGTGGCAGCAGTAGGTTTTGAAGCCATCGCCGCGGAAGCGTGATTTTGTGAACTCCAGCCCCTTGAAGTTATACAGGAAGTTTCCTTTCTCATAGATTCCGTGGAGCATCTTCTTGAGCAGCCGGCTTTCCTGGTGTTCCGTGGCCTTGTCGAGGGACAGAGGTATCAGGCCCAGGTCCAGAAATGGCACACCCTCGGCCTTGAACACATCCATGGCGTGGGCCATCAGGGTATAGAAGATACCCTGACGGAAATCCGCGTTGGCGCGGGAGATGTTGGGCACATAACTGATAATTTCGTTGTTGCGATAGATCGGGTCGAAGTAGATAAAGCCGACGGCTTTGCCATCCTGATAGGCGTAGAAATGGCGTTCGTTTTCCCGATAATCCATTTCCATCGGGCGAATCAGGAAACGGATTTCGTTGCTCTTGCATTTTCGGGTGCGAATCCAGGCTTCCGAGATTTCCCGCGTGTGGTCATCACTGAAACGCTCTTTCACCGTGATCCCGTTCTTCTCGGCCTGGTTCAGGGCGGTTCTCAGAATCTGCTTTTTCTTGCCGCTGAGGGACCATTTGCGCAGGTCGATGCGGGATTCGCTGCCAAACTGGGTGCCGTAGAGCCCGAAGCGTAGATGCAGGAAATCCACCACCGGTTTGGAGACCTGGATGTAGCAGGCATTCGGGAACTTCTGGTGGAAGCGCTCCAGAATCACCGGGAAGTTCTCGGGTGCGCAAACCGGGTCTGACAGCACAAAGGTGCCGCCCCATTTACGCATGTAGGCCACGTAGCCCATCCCTTCAACATCGAAGTACTGCATCCCCGGCTGCAGAGTCGAGAAGGACTGTGAGTGCACGCCGAACTGCTTGAGGTAGTTCACCCGCTCTGAAAACGTAAACTGTCCGTCGGTGAGTCCCTGGGTACGGTCCAGTGCAAGAATCTGGTCTGACATGATGACGCTCCCGATAACCTGTTGTTGTTTTTGGTGTCAGGGGTTCAGGCCTGTTTTCGGCCGAGGATGGACCAGTAGCAGTCCATGTTCAGAAGCTTGAAGTGCTTCTTCTCGGTTACCTGCAGGCCCAGGCGCTGCATGTGCTCGGGGTAGTTGTAGATCTTGTGGAAGGCGTTGTTGGCAAACAGCCAGAAAATGAACACCGCCATGTACCAGTAGAGTTTCTTGAACATGCGGGACAGGATGTTGCCCGTCGGGTAGCAGAAGTCGCCGACAACCACTCTGGCATCGGCCTTGCCCAGGCGAATCAGGTGCTCGAGCACTTTGACCATCATGTCTTCGTCAAACACGTTCAGGAAAAAGTTGGCGACTACCATGTCGTATTGCTCGAACTCATCCACCTTCATAATGTCGCTGTGGATGCGGCGTATGGTCAGATGAGGCGCTTCTTTATGCTGGGCATCGGCGAATTTGCGCAGCATGGTCTCGGACAGATCGACCACCGTTACCTCCGCTCCCAGCTCTGCGGCTCGGATAGCGTCCCGGCCGTGGCCGACGCCGGCAAAGAGAATGCGGTCTCCGGGTTTTACCGTTTCCACATCCAGCATGGCGGTCTTGCAGCGATGGATGTTCTTGCCGCTGTAGAGATTGCTGAGAAAATCGTAGACGGGGCCAATATACTTGTACTTGTCGCGCATGATGACTGCTGCCTTCTTCTTGTTCCCTGGTTGTCCGCCACCGTTATTGTGATTGTTGCTCCGACAGCCTGTCGGACATTCCGGTGATCGGTTACTGATAAACCGAGCTTAGAGAAGGGGTAGGTTGAAAGATGTGCAGTACTGCGCATTTCCGGATACACAAAGTAACGTAAGGATACACTTTGCAAACCGGGTCAATGTTTTGATTCAGAGTGTCAGACAATCGATAATCGTTTTAGCCGGTGTATGCGAAGGCCAGCCCATCTTTGGCCAGCAACCGTGTAATGTCGGCGGCGGGTCGGGCGGGGCCGTAGAAGAAGCCCTGAACCTGGTGACAGCCGAGGCTTTTCAGGTAAGCAAGTTGGTCGTCCGTTTCCACACCTTCGGCCACAATCTCAAGTTTCAGGCCGTGAGCCATGGCGATAATGGCGTTGACGATGCAGGCTCCGTCTTCGCCACTGCGTATGGCTTTAACAAAGGACTGGTCCACTTTCAGAGTGTGAATCGGTAGACGGTGCAGGTAATTGAGCGAGGAATAGCCGGTACCGAAATCGTCGATGGCGATGCGCACGCCGGTGGCGGCCAGCTCCTTGAGCTTGCGGCTGATCTGTTCAAGATCATTCATGATCACATTTTCTGTGATTTCGATTTCCAGGTTATCGGCCGGGAAGTTGTGGGCGGCCACCCGGTTCATCAGGGTTTCGACGAATCTGGGGTGCTCCACCTGGCTGGGGGAGAGGTTCACCGCCAGGCGCAGGTCGGAATGCCCGCTACTGATCCAGCGGCCCACGTCGCGGCAGGCCTGATCGATAACCTGTTCACTGAGTTTGCCAACCAGCCTGGTTTCTTCTGCCAGGGGCAGGAAATCCCCGGGGTAGAGCAGTCCCCGTTCCGGGTGCTGCCAGCGCACCAGGGCCTCCAGGCCCACCACCCGGTTGGAACGGGAGCATACCTGTGGCTGGTAAAACACCCGGAGCTCGTTGCGTTCCAGTGCCAGGCGAAGATCCCGTTCCAGGCTCAGCCGGTTGGCGGTGTTGATGCTCATGCTGTCGGAATAGAAGCGATAGCCATCCTTGCCTCGCGCTTTCACGTGGTACATGGCGATATCGGCGTTCTGTATCAGCAGATCCATGGTCTCGCCGGCTTCGGGGAATACTGAAATCCCGATACTGACCCCCACAAAGACCTCGTGGTCTCCCAGCTGGAACGGCGCTTTCAGAGCGTTGATCAGTTTACGCGCAATGTTCCTTGCGTCGTCGTTGCCGTGAATGCTCGGCAATAACAGGGTGAATTCATCGCCCCCGAAGCGGGACAGGGTGTCTCCCCGGCGCAGGCACTTTTCCAGTCGATGCGTGACCGCCTGCAACAGGCGATCTCCCATGGCGTGTCCGAGCGTGTCGTTAACCACCTTGAAGCGGTCCAGATCCAGAAACATCACGGCAAGTTTCTGCTGGCTGCGTCGTGCATGGGTGATGGCCAGTTCCAGCCGGTCTTTGAACAGAGCCCGATTCGGCAGCCGGGTCAGCAGGTCGTGGTAAGCCTGGAAATTGATGAAGGCCTCGGCCTCCTTGCGCTCGGTGACATCGCGGGCGATGCCATAATAACGCGCTGGCTGGCCGGTGCAGCCGCCCTGGGTCTTGCCGGTCTGGGGCCAGGTTTGTGGGTCTACCGGGAAGGCGGTGATCTCGAAATGACGGGTGGCCTTGCGGCTGCCCCGGGTTTTCAGGCGGACCTCCAGTACCCGGGGATTATCGGCAGAGATGTTGGGGCCCTGCAGAGCATAGGTGCCACGGGCCACGTCCCGGTCATCCAGTATGTGGCGGAAATGCTGCCCGCAGAGCTCTGAGGGCTGATAGCCGAGCAGGCTTTCGACCTTGTTGTTGATGAAGCAGATATGCCCGGTTTCATCGAGCATGAACACGATGTCCGGCGAGCTGTTGACGATATAGCGGTGCAGAGCCTCGGATTTCTCCAGCCGGGACTGAACCATCTCATGGGCGCGAATAAGCGACTGCTTGCCCAGAACCCCTTCCACAGTTGCCAGCAATTCTTCCGGGTCAAAGGGTTTACGGATGTAATCCAGTGCGCCCCGGCGCAGGGCCCGACTGACGGTGCTGAAAGACGACTCTCCGCTGACCACAATGACACCGCAATCCGGCTGCAGCCGGCCGGTTTCCGCCATTACCTGGAAACCGTCCAGCTCTGGCATGTTCAGATCCAGCAGGGCCAGATCAAAGGCCTGCCGGTGAAGCTGTTCACAGGCCTGTCGCCCACCGTGGGCTTCTGACACCTCAAAACCCCGGCTCCGGAGGAGGTCGGCCAGGGTTTTGAGCAGGCGTGGCTCGTCGTCTGCCACCAGGATACTGGGGCGTCGTGAAAGGCTGGAGGACTCTGTGGTCTGTTCGCTTGCCATGGCTGTGTGTCCGTGGTTTCGTCGTCAGTCGGTGTCGTTATCGTTATGACTTGCCGCCGGCAGCAGTATCCGGAAGGCCGTGCCCTCCTGTCCGGTGTGGCAAGCAATGATGCCCTCCATGTCATCAATCAGTTGTTTAACAATGCTCAGCCCCAGGCCGCTATGGCCATCTCCCTTGGTGCTGTTGACCGGTTCAAACAGTCGGCGTTGCAATGGCTCCGGAATGCCGGGACCGTTATCGGTGACCTGCAACTCAACCCAGCGTCGCCGGTTCTGAAACAGGGGGGCCGTGGTTTTCAACGTGACGGTTCCGGGCCGCTCTCCAAAGCCCTCAACTGCGTTTCTGACCAGATTAAGGACGATCTGGCGGACCGCAGAGGGGGCTGCCTGTACTTGAGTGTCCGCTTTGCAGAGGTGCAGGTGAAGCTCCCGGTGATCGTCATGGAACAGGCTATCCCGAAGGATTCTGCCCAGACCGGTCAGTTCTTCGTTCAGATCGGTGTCGGAGCCTGTTGCTTCGGCCGCGTGCTGGCTGATCTGCAACAACAGGTTGCCGGCACGCTCGAGTTCTTCCTGAATGATGTTCAGCTCATCCTGAACATCTGGATCCTGGAGCCGGCTGCGCAGCTGGAACAGGTACTGGCGGATAATGGTGAGCGGGTTACTGACCTCGTGTACCTGTCGGCGCAGACGATCGTTCACCATTTGCTGGTCCGAGCCAAGGCGATCGGCAGATGACAGCTTGAGAACCGCCGAGAGTTCCCGGGTGAACAACTCTCCGAGGTTGCGCGCACCCGCCACTGTCTGGTCGTCGATGCCAATCACGAACACACTGTCCCCGGTTGAAACGGGGAGCGCCAGCAGTGAGGGTGCGCCCAGCAGGGAGCAAAGCTGTTGATCAAGCACGGTGGGTTCGGCCTGATCCATGGTTGTGGTGGTGCCGGTTCTCAGAGCAGTGGTTAGCGCACTGTCGCCGTAAGCGGGATTAACGGACATCTCGGGCAGTTGCCGGCAGGTGCCTGAACGCAGCGTAAGATCCTCACCCTCCCGGCTGAAGCAGAGCACGGGCAGACCGGTGATCAGTGCCAGGCTACTGGCGGCTCCCGACACCAGTGTGGAGAGGTTTTCCGGGCCAGAGGCTGGCAACGCCAGCGCGGTTCGCACCATGGTGTGTTCCAGCAGCCGCTGGTTCAACTGACGTCTGGCCTCACGGGCATCGTAGTCAGTATCCAGAGGGATACCGAGGGATGCGGCCACGCTGGCAACCTCTTCGCCGATCTTCTTGTTGATCTCACGGGTCAGATCTTCCTGCAACCCGAAGATGGTGGCCGCTGCCCCTACGCCTACGGCATCAGACAGAGCTAGCCGGGTAGAGAGACTGACCACCTTGACCAGGTGCCCGGCATCCCTCAGTTGTCCGGGCAAGGCCTGTTGATAGCGCATGGCATCGACAGCCATTGTGCCCAGCCCCCAGGAGGACACCAGCCCGGCGGCGATGTCGTTCTGCTGGTTCAGTATCTGTTGCTTGCGTTCGGGGCAGGGTGTTTTGATCGCAATGAGCTCGCCAATGTTATGCATCATCCCCAGAAGAAAGGCCTCTTCCGGTTCCGGGTAGCGGGTCAGCGTAGCCAGCGTCTTGGCCGTCAGTGCTGTGGTCAGGGAGTGCCGCCAGAAGTCCCTCAGTTGTTGCCACTCATCGCCTCCAAGTTCAAACATCAGCTGTCGCAGGGCGGACGTCAGTAGCAGCGTCTGGAATTTTCGGGTCCCCAGTCTCAACAGGGCCTGTTCAACAGAATGGCTGGGAGTTCCCCGATGGTATAGCGCGGAACTGGTGAGGGCGAGTAACCGGGTAACGAGGGCGGTGTCGGCAGAAACGATACGACTGATTTCGCGATAGCTTTGACCGGAATGGCAGGCGTCCAGAGCGCGCAGGATAACCTCCGGAAGGCTCGGCAGCTGTAGATCTGACGCAATATCCGTCGCTGTAGTCATGGCACGCCCCTTTGGTCCTGCGCGGTCCGCTAATGGCCGTGCGCAAGCTTCCCTGTTCTGTATTGAAATAATATGACAGGGTGTTCATTCTTCTTGTTGGTCCCTGAGCTTAGACAATAATCCGTCACTATTAAATACTTATTGGTGCTTTTTTAAGCAATCTATCATCCGGTCTGTGATATGTGTACCCTTTTTACAGGTTAAAATGTCGCTTATAGTGACAAGTTTAAGCGTCCAGGCTGTTTTTCATGGAAGTCCCCAAGCAGACACAAAGCCAGAACCCAGCGCAAAAATCGCGCCAGACCCGAACCATTGCCATTACGGGCGGAAAGGGCGGTGTTGGCAAGACCACGGTAGCGCTGAACCTGGCCATTGCCCTGTCTGAGCAGGGCCAGAAGGTGCTTCTGCTGGATGGCGATACCGACCTTGCCAACGTCAGCATTATGGTAGGTGCCTACCCTCAGCGCACGCTTGCCGATGTGGTGGCGGGGCGATGCGCCATGCAGGATATTATCATGACCACCTACGCCGGGCTGGATCTGATCCCAGGTGCATCCGGTGTGCAGAGCTGTATGGAGATGTCGGAGCAGGGCGGTCTGGCTGTTCTGCGGGCACTGCATGAGCTTGAGAACCGCTACGACACCGTTATTATCGATACGGCGTCGGGTTTACAGTCGGTGGGCTTGCATATGATTGCTGCTGCCGAGCTGGCCTGTCTGGTTGTCACGCCTGATCCGGCCTCACTAACCGACGCTTTTTCTCTGATGAAGGTACTCAAACGCCGCGGCTACCGCCGGACTCCGGCAGTGATCGTTAATATGGCGCAGGGGGCCAGTCAGGCGCGCTCTGTGTTTCAGCGTTTTAATGGTGCCTGTCAGCGCCATCTGCAATGGTCGCTGCATTATCTGGGCGGGCTCTGGCGTGATGAAACTCTGCGTCAGTCAGTGCTGGACCAGATGCCGGTGACGGTGCTGCCGGCTTCGGACCCCTCCTGTCGGCAGTTTCACTCCCTGGCCGAGATGCTGAACGTTCATGTTGGCCGACTGCCCCCAAGAAAGGCGGGGATCGCCGCTTATTGGTACCGGGCCGCCAAACGCGCCACTGAGTCGGACGCAGGTAATGGTCGGAACAGTGGGGCGGATAAAAGCAGCCGGCAGCATTGTCTGGATCTGATCGCAAAATTAGAGAAGGCCATGATATCGGTACCCGACGATGTCATGCTCAGATATGAAGCATTTACCCGGCTGTTTGCACTGTTGGGGCGCAGTCCCGATGCCGACACGGTGGAGATCATTCAGACCAGTCTCGCCGCCATGAACTGGGATAAGCTGCCGACTCGCGATCGCGCCAGTCTTGCTCGTCATTTGCGGCATTTGTCAGATGAGTTGGCACCACCGCCGAGTGACCAGCCCCCCTCTCAGGCGGTTCATCACAGCCTTGAGGGCCCTCTGTATGACCGGGTCAGTTTCGGTGAGCAGGAGCAACTGGTACGCGCCCTGCGGGAAAAACCGGCCAATGTCTCACTGGACGACCTGCTGCGGGCGCTGGCGGGCAAAGACCGAACGGGCTCATGAGGCAGCCGTTTCAGGGTCGATCCATGTGCCTTTTTAATTGTCATTTTATTAGCGTTTTTTGTGTCGTAATTTTGCAGTCTGTCACCGTGCTGTCACGTTCGTTGTGTGAGAATTGACCGATATCGTGGCTCGTGGCCCGCAATATGCAGGCACTCTGACAGGCGGTTGCAACAGGGAATCAGTGACGACGGGGAAAGGGATGTGCCCCGCCCGCACAGTACTGGCCGGCGTCAGATCGGCATTAGTGATCTCAGAGAAGGAGTTCTATCATGGCAATACAGCAGGTACATCACGCTGACACTTCATCATCAAAGGTGCTCGGACAGCTACGCGGCAAGCGGGTTCTGATCACCGGTACCACCGGCTTTCTGGGCAAGGTGGTCCTCGAAAAGCTGATTCGGGCGGTGCCTGATATTGGCGCTATTTACCTGCTGATCCGGGGCAATAAACGGCACCCGGATGCTCGTTCCCGTTTCCTGGAAGAAATTGCCACGTCCTCGGTGTTTGACCGTCTTCGCGAGGCCGATTCAGAGGCATTTGACGCCTTTCTGGAAGAGCGCATTCACTGCGTGACCGGTGAGGTGACCGAAGCGGGTTTCGGGATAGGGCAGGAAGACTATCGCAAACTCGCCACCGAACTGGATGCGGTGATCAACTCCGCCGCGAGCGTGAATTTCCGTGAAGAGCTCGACAAGGCTCTGGCCATCAACACCCTGTGCCTTCGGAATATTGCCGGCCTGGTGGATTTGAACCCGAAGCTTGCGGTCTTGCAGGTCTCCACTTGCTATGTCAATGGCATGAATTCGGGGCAGGTCACCGAATCGGTGATCAAGCCGGCAGGCGAGGCCGTGCCGCGTTCCCCGGACGGCTACTATGAGATAGAAGAGCTCGTTCGCCTGCTGCAGGATAAAATTGAAGACGTTCAGGCCCGTTATTCCGGCAAGGTGCTGGAGAAGAAGTTGGTGGACCTGGGAATTCGGGAAGCCAACCGCTATGGCTGGAGCGATACCTACACCTTTACCAAGTGGCTGGGCGAACAGTTGCTGATGAAGGCGTTAAGCGGGCGCACCCTGACCATTCTGCGTCCTTCGATTATCGAAAGTGCCCTGGAGGAGCCGGCACCCGGCTGGATTGAGGGGGTGAAGGTGGCAGATGCCATCATCCTGGCTTACGCACGGGAAAAAGTGACCCTGTTCCCGGGCAAACGCTCCGGTATCATCGATGTGATTCCAGTGGACCTGGTGGCCAACTCCATCATCCTTTCCCTGGCGGAAGCTCTTGGAGAACCCGGTCGGCGCCGCATCTATCAGTGTTGCAGCGGGGGCGGCAATCCAATCTCCCTGGGTGAGTTCATCGACCATCTCATGGCGGAATCAAAAGCCAATTACGCTGCCTACGATCACCTGTTCTACCGGCAGCCCAGCAAGCCGTTTCTGGCGGTTAACCGGGCGCTGTTTGATTTGGTGATCAGTGGTGTTCGCTTACCGCTCTCCCTGACGGACCGTGTGCTCAAATTACTGGGAAATTCCCGGGACCTGAAAATGCTCAGGAACCTGGATACCACCCAGTCGCTGGCAACCATTTTTGGTTTCTACACCGCGCCGGATTATATCTTCCGCAACGATGAGCTGATGGCTCTGGCGAACCGGATGGGTGAGGTCGATAAAGGGCTGTTCCCGGTGGATGCCCGCCTCATTGACTGGGAACTCTACCTGCGCAAGATTCACCTGGCCGGGCTCAATCGCTATGCCCTGAAAGAACGAAAGGTGTACAGCCTGAAAACCGCGCGCCAGCGTAAAAAAGCAGCCTGAAAATCTTCTCCGGGGCAGGAAAGCGTTTCTGCCCCGGATTCTTCCTTCTGTTTTGGCCATTTCCTGCGGGCCAACTATCCTTAAGAGTGTTACCTGGTAGTGGCCCGTCCCTGCCGTTATCGCTGCATTTCTGAGCAGGTTGCCCCTAATTGCCGGGCATCTTAGGACGTTAGTCTAATTCATTGTGCGGTGGCACACATGTTGAACTACAGGCATCTGTCTTGCGGGCGAAAAACGCCCGACCACCCTGAATTTAAAAACCGACAATGACAACAGACTCAGATCAAGGGGGAGCACAATGACTGACAAGCAGGTATATCCGGTAAGTCCGGAGGTCGCCGAGCGCGCACTGGTCAGCAAATCGCAATATGAGGAAATGTATCGCCAGTCCGTAGAGGACCCGAATACCTTCTGGGGCGAGCATGGCAAGCGTATTGACTGGATCAAGCCGTTCACAAAGGTCAAGAACAGTACCTACGATTACAATAACTTATCCATCAAATGGTTCGAGGACGGTGTCCTGAACGCCTCGGCCAACTGCCTGGACCGTCACCTGGAACAGCGGGGCGATCAGACCGCGATCATCTTTGAGGGGGACGATCCCTCGGTATCCCGGAATGTCACCTACCGGGAGCTCTACGAAGAGACCTGCAAGTTTGCCAACGTGCTCAAGGATCAGGGCGTCAAGAAGGGTGATGTGGTTACCATCTACATGCCCATGATTGTTGAAACTGCCGTTGCCATGCTGGCCTGCGCACGTATTGGTGCGATCCACTCTGTGGTGTTTGGTGGCTTCTCTCCGGAAGCTCTGGCCGCACGGATTGTGAACGGCAAATCCCGTTTCGTGATTACCGCAGATGAAGGTCTGCGTGGTGGCCGTGCCATCCCGCTGAAGAAGAACGTGGATTCCGCCCTCAAGCATGAGGACGACGCCAAGGTCGACAAGGTGATCGTGGTGTCTCGCACCGGTAACGATCAGGTGCCCTGGACCGAAGGGCGCGACCTGCGTTACGAAGACCTGATGAAGAACGCCTCGGCCGAATGCCAGCCAGAGCCAATGAATGCGGAAGACCCGCTGTTCATGCTGTACACCTCGGGCTCTACCGGTGCGCCAAAAGGCGTTCTGCACACCACCGGTGGCTACATGGTCTATGCCTCCATGACCCACCAGTACGTGTTTGACTATCACGATGGTGATGTTTACTGGTGTACCGCTGACTTCGGTTGGGTAACCGGCCACAGCTACATTCTCTATGGCCCGCTGGCAAACGGCGCCATCACCCTGCTGTTCGAGGGCGTGCCCAACTATCCGGACAGTTCCCGTATGGGGCAGGTGGTCGACAAGCACAAGGTCAACATCCTGTATACTGCGCCGACCGCTATCCGCGCACTGATGGCGCAGGGTGAGTCCTGCATGGACGGCACCACCCGCGGCAGCCTGAAACTGTTGGGCTCTGTGGGTGAGCCGATCAACCCGGAAGCCTGGGAGTGGTATCACCGCGTTATCGGTAACAGCAAGTGCCCGATCGTAGACACCTGGTGGCAGACCGAGACCGGCGGCATCCTGATTTCTCCGCTGCCTGGCGCGGTGGACCTGAAGCCGGGTTCCGCGACTCTGCCGTTCTTCGGCGTTCAGCCGGCTCTGGTGGATAACGAAGGCAACATCCTGGAAGGCAAGACCGAAGGCAACCTGGTGATCCTCGACAGCTGGCCGGGCCAGATGCGCACCATCTACGGTGATCACGAGCGTTTCGTTCAGACTTACTTCAGCACCTACAAGGGTATGTACTTCACCGGTGACGGTGCCCGTCGGGACGAGGACGGTTACTACTGGATTACCGGTCGGGTGGATGACGTTCTGAACGTCTCTGGCCATCGACTGGGCACTGCGGAAGTTGAGAGTGCGCTGGTTGCCCACGACAAGGTGGCTGAAGCTGCCGTGGTGGGTTACCCGCATGACATCAAGGGGCAGGGCATCTACGTGTACGTAACCCTGGTGCAGGGCGAGGAGCCCAGCGACGAGCTCAAGAAAGAGCTGGTACAGTGGGTGCGCAAGGAAATCGGTCCGATTGCCTCGCCGGATGTGATTCAGTGGGCACCTGGACTGCCCAAGACCCGGTCTGGCAAGATTATGCGCAGGATTTTGCGTAAAATTGCCGCTAATGAGCACGATCAGCTTGGAGATACATCCACTCTGGCTGATCCGGGCGTAGTGGATGAGCTGATCAGCAGTCGGGCGTTCAAGTAACGCCTCGCTGCTGGCACTAACCTGTGAGGAATCTGTTGAATGACACAAACAATTATCGTCGCTGATGATCACCCGCTGTTTCGGGCAGCACTGAAACAGGCGGTCAATCAGGCGGTGCCGGATGCCGAGACGGTGGAGGTCGACAGCATCAAGGCGCTGCAGGCGGCGGTAGAGTCGCACCCGGACGCGGACCTGATCCTGCTGGATCTGAACATGCCGGGTGCCCATGGCTTTTCGGGTCTGGTGTTCATGCGAGGCCAGTACCCGGGTTTGCCGGTGGTGGTTGTGTCCGGTTCAGAGGATCTGCAGGTGATGCGCCGTTCGATTGATTACGGTGCTTCCGGCTTTATTCCCAAATCGGCACCTTTGCCGACCATTACCGAGGCGATACAGGCGGTGCTGGAAGGGGATGTCTGGCTGCCGGAGGGAGTCGCCGACAAGATTGAGCGGATGCAGGCTGAGACCACGGATTTCTCTGAGCGTCTGGCGTCGCTGACACCGCAGCAGTTCCGGGTGTTGGGGATGCTGGCTGAGGGGCTTCTGAACAAGCAGATCGCTTACGATCTGGATGTTTCGGAGGCGACGATCAAAGCTCACATCACGGCGGTGTTCCGCAAGCTTGGGGTTCGTAACCGGACTCAGGCGGTGATTGCCATTCAGCAGATGGAGCTGGATCCTTCGGAGCAGTCGCTTTCGGGGAGTTGAGGTTTTAGCTTTTCAGTTTGTTTCAAAACGGGAGCCTTTGGGCTCCCGTTTTTTTTGCCCGCAAGTTTGGTGCTGTGCCACGGGTGAGGAAGCCCTCCCTGAGACCGCTACGAGCACCCGCAAGCGGGTCCAGCCAGCAATCATAGATTGCCGTCGTTCTGCTGCGCATGAAGCTTTGCTTCATAATCGCTTGCCTCACCCATGTGCGCTTTGCTTTGGCCATCCATGGCCAAAGAAATCTCAGGGAGGGCTTCCTCACCCGTGGCATCATGCTTTGGTGATTGCTTATCGGAATACGCTTGTTCTTACTTTTCTGTGCCGGTTCACTTTCTCTGTCTGTAGCCATTGTTTTATTGAGTTTACTGTTGTAGTTTTCAGCTAACAAGTGTGCGCTGAAAGTTTCGTGCATGGTGAGTGTGTTAAACAGCAAATGGTGACAGGTAAAAGATGAACGCAGCAGTGAAACCCGAAACAAGTGTAAGTGCTGTCTTCGGAAAACCGGACGAACGGGAACTCCGGGATCGCATGAAAAAGGAACTTCCCGCTGACACGTTCAAGCCGCAGACCTGGCGGGTAATCTGGTTTCTGCCTCTGCAGGCCATTATCTGGGGTGGGCTGGCCGTTATCCTGATGGCGGGTTTGCCGTGGTACGCCAATCTGGGGCTGGCGTTGCTGGTGGGGCACACCATTGGTTGCCAGGCGCTGTTGGCCCATGAGGTGCTGCATGGTGCTCTGGGCATGAGCCGGCGCTGGCAGAATGTGTTTGGTTGGCTGGGGTTTGGGCCGTTGTTGGTGCCGCCGGAGTTCTGGCGCAAGTGGCACAATGTCGTGCATCACGGTAACACCAATACCGGCGATACGGACCCGGACAGCTTCGGCACGCTGCGTCGTTACAAGACCAATCCAGGCCAGAAGAAGTTTCACAAGCTGGCTCCGGGTTCGGGTACCTGGTACAGCTATCTGTTCCTGACCTATTCCTTCACCTTCCACGCCCAGCTGGTGCTGTGGATTCAGGCGAAACGCCGCAAGCAGTTCAAGGGGTTTGATCGCCGGAAGGCCATCGCGCAGGTGTTTCTGTGCCTGGGGGGCTGGCTGGCGCTGGCTGTGGTTTCTGGCTCTCTCGCGCTGTTTACGGTGCTGATTCCGTTCATGGTGGCCAACGCGCTGGGGCAGGGCTATATCCTCACCAATCACTTCCTGCGCCCGCAGACAGCCACCAATAACCCGCTGGATAATTCCATGAGCCTGCGCAGCCATCCGGTGCTGGACCGACTGCATTTCCGCTTTAGCCACCACATCGAACACCACTTTTTTCCGAAAATGGCCCACAACATGGCGCCGAGGGTTCGCAAGTGGCTGGAGGAAAACGAGCCGGAGCGTTATATGGCCATGCCTCACGGCACGGCGCTCAGGATGCTGTACTCCACTCCGCGGGTGTACAAATCCCCGACGGAGTTGGTGGATCCTAATGATGAAAGCCGGGTATTTGATTTGCTGCCGTTACAATCAGAGTACTCAGCAGCTAATCTGAATTAACTCCCGGCGTAACCAAGCTCTTTGTTCACCAGGTTAAACAGCTCGCCCTGCTTGTGCCACCGATCAAAGTTCTCCAGGAACTGATCCGTGAGCGCCCGCTTCCAGCCGATAAAATCACCGGCCATATGGGCGGTCATGATCACGTTTTCCCGCTGCCAGAGCGGGTGATCCGAGGGCAGGGGCTCCTCCTCAAAAACATCCAGTCCGGCGCCGGCAATCTCGCCATCGTCGAGTGCCTTGAGCATGGCTTCGGTATTGACGATCGGGCCGCGGCCGATGTTGATCAGGCGCGCGGTCTTTTTCATGGCGGCAAAGGCTTTGGCATCAAACAGGCCTTCGGTTTGTGGCGTTAACGGTGCCGCAATCACCACGAAGTCTGCGTGTGAGAGCTGCTCATAGAGCTCATCGTTGCCATGCACCGCCACGAAATCCGGGTCATCATGTCTCGGGGTGCGGGCGATACCGTGGGCGTGTAGGCCGATGGCATTTACCAGCCGGCCAATCTGCCGGCCGATGGAGCCAGCGCCGACTACCAGTACCTGTTTGCCCTCGGCCCGTTCGGTATCCCGGTGTTTCCACTCCTGATTCATCTGCAGCCGGATGGAGCGGGGGAAATCCTTGGCGAACATCAGAATGGTACACAGCACGTATTCGGCGATGGTGCGGTCGAAAATGCCACGGGCGTTGGTGACCACCACATCGCTCTTGATCAGGGCGGGAAACATCAGCGCATCCACCCCCGCGCTGGTGGCGTGAATCCATTGCAGCTTGTCAGCACAGTGCCACGCTGCTTCAAGGGCTTCGGTACGGAAGTCCGTGACCATCATGACATCGGTGCCTGGCAGGCTTTCACGCAGGGTGGGTTCGTCGCAGGCGAAGCGCACTTCAGCCCGGGCCTTGACCGCCTCTATACCCGGCGGTGCCGGCTCTCCCGGTGCTGTCAGAACGGTAACGACCGGTTTGCGTGAATCTGTCATGTAACCTCCGGTAATGGTGCACTCAATAACGACTGTCTTACTAGTCTGGTAGGCGGTTGTGGGCTGGTCAACCTGAGGCGGCCGGAACCGGTTTTTCAGGGGTTCGGTTATCCTTTAGTCCCGCTTGCTTGTACCCCCCCTCTTTCCTGACTAACCTGCAAAGGTACGCTTTTATTTACCCTGTCCCCCAGGAGGTGCTTATGGCGGAATCCGCGAACAAGGACACCGGCCAGACCAAGCCGCGTAAAGTGAAGTACCGGAAGACCAAGGCCAGTTGGAACCCTGCCATGCAGGCCATTCCTGTTTCGGGGATTCGTCGCCTGGTGAATATGGCATCTACCATGAAGGATGTGATTCATCTGTCGATCGGCCAGCCAGATCTGCCCACGCCCAAACATGTTATCGACGCCTACATTGATGCGCTCAATGCCGGCCAGACCGGTTACACCATGGATGCCGGCCTGCCGGAGTTGCTGGTTGCACTGCGGGATTACTATGGTAAGCGCTACAACCGCAAGCTCACCCGTGACAACATCCTGGTAACGAGCGGCGCGACTGAAGCCATGTATCTCGCCATTTCGGCCACCTCGGCGCCCGGGCGGCAGTTCATCGTGACAGACCCATCGTTTCTGTTGTATGCACCTTTGATCCGGATGACCGGGGGTGAGGTGAAGTTTGTTCCCACGCGGGCCGAGAACAACCACCAGCTGGATCCGGACGATGTGATTCGGGCCATGGGCTCCCGCACCTTTGCGCTGATCCTGAACAACCCGAACAACCCCACCGGGGCGGTGTATCCCCGCAGTACCGTGGAGACCATTCTGGAAGAGTGCGCCTATCGTGGTATCCAGGTATACGCCGATGAAGTGTATGACCACCTGATTTTTGATGACGATGATTTTGCCAGTGTCCTCAATTGTTCCATGGACCTGGATAACATCATGTGCATCAGCAGTTTCTCCAAAACCTACAGTATGGCCGGCCTGCGCGTAGGCTGGGTCATTTCCAGCCAGGCGGCGATCAAGTCCCTGCGCCGGTACCATATGTTCACCACCTCAGTGGCCAATACCCCATCCCAGTTTGCCGGAGTGGCGGCGCTGACGGCCGACCAGCAATGCGTTCAGGACATGGTGGATATCTACCGGGAGCGTCGGGACAAGGTTGTCGAGTTGATTGATCAAACCCCTTACCTGACCGGCTACAAGCCCGGTGGTGCCTTTTTCGCCTTCCCGGACTTGCCGCCCCACGTGGATGGTTCGGATCTGGCCTTGCGCATGCTGAAGGAAACCGGTGTCTGCGTGGTGCCGGGGGACGCCTTTGGTGAACACTGCACCAACGCCTTGCGGTTCAGCTTCTCCACTACCTGCGAGCGTATGGAAGAGGCCTTTGACCGGATCATCCCCTGGATGGCCAAGCAGCAGTTCTGAGGCCTGACATGTCGGCTCTGGAATCCGTCCTGATTCAATGTCCTTACTGTTGGGAGACGCTGGATATCAGCGTCGACCCGACCGTGCCTGAGCAGGAATATGTCGAGGACTGCCAGGTGTGCTGTCAGCCCATTGTTCTGACTGTCCAGTTGGAAGAGGGGCGAGTCGTCAGCGTGGATGCCCGCCCAGAAAATGAGTAAGCGCATGACCAATCGTTAATGCCAGTCAGTTGCGGTGCAGGGCGCTCTGGCGCAGGATAAAAGCCGACCAATTTGCAGGGAATCCAATCATGTTGAATCACGCCAAAGCCTGGCTGCTGTCTCTGTTCGTTGTGCTGACGGCTAGCGGCTGCGCAAGCCTTTCGCCCTACGCCATCTCCGAGGGTGAGATTGAGGGTCACCTGAAGGATGTGGTGGCGGAGTTTGATCGAAAACAGCTGCAGAGTGGGTCGCCTCTCAGTCTCAGCCTGGATGACGCGGATATTACCCTTGGACCTGATGGTCGGGACGTAGCGGTGATCGACCTGCGTGGACAGGTAGCCCTGAATGCGTTGATGGCCAAGTTACCCGTGGACCTCGCTTTGAAAGTGGAGGGCGCGCCGGTATACGACAGCCAGGAGAAAGCGGTGTATATCCGCCGCTTGCAGTTGCTGGAGAGCTCGATTGACTCGCCCTTCTTCAAAGGGGATCTGGCACCCATCACCGACAATGTCATGCGAGCGGTGGCTCAGATGCTGGAAACCATGCCGGTGTATCGTCTGGATGAAACCGATTTCGCCCAGCGCATGTTCGGGATGGTACCGATGGATGTGCGGGTAGCCCCGGGACGACTGGAGTTTGTGATGGCGGATCAGTAAGGCCAGATCCTGCCTTGCGGTGAGTGGAAGCAAAAAAGGCCGGGTGGATGACGTTCCTCCCGGCCTTTCTGCTTGCTGGTACCGGCCTATGGCTCAGGCCGTGGCTTTCAGTGCCTCTTCGAAGATGCCGGTGGCTTCGTCAATCTGGTGCTGGTTGACGATCAGCGGCGGCAGCCAGCGCACTATCTCCTGGTATGGGCCACACCGCAGCATCAGCAACCCCCGCTTTTCACATTCTTTCAGGATCTTGCCGGCGCGTTCTCCGTCCGGGCAGTCTCCGCGGCGCATCTCCACGCCAACCATCAGGCCTTTGCCCCGAACATCTGCCATTTCCGGGTAGTCTTTTTTCAAACTGTGCAGGTTGTCCCACAGGCGTTTGCCCATCGCATCGGCGTTCTGCACAAGGCCCTCTTCCTGAATCACGTCGATGGTGGCTATGGCGGCAGCCGCCGCTACAGCGTTGCCGCCATAGGTGCCGCCCTGAGAACCCGGCCAGCCCTTGGCCATGGTTTCTTCTGAAGCCGCCAGAGCAGAAATGGGGAAGCCGCTGGCCAGGCCTTTGGCGATCATGATGGCGTCGGGTGTTACCCCGAAGTGTTCGTGGGCCCAGAACTTGCCGCTGCGGCCGAACCCGGCCTGTACTTCGTCAAACACCAGCATGATGCCGTGCTTGTCGCAGCGCTCCCGCAACCCCTGCATAAAACGAGCGTTGGCCGGCACATAGCCACCCTCTCCCTGAACCGGCTCAATCAGCATGGCCGCGGTTTCCTTGGGGGCGGAATAGGTCACGAAGATGCGATCCAACTCTCTCAGGCAGAAGTCCGTGGCCTCATCCAGGCTCCAGCCGTAATGGAAGGCGTGGGGGAATGGCGCGACGACCACGCCCCCCATCATGGGGCTGACACCGGCTCGCAGGCCCACGCTGGAGGTGGTCATGGACAGTGAGCCCATGGTACGACCATGAAAGCCGCCATGGAATACGATCACATTGGGGCGGCCGGTGGCCTGGCGCACCAGGCGGATGGCACCTTCGGCAACTTCGGTGCCGGCATTGGAAAAGAAAAAGGCATTCAGCGGATCCGGGGTCACGGCGCCGAGTTTTTCTGCCAGTTCAGGTAGTCTCGGGTTCATGACTGTGGTGGCCTGGGCATGGATCATGGTGGCTACCTGTTTCTGGGCGGCTTCCACCACTTTCGGGTGACAGTGCCCGGTACTGGTGACACCAATGCCGGATGTAAAGTCCAGGTAACGGCGACCTTCAGGATCAATGATATAGGCCCCTTCGCCTTTGGCAGCGATGATGCCGGTAGCCTGCTTGAGCAGGGGAGACAGTTTGCCTTTGTGGTCGGTCATGGACACCTCCCGAAGTGAATGGAATACCTCTTTTGCAGCCTAGTCAGGCCCCAAGGCGTTTACAAATAGCATCCCCGATTTCCCGGGTGCTGCGTTGTTCAGAGCCTTTCTCTGCGAGATCCGCGGCCACCGCATCAAACAGTTCCTGCCCAGCCTGGGCCAGCAACGGATCTTTTCGGCCCAGCCAGTCCAGCATGCGGGCGGTGGTAAACAGCATGGCGGTTGGATCAGCGATGCCCTGGCCGGCGATATCCGGCGCGCTACCGTGGGTGGGTTCAAACATGGAGGGCATGTCCGGGTCGGTCGGGTTCAGGTTGCAGGACGGAGCTACCCCCATGCCCCCCGAGATCACGGCGGCCAGATCGGTCAGAATATCGCCCTGGAGGTTGCTGGCTACGACTACGTCAAAGGCCCAGGGGCTGGAGACAAATTTCATGCAGGCGGCATCCACCAGTTCGTGATGGGTGGCTACATCCGGGAATTCCCGGCTGATTTCCTCAAACACTTCGGTATACATGTCACCCCAGTAGCGCAGGGCATTGCGCTTGGTGATCAGGCATACCTGGCTTTCGCAGGTCTTGCCATCCAGTGTCCGGAAGCTGCGAGTGCGGCCCTGCTGAATACGTTCTCCGGCCCGTTTACGAGCCTGTTCAAAGCCGTACCGGATAATGCGCTCAGTGGCCCGGCGGGTGAACACCTCCATCTGGGTGGCCACTTCGTCGGGCGATCCCGGGCGCAGCCGGCCACCCTGACTGACGTACTCACCCTCGCTGTTCTCGCGAATCACCAGCATATCGATGTCCTTGGCGCGGTCATCTTTCAGGTACTGGCGAGCGCCGGGGAGCAGTCGTGCCGGGCGTTCACACACCCACTGGTCAAAGCCTTTTCGCATGTCCAGCAGGGGCGCGAGCGAAATGCTGTCCGGTAACAGATAGCGCTCCGGGTCGTGCATGGGGCCCGGATCTCCCAGCGCGCCCAGCAATATGGCGTCGTAGGCCTTGAGCTGCTCAAGGGCATCTGCGGGCCAGGATTCGCCGTGTTCTTCATGCCAGGCGTGAGAAGGCCATGGAAAACGGGTCCATTCCAGTGGCAGGCTGTGCCTGGATCGCAGTGTCTCCAGGCAGCGCACGGCTTCCGCGACCACTTCCGGGCCGATACCATCTCCGGGTGTTACTGCAATACGGGTGGTCTGGGCCATCCATGAACCTCCTTGCAAGAGCGACTTGACTGATTAAATACACCAAAACCAGTGTAGACCCGCAGCCGGCAGATGCCACCCGACTATGGGTGGTATAACGAGTTTTCGTTTTACCCGATTGCGGATGGTGTCTATAGTTGAATGTGATTGATTCTTTTACAGTTCCACCCGAATTCATTTCGAGCGAGCCGCTCTGGAGCTTCTGTGGATAGACCCTCTGTTCTTTTTGATGAATCCCATTGCGACGAGTGCGCCTGTGGTAATGGCCTGGATTTTTCGTTCAGCTTTGCCTTCCAGCCTATTGTTGATGCCACCAATAAAACGGTGTTTGCATACGAGGCGCTGGTGCGCGGAACCGAAGGGCAAGGGGCCATGACTGTGCTGGATAAGGTGAATAGCCAGAACCAGTACGCGTTCGACCAGATATGCCGGGTCAAGGCGGTGAAGCTGGCGTCGCGGCTTGATATGAAGGCCATGTTGAGCATCAACTTCATGCCCAACGCGGTCTATCAGGCAGAATATTGCATTCGCACCACGCTGGCGGCCGCCAAGACCTATGATTTCGACACCCGGAAGATCATCTTCGAGGTGGTAGAGGGTGAGGAGATGACCTCGGTTGACCACCTAACCTCCATCATCGAGGCCTACAAGAGCATGGGGTTCAGCACCGCCATTGATGATTTCGGTGCCGGTTACTCCCGCTACAACCTGATGATCTCGAGCCCGCCGGATTTGCTGAAGCTGGATATGGGGCTGGTTCGCAACATTCATGCGGAACCCAACAAGCAGGCAGTGGTCTCAGGTATCATCACCATGATGCGCCAGCTTGGCGGCCGAATTGTGGCGGAGGGCGTGGAAACGCCGGAAGAATACTTCTGGTTTCGTTCTCAAGGGATTGCCCTTTACCAGGGCTACCTGTTCGCCAAACCGGGATTCGAATGTCTGCCGGAGCCGGTGTTTCCCGACTGATTGACTCTTAACAGGATGTTTCCGTGCTCTATCGCCTGATTACCCTGATTGGCGGCCTGGTCTTTGTGGCTGCCCTGTTTGCCCTGGTCTGGTTCTTCTGCAAGAAGTTTCTGCAACATCATGGCGTGACCGACCAGACCTCGGACCGCGCGACTGTACTGGCTACCTGGACCTTTGCCGGAATCGCCATCGGCCTGGTGTTTGCCGTGGTGGGCGCGTTCGTGCTTGGTCCATGGGCGTTCTATCGCACCCTGCGCGGTCATGGTGTCGACATTGCCGATGGTGCGGCTATCTGGTGGGGCTTCGGTATCGTGGCGGTATCTCTGGCGATTACCGCGGCTGGCTTCTTCGGCTTTCTGATGCTGGTCGGAGCCTATTGAGCCTTTTGCAGGTTGCGCAGCAAGTCCCGAAACCACACCAGCGCCGGTTCCTGTTCATAGGCCTTGTGCCAATACAGATGCACATCAATCGACGGTATCTCCACCGGCGGCGCCAGCACTTCGATGTCGGTGTTCTGGGCAATGATCCGGGCGTAGGTTTCCGGCATCGTCAGTAACAGGTCTGAGCTCTCCACCACCCGGCAGGCCGCGTAGTAGTGCTGGCAGCGTAGGCGAATAGTGCGCTGGGCGCCGTGGCGGGAGAGCTCGAAATCCTCAATACCCGGGCCCTCGGCTCGTGACGACACCAGAATGTGCCGGGCCTCCAGATAGCTGGCCATATCCAGCCCTTGCGCGATAACCGGGTGACCCTTTCGCGCCAAGACCACCAGTCGGTCCTGCCTCAGCAGTTCATGGCTGGTCTGGTTGCTCACCGGCAGTAACACATCAATGGCAAAGTCCAGCTTGCCTGCGGCCAGTTGCGTTTCCATGTCTCGTCTTGCCACCCGTTGACTCTGCACCTCCATGTCCGGATAGGGCGCGAGTTTTGAAATCAGTTGAGGCAGAAAGGTGGATTCCAGAACATCCCGAAGGCCGAGAGCGTAGGTTTTACGCTGGCTGGCGGGGTCGAAGGCGTGAAACTGATTCACTGCACTCTGGATCTGGTTCAACCCCGGGCGCATGGATTCCAGAAACCGTCGGGCCAGGGGGGTGGGCACCATCTGGTTACCCTGGCGGGTAAACAGCGGATCATTGAAATGATCCCGAAGCCGAGCCAGGGAATGACTGATGGCCGGCTGAGTCAGATGCAGAGCCTTTGCGGCCCGCGTCAGGCTTCCTTCCCGATAGATAGTGTCGAAAACATGCAGCAGGTTCAGGTCCGGTCTATTCAGCGCCATGATGAGGTTCCGTTTTCTGAATAAGCATGGTTAATGATAAACGATAAGAACAATTCAGTCGCGTAATAATGCTTTGGCTCCTAGACTGATTCCCATCTGATCGACATTGCCCCCGACAGGGCGGCCAGCGCGAGGAGCTGAACCATGGATTTCAACATTTCCGAGAAAGGCCAGGATTACCTGAAGCGCGTGAAACAGTTCATGCGCGACGAGATTTTTCCCATTGAGGAGCAGTATCACAAGGAGCTTGCTTCTCAGGAAAACCGCTGGGTGGTGCTGCCGATCATCAAAGAACTGAAAGAAAAAGCCAAGGCCCAGGGCCTGTGGAACATGTTCTTTCCTGACGACAAGTACGGCTGTGGCCTGCTCAACTCCGACTACGCCCTGATTGCCGAAGAAACCGGTCGCAGCTTCATCGCCCCGGAAATCTTCAACTGCAACGCGCCGGATACCGGCAACATGGAAGTACTGATCCACTACGGCTCCGAAGAACAGAAAGCCGAATGGCTGCCGAAACTGCTGAGCGGCGAAATCCGCTCCGCCTTCTGCATGACCGAACCGGCCGTTGCCTCTTCCGATGCCACCAACATGGAAGCCACCGCCACCGTAGAAGGTGACGAAGTGGTGCTCAACGGCCGCAAATGGTGGAGCACCGGCATTGGCCACCCAGACTGCAAAGTGGGCATCTTCATGGGTGTAACCGACCCGGATGCCCAAAAGCACCGCCGACACTCCATGGTGCTGGTGCCGCTGGATGCCCCGGGCATCACCATCGAGCGCATGCTGCCGGTCTTTGGCGCCTACGACGAGCCCTACGGCCACGGCCAGTTGTTGTTCGACAACGTACGTTTGCCCAAAAGCGCCATCATCGCCGGCCCGGGCCGCGGCTTCGAAATCGCTCAGGGCCGTTTGGGGCCAGGCCGCGTGCACCACTGCATGCGTGCCATCGGGGCTGCCGAGCGCGCTCTTGAGATCATGATCAAGCGCGCCATGACCCGCGAAGCTTTCGGTCGGCCAATCGCCAAGCTGGGCGGCAATCCGGACATCATCGCCAACGCCCGTATGAACATCGAACAGGCGAGGTTGCTGACCCTGAAATGTGCCTGGGCCCTGGATACCAAGGGCATTATGGGCGCTTTGCAGGAAGTGTCCATGATCAAGGCGGTGGTGCCGAAGATGCTTCAGCAGATTGTGGATGACGCGATTCAGATTCACGGCGGGGCCGGTGTCAGCGACGATGATTTCCCGCTGACGGCATTGTTCGGTTACGCTCGGGTTCTGCGGTTGGCCGACGGTCCCGACGAAGTGCATCGGGCCATGGTGGCTCGCTTGGAGCTTCGGAAGTATAAGTCCTGATTTTGGGCTTGGGTGCTTTGGCTCTTCTGGCCCCTTGGCTCGGAGTGGGTGGCCGTTGGGGTGGGGCTTCTGAAAAGCGCTCCTTCGGCACATCCATGTGGCGCTTGTGTTCCGCCATCCATGGCTCCACAAATTTTCAGAAGCCCCATCCCAACGGCCCCCTCTTCAATATTGGTGATAGGCTGCGAATAACAGAATCTGGAACAGCTTACTGAAGGGTATGGGAGTTGGCACCAGAAGGTACTTTCCAAAAATTTCGGAGGCCATGGATGGCCGGAGAGAAGCGCACATGGATGTGCTCGTAGCGGTTTTTGGAAAGTACCTTCTGGTGCCAACTCTTGCGCCCAATCACAAGAACAGGAACTCCAAAACATAACGGAGAGAAACAACGATGACACAACGGGTATTTATAACCGGCGGGGCCAGTGGCCTGGGCCGGGCGATTGCGTTGCGGTATGCCAAAGAAGGGGCCAAAGTCTGCATCGGGGACATTAACCCGGAGCAGGGCGTGGCTGTTGAGGCGGAACTGAACCAGGCCGGTGGCGAAGGTTATTTCGTGGAATGCGATGTGCGCCGCCTGAGCGACTTCGAGAAAGTCCGTGATGACCTGGTCCAGAAATGGGGTGGAGTGGACGTAGTCGTGAACAACGCCGGCGTTGCCTCCGCAGGCTCCATTGAAGACACCACCATCGGTGACTGGGAATGGATTCTCGACATCAACGTACTGGGCGTCGTGCGTGGCTGCAAAGCCTTTACCCCGCTGTTCAAGGAACAAGGCTCCGGCGCGTTTGTGAATGTCGCCTCCATGGCCGGGCTTATGCTGGCGCCATTGATGGACAGCTACAATGTTTCCAAAGCCGGGGTGATAGCCCTGTCGGAAACCCTCAGCCAGGAATTGCGTGATTCCGGCATTCACGTCAGTTGCGTGTGCCCGGCGTTCTTCCAGACCAACCTGGCCAGCACCATGCGTTCGGATATTCCCGGTATTCAACAGAACGTGAACAAGCTGATGAAGCGCTCCAGCATCACCGCCGAAGACGTGGCCGAGGATATCTTCCGCAGTGTGAAAGACAAAGACTTCTGGGTACTGCCCCACGCCAAAGAGCGCCGCATGTGGATGCTCAAGCGCCACGCACCCTGGGCGTTTGACTGGCTGATGCACCAGGAAACCAAGCGCTGGATGAGCAAGATGGGTAGCAAGGCGAACGCCTGAACACATCACAGGAGAGATTGAATGACACAGATCGACCAGGCCGTAGACATCCGTGAAGGCGAAGAGCTGGATATCAGCGCCGTCGACCAGTTCATGAAGAAGGCCATTCCGGGCCTGGAAGGCCAGCCGAGCATCAAGCAGTACCCCGGTGGTGCGTCCAACCTGACCTATCAGGTGGATTATGGCGACCAGTCATACGTGCTGCGCCGGCCACCGTTCGGCAAGATCGCCAAGTCCGCCCACGACATGCTGCGGGAAGCGCGGGTGATGGAGGCGTTGAAGCCAGTCTATCCCTACGTGCCCAACATTGTTGCCATTTGCGACGATCACAGTGTACTGGGGTGTGATTTCTATGTAATGGAGCGCCTGAAGGGCATCATTCTGCGCCAGGATTTCCCGAAGGATTTGGAATTGAGCGCCGAAGACACTCGCAAACTGTGCCTGAACGTGATCGACAAGCTGGTGGATCTGCATACGGTGGACGCCAAGGCCGCAGGCCTGGACAAGCTGGGCAAGGGCGCGGGTTACGTGCAGCGGCAGATTGGCGGCTGGAGCGACCGCTTCCGCAAGGCCCGTACCGACGATGTCGGTGACTTCGAAGAGGTCATGGCCTGGCTGAACGATAAGATGCCGGATGATATCGCTCAGGTGGTTATTCACAACGACTACCGTTTCGACAATGTGGTGCTGAACCCGGACAACCCGTTTGAAGTGATTGGCGTGCTGGACTGGGAAATGGCCACCATTGGTGATCCGCTGATGGACCTGGGCAACAGTCTGGCCTATTGGATCGAAGCCGACGATGAAGGCCCGTTCCAGATGCTGCGGCGCCAGCCCACGCACCGGCCGGGCATGCTGACTCGTAAAGAAGTGGTGGACTACTACATGGAGAAATCCGGCTTCCGGGCGGAAAAGTTCGACTTTTATGAAATTTACGGGCTGTTCCGCCTGGCGGTGATCATCCAGCAAATCTACTACCGCTTTTATCACGGCCAGACCAAAGACAAACGCTTCGCCGCCTTTGGCCACGCCGCCAACTATCTGGAGAAACGGTGCCAGCGCCTGATTAGCGAGAGCACCCTGTAATGGCCACGATTTATCTGGTGCGCCACGGTCAGGCCAGTTTCGGCAAGGAAAACTACGACCAGCTCTCGCCGCGAGGCTGGGAGCAGGGCAGGATTCTGGGCCGCTGGCTGGCGGGCAAGGTGGAGCCGGGTGCTGTTTTTGGCGGTAACCTGCAGCGCCATCGGGAAACTGTGGAGGCGATCACTACCGGTTACGGTGTCAGCCTGCCGGATATGCAGGTGCTGGAAGGCCTGAACGAGTTTGATCATCTGGAAGTGGTGGAGCGCCTGCGTCCGGAATGGGCGGATAAACAGGTGATGGCGCGGGACCTCGCCAGCTTTCCCAAACCTGCTAGAGCCTTCCAGCAGGCTTTCGAGAAGGCAGTGACCCGCTGGGTGAGTGGCGAGTTCGACCAGGAATACAGCGAAACCTGGAACGGATTCCGGCAGCGGGTTGGCCATGCACTGGATCAGCTGATTGAACTGGCCGATGGTGCCGATGTGATTGTGTCCACCTCTGGCGGCCCCATTGCGGTCATTGCCCAGCGCCTGCTTGAACTGTCAGACCGCAAGGCGCTGGAGATGAACAATGTGATTGCCAACACCAGCGTGTCCCGCATTCTGTATTCCGGCCCCCGGCGCAGCCTGGCCGTATTCAACAACTATAGCCACCTGGAAGCGGAAGACCCCGCCCTGGTGACATTCCGATAAGCTGAGGGAATTCCATGAGCAACAAAAACCTGTTCGACCTGACTGGCAAAGTCGCCCTGGTAACCGGCGCCAGCCGCGGTATCGGCGAGAGTATCGCCCGTACGCTGGCTCATTACGGTGCTCACGTGATTGTCAGTAGCCGCAAGATTGACGGTTGTGAGGCCGTGGCCAGCAGCATCCGTGAAGACGGCGGCAGCGCCGAAGCCTTCGCCTGCCACATTGGCGAGATGGACCAGATTGAAGCGGTGTGGGAGCACATCGCCAAAGCGCACGGCAAACTGGATATCCTGGTGAACAACGCAGCCGCCAACCCATACTTCGGTCCGGTGGAAGACACCGACCTGGGTGCTTTCCACAAAACCGTAGATGTGAACATCCGTGGTTACTTCTTCATGTGCGCCCGTGGCGCTCAGCTGATGAAAAAGAACGGTGGTGGTTCCATTGTGAACGTGGCTTCGGTTAACGGCGTAAACCCCGGCCACTTCCAGGGCATCTATTCGGTGACCAAGGCAGCAGTGATTTCCATGACCAAATCTTTCGCCATGGAACTGGGCCAGCAGAATGTGCGGGTAAATGCCTTGTTGCCGGGCCTGACCGATACCAAATTTGCCAGCGCCCTGACCACCAATGAGGCCATCAAGAAGCAGGCCATGGCCCACATCCCGATGAAGCGTGTGGCGGATCCCGATGAAATGGCGGGTACTGTGCTGTACCTGGTGTCTGACGCTTCCAGCTATACCACAGGAGCCTGCATTAATGCGGATGGTGGTTACCTGACGGTCTGACACAGATCGAGACGCAAAAAGGGCCGGATGATACGGATTCATCCGGCCCTTTTTTGGTATCGCGATCCGTGTTTAGCTGCAGGTCAGCGCTGCAAAATCTCCTTTCAGCTCACTGGCCCTGGCCAGCAGCTGATCTTGATGCCGGCTATCTCCAGCCTGCAGAAGATCGTGCATCAAGCCGGCCATCGCCACCCGGCTTTCGGCCAGCATGGCCTGGTATTCCGCTCCTCTGGCGCGCTCTGAGTGAACCAGCAACTCGTTCACCTGTTCAGCAAAGCCGGACTGGCGTCGTCTCTCCAGCGTGTCGAGCAATGCCAATTGCCAGTTTCTCCGCCCTGTTAACCAGATTTCCGTTTGCCGGCCACGGTTCGCTGACCAGTTTTCGACGATGGCCCGCTGTTGCTGATTCAGGTCGCCAAGCCATCGTTCAATACGCTCAATAGTCCGTTCAGAGCGCGCCTGTGCCGTTTGAGCGGGTGTTCCCTCCAGCATTTCCTGCTCCAGCTCCTGCTGCTTCTCCGCCATGTTGTCGGCTAGTTGCGCTACCTGCTCATCCGATAGAGAAGACAGCAGATTAACGGCTACCGGAGTGGCCCGTTCCAACAATCCGGGTAAGAAGTCCATGAGTTGTTCCTGGTGGAACAGAACCGTGGCCTCGCTCGGCGTCCCTTCCGCCAGATCTGATTTGAGGACTGCCAACCATTGCTGGTAACGGGGCAACTCTGCTGAGCAATGCCATTGTCTGAGCGCTTCCAGATCCTGACTCAACTGAGCTTCTTGTTCACCGGTCAGGCTGATGTAATCCTCTACCCACCAGACGACGCCCCAGTCGGCGTAGCGGTAGGCCAGGCGCGTCTGACTGCAGCCCGCTAAAAACATCAGCAACACCAGCCCGACGATCCAGCGGGCGCGGCATGTTCCGGGCGTTGGGTCATCCATTACCTGTGCTCCTTGGTAAAAAGCCGTATGGAAAAATGTTGCATGCTCACTAAGATGTTGCGATCCAGCATCGGTGGCCGCGTCTTTTCTCCTACGCTGCGGTCGCCTGAATGGATTCGGCAGTGTTCCATACGTTAAAACCGGGAAGGAAAACATGTCCAGTTACAAGCAAACGCGTGTGCGCCAGTTTGTTTTTGCCTTTTACATGTCCGGCATCATGTCGCTATTGATGTCCGGGATTATCACCCTGATCAACACCGGCCTGACCGAGGGTTATTTCCATCGCTGGGGCGCAGCATTTGTGGTGGCCTGGACAGTGGCCTTCCCGCTGGTCAGCTTTATCGCACCAATGGCAGGCAAAATGGCGGACTGGACCATGGCCCGATTGTTTTCCCAAGAACGCCGGCCAGACTGATAAGGCCAGTGTATTGCTGCTATTCACCTTACAATTGTTCGCCTAAATGTGAAAGTTTGTAAATCCGTTTCTCTCGCCTCACCGTAATTTGCTTTCGACACTGGTCAGGGACTGAATCAGTGCAGGTTCGAACCACTTTAACCTGGTAATCAACCCTCCAGACGAGGCACGAAAAATGAAAGCAAAATACGCTTTACCGATGGTTTTAGCGGGCAGTGTCATGCTATCCGGTTGTTGGCTTGATGACGATGATAACGACGATAACGGCAGCACCGATGCTGCAACCCAAAGCATTCTGGAAATCGCTGTTGAGAATGAAAACACGACCATTCTGGAAGCTGCCGTTCTTGAAGCCGATCCATCCATCGCGGAACTGCTCGGCGGAGATGATCAGTTAACGGTGTTCGCACCGACCGACGCCGCCTTTGAAGCCCTGCTGGGCGACCTGGGACTTACGGCGGAACAGTTGTTAGCCAACACGGAGTTATTAAACACGGTTCTTACCTACCATGTCCTTGCAACGTCTGTGGGTGAAGTGAAGGCTGCCGCTGCGATCAGCGTTGCGCAAAGCCCGGTTCCACAAAACCTCGTTCCAACCGTGAATGGTGAAAACGTCGCGCTTTCAATCTCCCAGGAAAGCGGTGAAGACGTACTGTACGTCAACACCTCTCGAGTAACAGGCCCGGATGTAGAGGCGACGAATGGTGTTATTCACCTTATTGACAAAGTGCTGCTTCCGCCGCCGAGCGATCTCAGTGATACAGACTCAACGATTGCAGAAATCGTAACCGCGCTGGCAGGGGCTGAAAACGCGGAGTTTACAACGCTACTTGCGGCACTCCAGACCCCTGGTGCGGCAGCGTTGCTCACTGCAGCTGCGGACGTTGATGCAACCTTGACGGTGTTCGCGCCAACAGATGCCGCTTTTGAGGCGTTACTGACGGATCTCGGTATTACAGCCGGCGACTTGCTCAATGATCCGAATCTGCCAGCCATTCTGAGCCAGCATATTCTCGGAACTACGGTCGGCTCTCTTACGGCATACGCTTCTAACGGCGGAACTGTAACAACATTGGCCAGCAACAACTTGAACGTTGATATACAGGACAACGCTCTGGTTATCGAGGGCAGTACCGTCGTCGAAGCTGATGTTGAGGCGTCTAACGGCGTGATTCATGTGATCGACGAGGTAATTTTTACAGTCGACTGACAGACGAAACACGCTTTCTTTGAACAAAGTATGAATGCCAGGCCGGCTGCTGCAGCCGGCCTTTTTATAATGACTTACTGAATCGAAGAAGCCGGATTTTCGTCGGCAGACTGGGATAAGGTCATGCCCACGGGAGGCCGGAAATGCAGAGAGTAGAGAACCCGATCCAGAACCGCCTGACCGTTCCAGGCCGGGTCGTTGTTCACCATACCGACAATGGCCCAGGTGGTGTTGTTATCGTCCCGGGTGAACCCCGCGATTGAGCGAACATTCTCCAGATAACCGGTTTTGATTCGGCCTTCGCCATCCATACCGGTGTTGCGAAGCCGGCGCGCCATGGTTCCGTCCATGGCGATAATGGGCATTGAGGCCATCAGGTCAGAGGCGTAGGGGCTGTCCCAGGCCTGTTGCAGTATCTGGGCGCCTTGCCGGGCCGTGATGCGACCATGGCGGGTGAGCCCGGCGCCATTGTCAATCACCATGCCTGCGGTGTTGATGCCCATATTCTCCAGCCATTCGTACACTGTGCGGATACCGGCTACCCGGTCGTCTTTGTCATCTTCCTTGCGGAACTCGGCGCCAATGGTCAGCAGCATCTGGCGGGCCATGACGTTGCTGCTCCATTTGTTGATGTCTCGCACCATGGAAACCAGATCAGGTGAGGTGGTGCGCATGATCAGCCGTGCGTCTTCCGGTGTGCCCTCAAAGCGGTCGCCACCACTGACAATAATGCCCATTTCCGATAGCACAGAACGAATCACGGAAGCAGAGTACCGTTCGTGCGGTAGCAGAGACAGATAGGTGGTGCTGCGGCAGCCTTGCGGTAACTGTCCGGTTACCCGAACCGTTACTTGATGGTTTTCATGAAATACCGGCTCCCAGTCAAACCGGCTGCGGGCAGGGCAGGGACCTTCCGGTAATGCGGTTACCCGGTTATCAATGGAGACTTCGCCCAGATCCGGGGTTGTCCAGGCCTGTGTTCCACGCTCATCGGCGCGCACCTGAAAATGCAGCAGATTCAGGTTGGTCAGATAGCCGGAGGGTTCCACCAGAAAGGGCGCGTGGGGGTTATCGCCGTTATCCTCGAACGTCGGGAAACCGCCGTCGACGCGGAAATAGCTACCGTCAAGCACCAGGTCGCCTTCAATACGGTTAATGCCCATGCTCTTGAGTTCACGCAGGGTGCTCCAGAGCCGTTCCAGAGTCAGTTTGGGATCGCCGCCGAAGCGTACGTAGAGGTTTCCTTCAAGGCTGTCGCCCACCATCATGCCGTCTGTGAGGAAATCGGTCTTCCAGTGGTGGGTAGGGCCCAGGAGTTCCAGGGCAGCATAGGTGGTTACCAGCTTCATGATGGAGCCCGGGCTCATCAGTGTGTCAGCGTTTACATACTGCTCAATGCCGGGGCCGTTGAGGGGAATAACGGCAACACTCAGAGCTTCATCGCTGTTCAGGGATTTGCTGGCGTAACTTCGGATCTGGCTGGCCCAGTGACGGGAGCTGGCAAAGGCCTCTTCCGCAGAGGTCTGTTCTTGAGCGAAAGCCTGGCTGAGCGGGGCGCTGGCCAACGCGATGGCCAGCGCCACTGCTCCTGACGCAAATCTGCCTGTGGCAAGACCTTTGCCTGCCTGCAACCCCTGAGTATTCATGACCGGAACCCGTTGTTGTGTTCTCTTTGTACAATAGCCCATTCTGTGCGTATGTACTATGCAGAAAAGCTATACATGACGTTAAAAAATGGCAGTAGAGTCTTTGTTTATATTGAGTTTTTGTGACATCGAGTAAGTGGCCTGAAGAATCAGTGAGTTAGTATGACGCCGGCACAGGGGCCTGCGGGCCAATGGGCACAGATTCTCCTGTGGGACAATGCAGAAAATGACGAAAACAAGGGAACGATCATGTTAAAAACGCTGAAGCATCAGGTGAATGTGCTGGAATCGGTGGCCACTTCCTCTTTTGCAGCCTGGCGCGGGTGCCTGGTTATCAAGGCTGTTCCGCAACCTGAGAAGCCGCTGGTTCTCTATGACATTGAAGCCTGTCCATACTGCCGCCGTGTTCGTGAGGTGCTGACGGCATTGCATCTGGACGTTGAGATTCGACCCTGCCCGAAGGGTGGTCGGGTATTCCGCCCGGAAGCCGAGACCCTGGGGGGCAAGCAGCAGTTTCCCCTGCTGCATGACCAGAACACCGGCGAAGTGCTGTATGAATCCGAGGCGATTATCGAGTATCTGTTCCGCCAGTATGCGCATCGTTCCGTGCCTCGCTACTACCAGGGCCGTCCCTGGCAACCGGCACTCGGCGCTGCAGGCTCCGGGGCCAGTGAACTTCGCGGGATGCGTGCGCGGCCAGCCCGGCGCCCTGAGCAGGGGCTTCACTTGTGGAGTTTCGAAGGCAGCCCGTTCTCGCGCCTGATTCGGGAACGACTCTGCGAAAACGAGATTCCGTACACCTTGCATAATCTGGGCAAGGAACACTGGACCGAAGTCGGACCTGCCCGACAGCGCATCAAACCCGGTCCGTATCGGCCCATTCCTGGCGGCAAGCGGGACGCGTTTTTCCAGCAACATGGCCGGGTGCAGGTGCCCTATCTGGAAGATCCCAATAGCGGGGAGGGGTTGTTTGAATCGGCTCGCATTCTTGCTTATCTGGAAAAAAACTACGGGTAACGAGTTTGCGGAACCGGGGCTGCTAATCCGGCTGCCAGCCGGTATCATCTGCGCGAACAGTGAGCCTTCGCGGAGCCAGGAGTGTTATGTATACCTGCCAGTGCCTTTGTGGTGATATCCAGTTTGAATACGATGGCCCGATTGGGCCTATAGCGCTGTGCCATTGCAGCCAGTGCCGTCGCAATCATGGCAGTGCCTTTTCAGCCAGTGCGCCGGTTCAGGCTGTCCGGTTCCGATTTACGGCCGGTGAGGACCGGATCACCGAATTTGAATCCCGACCCGGCAAATACCGGGCCTTCTGTAGCCGTTGTGGAAGCCCTCTTTACAGCCGGGTCGACGCTATTCCGGGCATCCTCCGGCTGCGAATTGGCGTGATCAATGAGCCGCTGGGAAAACAGGCGGCCCAGCACGTTTATGTGGGGTCGAAATCCGACTGGTTCGAGATCACCGACAACCTTCCGCAGTTCGAAAAAACCGAAAGAACCAACGACCCGCACTGAGCCTCAATCCGCCGGCACCATCCGGTATACCTTGCCGTTATCGGAGTCGGTCAGCAGCCAGAGTGCGCCGTCTGGCCCCATACGCACATCGCGGATACGTTCACCCACGTCGGTGAGCAGATCTTCCTCCTCGATGACTTTTTCTCCGTCGAGGGACAAGCGCACCAGTTTCTGAAGCTTCAGGGCGCCGACAAAAAGATCGCCCTGCCACTGCGGGAACAGATCTCCGGTGTAGAACGCCATGCCAGAGGGCGCAATGGATGGGTCCCAGTAATGCAGTGGTTCTGTGATGCCTTCCATCGTGGTACGACTGGAGATCGGCAGGCCCGAGTAGTCAATACCGTAGGTGACCTTGGGCCAGCCATAGTTATTACCCGCGCGAAGGATGTTGACCTCATCGCCGCCCCGGGGGCCATGTTCATGGCTCCAGATCTCACCGGTTTGTGGGTGCCGGGTCATACCCTGAATGTTGCGGTTGCCATAGGTGAAGAAAGACGCGTTGAAGCCGCTTCGATCGGCAAAGGGATTGTCCTCTGCCGGGTCACCGCTGATGGTGATTCTGTGAACGCCGCCGGCATCGTCCGCGGTATCTTGGGCACGATCCATTTCACCCCGGTCACCGACTGAGATGTATAGATTGCCGTCGCGATCAAACTGCATCCGGCCCGCGAAGTGCCGGCTGGTGTTTGAACGGGGAAGAGCCTCGAAGATCACCTCGACATCTTGCAAAGAGTCGTCAGCCAGAGTTGCCCGGGCAACCCGGGTGGTCATGCCCTCGCGATTACGGTGAGCGTAGCTAAGGAACAACAGCCGGTTAGCCTCGAAATCCGGATGCAGCAGTACATCCAGCAGGCCACCCTGGCCCGAAACGACTAGCTTCGGCAGGCCTTTGACTGGTTCACTGCGAAGTTGCCCATCGTCCAGAATTCGCAAACGGCCCTCCCTTTCGGTAATCAGTGCAGATCCGTCGGGCAGGAAAGCGATGGCCCAGGGGTGTTCCAGCCCCGCGGCTACGGTTTCCAGATGAAAGTCTGCCTTATCAGATTGAAAGGTCTGGTTTGCCTGTGTGGCAAGGGCTGCCGAGACCAGTAGGCTGGCCAGAGGCCACTTCCAGAATTTGCGCTTGAACATATCCCTCTCCGCCTCTCTGTTGTTCTTAGAGATCTTCAGCACCTGCAATAACCATAGCAGGTCGTGGTATTGCGGCCGATGCGAGCCTCTGGAGATATAGAGTTTCACGATAATTTCGGATCATTTACATTTGGTGTTTCAAATCTAAACCATTCGCATTAACATAGTGGGGTTTAAAAATGACGTGGTCTTAATCAACCAAGGAGCCGTTAGATGTCTCTGAATCCGGAGCCCCGATTTAGAAGAAAAACCCTGATCACTGCCATGATGTGTGCGACTCTGCCGGGACTGGCAGCAGCGCAGGGCAGCGAACCGAAGGCATTGGAAGCCCTGGATGTTACCGCAACCCGTGGCCAGGTGGCCTCGGAAACGACGGAGAGTTACATCAGCGGAGCCAGCACAACCTCCATGAAGATGGAGCTGTCACACCGGGAGGTCCCCCAGGCCGTCACAGTCATTACCCGCGAACAGATGGACGATTTCGCCCAGAACGACATCAACGATGTTCTGGAAGGCACCACCGGTGTCACCGTAGAGTCGGTGGAAACAGACCGCACGTATTACACCTCACGTGGTTTCGATATCAACAACTTCCAGTACGACGGTGTTGGCATGCCGGCGGTATATGACAACGTTCAGGGTGAGCTGGACACCGCCTTCTTTGATCGCGTGGAGGTGGTTCGGGGCGCCAACGGTTTGATGACCGGTTCCGGCAGCCCGGCCGCGACAGTCAACTTTATCCGCAAGCGCCCAACCGCTGACACCAATGCCTCGGTTGCGGTGACTGGTGGTTCCTGGGACAAAAAACGGATTGTCGGTGATGTTTCCGGTGCCGTGTCTGAATCCGGGGCGGTGCGCGGCCGTGTGGTTGCAGGTTATGAGGACAAAGGCTCCTACCTGGACCGGTATAACAACGAAAAGCAGATGTTCTACGGGGTGCTGGAAGCAGACCTGACTGATACCACGTTGCTGACCCTTGGCCACGCCGTTCAGACGTCTGATACAGACAGTCCGTTGTGGGGTGCGCTGCCTTTGTTCTACTCCGATGGCTCAGCGACGGATTTTGCGCGTTCAACCAGCACGGCTTCAGACTGGTCCTACTGGGACAACACCCAGCACAACAGCTTTGTTGAATTGCGTCAGGAGCTTGCTGGTGGCTGGAGAGCCACGGGCACGGTGTTCCGGCTGGAGAATGAAAGTGAGTCCGAACTCTTTTATCAGTATGGTACTCCGGATCGCCAAACGGGTGAGGGACTTAAAGCCTACCCCAGTCAGTACGACCTGGATGTAGAGCAGTGGGTCGTGGATGCATACGCTACCGGCCCGTTCCAACTGGCTGATCGAACCCATGAGCTGGTTTTGGGGGCATCCTGGTCTCGCTCAGAGACGGTGGACGAGTCTCGCTATGGCCGCGGCATCGGGAATCCCTTACCACCGCTCAATGAGTGGGATGGGAACTACCCCAAGCCTGCTTTTGATAATGGTGTCGGCGGCTCTGACTGGACCGACCGCGAAACGTCCACCTATGCTGCCGCTCGTTGGTCGCTGACCGATCAACTCACTGCCATTACAGGGCTCCGTCTGACCTGGCTGGATAACAAGGGCGAAAGCTACGGAGCGACCAAGGAAAGCAGCTACGATGCCGTGAAAACACCCTATGCAGGTCTGATCTACGACATCAATGACGATCATTCGGTCTACGCCAGCTATACCGAGATTTTCACTCCCCAGACTGAGGTGGACATCAATCGTGATCGACTGGATCCTATTGACGGGGTCAACTATGAGCTGGGCCTGAAAAGTGAGTTTCAGAACGACCGTGTGAACACCACTATTGCTTTGTTCCAGACTGAGCAGAAGAACGTAGCCGAGGCAGAAGGAGTGTTCTCCGGAACCAATGATTCTTATTACACCGCTGTGGATGGGTTGACCAGCCAGGGTGTGGAGGCCGAAATAGTGGGTGATCTCACCGACCGAATTCAGCTCTTCGCCGGTTATACCTATGTGGATATTGAGGACAAGGATGGTAAAGGGGCCAAGTCCTTCGTGCCAGAGCATCTAGCCCAGTTGCGCGCTACCTGGAAGGTGCCTGGGGTCGAAGGGTTGAAGCTTGGTGGCAAGGTACGCTGGCAGTCTGAGATTACCCAGGAACAGGGTGTTGCTACTACCGGCCCGAATGCCGGTGAGACCATCGTCACAGAGCAGGACAGCTATGCGGTGCTGGATCTGATGGCAAGCTATGATTTCGCCCGACACTGGAATGCAACCCTGAACGTAAACAACGTTACCGACGAGAAGTACATCGAGAGCCTGAAGAAATTTGGTGCCTCGGCCCAGGGTTTCTACGGTGAGCCGGCCAATGCCAGCCTGACCGTTTCCTGGGTGTATTAATCACAGGGTGGGGCAGTCGGCGCTGCGCTGGCTGCCCCGGTTTTGTTGATCAAGCCTCAAGGAGAGTGAGCATGAATCCGGAACAGGAAATACTCGATGGATTGAAGCTGGCGGCAGGTTCAGGTGCCGTCATAGGATTGATTGCGTTGGGAGTGATACTGGTTTCGATGGTCGGAGCTAGCTGATCCGCTCTTTCCGATAGATCCCACATGTTCCGCAATAGCCGCCTCCGGGCAATAAATATTTGAGGCAGCACCCTTTGCGCTGAGGGATGGCACACCACTGTTGGCTGAATTCTGCCGGAATCCAGTCAATGTATCGGTTGGCCTCGCATTCGAACTGCGCCAGCCAGCTATCGGCCTGTTTACACAACTCTGCCGGATTGACCCGGTTCCACACCACCGAATAGGGCGCACCCAACGCCAGCCCGACACTGCTCCAGTAGGCACCCGGACTAACCCCGAAATGCTGCCGGAACACACCGTACCAGTCTTGCATCTGTTCACTGAGAATTCTTATGAACGCCTCAGGCTCCAGGATCTCCTGTTTACTGGCCGCATATTGCCAGCGAGACGGGTCCGCTGGTGTTGATGTTGTCGGGCACAGGAAAACCCGCCGGGGATCGAGTGCAGCACTGCTGCCATCCCTGAACAGCCGGATCACCAATGGTCCGATAATCTGAAGTGCCAGGCTCTGGTGCAGGACAGAAAGCCGCGCCTTGCGGAGTCGCGGATGATCGGCATCCTGATAGTCCTTGAGGACCTGTTGCTGCAGAAGGTCTGGATTTGCCAGTAGCTGGGCCAGGGAGAACAACGCGGGTTGTTCGCGGTTGGCGGGTGTCAGTGCGCTGTCCATCAGAGTGGTAGCGTCAAGGCCGTGGCGGGCCAACAGATTGTGGTAATCCGTCAGCCATTGCGTTGCTGTCTCAGCCGCGACCATGACGGCTTAGCCCCCACAAGAAGTACAAGCCGCCGACCAGGGCGGCCAGCAGCCCCGCGGGTAGCTGATTGGGATACACCAGAACCCGGGCCAGGTAGTCGGCCAGTGAAAGCAGTAGCCCCCCCGCCAGGGCTGCGACCAGCATTTGCCGGCCCACGGTCTGCTGCCCCAGTACCCGGGCCAGGTGCGGGGCGATCAACCCGACGAAGCTTAATGGCCCGATCACTACAGTCGACGCCGCGGTCAGCATGGCAGTCAGCACCAGTAGAAGAAGTCGCGCCCGTGGCACCCGCAGCCCCAGGGCAGAGGCGGATGTTTCGCCCAGGGGCAGCAGTGTGAGCGGTCGCAGGGCAAGCAAGAGCAAGGTCGAAAGGCCTACCACCAGTGCCAGTAAACCGATGGCTTCGGATTCCGAGATCAGCCAGGTGGAGCCGTACATCCAGTTCAGCAGGCGTGCTGCAACGGTGCCGCCAGAGGCCATCACCAGTCTCAGGCCGGCATCCATGAAAACGTACAGTGCCAGGCCGCCAAGCAACAGCTGGTTGCCCGCAAACTGGTGCTTGCGGGCCAGCAACAGTAACAGGCCCAGAGCGCCGGCGGCACCCGCCGTGGCCGCCGCCAGTTGGCCAAGCCGGCCAATCTCAAGCCCTGTCAGGACCATAACCACCATCACCAACGCTGCACCGCCGCTGATGCCCAGCAGCTCCGGGCTGCCCATGGGGTTGCCGGTCATCCGCTGAATCAGGGTGCCGGCCATGCCCAGAGCCATGCCCGCAAGGATAGCAGCCATCAATCTTGGGCCTCGCCATACCCAGGCGTCTGTCCACTGCGCCAACGGGGTCCAGTTCCAACCTTCAAGACCCGGAGACCAACTCATGGAAAGAATGATCGTCAGGGCTAACAGAGAGCACAGAGTTCCGGCAACCAACAGCGGGCTTCTGCGGCGCGGCAGAAAGCCCGCAGGTCCGTTGCCCTGGTCAGGCATATGGTGAGTGTTTCGGAACCCCTGAAGCGCCAAAAGGATAACCGGGCCGCCAATGAGAGCGGTGGTGGTACCGGTCGGCACCAGCGAGCCGCCATCCCAGGCAGTCGCCCATTGGGCCAGAGTATCCGCCAGTAACAGCAGGCCGCCACCAGCCAGTGTGCTCCAGAACAGCCGTTCGGTCAGTGTTCTGGCGCCCAGCAGTCTTGCCAATACTGGTGCTGCCAGGCCAACAAATGCGACAAGACCAACCCGGCTCACCACCACGGAGCTCATAAGCACCACCAGGAAAAGCGCAGCGGCGCGAAGTAACGACACCTTTGCTCCCAGCGAATCTGCTGAGGCCTGACCAAGCTGAAGCAGCTGTAGCGGGCGCATCAGGGCCAGCATGAGCGCGGCAATAACCAGCACCCGGGGAAGCAGATCAAAGAATGGGGTCCAGTTATTCTGTACCAGAGATCCCGCGCCCCAGATAAACAGATTACCGAGCCACTCACCTTTCAGAAGCAGGAAGGCCATGTTGATGGCGCCGAGAAAAAAGGTAACCACCAGCCCGGCCAGAATCACGGTCACGGGTGAGAAGCCAAGCCGCCATGTGAGCACTATTACCAGGCCGATGGCGAGCAAGCCACCGGCTACTGCGGCAAGATCAGGGCTGAAAGCCAGCAAACCTGGTGCAAACAGGGTGGCAAAGGTAACACCGAACTGTCCTCCGGCTTCGACCCCCAGGGTTGTGGGTGAGGCCAATGGGTTGCCAAGTACCTGTTGGGTAACAGCTCCTGCCAATCCCAGTGCGCAGCCAATCAGTATCGCGATGGAGACCCTCGGTGCCCAGCTGAAGTGGGCCAGAACGGAGGCGTACTGATTGCCATCAAAGGTCCAGAATGCGGCGAGAAGCTGTGAAAAGTGCAGTTGGTCGAACCAGGGTAAGGCACTGGCGCTGAATGCGGTAAGCCAGAGTAACGCGACCGCAATCGGGAGCCTGGCTGGAATCTCCGGGCGACTGGCGGTGTGCAGAGCGGATTCAGCGGCGGACATTGTCACTGCCCCCTTCAATCAGAGCGTTGGTCAGGGCAATGGCCAGGCGCTTCACCGGATAAACCCCACCAAAAGGCCAGGCAGCGGGAATCCGGTAGATCTCGTCGTTCTGTACCGGTGGCAGGTAGGTCCAGAAGGGACTGTTAGCCAGACTGTCAGCCAGGCCCGGAACCAGTGGCTCTATCACCACGATGCGGCTGTTTCGTGCATCTGCCACAGATTCAAGGCCTATGGCTGAAAACCCCCAGTAGTTGCCTGGATCTGACCAGGCATTGGTAAGCCCAAGGTTATCCAGGGCAGTCTGGAACAGACCGTTGGGGGCATAGATGCGGACATGGCGGTCGTCCATAAAGTTCACCAGGGCAACCGGCTTCTCGGTAATGCCAGCCCGTTCCAGGCGCTCCCTCTGTTGACGCAAGGTCTGTTCGATATCGGCCAGTACCCATTCGGCCCGGTCGATCCGGCCGGTGATTTCGCCCAGGGTTATCAGCATTTCCCGGGCCCTGTCGAATGGTCGGGCGTCTTTTTTATACACGCTGATGACGTAGGTTGGCGCAATCCGCTCCAACAGTTCGGCCGCGGGAGCCATTTCGGTGCTGGTGACGATCAGGTCGGGTTTCAGTTCTGCGATTGCCTCCAGGCTGGGCGCGACCCTGGTGCCGACATTGGCGACGCTGTCAGGCAGTTCCGGCTCCTGAACCCAGGTGTGATAGCCGGCTTTGTCTGCCACGCCAACGGGGGTGATACCCAGTAATAGCAGCGTCTCGGTGGCGGCCCAGTTCAGCGCGATAATGCGTTCAGGAGGGGCTTCAAGGGTTAGTGTGCCGCCTTCGTGTTGCCAGGTCTGGGCGGTTCCTGCGGTCGGCAGCAGAAAGAGCAGGGCACCGAGCATCATGGCTTTCGTGTTAATGGACATAGGAAACCCATTGCCCCGGCGCCCGCTCCATCACGCCCATGGGAACGCTGTAGATGGATTCAAGAATCTGGCTGTCCATGATCTCTGCCGGAGTGCCATCGGCCACCACCTGGCCCGCTTTCAGGGCCACCAACCGGTCGCAGAAGCGGGAGGCCAGATCGACATCATGCAGTACCACAATCACGGTCAATTCGCGCTGGCGGGCAAGGCGCTGAACAAGGCGCAACGTTTCTACCTGATGCTTTACATCCAGGGCGGAGATGGGTTCGTCCAGCAGCAGGCAGCGTGTTTGCTGTGCCAGCAACATGGCAATCCAGGCGCGTTGGCGCTCGCCACCAGAGAGGGTGTCGACAGAGCGGTGTTCAAAAGGTTTGAGGTCGGTGTCTGCGATAGCCTGATCAATCAGCGCATAATCCGCATCGCTGTAGCGGCCAAGCGGGCCTCGCCAGGGGTAGCGGCCCAGCGCGATCAGCTCCCGGACCGTCAGGCCATCGGTGCCCGGCGGGTGCTGGGGCAGGTAGCCGACAATCCTGGCGAAAGCGCGGGCGCCCAGACATTTCGCAGCGTTACCCTCAAGCCTGACATCACCGGTACTGGCTGGAATCTGCCTGGCCAGTGTCTTTAACAAAGTGGATTTCCCCGAGCCGTTGTGGCCAAGCAGGGCGGTCACCTGGCCTTCGTTAAAGGCCAGGTTAATGTTATGAAGGATAGCCGTGCTACCAATGTGAACGGCGAGATCGCGGACATCAAAAAACGCGGACATTCAGATTCCCCTGTTTCTGTGGCTGGCAGGATAATCTAAATGCGAATACCTATCAATAATAATTGGTAAACAGCATTACCTTCTTACGCCTGACCTGTTTGCACGCGCCACTGCGCGGCGTAGGCTCCGTTATTGCATATCAGGCTGTCGTGATCGCCTTCCTCAACAATCCGGCCATTCTCGACCACGGCAATGGTGTCCGCATCCACAATGGTGGAAAGCCGGTGGGCAATCATAATGACGGTGCGGTTATGACCAATGCGCTTGAGTGAGCGCTGAATGGCGGCTTCGGTTTCGTTATCCACGGCGCTGGTTGCTTCGTCCAGCACCAGAATAGGCGGATTCTTCAGCAGCGCCCGGGCCAGGGACAGCCTTTGACGCTGGCCGCCGGACAGGCGAATGCCTCGTTCACCAACAGGAGTGTCCAGGCCTTCCGGTAGCGCCTCAATAAAGGACCAGGCCTCGGCAGTACGAGCGGCATCAATGATCTCTTCTTCGCTGGCATCGGGTTTGCCATAGGCAAGGTTGTCGCGGATGCTGCCCTCAAACAGGTAGACATCCTGGCTGACCAGGCCAATGGCATCGCGCAGGGACTTCAGGCTCACCCCACGAATGGGCTGGCCGTCAATCCGGATGTCTCCATGGGAGGGGTCGTAGAACCGCAATAACAGCTTGATCAATGTGGACTTGCCGGAACCGGTCGCCCCCACCAACGCCAGGGTATTGCCTGCTGGAACGCTCAGGGTAATGTCCTGTATACCTGCGCCGCTGCCGGCGTAACGGAAGCTCACCTGGTTGAATGAGACCTTTCCGCGAACGGGTTGTTCCAGGGACTTGCCGGCTTCATCCCGGACGTTTACCGGTTCGGCGAGCAGATCGAGAATCCGTCGGGTACTGGCCATGGCCCGTTCAAACAGATCAATCACTTCCGCCAGCCCGGTCAGGGGCCAGAGCAGTCGCTGGGTGAGGAACACCAGCACCCCGTAAGCGCCCACGTTCAGGCTGCCTTCCAGCGCCATCATACCGCCAACGGTAAAGGTGGCCAGGAAACCGGCCAGAATGGCCATTCGAATGACCGGAATGAATGCGGAGCTGATACGAATGGCGCGGCGGTTAGCATCAACATAAGCTTCGCTCGCGTCCTTCAGGCGTTTGGCTTCCCGCTGTTCGGCGGTGAAGCTCTTGATTGTGGCGATGCCACCCAGATTGTTGGCCAGGCGGCTGGACAGGTCGCCTACTTTCTCCCTTACGTCTGCGTACAGCGGGCCGGCTTTGCGCTGGAAATAGAAGGCACCCCAGATGATCAGGGGAATCGGTGTGAAGGCCAACAGGGCAATCAATGGCGACAGCACAAAGAATACGGCACCCACAGCCACTACAGTAACCGCTACCTGAATCATGGCATTGGCGCCGCCATCCAGGAAACGCTCCAGCTGGTTTACATCGTCGTTCATGGTGGCGACCAATTGTCCGGAGCTGTTGGCCTCAAAGAAGCTCATGTCCAGACGCTGGGCGTGTTCGTAAGCGTCTTGCCGGAGATCGGACTGCAGTCGCTGGGCCAGGTTGCGCCAGAGAATCTGAAACAGGTACTCAAACAGTGACTCGCCAGCCCAGATAAAGAAGGTGAGCACCGCCAGGATGGTGATCTGCTCCTGCGCAGTCTCAAAGCCCAGGCCGGCAACGAAGCTCTCTTCCTGGTTCACCACCACATCGATGGCGACGCCGATCAGTATTTCCGGGGCAATGTCGAAGAGCTTGTTGATGATGGAGCAGGTGGTGGCGGCGATGATCTGGCGCCGGTAACCACGCGCGTATCGAAGCAGGCGGCCGAGAGCGGCAAAGCTGCTGGTGTGCTGGGCGCGTGTGGTCATGTTCCGCTTCCTTCTGCTGTCTGGTTGTCAGAGGCGGGAAGGGTAGCGGATTCTTCTGTTTATTAAAACAGAATCATTTTCACTTGCGTGCGTTTCTTTGCAGCCATCGGTCCAGTTGGTCGGCAAACTCTTTTCGATCTCCCTGGCTGAATGGGGCCGGCCCGCCGGTTACCTGGCCGGCGTTACGCATTTCTTCCATGAAGTTACGCATGGCAAGGCGCTGGCGGATATTTTCTTTGGTGAAGGCCTGCCCACGGGGGTTGAAGACGTCTGCGCCTTTTTCGATGGCTTCGGCGGCCAGGGGAATGTCCTGGGTAATCACCAGATCGCCTTTGCTCATCTGGTCCATGATTTCGTTGTCCGCAACGTCGAAACCGTGGGGGACTTGCCGGCGGCTGATGTGTGGGCTTGGTGGCAGGCTGATGGCGTGGTTGGCGATGAAGGTGGTCTGGATTTGCCAGCGGGTGGCGGCACGGCAGAGGATTTCCCGGATGGGAACGGGGCAGGCATCGGCGTCGACCCAGATTGGCATTTCGGTTTTCCTTCGTTGGTTTGGCTGGTGGTCAGTTTAACCTTTCATGGGGTGAGCCTGTTAGTTTGGTTCCGCGTATTGGCTATTAGGCGGTAAGACATTGGGTGCCTGTGTCATTGGGGGTTACTTTCCAAAAACCGCTACGAGCACATCCATGTGCGCTTCTCTCAGGCCATCCATGGCCTTCGAAATTTTTGGAAAGTAACCCCCAATGACACAGATCTGGCACTGGTGATACCGCCGCGATATGCGCGCTGACGGAATCTTTGAGGAATCATTATGAAAGCGTTTGTGTTTTGTTTGATGGTCATCGGCGCTTTTGGGTTTTCTCAAACCCATGCCTCAGAAAAGGACGCCTGGGCTGCCCTTAGAGAGGGGAGAGCCATTTTGATGCTGCGTCATGCCCTGGCTCCAGGTACCGGTGATCCAGTCGGGTTTGTGCTCGGAGATTGCAATACCCAGAGGAACCTGAACGACACGGGACGTGAGCAGGCCCGGGCGTGGAAAGCGTTTCTGGCAGAACATGGAATTGCAGAGGCGAGGGTGTTTTCCAGCCAGTGGTGTCGATGTCTTGAGACCGCCCAGGAAATGAATATGGGGCCAGTGACTGAGTGGCCGGCTCTGAATTCATTTTTTCGCAATCGGGGCGATGGCCCGCAACAGACTCGTGAAACCATCAACTTGGTGAATGCCCTGGGCCAGGGCGCGCCCGTTGTGATGGTGTCGCACCAGGTGAATGTGACGGCGTTGACGGGCATTTTTCCGGCTTCGAATGAAGGGGTGATTCTGGCGTTGCCGTTGTCGGAGAGCCCGGACATTCTGGCGAGGGTGGCGCCGGGGCAATAGTGGTATAATCCTGTGCTCATTCAGTTAACAGGAAATGATAATGTCTCAGTTGCCCCCTTGCCCCAAGTGCAGTTCTGAATACACCTACGAAGATGGCGTTCAGCTGGTGTGCCCGGAGTGCGGCCATGAATGGACGGAGGCCGAGCAGGCAGCGGCTGAAGCAGGCAAGGTGGTTCGTGATGCCAATGGCAATGAGCTGCAGGATGGCGATACCGTCACCGTAATCAAGGATCTGAAGGTGAAGGGTTCCAGCCTGGTGGTGAAGGTGGGAACCAAGGTCAAGAACATCCGCCTGGTGGATGGCGATCACGACATTGATTGCAAGATTGATGGTGTGGGGGCCATGAAGCTCAAGTCGGAGTTTGTTAAGAAGGCCTGACTTGGATTCGGCACCGGGGAGTCCGGTGCCGTCTGCTGTGATTGATTAACTGGCAGCCAGCACTTGTTGTTCCAGTTCTTTGGCCAGATTGGGTTCTATCTTCAGGGCACCGGCCAGCTGTTCCAGCCAGGCACGCTCCATCGGGTTCTGTTCGTCAATCATCACCGCGCTGACCACGTAGATTTCCCGGGCTGCCTGGGGCGAATCGGCGTTGCGTGCCAGAGCACTGGCATCCAGTGGCGCATCGAATTGTTGCTGGATCCATGCCTGGAGTTCGTCGTCCGGGCCCAGTCGCTCGATTTCCTGAGTCAGTAGTTGCCTTTCATTGGCATCGATATGGCCATCGGCACGGGCGGCCATAATCATGGCCTGGAGAATTTCCAGCCCACGACGCTCCTGGTCGGCTCCCTGCAACTGCTCAAGGGGTTGGCCCTGTTGCACCGGGGCGGGCTGTGCCTGGCCCTGGTTGGTGCTCTGGTAGTTCTGATAGGCCTTCCATGCCAGTACGCCGACGCCGGCCAGGGCGCCATACTTCAGTGCCTTGCCGCCCATTTTCCGGCCACGCTTGGAGCCCAGCATGAGCCCCAGTGCTCCGCCGCCCAGAAGACTTTTTACGTCAATGCCACTGCCGCTTTTACCTCCGGACAGCTGGTTGCCAAGGTTGCCCATCATCTGGTTTACGTTCATTCCACCCTGGCTGCCCTGGCGGGACTGACCGCCCTGGGCCTGGTTCATGATCTGGTTCAGCACTGACATTACGTTCATTGTCTGGCTCCTTTTCCGCCTGGTTGCCGTTGGCTTCGGTTTTGATTCTAGCCTCAGTAAACCCTATCCGGCATGAACGCCAGATGAACAGATTGTCTGGATAACGACGGCAAAGTTCCTTTTGGCATCATCTTTTTTGGTAAGGTTGTGTCAAAACAGGGTGCGTATTTGCAGCGTCATCCTATAATCATGGTTAGCGAAATTAACCCATTCACCGGGATAAATGGACTGACTACTTGGCGGCTCTGAAACGCAATATCTGGACGCTGTACTTTCTGATCGTAATCGTCGGCGTTGCGCTTTTAGGGGTGTCTCTCCAGCAGCGCTGGCAGGAGACCCTGTCTGACGAAACTGCGCATCAGTTGTCCAGGGCTGAGCTCATATCCCAATCCGTTCACAGTCTGTTCCGGACTCAGGAGCTGGTGCTCGATGTCGTTGGGCGCGAACTCCTCGACAGTGGCGAACCGCTGGAAGAGCGGAGGGAAACGCCTTTATTGGACAGTATCCTTTCGGTTAACCCGGCCCTCGTTGGTTTTGGCCTGGCCCGCCCGGACGGCACGCTGGTTCGTATCAGCACCAATATGGATGCCAGTCGCCTGCCCAATCTCCTGGAGAACCCCAGTACCGCAGAAGGTTTCAGGCAAGCCCTTGAGTCGGATGTGATGGTGGTAGGGCGTACTTATTATATGGATGCGCTTGGTGCCTGGTTAATCCCGATACGAAAGGCCTTGCGAGCGGACGATGGTTCTGTGGTTGCAGTAATGACCGCCGGACTGGAGATTGGTGCCGAAGGTTCAGTTCTTGGGCAGGATCTGCACGATGGTCCCGAGGACAGTGTCATCCTGTTTCGGGAGGCAGACAAATACGTCCAGTTTATGTCGCGAGAGGGCGCAACGCCTGAGCGATATTCTGCCTCGCAGATCAACGAGGAGCGTTTGAGCGCACAGCGTCGTGAATTCGAGGAGGGAACCGGAAAGACCATGGCGGATATCATGGCCAGTCCGGAGGCGGTTTCTTTTCATATGACCCGCGACCAGCGAGATTATCTGACAGCCGCCACCTTCGACTCTCGGTATCAGATCTGGACAGTGTCCGAGACGCGTTTTGCCCCTCTTTACCGCGATTTTATGGGAACCCTCGTACCCTACGTGATTGGCTTTGTACTGGGTGCCTGGTTGCTCTACCTGTTGTTCCGGGTTATTGATCGTGCCGAGGGAGAGCGTCGGGAAGAGTTACTGTACCGGGCTCGACACGACGATCTCACCGGCCTGTTAAACCGCGCAGGGCTCCTGGACCGATTGGAAGGCAGACTTTCTCAGGCGAGGCCGTTCAGTCTGGTGGTGATCAACATTGATAACTTCAGTGGTATCAATGACCGCTTTGGGCTGGAGTACGGGGATCACACCCTGGTGGAATTCGGGCGAAGACTTGAGCGGTTGGCGGAACGACACGACGATCTGGCGAGGCTCGGGAGCGATGAATTCGCCATCGTTACCCCTAATACCAACATCCCCTCGTTGACCGATGCTTGCCGGGCGCTGGTAGAAGATCTGGCCCAAATCTTTGAAGTGGGCCGGCTTCGTCTCCAGGTGGGCGCGAGTGTCGGGGTGGCCCGGTACCCCGAAGACGGAGACTCCCTCAGCAAGCTGATTCGTAGTGCTCACCTGGCGTTGTATGAGGCCAAACAAAGCCGGAATGCCGTCTGCGTCTACAAGGCAGAAATGGAAACCGCTTATCTACGGCGGCTGAACGTGGAACAGAGGCTGCGCTATGGCCTGGCCTCTCATGCTCTCTATATGGTGTACCAACCGCAGGTGAACGATGCAGGCGATACCATTGGTCTGGAGGCTTTGGTGCGCTGGCAGGATGAAGAGTTGGGATTCGTTTCGCCGGCAGAATTCGTGGATGTGGCCGAGAAAAGCGGTCTGATGATTCCTCTGGGTAACTTCGTGCTGGACACCAGCCTGAGGGAATTCCGGCAACTGATAGACAAGGTGCAACAGCCGCTGGATCTGGCCATCAACATCTCAGTGATTCAGTTCTGCCAGCCAGGCTTCGTGGATACAGTACTCAACGCCCTGAAAACCCACGATGTCTCGCCGTCCTCTCTGGTTCTGGAGATTACCGAAACGCTGTTCATGGGCAATTTCGATCAGGTGCTGCAAACCATCTGCAACCTGAGAAGCCACGGTATACGCCTGGCCATGGATGATTTCGGAACCGGCTATTCTTCCCTCAGCTTGTTGCGCCAGTTACCTCTGGATGAGCTTAAAATCGACAAAAGCTTTGTGGACGGTATTGTTGAAGATGAAAAAGCCGCCAATATGGTGCGCAGCATCGTCGCCATCGCCCGCAGCCACAACATGAGTCTGATCGCTGAGGGTGTAGAAGAGCAGGCTCAGGCCCTGGCCTTGATCAAAATGGGCTGCCTGCGCTTCCAGGGTTACTATTTCAGCCGGCCGGTGCCCATGGCGGACGTTCGTCAGGTGCTCACTGACACGGCAAACACGGACAATACCCCTGCGACCATTCGTCGCTCCTGATGGCTTTGAAGTGGTCGCGGCCGGCCGCTACAGTAGTGACATTTGTCAGAAAACAAGGAACGCCGAATGAAACAACCCATGATTGCTCTGGCATTGGGCGCAGCCCTGGTCGCCCCGGCCACATTTGCCGCCGATCACGCACACGGTAACGACCACCAGAGCCATCCGATACAGATCAATCACCCCTGGAGCCGGCCAACACCGCCGGGTACCCCCATGGGCGTGGGCTATATGGCGATCACCAACCACAGTGAACAGGCCATCACTCTGGTGGACGCAGAAACCCCTAGAGCCGGCAACGTTTCGATTCACGAAACTTCCATGCATGAGGGGGTCATGCGTATGCAGCCGGTAGATGGTGGTCTTCTCATACCCGCCGGCAAAACCGTGGAGTTAAAGCCGCACAGTTATCACCTGATGCTTGAAAGGCTGCCTGAGCCGCTGGTTGAGGGGGAGAGAATTCCGGTAAGACTGGATTTTGATGGCGCGGAAGACCTGAATATCGAACTGATGGTGCGCCCCCTTGACGGTGCCCCGGCGATGAACGACCACGCCGGCATGAAGCACTAACCACTATTCTTCT
>ENA-ORCU01000089-ORCU01000089.1-marine-metagenome-genome-assembly--contig:-NODE-89-length-88767-cov-15.160401_pt1 | contig 88767 bp, 78 predicted proteins | sample MGYA00248631_ERZ508512 | MGnify/ENA primary metagenome ERZ508512 (study PRJEB26183, sample SAMN06268844) | marine metagenome | isolation source: Tt an P1 anaerobic enrichment on pine from sediment taken...
AATCTCCCGGAAGGCCGCCTGCCAGTTTTCCCGCGGCAAATGGTATTCCATTTCATTGAAACGGACATTGCGGTCGCTGGTGTAGTTCTGCCAGGACGCGGCCACTTTCACTTCTTTGTCCAGGGAGCGGATATAGCCGCCCAGGATCAGCCGGCGTAACCAGGGCGACCAGGCCAGGTAGTCCCGCGCCCGTTGAAGATCCCGGGCGCCGTCGTTCTGGTCCAGATGGGTGGTGGCCGATACCGGTTCGGCGGTCAGATCATGCTGGCTGGTAAAACCCATGCCGGAAAAAGGAATGTAGTAGAACTCGTAGTTGCGATGCTGGTCGGCGCGGGCATCGGCAGAATCCAGAATATCCTCCAGCGGTAGCCACTCGGTGGTCTTGCGCAATCGGTAAGGTCGGGTGTTCTGCAGGGTCACATCAGTCACAATGCCGAGGCAGCCGAGGCCAACCCGGGCGGCGTGGAAAATCTCCGGGTGCTGGTGCCGGCTGCATTCCAGCAGTTCGCCCCCGGCGGTCATCAGCGTGAGGGCTTCGACATAGCCGGACAGGCTCATCAACCCGGCGCCGGTGCCGTGGGTCGCGGTGGCCAACAGCCCGCCCAATGCCTGTTGATCAATGTCCGGCATGTTGAACAATGCCTGGTTGATGGCGTCCAGCGGCCGGCCCACCTGCCCGAGCAGGGTTCCGGCAGCGATGCGGGCCTGGCACTGCTGATCATCGTGGCTCAGAACACCGGTCATGCGCGCCAATGAGACCAGAATGCCGTCGGTGGGTACCAGGGCCGAGAATGAGTGCCCGGACCCCACGGGCCTTATGGTAGTCCCCGCATGTTCAGAGTTCTGCAGCAGATGCCGGAGCTCGTCAATGTTGGCCGGAGCAACCCGGTTTTCGGGCAGGCAGGTCTGGGAGCCGGACCAGTTTCGCCACGGCAAAGGACTTTGTGATAGCTCGCCCGCAGCCGGTAAGGCGCTCTCCCTGGCGTTGGCACCGGTCAGATGGCTGGCGATGGCAGTGCTGACCAGTAACTGCAGGAAATGACGCCGTTGCATCGTCAGTGGTCCTCCGCTTCGGCGGGTGTGGCCATAAAGCGAATCAGCTGGCGGAACTGCTCTGCGTTGCAGTCCATACAGAGCCCGTAGGGTGGCATGCCACCGATGCCAGAGAACACGTTATCCACGAGGGTTTCCATACCTTTGGCCAGCCTTGGCTGCCAGGCCTCGCCGTGGCCGGTCAAGGGAGCATCCGAGGTGCCGCGGGCGTGACAGGTCTGGCAGGATCGCTGGTAAACCGCGGCCAGTTCCGGGCTCGCCGGGCTGCTGTTGGCAGCATGGGCCTGAATGGCAGCGGATGGGCTGTGACCGCCATTACAGGCAGCCAGGCCGATGGTAATAGTGGCCACAACGGCCCGAGTCAGATGCTGGTGCAATCTCATCCTTGTTATCCATAACGCGATTATGTGTCACGTTTAGTGTCATCGATCCCGACTGAAACTGCAAATCCTTCTCGACTCATGAGTCGTAACTGTCTATTTTTTGTATAGGAAGCTTGAGGCGACAAGGAAATTGGCATGCAGCCAGAACGGCCGGATTATTCGGGGCTGACCCGACTGAAGGAAAGACACAGTCCGCGAAGACGGGCGCTTTGGACAACACTGGTGTATCTGGTGGCCGGGCTTATCTGGATTACCTTCTCGGATCGTATCGTCGAACTCTGGTTTCCGGATCCCCGCATGTTGTCGTTAGTACAGACCTGGAAAGGGTTCCTGTTTGTCGTGGTGACCGGGCTTGTGCTGTTCACGGTGATTCTGCGCCAGCTCAACAAGGATCGCCTGCTGCTATCCCTGCAATCCGACCAGCGCCGGGCGCTCCGTCGCCGTGAAAGACAGCTGACGGTGCTGATGGATAACCTGCCGGGTATGGCCTACCGCTGCCTGCCCGACGAAAACTGGACCATGTTGTTCGTATCGGCCGGGTGTGCCGATCTCACGGGGTATCAACCTGAGGAGCTGATTCGTAATCGAACCACCAGCTACGCGGCCCTGATGGATGAGGAAGATGCCGGACAGGTCGCGCAGGAAGTGGAGGCGGCGGTCCGCAAAGATGAGTCCTTTTCCGTCGAGTACGCCATTACCCGCAAGGACGGCCGGAAGATATGGGTCTGGGAGCGGGGCTGCGGTGTGCTGGATGATGACGGCACCATGGTGCTTGAGGGCATTATTCTGGATATTTCCGACCGCAAGCAACTGGAAAACGAGCTCGAAGCACTGGCGACGCGGGACTCACTGACCGGCGTGCTCAACCGCCGGGAGTGCTCACGGGTGCTGATCGAAGAGCTGGAGCGGGCGCGTCGGTACAACCGTCCCCTCGCGTTATTGTGGATCGACTTTGACCACTTCAAGGAAATTAACGATACCTGGGGTCACGCTGCAGGGGATTCCGTGCTCTGTTCCATCAGCAGTCTGCTCGAGGACAGCGTCCGCAGTGTTGATACCCTGGGCCGTTTCGGGGGCGAGGAGTTTGTCCTTATTCTGCCAGAAATGGACGTTGCGGAAGCGGAGGAAACGGCAGAGCGGTTGCGCCAGCGTGTCTGTAATCAGCCGGTGGCCCTGGAATCCGGCCACAACATTCGATTGACCATCAGTATTGGCGTGGCGGTCTTTCCCGACCATGGCGATACCCTGGATGCACTTTGCGCTGCCGCCGACAAGGCGATGTATCGGGCCAAAAAACAGGGTCGGAACTGTATCGCCATGGCACAGGCGGTTCAGCCAGTCCATAATGGTTTCAGATAGTCACGTTTTCCGGCCCCGGTCGAAAAACCTCTGGCGCACCAACCAATAACAAGACTGATAAGGCGTTTATCATGCATTCACTCGCCCGCCGTGCCCTGCATACCTGCAATGTGCCTCGGGACCTGAACCCGGTGACATTTTGCGACACCGCCGGTGAACATCCGGATCGGGTCGGGCTCGACAGCAATGCCGCCGAAGCCGTCTGGCGCAGTGTTGAGGCCCTTTACAGAACGGGTGTGCATCCCGGTATTCAGTTGTCACTGCGTTATCGGGGGGAGCAGGTATTGCACCGGTCGATCGGGCACGCCCGGGGTAATGGTCCTCACGATCCGGCCTCGTTGCCGCGCATTCCCATGACCACCGACACCCCGATCTGTTTCTTTTCCGCCTCCAAAGCAGTCACCGCGTTACTGATGCATATGTTGTCCGAGCAGGGGCTGGTCAACCTGATGGACCCGGTGTCCTACTATTGCCCGGAATTCGCGCGTAACGGCAAGCGCACGATTACCGTGCACCAGATTCTCTCCCACCGGGGCGGTATCCCCGCGATACCCCGGGAAACCCCGATCGACGTGCTTTGGGACCGCGACGAAATCTGGCGGCTCCTGTGCGCCGCCAAGCCAGTCGAAGTGGACGGGGCCAAGGTGGCCTACCATGCCATTACCGGTGGCTTTGTGTTGCAGCGTGTTCTGGAAAAGGTGACCGGCGACACTATCGAAAGCTACCTGGATCGTTACCTGCGCCGACCCATGGGTATGAAATGGTTTACCTATGGCATTGCTCCAGAACACCTGCACGAGCTCGCCAGCAATTATGCGACCGGGCCGACACCCCGGTTTCCGGTGTCCTGGGTGGTGAACCGCGCCTTGGGCGGTGATATCCGGACGGTGGAGAAAGTCACCAACGACCCCCGCTTCCAGGAGGCTGTGATCCCCGCCGGAAATCTGTGCGGCACGGCCGAAGAAATGGGGCGCTTCTTCCAGATGATGCTCAATGGTGGCAGTTGGGATGGCAAGCGCATCTGCAGCGAACTCACGGTTCGCCGTGCCATCCAGCAATTTGGCTCACTGCAGATGGACAGGACCATGCTGGTGCCCATGCGATTCAGTGCCGGCATGATGCTGGGCAGCAATCCTGTTGGCCTTTGGGGCCAGCAAAGCCGTTATGCGTTTGGCCATGTCGGGCTGATCAATAAACTGTGCTGGGCGGACCCGGCCCGGGACATTTCCGTCAGCTTGTTGAACACCGGTTTTCCGATTGTGGGCCATCACTTACCAGCCCTGGCCCGTTTCGTCTACACTGTCTGCAAACAGTTCCCGGTGTTGCCGGAAAACCAGCGGAGACTGGTGGCAGCCTGAGCGTTTCATTAAGACGCCAGGCCTTGGCGCTCAAGGCCGGACGCCAGAATCTGTCAAAAAAAGTGAAAGCTTGTTCATTGTAATTGCACTTTGTCTGACAGTTCGGCACACTTGGCATCAATCAATAAGGATGTTTTCCACACTCATTGGACGAGGTTAACTATGGAAAAGCCGCAATTTCCCCCGCCTGAGCAGCGTAGAGTCAAGCTTGATCAGCACGACAGTGTTCGTTCCCACGTGCAGCAGCAGATCTGCGATGAGGTGCAACGCCTGGAACGTCGTATTGAAACCCTGCGCCTGACCAAAGCCCCCCACGCAGCCATCATGATTTCCACATACGAACGGATGATCTGCCGAAAAAAGGGCTTTCTGCAGAACTGGGACCTGTAACCGGCCCGGTTCTGCAGAGACGATTGCTACTGTCGGTCAGGAGTTGATTCTGCATTCCAGGACATCAGGAATTCCGTTTCCGGCTGATTGGCACAGTTTGCCGGATTGCTGACGGTTGGAATGTCATCGGCGTTCTCGTAATCGGCTGGATCTTCCTCCGGATCCGGAATTCTTGCCGGTTCGTCGTTGGAGACGAACAGATGGACCGTGCTCATGCCGTAATCCAGTTCAATGCGGAGACAGTCCGGGCTGTCGTCCTCCATATTGAAGCCGTGTCGACTGAAATCGATGACCGCCTGCTCCGGGCTTTTAATATACAAGGTATCTTTCTGGGTAGTTCCGATGAATTCCTGGCGCAGTTCGATGCCGCCGTAATCCCGTGACACGTAGTCTGCTGTCGCGTATTCCGGCTGGTTGTAGCCAATGGCGCTGAATGAGGCTGCATTGAACCTCGAGCCTGCGAGAACGCTCAGCAGTTGTGGCTGTTTATCCCTGTCTTCGGCGCCGACGCTGCGGGCAACGTGCTGGATAGTGCGATAAACATGCCCGGTTTCGCTGCCAGCCTGGTAACGCCAGTCCAGGGTCTGATAACGCCATTCCCGGGCATTCAGAGGTCGGTTTTCAAGGGTTGCAGCCTGATCGGTAAATCGGATGGAGGCCTGGTTGGCCCTGGAGTTATAGGTTCCTGATTCATCGGCTTCAATGCGCCTGCGGATATAGCTCCGCCCTTCATCAAAATTATCAACGCGCCCTACGCTGATCACCTGATTCATCAGATCGAGAGGGTTACGAACCTTGCGGTAGCTTTTTCCGTCGCTGGTGGGTTCGGCACCGATAAACCGGTCGATATGGCGACGGATGTCGGCAGCCGTTGCCTGGTACTCCGCGGTCTGGTCCGCGCCGTTCGGCTCGATACCGGGATAGAAGTCAGCAAAGCGGGTTTTGCTCATAGTATTCGGGGCACGGTCTGTATCCGCCAGGTCGAAGGTGCTGAAGGTGAGATCGACATTACTGGCCGGATTTAACGTCGACGAGGAATCGCCGCCACTGTCGACCCGACACCCGCTGAGTGTCAGTAACGTGAGTGAAACAGCAGCAAAAAGGCAGGAATGTCTCATTTCAGGTGACCCCGGGGTGCGAAAAAGCGTGTGAACGGCTAAAGTGACGAGTGCTGACAATAAACGATAAAGCACGCAGCTACCCGCGCGGAGATCACATTTTGCAGCAACGGTTTGCCCATATCCCGGTGCGGACGGTGGTTCTTCTCCTGTTTCTGGCCGTTCTGGTTTTGCCATCTGTGGCGAAGGCCCAGAATGCCTGCCGGGATGGGCAGATCATGCTGGATCACAACACCGGTAGCATTCCGGATTTGGGCGAGTGCCTCTGGTACCTGGAAGATCCTGAGCAGTCACTGACGATTGACGAGGTTCGCGCCGCAGGCGAGGACAGGTTGACCCGTCATCAGGGTGGCGTACTCAACTTCGGTTATACCGGCTCCGCCTACTGGACTCGCTTTGACCTGAGCACCCGCCGTTTAACCTCCCGCTCGGACTGGATACTGGAGCTGGCGCTGCCACTGGTGGACGACGTTCGGCTGTATCTGGTTCGGGATGGGCAACTGGTGGAACAACGCCAGACCGGGTATCTGGACAGCTGGGACGACCGGGATCTGGCCGTGCCAAACCCGACCTTTCGGCTCAGATTGTCGCCAGACACCGTCACCACGGTTTTCCTGCGCATTACCAACACCAACACCTTCCGCCTGCCGATTACCCTCTGGCACCCGGACAATTACATAGAAAAGGTTTCCATCGACGAAGCCGTGCGCGGGCTGCTGCTGGGTGCCATCCTGGCTATCCTGGCTTACAACCTGTTTGTGGCGGTGTCGGTGCGGGAGCGCAGCAACATCTACTACGTGCTCTACCTGGTATGTGCGGCGGTATTCATCGGTACCGAACAGGTGCACGGGGTTCAGTTGCTGGATAGCCGGCCAGCCTTGCTCAACAAGGAATACCTCCATTTCCAGATTATTCTGACCTGGTTCTTTGGCCTGTTAATGGCCCGTTCGCTGCTGGAAACCCGGCAACGCTCGCCCGATCTGGATCATGTACTCCGGTTGTGTCTGACCTCTGTCGTCACCACCTTTGGTTTGTCGTTTTTCATGCCCTATTCGGTGGCCATGGAATGGATTGTGGTCGGCTCGATTCTGCTCAGTATCATTCTGATTGTGGTCAGTTATCTGTCCTGGCGCTATTACAACCCGGCAGCACGCTCTTATTTCTTTGCCTGGACCCTGGCCCTGATCGGGTTTGGTATCTATGCGCTGACGGTGATGGGTTACCTGCCGCTGAATACCTTTACCAGCTATTCGCCACAGTTCGGCCTGACGGCCCAGATCATCCTGTTTTCCTTTGCCCTGGCTGACCGAATCAAGCAGGTTCAGGGCGAGGCCCTGGCCTGGAACCAGCGCGCTCTGGCAAACCTGAGGCGTTACCAGTCGCTGTTTGATAACGCCATTGAAGGCGTGTTCCAGATGTCACCGGAACGTCGGTTTGTGACCGCCAACCCGGCCATGGCCGAGTTGCTGGGCTACAGCAGCAGCCGCGAGCTGCTGGTGCGAAACCCGGATGTGCTGGAAACCTGCATTGCCGATGAGCGGTTGCGGCGCCTGGTGGTTGAGCAACTGGAAGCCCGGGGCACGGTCAAGGGGATTGAGGCCCGTTACCTGACCCGTCAGGGCGAGGAGCGCTGGGCCACTATCTCCCTGCACACGGTGTATGATGCCGAGGGCCTGCCCATGCATCTCGAAGGCACCTGTATTGACGCCACAGAAAGCCATCAGCGCCTGCAGATTGAACGGGAGCGGGAGCAGGAACGGCTGGAGAAAGAGCTGGCGCGGAATTCCGCTCAGGCCAAGAGCCAGTTCCTGGCCAATATGAGTCATGAAATCCGGACCCCGCTGGCGGCCATCATCGGTTATGGTGAAACCCTTCTGGACCCGGATCTGAACGAAACCGAGAAACGCAGCAGCGCTGAAACGGTGGTTCGCAGCGGGCGACACCTGCTGGAGCTGGTGAACGATATCCTCGACCACTCAAAGATCGACGCCAACAAGCTGGATGTTGATGTGGTGCCGGTCAATCTGCCGGAGTTGCTGGATGAAATCCGCGCCTTCTTCGCCCCCCGGGCCCGGGAAAAGGGCCTGGATTTCAGTATCATCTGCGATTATCCCCTGCCCGAGAAGATCCGGACCGACCCGACCCGTTACCGACAAATTATCATTAATTTGTGTGGAAATGCCCTGAAGTTCACGGAAAATGGGTCTATCTCCCTGATTGTTCGCTGTGACCGCGACGCCGAGAAGCTATACGCCCGGGTGGTAGATACCGGGATTGGCATGAAGCCGGAACAGCTGGACCGTCTGTTTGATCCCTTTGCCCAGGGCAGCACCGCAATTTCCCGCCAGTATGGCGGCACGGGGCTCGGCCTCAGTATATCCCGGAGGCTGGCGGAACTGCTGGGCGGTGATATCCGGGTGTCCAGCACCTACGGTGAAGGCAGTGAATTTGAAGTGTGCATCAGCACCGGTGAACTCACGCAGGTTCACTTCCTGCGGGATGCCTCCGAGTTCAGCCAGCGGCGCCGGGCCATTGCCATGGTCATGGCGCCCCGGTTGTCGGGCCGCATCCTCTGTGCCGAGGATAACGATGTAAACCGTCGGCTGGTGTCGTTGCTGGTGGGGCGCACCGGTGCCGAGCTGGTGCATGTCAGTAATGGCGCGGAAGCCCTGGAACGCGCCACCCGCGAGCACTTCGATCTGATTCTGATGGACATCCAGATGCCGGTGATGAATGGCCGGGATGCCACCCTGGCGTTGCGGGAAGCAGGTGTTAACACCCCGGTGGTTGCGCTTACGGCCAATGTTATGGCCGAGGATATCGCCGAATATCGTCTGGCGGGATGCAATGATCACCTGGCCAAACCCATCGACAAGCAGCGCTTTTACGAGGTATTGGCCCGTTACCTGGCGTTGTCGGCGGAAACGGCGGTGGGTTCCGGTCACCGATACAGCGGCAAGGTGCTGGTGGCCGAAGACAACGATGATAACCGTGGGCTGGTGGAGCGGATGCTCCGCCGCACCGGCGCAGAGCCCTTGCTGGTGACCAATGGGGAAGAGGCGGTTCGCCGGGCCCTGTCGGAAACCGTGAAACTGGTGCTTATGGATCGCCACATGCCCGGCATGGACGGCGTTGCGGCCACCCGGCTTTTGCGCCAGGCGGGTTTCCGGCGGCCGATCATTGCCTTTACCGCCGGTGATCAGGCAGAGAATGAAGCCTTGCTGGAGGCCGGGTGCGACGGGGTGCTGAACAAGCCCATTGACCATGCCCACCTGCAGGCCCTGCTGGATCGCTATCTGCCGGTGGAACAATGGGTCGGCGAGGCGGTTGACGATGACATTAGTCCGCTGGTGAACCGTTTCCTGGATGGCCTGGCTGAGCGAAAGCGTCGCATGGAAGCCGCACTGGCCCAGGGACAGTTGCAGCAATTGCAGTCCGAGAGCCATCAGATCAAGGGCACCGCCGGTGCCATGGGCTATCCGTTGATGACAGAACAGGCAGGGATACTTGAGCGATGTGTACGCTCAAGCCCCGGAGAGAGGGGGATGATTCGACAGGAACTGACCACCCTGAACGCCATGATTGACCGGGCCCTTGAGGGCCACCAGAGGTCGTCGAAAACCACAAAGGAACAGGCCAATGAGCGATAACCAAAAACAGGAACATTATTCCCTGAGCATGATGTATGGCACATACGCCGACATACTGTTCGTACTGTTTCCGTTTCTTGTCATTGCCATGCAGCGGCTCTGGGATGGCAACCTGTACCAGTCCCTGATGCGGCCCGACCTGAGTATTGCTGCGGCGATTCTGGCCGGCCTGGCTATCGGCAAATTTGTGCTGGGGTTGGTGACCAATCGCGATCTGGGGCGCTACAAAGAGCGGATTGTGTTTTTTATTGCCCTGACGCTGTTCGTGGTCCTTGGGCCGGCCATCATCCTGATCCTGAGTATGACCGGGAACGCGGAGATTCCGGGCTTTGTGGCCTTTGTGCAGCCGGTACTGCTGATTGTCTCCATTTCCCTCTATACAACGGCAGTCAGCATTGCCAATATTCTCACCCGGGTGACCGCGCCACCGTCCGTCGGTGACCATGGCGGGCCCACCGGTGATGAACCGGTTGATGTCCGCCCCGGGCCCGCACCTCTGGACTTGCCGCGCCGAACCGGCAACGATACCTACTGAGCCAGGGCACAGAACAGGAGAGTGTAATGAGTGATCTCAGAGTACTGGTGGTCGAAGATGAGCCGGTGATGCGGGAGCGTCTGGTCGACATGCTTTACAAAGCCGGTGCTACCAGCGTGTCTGAATGTGCGGACGCTGCGTCTGCCAGGGCGGCGTTCGAGGCCAGTGAGTTCCAGATCATTCTGCTGGATCTGGGACTGCCGGATGGTAACGGTCACGAACTGATGACCCGTTTCAAACAGGTTCGGGAGAACCAGCATATTGTGCTGGTCACGGCAGACGATTCCATTGAGAGTATTCAACGTGCCATCAGTGCCGGCGCCAATGGCTATGTAGTGAAGCCCTATTCCCAGGAAAAGATTTACGATGTGGTGAACAACTACGCCATGGTCCATGGCGGTGATCTGTCGATGATGGATGGGCTGAACCGGCATCATTGACCGGTCCAGCCTGCGGTCGTGACGGCAAGCCTGATCAGGCTACCTGGCGGGCAATCCAGGAGTTGTAGCGGGTCGCAAGAGCCCGGACATATCGGGCTTCGGCGCCGTCCAGATTGCTGAGTACGCCTTTGAAAATCCAGCCCCGCTCGTACAGACCCAGCACCCGCTGCTCGTCATCCAGGTTGACTCGCTGATTGAGTTTCTTGCAGATTGCATCCAGCAGCGGCAGCTTCTCCGGGCGCTTGATCGGAGCCTGACGATTGGCCATGGGCTGGTTCGCTGCACGTGATGTCGGATGTCTTCTCATGATGTTCTCCTTGTCGTTTTGCGGCTGCAAAAACAGAAAACCCCGGAGCCTCACAGGCAACCGGGGTCTGGCGGAGAAGCTGCCCCGGTTGCCGCAACGGCTCCCGGGACTGACCGAAAGCCGTTAGCTGTCTTTCACCATGGCACGCACGGCCTGCCCAATATGGCAACCGGCGGCTGAGTATACGGTGTGCTTTGAAATCATCCTGGTCATATCGGCTCTGTGGATTCGGTTCAGTCATCAGTGTATCGGCAATTGGACGGTTTGCAATAGCCCTGTTCATTCGGCAAACCCGTACAGACGCACCGGCGGGAAATCCTCATACTTCTCCCTGTCACGTGTTTTTACGTTGTGCAATCCGCGGTACCTGCCTGGCAGGTATCGAATGGATCTCTCCTTTCTACGCAGCCCGATGGGCTGCGTTTTTTTTGCCATCTCGGTAAGTTCGTAGCCACTACTTCGTACAGCCATTTATGGCGGCTTTGGCGATAATTTAACCACTTAATACATCCAGTTATCCAATTGATATCCAGAGGTTGAAACCGAAGAAAATGCCCGAAGAACCCGGACCTGCCCGTAACAAGTTCCGTTCTGATTTTATTGTCGAGATTGCCCTGATTGTAGCGGTTGCCGTTTATCTGGTGATGGCGCAGGGGCAAGTGGTGGGTGAGAACCTGTCCTTTACGGTTACTGGTGCCGCGCTGATGGCACTGGCCACCTACTGGACACTTCATACCATCCGAGATGGCCTGGAAGTTATTGCACTGCGGCTTCGCCCCGGCAAATAACCCGTTCCCAGGTTTTGTGCAGGATGAGTGCATCGTTGGCTGCCCGATGCATGGGCAGCCCGAGTTCGGCAATCACCTGCTGGCGGATGCCTGACCAGTGGCGTACCTGGCCCGGGTCGAGCAGCATGGAAATGGATTCCAGTTGAAACGCCGGAACCTCACCGGCGGCCCGGAATAGCCTGTGTAGCCAGAAGCTGTCGAAAGTCCAGGCGTCACAGAATACCTGCTCCGGCAACAACTTGTTTAATTGCTGAGCCACCTCGCTAACCGGCATGCCTTCCTGCAACAGCCGTTGCCGTGAAATTCCGTGAATGGTTTCCGCGCTTTCAGACCAGTCCTGCCAGAGCACATGGGGCTGAATCAGCCAGCTGTGCAGTGCCCCGTCGGGCATGCAGATGCCTACCTCAATCGGGTAGCTGGCGATCAGGTCGAGGCTGGACGCCTCAAAGTCAATAAAGGCCGGGCTGAAGTCTGAGCTCATTGAATCGGTGCTGGTGCTTTGCCGTTTTCTTTCGAGTTTACCCCTGATCTTGCCAGGACGCGAACCCAACTCGGTTTGTCACTGTTACAATATGGCCACGCTTTGTAAAAGCCCGATGACACACCCTTCTGAAAAACTGGTGCTGACCCCTCATGACTGACTCCGTTGTCGTTATCTATTCCGGTGGTATGGATTCTTTCACACTGTTGCACCTGGCCCGCGCCAGGGGGCTCAAGGTACATGCCCTGTCCTTCAACTATGGCCAGCGCCACGTGCGGGAACTGGATGTGGCCGCCGATGTTTGCCGGGCTGAAGGTATCCCCCACAAAGTGATTGATATCCGTGCCATGAGTGAGGTGATGTCCGGCTCTTCTCTGACGTCCGACATCGAAGTGCCTGAAGGCCATTATGAAGAAGACACCATGAAAGCCACGGTTGTGCCCAATCGCAACATGATCCTGTTATCGCTGGCGACCGGGTATGCGGTGACTACCGGGGCGGGCGCGGTCTGGTATGGAGCCCATGGCGGGGACCACGCCATTTACCCGGATTGCCGGCCGGAGTTTGTTGAAAAAATGGATGCTGTGTGCCGGGTGGCCAACTACGAGCCCGTGGGCATTGAGGCACCCTTTATGGCCATGGACAAGGGCCAGATCCTGGCTGAAGGGCTCAAGCTGGGCCTCGATTACAGCCAGACCTGGACCTGCTACAACGGCCGCGACAAGGCGTGCGGACGTTGTGGTTCCTGCGTCGAGCGGCTGGAGGCCTTTGCCGCCAACGGCGTCACCGATCCACTGACCTACGAGCGTCTTGCCTGATGTACCGCGTCAAGGAAGCCTTTTACACTCTCCAGGGTGAGGGCGCCCAGGCTGGACGCGCGGCGGTGTTCTGCCGGTTCAGCAAATGCAATCTCTGGACGGGGCGTGAGAAAGACCGGGCGAATGCGGTGTGCAATTTCTGCGACACAGATTTTGTCGGTACCGATGGCCAGAATGGCGGCCGCTTCGACACCCCGGAGGCCCTGGCCGCCCATATCCGGTCACTGTGGCCCGATGCTCCTGGCCGGCCCTATGTGGTCTGTACCGGCGGTGAGCCTCTGCTGCAACTGGATGAGCCTTTGATCAGGGCCTTTCACCGGGCCGGGTTTGAGGTTGGGGTGGAAACCAATGGCACACTGCCCGCGCCCGAAGGTATCGACTGGCTATGTGTCAGCCCGAAAGCCGATGCCGAGGTGGTCATTGCTGAGTGTGATGAGCTGAAGCTGGTCTACCCGCAGCCGCTGGCGCCACCGGAGCGATTTATGCACATCCGGGCGAGGCATTACTTCCTGTCACCCATGGCCTCACCGTCTGTGCCGGAGGGTGGGCCGGATGCCATCAAGCAAAGCAATACCCGCAAAGCCACGGACTACTGCCTGGCGCATCCGCAATGGCGGTTAACCTTGCAGATGCACAAGATTCTGGGTATCGACTGAGTCAGGCGGTTTCAGCGGTCTGCAGTTCCCGGTTGCGAAAGTGGCTGGGGCTCAGCCCCGTCCAGCGTTTGAACGCCCGGGTAAAATTGGCAGCGTCGGCATAGCCCAGGCTGTCGGCAATCTGGCTCAGATTCATGGTGGTGCTGGCCAGCAGATCCCGTGCGCGCTCCAGACGGACCTGGTCCACAAGGGCCTGGAAGCTGGCTTCTTCTTCCTGCAGCCGGCGTTTGAGGGTGCGCTCTGAAACATACAGGGTGGAGGCCACCCGGGCCAGTTTTGGCGGAAACGGGTGGCTGGTTTCGATCACCCGTCGAACACGGCAGGCAAACCCGGCATCTTCTTTTAGTTGTTTCAGTGCCGTTTCGCATTGTTCCCGCGAACTGACCGCCAACTGATCGTTACTGAACTGCACAGGCAGATTGAGCTGGCTGGCAGGAATCACCAGGGCATCTTCACTGGCGCCGTAGTCCACCGGCACCCCGATGGAGCGTCGGAACCGGTGAAAGTGATTGGGTTCCGGGCCCCGGCGCAAAACCTGTGTCCCGGGCACCGGGCTGCCAGTGAGTTGTGCCCCCATGGAAACGCAGCCGAACAGCACGGCATCCAGAACGAATCCCTGCAATGGGCCCAGCTCGATATCGCATTTGACCGCGTACCAGACATTGCTGCCAGCGACTCGCTTCTCTACCTTCAGATGCGGTGCCCGCAAGGTGAGATAACGGGTCATCAGCTCCAGAGCCTCGGCCAGCGTGCGGCTGCTCATGACAGCGGTACCCAGTGCACCATGCAGGGGCAGCTTGAGTTCCCTTGCCAGCAGGATACCAAGTCCAGGTTCACCACTTTCAATGATGGCCCGGGTCACAAACTCGCTGGCCTGGGCCTGGCTGACCCGAAGTTCGGTGGAATTGAGCCGGGTGGGATCCAGCCCGACTCTCAGAATCAGGTCCCGCTCATCAACACCAATGGTATGAAGCAGCTCGGCCAGGGTATGCAGGTAGATGGCCGGCATGCCCAGATCCTGAGAATTGGAAACAGAGGCGCGCATGATGTTCCTCGTCAGCGTGTGTTGTTGTTATGTAAGGGAGCTCGTTGGAACCGATTATGGCGCTTTGCACGGTTGAGCCCCATGACTTCGCTGACGGGTCAATGGGCCAGAGAGGCCAATTGCTTTATCTCGCCTGTCGTTGAACAAATTCCTGCAACACCCTGGCGGATTGGCCCGGGCGCTCCAGCATGGGCAGGTGGCCGACACCCGGGAACACGTGAACTTCCGCATTGGGTGTAGCGGTACGAAACCAGTCTACGCAACGGGTTGGTGTGATCACGTCGCGATCACCCCATTGCACTTGCAGTGGTGGAGTGTCCGGGCCAAGAAATCGCGCGGGGGCCAGGGCATCGGCCAGCATATCGTTGAAAATATGCCGTAGCGACGCTTGCCGTTTTAGCAGGTCAGGACCCAGCAGGCCGGTCATGGCCAGCCCGGGTACCGTGGGCTTGCCATTCCCGACGCTGTTGAACATGCGGTAAACGCCGGCCCAGTCGCCAGGAATAAGAATGGCATCGCGATCAGACTTGAAGGGCGCGTTGATATCCACATCCGGGTGTTCCGGAATGCCGGCGCTATTGAGCAGTGTGACCGAGCGGGGTGGCTGGTTCAGCTTATGGGCGAGGATCGCGGCAATGGCACCGCCCATGGAACTGCCCGCCAGATGCAGGTTGTCGCCCGGGTATTCAGACAGCCAGTCCCTCAGCCGCTCTGCCTGGCGTTCGTAGCGATAGCTGGCCGCGGGCTGATACTGGCTTTCGCCCAGCCCCGGCAGGTCCGGAATCAGCAGATGCCAGTGCGAAGGCAGCTTCTGCATCCAGAGCGCCCAGTTCTCCTTCATGGAGGCAAAGCCATGGATAAGCACCAGGGTCGGACGCCCCGGGCCGGGCCGGCCGCGTTCCAGAAAAATCATGCGATGACCGTCCACACCGGCTTCCCGGCGTTTGGCTCTGAGCAGCCAGCGTTGTCCGGTTCGGGCCATGGGCCAGAGATCGGGTACAGGGATCGATGCCACGGGCACACCTCATTACTGTGAATGCCTTGTCAGTTTAACGCGGCACGAGCCGTGCGCTATTGCCCGGCTGCCGGACTCCGGAGGCGGTGCAGCAAGTCAGCGGGTGGGGCTGAGGTTCAGATCGGTCAGCACGGGATTGTGGTCAGACGATCGCCAGGGGCCCGACTGATCCGGGGTCTGATGGTAGCTCAGCGCCCGGGGCTCATCGGCGTTGATGTTCCAGGTTTGCGCCCGCTCAACCCAAGGCATCAGTGCCGGGCTGGCAAGCGCGTAATCAAGGGTACCTTTCTGGCCCTGGTACCGGTAGGTATAGTGCTCGCACTGCATTGGCAGGCAAGGGTGATACTGGTGTACCAGGCTGGTGAAACCGGCTTCCTGGAACTGTTCGACCGGCGCCTCGCGGGCATAGCTGTTGAGATCGCCAGTGATCAGTACGGGTGTGGTTTCGGGATCTCCGGCCAGTGCCTGGAGCCAGATCACGATAGCGTTGGCGCTGAGGGTCCGCTGCCGGTTGTAGCAGCCCTGCCCGTCGCCCTGATCCTGTTCTCGGGCCGCTGCATGCCGGCAGGATTTTGATTTCAGATGTGGTACCACCACCCAGAACGTCAGCTCGCTTCCCCGGGCACGGAATGCCTGGGCGAGTGGCGGGCGGGACGCGCCTGGAAGTTCGCCTGGTCCGGGCCTGTAAGCCGGGCCAGTAGGGCGGACCCGGGATTCCCGATACAGCAAGGCAGTGCGGATGGCATCGTTGCCGTCCCGGCCCGGCGTCTGTACGACTGCCCAATCAGCGCCGAGCGTCCGGGCCAGGCCAGCCGCCGCACTGTCTGGGCCGTAGCCGTCATTTTCCAGTTCGGTCACGGCAAGGATGTCGGGGTGCGCGTCCTGGATGGTTCGGGCGAGTTTACGGTTCTGGGTCTGAAACTGCTCGAGCGATGATGCGCCTCGTGGCGTGGGAAAGCCCTTGCCCTGCCCGTCGCCATTGAAGTAGTTCTGCAGGTTCAGGGTCATGATCCGGATACTGTCCGTTGATTTGGTCGGCGCTTGTGGTCTGGGGTTACGGGCCTGGAAACGTGGTACAGCGCCCGGTTGAACCCGCCACTGGCCAAAGCGGTAATCCAGTACGCCCTCCAGTTCTGACACGATATCGCCGGCCCGAACGGTATCGCGTTCTGATAGCCAGGGCACCGGCGTCGGGTTTTGCTTGCCCAGGCCATCGTCCAGGGTTATCCGTTGCGCCAGGTTTTGCTGTTCCAGTGTGCGGGCAGCCGGACCTGGCGCTAACTGTTCTGTGGCAATCACCTGATCGCTGGCCGCCAATGCCAGCTCGCCGTACCTGGCCAGGTTGTAGTTATCGATGACCGTCAGGGGCTCATCGAAACGCACCCGCATGTTTTCCAGGCTTTCGGGTGGTTGCGACCAGGGTAGCGATACGTTGATCAGCGCTGGCAGGGATGCCTGGCCGCAGACTGAAAGGTTGTGCACCGGTGCCAGTTCGGTCAGGCCGTGAAACTCCTTGACAGTGCCGGTAACCCGCACCCGCTGACCCACGCTGCCACCGGCTTTGCGGGTATAGACAAACAGTGCTTCGGAGGTGGCTGGATTGTCATCGGTCTGGTGATCGGCCTGCTGCAGATAGAAGCCGGAAAAGCCGCCAGGTTTTCGGGCATCCAGTACAAGGATGCCTTCTACGGTCACGGTTTGGCCGATCAGTGGGGATTGGTTGCCGGTGCCCTGTACCTGATGGATGGGCGTGGCGGAAGCTCCACAGCGGTTATCGGCTTGCGCCTGGAGTGGCGTCGCCGATAACACGAGCCCCAGGCAAAAAAGGGCAGTAAAGGTCTGGAGCGGTCTGGTCACGGGGCCAGTCTAGCAGAGACCGGCCACCGCCTTGAGTGCCCGCTCGCGTTTGCTGCCAAAACCGAGCTGGTCCGGGTTGGCCAGTTCGAGCTGCTGAACCAATGGGTCTGGATGGCTGTTTTCGTAGGTGATGCCCAGTCGGGACAGCACATAGGGCGCCAGGGCGGCTCGGGTTTCGATGTGCAGCAGGCCATTGGTCATGCCGTAGTCGCGGGCGATGATCTTCTGCTGGGCTTCGGTCAGACGCTGGTCCGGGGTGATCTCCAGTGTCACCTGCCGCTGCCAGTCGTCATCCTGCTGGGCGTTGTGCCGGGCTTTCTGGCGCAGGGCCTCAATACGGCCGTGGAAGCGGCTCAGGGCGAAATCCCGGAATTCCCGGTTGGCGCTGCACCAGGCCCGAATGTGCCAGCTGTTGCCGGCACAGACCAGAGCGTGGGGTTCCAGCACACTCTCGGCGGCTTCCGGGCGGCTCAGTGATACGTAGCTCGCCTTCAGCTGGCGATGATAACGGGTGGCGGTCACCACGGCCCGCATAACTTCCGGGTCTATATGCCGGGCCGCCTCCGGGATGACGGCGTTGCCGGGCAGGCCCAGTTCAAGATCGGAGAAGGTATCACTCAGATTCTGCTGGCGGGCCAGAAGATCCTGATACTCGGATACGGCGCCCCGGGTGACCACCGGCTTGAAATTGGCAGAGGGGACATAGCCTTTCAGGTGCCGGTCGTAGACCAGATTGCCGGGAGCCAGTTCACGAAGATAAGTATTGATGTCCTTGGAAGCCTGCTGTCGACCGATACCAAAGCTGTGACAGATATGGTTGGTGGTCAGTCGACCCTCCCACAGGGCGATAATCTCGATCAGGCGATAGCGAAGCAGTAAATCCCAACGAATGGGCCAGTCCGTTTTCTTCATAACCAGGCGCTCACGGTCCAGTAGATTGCATGGCAAATATGTTACCTGCTCCCGCCAATCGGGTCTGTTACGACCCATTAATGTAAAACATTGTCAAATGGCCTGCCAGTGCGGGCTCGGGGTCTCGGCAACTCCCTAGTGGCGCGGCTATAAAGAGGTTGGTTAAATGCTCGCCAGCAGACAATCTATAATGTTGCTATCTTTTCTTTTTGTTACCCACTGTAATCGCGACAGGCAGAATTCCGATGACCCGAATGGTTGCGTCTTTATCAGCGCTGATACTCAGTATTGTCCTTCTGGTCAGTGGCAACGCCTTTCTGATGACTCTGTTGGGCATTCGCCTGAGTATTGAAGAGATTTCGCCAGATGTGATCGGCTGGGTGCTGGTGTGTTACTCCATCGGTTTTGTGCTTGGCACCTTGTATGTGCACAAGATTATTGGCCGGGTGGGTCACATCCGTGCCTTTGCGGTGTTCGCAGCCATGGCGGCGGTCACCGCACTGATGTATCCGATGGCTATTTCCATGGTGTTCTGGGCCGTGCTGCGGGTGCTGTCCGGGTTCAGTATTGCCGGGGTGCTGGTGGTCATTGAGAGCTGGTTTTCCAGTCGGGCCACCAACGCTAATCGCGGCGCACTCTTCGCGGTCTATCAGATTGTCTTCTATCTTTCGGCCGCCGGCGGCCAGTTGATCGTCAATGTCGGTGACCCGGCCAACTTCCTGCCGTTCTCGCTGGCGGCCATGTTGCTGACGCTGGCATTGATTCCGTTGTCTTTGACCCGGATGGAGGCGCCGGTTATTGAACAGGCCAGTCGCATGTCGGTGTTCAAGCTGGCGCGGGAGTCGTTTTCGGGCGTTGCCGGGGCGCTGATCTGTGGGGTGATGATCGGTGGCTTCTATGCCCTTGGGCCGGTTTACGCCACGCTGGTTGGCCTGGATGTGGCGCGCACCTCTACCTTTATGGCCAGCGCGATTGTGGCGGCCATGCTTCTGGCCTGGCCGCTGGGACGGCTGTGCGACCGCTTTGACCGGCGCAGGGTCATGTTCTGGGTGGCGATGGCCGCCTCGGCTTCCGCGGGCGGTGTCGCGGTGTTCGGTGCGAGCAACCTGGCGTTGTTGACCTTGTTGGTGGGGTTGTTTACCGGCCTTTCGGCCACCATCTATCCAATCGCAGTGGCGATCACCAACGACCGTATGGACAGCAACCGGATAGTCTCCGCCAGTGCGACCTTGCTGCTGAGCTATGGTATTGGCAGTGTCATCGGCCCTATTGCCATGGCCAAGCTGATCAGCCTGTTGGGTCCGGCCGGTCTGTTCTATGGCAATGCCGGTTTCCTGCTGGTATTGGCGGTGATTACCAGCTACCGCATCAGCCACACCGAAGATGTTCCGGTGGACGAGCAGGAGCATTTCGTTCCGGCCATGCCGGAAACCTCACCGGTGCTGACCGAGATGGATCCCCGGAACACCGAGTTTCACGAATCACCGGAAGTGGAAGAAATGCAGGAGGAGCTGCGTCAGGCCGGTTGACGCAGCTTTCGGTTTTCCCCAATTATATTTTTGTCTTCACATCTGTTTTTATTTCAATGGTTAGCTTACTATTGGTGAATTTCCAATAAGGTAAGTCTTTTGTCGGTTTTCGGGGTGGCGTTTGCTTGTCCCATGCCGGATCACCATCAGGAGTAATGAACCATGAGAGATCAGTTTCCGTTTGCCGTTGCCCGGGTAACCCGCCGCTGGCGCAAAATGCTCGATGAACGCCTGAAAGATCTGGGTGTTACCCAGGCGCGTTGGAGCACCATGGTGTATCTGCAGCAAGGTGGTGAAGGCCTGACCCAGCGCGAACTGGCCAGCCTGATGGCCATTGAAAACCCGACCCTGGTACGTTTGCTGGACAGTCTTGAGCAACAGGGGCTGATTGAGCGCCGCCCATGCCCCAACGATCGTCGCGCCCGTCGCCTTCACCTGACCAAGGCCGGTGTCGAGTTCATGGATGAGTTGTCCGAGCGCGCGGCCACGCTCCGAGAGGAGATGCTTGACGGCATTTCCGACAAAGACATTGAGGCATCGCTCAAGGTTTTCCACAAGATCATGGAAAACGCCGAGAAGCAGAAGTGAGTCTTGGCTGATCAATCCGTAGAGGGCCTGCGGGCCCGATATGGTGACCGCTGGCGCTGGCTGGCGGTGCTTACCGTGGTGCTCGGCACCATGGCCACGGTGCTCAGTGCCACGGTGGTCAACGTTGCCCTGCACGATATCATGGTGGAGTTCGGTATCCGCCAGGGCCAGGTTCACTGGCTGGCGACCGGTTTCATTGCCGCCATGACCACCACCATGCTGGCTTCGGCGTGGCTGCTGGACCGCTTCGGTGTCCGCAAGACCCTCAGTGCCGCCATGGCCATGTTCACGCTGATTTCCCTCGCCGGTGGCTTGGCGCCCACGCCAGAATTGTTGATTGCCGCCCGGATTGGGCAAGGGGCCATGGCCGGGTTGATGCAGCCCATGGGCATGTATCTGGTGTTCCGGATTTTTCCGGCGGACCAGCGCGGCCGCGCCATGGGCATCTATGGCATGGGTGTGATTCTCGCGCCGGCTCTGGGCCCGGTCCTCGGTGGTTTTCTGGTGGATCAGTTCCACTGGCGCTGGGTGATGTTTGCCCCGGCTCCGGTCACCCTGCTGGGTGTGTGGATGGCCTTGCGCTTTCTGCCGTCACCACGGTCCCGTCCGGCTCCCTACATGTTCGATCTGTCCGGTATGGTTCTGCTGGGGGCCGCGGTTGCTGTCACCCTGGAAACGCTTAACCGTCTGCAGGACTGGCCCGGAGACTCTGTGCGTATTGCCTGGCAGGGCGCGTTGGCTGCGATTCTGATTATTGGATTTATCGTACGTGAACGTCGTGCCGCCCATCCGCTTGTCCGATTGGCGTTACTGCGGGAGCCGGTTTTTCTGTATGCAACCCTGGGCGCCATGGCACTGGGTCTGGCGCTGTTCGGTTCCACTTACCTGATCCCCCTATTCGTACAGACTTCCCTGGGCTTCTCGGCCACGGAGGCGGGCGTGCTGATGTTACCGGCAGGTATTGTGCTGGGCATGGTGTTCCCCGTGGCTGGCAGGCTTGCCGACAAACGCAGTGCCCGGGGGCTGGTGCTGTTTGGTATTGCCATGTTTGCCTGCTCGGCTGTGTTGTTTGCCGCTACCGGGGCGCTGGTCGGGTTTGTCTGGCTGGCATCGTGGGCAGTTGTGGGCCGAATCGGTATAGGCTTTATGTTGCCGGCGCTGTCGACGGGAGCTCTGAACCCGCTCGCGCCGGAACAGCTGGGTGCAGGTTCCAGTACGATCAATTTCGCCCGTCAGCTGGGGGGTGCGCTCGGGGTGAATATCGTTGCCCTCACCATCGAGTTCGGCGAACACGAAGGCGGGCTGCCAACCGTTTCAGCCTTTGCCTCGGCCTGGTGGCTGGTTGCGGTATGCGTGGCGCTGGCGGCGGTGCCGATCTGGAAAATGCGGGCCTGAGGCCGGGAGTTGCCTTGTTTGCCGCTATTCATTACTATGGCCGCACCTTCGGGGGAGTAGCCTCTGCACCGGTGATCCGGGCAGACGGTGGTCAACATACTTGCAGCTCAATCTGCATGGCCATCGTGTTCCTGAACAGGAACTGGCAAGACCTGAGGCAGATCACCTCCAATGGGCGGAAGGTGGGCTGTCTCATGTCTGAATTGTCTCCGCCCTGAGGTTCTGCTGAATGGATGCTTTTCTCGCTTCGACGCTTGCCGTTGCCATCGCTGAAATTGGCGATAAAACCCAGCTGTTGTCTCTCTTTCTGGTTGCCAGATACGCCAAGCGTACCCCTATCATCCTTGGGATTCTGATTGCTACCGTGCTTAACCATGCCCTGTCCGCCTGGCTGGGCGCCTGGGTTGCGCAATGGATTCCGGAGGCCTGGCTGCCCTGGATCCTGGCCGTCAGCTTTGTTGCCATTGCCCTGTGGCTGTTGATTCCAGACAAGGATGATTCGGAGGACTCGAAATTCCTGGGTATGGGTGCCTTCATGGCCACGACCATCATGTTCTTCCTGGCGGAAATTGGTGATAAAACCCAGATTGCCACGGTGGTCCTGGCCGCACGGTATACCGACACGTTCTGGGTTATCATGGGTACAACGGTGGGTATGCTGTTGGCCAATGTGCCGGTTATCATGGCGGGTCGCTGGCTGATGGAACGCCTGCCGCTGGCCATGGCGCGAATCAGTGCGAGTATTCTGTTTGTGGCCCTGGCCGTGGTGACGGTCTGGGCCACGGTAATGAACTCCTGAGCCGGACGCCGGTCATTGAGTGTGAGAAATGTTGTTACGGGAACCCAATCTTATGCGGTGGAAAAGCTGGTTGCTTGTTGTCATTGGTGTCAGTCTGCTGTGGCCGTTTTCCTCAGTGCAGGCCGCCCGGGACACAAACGGGCCGGAGGCATCAGAACGGGTGCCGGACCGCTCCCCGCGGGTTCCTACCTTTCAGCCCGACGGTGACCTGGCGGGAGAGCTGCAGGTGTTCAATACCGTCTATGAGGACACCTTTGCCGGCATTGGTAACAAGTTGGCCCTGGGGTACCTGGAGTTGGTGAAGGCCAATCCCGGTATTGATCCCTGGCTGCCGGGCGAAGGCACCATGATCACTCTGCCCCGCATGTATGTGTTGCCCGATGTTGAGCGCGAGGGCATCGTGATTAATCTGGCTGAATACCGGCTGTATTACTTCACACCGGATGGCGGGGTGCAGGTGTACCCGGTTGGTGTGGGCACTGAGGAAAACCCGTCGCCGCTGACCAATGCCAAAGTAACCATGCCACTGGAGTCCCCGGCCTGGTACCCGCCAGCGAGCATTCGTGCCGAATATGAGGCGTCGGGAGACTATCTGCCGAAAATGATCCCGCCCGGCCCGGGCAATCCCCTGGGTACTCATGCCCTGATGCTGAGTGAGAAAGGCTACCTCATTCACGGCACCAACAAACAGTTCGGTGTTGGTATGCCGGTCAGTCACGGCTGTTTCCGCATGTACAACGAAGATATTTCACGGTTTGTCTATCAGGTGGAGAAAGGCACGCCGGTACAGGTGATTCGTGAGCCGGTCAAGATCGGAATGTCCGGTGGTGAGGTGTGGCTGGAAGTGCATCGGCCCCATGAGGACTATTCGGCCCGCGACCGGGAGCGCCTGTGGGCTCAGGTATTTGAAAAAGTAGAGAGCTTCCGCCAGCAGCATCCGGATGTGGATCTTCGCCGCCGTTCCATTGAGCTGGCGGTGGATCAGGCCGATGGTCTGCCCACCATGATCGGCGAGAAGCTGACCCGGATGGCATCCGAGGATTCGGTTGAACCGGCAGAATCCGAGAAACAGGGCAAGCCGGAACAGACCCTGTATTTCTAGTCCCCCTGGTAAAGGAACACCGCAATGAGCAGGAGCATTCTGATCACCGGCGCCAGTTCTGGCCTTGGCGAGGGCATGGCCCGAGAGTTTGCCGCCCGCGGAGATAACCTGGCGCTCTGCGCCCGAAGAACTGAGCGGCTCGAGGTGATGAAAGCGGAGCTTGAACAGCAGTATCCGGGTATCCGGATTCAGGTGATGGCACTCGACGTGAATGATCATGCTCAGGTGCAGGAGGTGTTCCGGGCTTTTCAGGCGCACTTTGGAGCACTGGACCGGATTATTGTGAATGCCGGTATCGGTAAGGGCCAGCCACTCGGAACCGGGCGCTTTGATGCTAACCGGCAGACCGCAGAAACCAACTTTGTCGCCGCCCTCGCCCAGATTGAAGCGGCGATGGAAATTTTCAGGGAACAGAACCGGGGCCACCTGGTGGCCGTATCATCGGTAACGGCAGTGCGCGGTATGCCGGGCAACGTTACCACCTATGCCGCCACCAAGGCCGGGTTGGCAGCACTCTGTGAAGGACTGCGCATCGAGTTGAAAAAACGCCGGTCCCCGATCCGTGTGACTACCCTGTATCCGGGCTATATTCGCACTGAAATCAATGAGAAGGTGAAAAACACACCGTTCATCGTCGACGCACAAACCGGCTGTCGTGCTATGGTGAAAGCCATAGAAGCCGGAAAAGCCGAGCATTTTGTGCCCGCCTGGCCCTGGGCCCCGATCGGTTTTGTGCTAAGGCGGTTACCGGAGTCGGTTCTGGCAAAGCTGTTCTGATCACTCCCGTGGGAGGTTGAGATGCGTGCAAGCCACTTCAGGACATCGACACTCACCCCCAGAGTAAAGCTCTGGGCGCTGGTGTTTGTAGCCGGAGCCTTGCTGGCCCTGTTCAGTCTTTCCCTGAAAGTCTTTGCGCAACAGGAATCGCCCCGTCAGGCCCTGGTGCTTTCGGTTGAAGGTGCGATTGGCCCGGCCACCATGGATTATGTGACCCGCGGTATTAGCCGGGCGGAGCGGGAAAGCGCCGGCCTGGTGGTGATTGAAATGGACACCCCGGGCGGTTTGATGGATTCCATGCGGGAAATCATCAAGACCATTCTCGCTTCCGATGTGCCGGTGGCGACCTACGTTTCACCCCAGGGTGCCCGGGCGGCCAGTGCCGGTACCTATATCCTCTACGGCAGCCACATTGCCGCCATGGCTCCGGCCACCAACCTTGGCTCAGCCACACCCGTGCAAATGGGTGGCCTGCCCGGCTCCACAGAACCTGAGTCCCCTTCTGAATCTGCCCCTGAAGAATCTTCGGAGGACACCGACCAGAGCGAATCGGCCGACAAACGTCGTGGCAACACTGCTATGGAGCGCAAGGTACTGGAAGATGCCGTGAGCTACATCCGCGGCCTGGCAGAGCGCCACGGTCGTAATGCCGACTGGGCGGAAGAGGCGGTTCGGGAGGCGGTCAATCTCGGGGCTACCGAAGCCCTTGAGCGTAACGTGGTGGACGTGGTGGTGCCGAACCTCCGGGCGTTGTTAAGCGAAATTGATGGTCGCACTGTGCGCATGGCCGCCGGTGATCGGGTACTGGAAACCGCGCAACTGGAATTGGTGCGGGCCGAGCCGGACTGGCGCACCAAACTGCTGTCGGTGATTACTGACCCGAATGTGGCCTATTTTCTGATGATCATCGGTTTTTACGGCATTCTTTTCGAACTGGCCAATCCCGGCGCCGTAGTGCCTGGGGTGATTGGCGCAATCAGTCTGATTCTGGCCCTGTTCGCCTTCCAGGTATTGTCGGTGAATTACGCGGGCCTGGCGCTGATCCTGTTGGGGCTGGCCTTCATTGTCGGCGAGGCGTTTGTGCCCAGTTTCGGCATCCTCGGCATCGGTGGCATCGTGGCGTTTGTCACTGGCTCCGTCATCCTGATGGACGGCAGCCATCAGGACATTTCGCTGCCCACGATTGGTGGCACGGCGGTGGTGGCTGGGGGCTTTATTCTCTGGACCGTTACCCGGTTCATCGGTCTTCGGCGGCGCCACCCGGTCTCGGGTAGTGAGCAGCTGGTCCATGAGCACGGTATGGCACTGGATGATTTTGTCCCCACGTATGATGCCTACGCGGGCCATGTACGGGTCAGCGGCGAACGCTGGAACGCCCGGAGTCAGGTGGCCATTGCCGCCCGATCGCAAGTGCGGGTAAATGGTATGGACGGCCTGACTCTGCTGGTGGAGCCCGGCAACGACGAACCGGCAGAGCGCACAGATTAAACATCAACGGCAAATCAAGGAGGCCGTATGAATCTCGGTGACATTATTCCCTATATTGCACCGACGGTGGTGCTGCTGCTGATCCTGGGGTCAGCAATCAAGATCCTGCCGGAATACGAGCGTGGCGTGGTCTTCTTTCTGGGTCGGTTCCAGGGCGTGAAAGGCCCGGGCTTGATCATCGTCATTCCTGGTATCCAGCAGATAGTGCGAGTTGACCTTCGGGTGATCACCCTGGATGTCCCCAGCCAGGACGTGATCTCCAAAGACAACGTTACCGTGCGGGTAAATGCGGTGCTGTACTTCCGGGTGGTGGATCCGGAAAAAGCCATCATCCGGGTTGAAGATTATGGTGCCGCTACCAGCCAGTTGGCCCAGACGACACTGCGATCTGTACTGGGCAAGCACGACCTGGACGAGATGTTATCCGAACGGGACAAGCTGAACGCCGACATTCAGGAGATCATTGATGCCCAGACCGAAGAATGGGGTATCAAGGTGGCGAATGTGGAAATCAAGCATGTGGATCTGAACGAATCCATGATCCGCGCCATCGCCCGTCAGGCGGAAGCCGAGCGGGAGCGCCGGGCCAAGGTTATCCACGCTGAAGGCGAGCTTCAGGCGTCGAAGAAACTGGTGGAGGCAGCAGAAGTCATGTCGGCGAACTCGGGGGCTATGCAGTTGCGTTATCTGCAGACCTTGGCGGATATGAGCAACACCAACTCATCGACCATTGTTTTCCCACTGCCGATGGATATGATCAAGAACTTCCTGGACAACCAGTCGGCTAACAAAGGGCCGGACAAACCAGACCAGTAAAGCCGGGGGGGGTCAGACAGCCACAAAAAAGGCCGGATTAACCGGCCTTTTTTGCTAGCTGACAGCCTTACTTCTGGCTGGCACGCTCGAGCATACGCTTGGCGCGCTCGTTTGCTTCGTCAGCAGCTTTCTGGGCAGCACGGGCTGCAGCCAGAGCTTCTTCAGCAGTCTGCTGGGCAGTGCGTGCACTGCTGGCGGCGCTGTTAGCTGTGTTCAGGGCGTTGTTGGCAGTCTGCTCAGCGGAGCTGGCAGTTGCATTTGCTTCGTCGATAGCAGCTTGTTCAGTAGTGGCACAACCTGCAGTCAGAGCAGTAGCCAGTGCAAACCCGGCGATCGTCAGTTTACGCATTGTAAATCCCCTTATTGGTCGTTTTATTTCCTGTGATCCGGAAGCCGGTCAGACAGCTCCCTTCTGCTAGGCCCGATAGGCAGTGACTACCGGAGTCGTTAAACAGTGTAAAACACTCAGAGACAAAATGTTAACTAAGGATACGTAAATTTTCTTAGCTTATGACAACAACTTAATCCGGCTTTCATGGCGTTGTCACCAAGCAGAAAGAATCACGGAACGATGCGGATGGGGGTTCCATTCTGGACCAGTTGCCAGATTTCATCCATGGCTTCGTTGCTCACTGCAATGCAGCCATTGGTCCAGTCCAGCCCGGTGTAGGCAAAGGCCATGTCGCCGGCATTGTTGGGCAGGCCATGGATCATGATGCTGCCGCCGGGATCAAGACCCCAGGCTTCAGCCAGTTCCCGGTCGCGGGGGCTGGGGTAGGAAATGTGGATGGATTTATAGAAGTCGCTGCTGTCATTGCGCCAGTCCAGTACATAGTCACCCTCGGGTGTGCGTTCATCCCCCTCGTACAGCTTGTGGCCGACGGGATTGTCGCCGAGGGAGATCCGGTACTGGCGTACGGTTTCATCACCGCTGAGCAGGTAAAGGCGACGTTCTCCTTTGTTGACCAGTACCTGGGTAATCTCCAGCAGGCCCTCCATTAACGCCGGTTCCGGTGGGCTCGGCATCATGCGGGTGTCGGCCCGGGCCAGAAGCTCAGAGGCTGACGCCATCAGAGGGGAGGCAATCAGGGTGATGGTCAGTAGAACTCGAACAATCATGAAACTCGCACAAATCGGTAAATGGTTAAACTTTGTTCATGCTGTTTATACCATAGCCTGGTAACGGGGTGATAAGGGGTTCTGTTACAGAGTTTGGCTTTTCTTGACCGGGATCCCATTCAGGAATCCATTTTCATGCCTACTTTGGTCACCCGGTCAGCGTCGGTGGCCCTGGCGACCAGGGTAACGGGCCCCAGCACAACCTTGTCACCAACCACCGGGTGGCCCTTGGTACGCCTGGCAAAACACTCAGCCAGGGAGAGTTCGGGCGGCAGCTCGTCAAATTCGATGCCGTACACCTGTTCAACATCCCCCAGCAGGGCATCGCCATTGAGCACAAAATCCCCAAAGAATGCCCGTTCTGCCAGATGCTTCGGCGCCTGCCTGCCGCTAAGGGCCTTGCCAAGATCCGGCAGCAAGGCTGGCGTGGCAAACATGGCCACCACATCGCCTGAGGCAACTTCCAGTTCCCGGGTCGGTTGCAGGCATTTGCGATCCCGGAAGATACCGGCAACGGCGGTATTGTCGGGTAGCCTGAGCTGGCCGAGGGCCCGGGGGCTTTCCCAATTCTTGCCGCGCAGCGGAAACAGCATCAGTTCGTGATCACCTGCGGCAGGCACATCCAGAGGTAGCCTGCGGTACGGATCTTCCCCTGCAGGCACCTCCAGTTTCAGTTTGCGCGCCAGTGGTGCCATGGTGGTGCCCTGTACCAGCAGCGATACCAGCACAATAAAGAAGGCGGCATGGAATACCAGTTGGGCATCCGGGAGGTCTGCAATAATCGGAAACAGGGCGAGCACGATCGGCACTGCGCCACGCAGGCCCACCCAACTGATAAACCCCAACTCCCGCGGATTGAACGCGAAAGGCCAAAGCGTGAGTAGCACGGTGGCCGGCCGGATCACGAAAATCAGCGCCAGTGCCAGAATCAGACCGCCACCGGCCAGCGGCACCAGATCCGATGGATTAACCAGCAGGCCCAGCATCAGGAACAGGCAAAGCTGCGCCAGCCAGGCCAGACCATCATGCACCTGAAGAATCATCGGCATCATCCGAACATGCCGGTTACCAATCACCACCCCGGTGAGGTAAATCGCCAGAAAGCCGCTGCCGCCGATGGCGTTGGTTGCGGAGAACACGGCGATGCCGGCAGCGGCTACCAACAACGGGTAAAGCGACGGGGTCAGTCGTATCCGGTTGACCAGCTGAACCACGGCAAAGCCACCAAGGAGGCCGGCCACCGTGCCGATGCCGAACTGCTGTACCAGCATCATCAGGCCTTTGGCCAATGCCCCCTCTTCGTAACTGCCAATCAGGGTAACCAGCAGCAGAGTCAGGAAAATGGCCATGGGGTCGTTACTGCCGGATTCGATTTCCAGCGTGGCGCTGACCCGCTCGTTCAGATGCAGGCCCCGGCCCTGGAGCAGTGAGAAGACGGCGGCGGCATCGGTGGAGGAAATAATGGCGCCGACCAACAAAGCCATCAGCCAGTGCAGGTCGAACACCCACCAGGCAACCAGTGCGGCGCCACCGGCGGTCAGGCCAACGCCAAGGGTGGCCAGTACCAGTGCCGGCCGCAGACCTACCCGGAACGTTTCCACCCGGGTACGCATGCCGCCATCCAGCAGAATCACACCCAGCGCCAGATTGGCGATCAGGAAGGCCAGCTCGAAGTTGTCGAATTCGATACCACCCGGGCCGTCTTCCCCCATCATCATGCCCACGACCAGGAAGATCAGCAGCACGGGCATGCCAACGCGGCTGGAAAGCGGGCTGAGAACGATGCTGATCACCAGCATCAAGGCGCCAATCAGGGTAAGTGTGGGATCCATCAGACTCCAGACCAAAGGGGCTTGCCCGAACGCAGGGCCCGGGCTTATATTGCTGTGGCAATCATTATGCAGGCGGGCGTAGCTCAATGGTAGAGCAGAGGCTTCCCAAGCCTACGACGTGGGTTCGATTCCCATCGCCCGCTCCAAACCGATACCCGCACACATCCTGATACCTCCTTAAAACTCCGTTTTTTCAATCGCTTAAGTAAGCTTAATGTCTTTATACGCCCGTGTATATCCTTGTACCTCGGGGCCCGTTGTGTATAGCGGCTTGTATGGTAATTTCAAAGGCGAACTGAGCTATACAAACGGAAACCGGAATGAAGCGCAAAGAAATCAAACGGACCCCGCTGGCGGAGACAGTCCTGCGGAGCCTGGAGCCTGATGAGAAACTCTACAGGGTCAAAGATGGGCCGAACCAGCTGCATTTTACCGTGGCTGCTAATGGCTCTAAGCGCTGGGAGGTCAGATTTAAAAGGCCTGATGGTAAGTGGAGCTGGCTGGGTGTTGGTGGTTACCCGGCTGTTAGCGCCAAGTTTGCCCGAAAACAGGCCGATCTCATTCAGGCACAGGTATCGGACGGGAAGGACCCTCGGGAAGTTCGCCGTGCTGAGGAAGCAACCAGAAAGGCGCTAATTGAACATCCCTTCTCGGAGTCTTGTGAATACTGGTACAACAAGAAACTCGATGATGGTTATGCCAAAAGTACTGCCAAACAGATGCGTGGATATCTGGACAATGACATCCTGCCTGAACTTGGAAACATTCCGGTCAAGCAGATTACGCCAAAACAGTGTGCCGACCTGCAGCACAAGATCGAGCTCAGCCAGAGCTTCGATAAAAGCAAGAAGGTTCGTCAGGCGCTGAACCAGATCTTCCGTTACGCCATCGGGCGCGGAATCTGCGAGACCAATCCCGCGTCTGAACTAAGGTATATCGCCAAGCGAAGAGGTGGAAAAACTCCTTTCCCTCATTTATTAGAGCCTGAGCTGCCAGATTTTCTGAGAGCCGTGGAATCCTCCACCTCCCGGACACAGACCGTGATTGCTATGAAAATGACGCTTTTCACAGCATCGCGTCCTGGGATGGTCGTCAAGGCGGAGTGGACGCATGTAAATCTGGATCTGGCGTTGTGGGTTGTGCCCGAGGGGAATATGAAAAACAGGACTCAGCATATTGTTCCCCTTCCGGTTCAACTCGTGGCTTTGCTGAAAAAACTCAAAGAAATGACCGGTCGGTCCCGGTACCTGTTTCCAAGTATCGGGCCAAAGAATCCGACCATGCCCACAGATTCGATTAACAAGATGCTACGGGGCATCGGTTATAAGGGGCGATTGACCGGCCACGGTTCGCGGCACACCGCTTCTACCCTTCTGCATGAGCATGGCTGGCAGCATTACCACATTGAAGCCCAGCTCTCTCACAAGATGCCGGGTGTTGCCGGTGTCTATAACCAAGCCGCGTATCTGGAGGCCCGCCGGGTGATGATGCAATGGTATGCCGATTATCTGGACGCGCTAAGGAAAGGGTTGACTGAAAAGCAGAAAAAGAAATTTGAGCAGCGTGTTGTCGAGGCAATGATCCGGTATCGGCCGGTCGAACCCGGCCAACAGGTTGCTGCTTGAAAATCGGCTCACCCGGGTCTTATTTCAAATTTATTGAAATTAGACGCCACACGGCCACCGAATCCGGCAATAGTATAGGTGTCGTTCTTAACAAATTCAGGAGCGGCACCTATGGCCAAGAAAATCCAGAAAATCCTTATCCGCCAGAAAACCTTGATGGAAATGCTCGATCTCTCCAGCAGTGGGTTCTATGAGCTGAAGAAGCGTGATCCCACCTTTCCTAGGCCGATCAAGGATGGCAGTTCTCAGCAGGCTCCAGCCTTTTATGTGTATGAGGAGGTTCGTTGCTGGCTGATTGACCGGATTACAGCTCGGGATGAAAAGCGTTGATTGAGTTCGCTTTGGATAGTCACACCTCTCTTGGGTTGTATCAGTGTCGAAGTTCGACAGGCAAATGCTACATCAGGAGCTTGGCCGCATGAGTTCGTAACCAATCCCTGCGTTCAGGGTAATCCGGCATGACCCGCGCCATCTCCCGCCAGAACTCCGGGGAATGGTCATGGCGTATCAGGTGGCAGAGTTCGTGAACCACCACGTAATCCACCATCCGGTTAGGTGCCATCATGATCTTCCAGTTGAACTCCAGCTTGCCCTTGGTGGTGCAGCTGCCCCAGCGGGATTTGAAGGTGCGGATTCCCACTCCGGCAGGCTCCACACCAACCACGGGCGCGAAGCGGTTAACTTTCTCGGTCAGCTTCTGTTCTGCTTGCCGTTTGTACCAGCGCACAAGGGAGTTGCGGACCATGTGGGGTTGTTCGGTGCCGTTGGGGACGGTGACCACCAAGCGCCCGTTCAATAGCTTCACAGGCGCGAAGTTGCCTGTTTCTACCTTCAGCCGGTAGTTGCGCCCCAGATAGCTGAAGGCTTCGCCAGACACATAGCGTTTGCTGCTGGCGGGGGTCATTTCCCGGTGCAGAGTGATCTTTTCTTTGATCCAGCGGCGTTTGGCTGCCAGTAACTGGTCGATCTTTTCGGCAGGGGTGTTCACGGGCACCACCACAGACACGGCACCGTCTTCCACCCGAATATCCGCAGACTTGCGGCGGTTGGTGCGGATGATCTCGGCAATGAAGCCGTGACCATCCCTATATTCTGGTTTGTGTGCAGCTGCCATCATTTGAACTTGTTCTGTGCCAGTTCCATGAACCGATCCTGAACCACGTTCACCAAGGCTTTCTCGCCAAACGAACAGTCCAGAACGGCCCGTTTGATTTCTTTCTTCATTCGCTTCACTTCGTCCGGTTTACTGAAGAAATCCACAATCTGGGTGGCTTCATCGAACATGCCTACCAAGTCCTGGCTGGTTGCCTTGATTTCGTCGTGTACGGCTTCGCTGATGGCATCTTCACCGGCATGGCTGGTGACTTCTGCCATCAGGATGTTGTAGAAGGCGAACTCGGTTTCACTCAGCCCCAGATCGTCCGCCGCCTGTTTGTGTTCGGACTCCATGCTATCGACCATCTGAAGCAGCAGTTCCAGCTGCTGGTCCCACTTGCCCGCAGTCTTTTCGATAATGTCACGCAGTCGAAGGCTCAGGGACTTGTAGTATTCCGGGTCTTCGTCCAGATTCACCGTGATGTGGTGCTTGATGGCGCTTTCGATTTCGGATGCGCGGGATTCCGGGGATTTGATCTGCTCCACCGTCTCCTTGAAGTTCGCTGCCATCAGGTCCACGGGTGGAATCTTCGGGTCTACCCCGGTGCTGATGATGTGTTCGTCCACCAGCTGGCGGACTTTCGCCCCAGCATCGCTAATGTTCAGTCCGGGGTCACGGTAGCGGTTACGGGCGGCGTTCTGCACCTTACCCCACAACTTCAGGTCCGGAATGAACGGCTTGGCGGCGGTGTCCGGCAGGATCACCTCCATCTGCTTGGCGAACTTCCTGAACGCCAGTTCGAACTGCTGGCGGGTGTCTTCATCTTTCAGGTGCAGCACGTAATCATCCACGTCTGTACCTTTCACCTCGGCAAAGATGGCAGCCACACGGGTGTGAGCCGATTTCAGGCGCGGTATCTCGTCTTTCAGGGTGTGGTAGGCGCCTTCCACGTCCTCACTGCTGAACTGCTTCAGCGCGTCGGTCAGGTAGTCTGACAGCCCGTAGTAATCCACCACGTAACCGCAGGCTTTACCTTTATAGGTTCGATTCACCCGTGCGATTGCCTGCATCAAGGTATGGTCTTTCAGGCTCCGATCGATATACATCACCTGTGCAATGGGCGCATCGAAGCCAGTCAGCAACATATCCTTCACGATCAGGAAGCTGGTGGGGTCTTCATCCATCGGCTTGGTGAAGTTCTTGATTACCTGCTTCTGGTGGGCGCTGTCGGTGTACTTGCCGAGGTATGCCGGGTCGTTGTGAGTGCCGGAAATGATCACTTCGGAAGGGGGCGCTTCCAGATCATCCAGGGTCTTCTTGAACACCGTGGCAGCATGGCGGCTGCCCACCACGATCATGGCTTTGAAGCCGTTGGGCTGAATCTTCTCCCGGTAATGCTTCAGCAGGTCGATACACACCCAGCGTATGCGGGCAGGGGCTTCCCGTACCGCGCGCTCCACACCGTACTTCTTTTTAATTTCCCGCTTTTCGTCGTCGCTTTTGTCTTTGAAGTATTCTTCAAACAGTGCGTCCAGGGAATCACCCACTACATCGCTCTGAACCTGGCGACCTTCGTAGATGATGCGCACGGTGGCACCGTCTTCCACCGCTTCGTTGATCTTGTACTTGTCGATGTAGCCGCCGAAGGCTTTGTCCATCTTCTGGGATTTCAGCAGGGGCGTGCCGGTAAAACCGATCTTCGGGGCGTTGGGCAGGGCGGCATTGATGGTCATTGCCAGCCCGCCAAACTGGGTACGGTGGGCTTCATCCGCGAGCACGATGATCTTTTCACTGGGGTTCAGGTCGGTGAAATCGCCTTCCTGTTCCGCTTCCTGAAACTTCTGCACCATGGCGGTCACAATGTCGGAAGAATCCTCGGACAGCAGTTCCTTCAGTTCCGTCACTGATCCGGCGTTATGGATGGTTTCGTTCTGGGCATCCCGGAAGGTTTTGGACAGTTGCCCGTCCAGTTGGGTGCGGTCGGTCACGAACACCAGCTTGTATTGCTTCAGCTCCGGGTCGCGCCGCATCTTCACTGCCAGCATGACCATGGTCAGGGACTTTCCTGACCCTTGGGTGTGCCAGACTACCCCGGACTTCTCCTTGCGCGTTGTCCCGTTCTTGAGGCGTTCTATGACCTTGTTCACTGCCCGGTATTGCTGATACCGCGCCACCTTCTTGATCAGGCGACCATCCACCGGTTCAAACAGGGTGAAGTTCTGCATCAGGTCCAGGAAGCTGGCGGGGTTGAACATGCCGGCAAGCAACCGTTGCTGTGGCGTAACCTCACTCGAAGCTACGCTAGCACCAGATGCGATTTCTTTAGCGGCAACGAGGTATTCAGGTGATGGCACATCGCCTATTTTGTGGCGATCTGAAGCAGTCCCAGTGGCTACAGTCCTGGGCTGTTGCACCATTGCCCGAATATCGGCATCGGTAAACGGGTAAGCATCTTTCCAGTCACCGTAATGCTGGGCACTGGAACTGATTGTGCCCACCTTCGCCTGGTCTCGGCATGTAGACACCATCAACTGGTTGTACCAGAACAGCTTCTGAGCACCTTCATCATCTTCCGGGGAGCGCAGGTTGGCGTACCGGCGCAGCTGGTTAATGCCTTCGGCTACCGCGTCGGCAATATACGGCGATTTGCACTCAATCACCGCCAGCGGCAAGCCGTTCACGAAGCAAACAATATCCGGGATGATGTTCTGGTTGATGCCCTCAACCTTGAATTGGTTAGTGCACAGAAATTCGTTGTTTTCAGGGTTGTCGAAGTCGATGACCTTGATCGTCTGCCCCTTGCGACCGGCTCCCAGGTCCTGTTCAACGGACAGGTAGTTCACCAGCAGGTCGTAAATGGACTGGTTGTACTCCATCAAACCCGCGTGATTCGGGTGAGTGAACTCACGGATGACTTTGCGAAGGTTTTCGTCACTGATCCATGGATTCAGCCTGACAATGGCAGCTTCCAGCCGTTTGGACAGCACCACATCCCGGTAGTAGCCCCGTTCGCCTGACTCTGAACCTGCGGCTGTCGGCACCAGCGCCGATCCCGGTAAATAATTCCAGCCAAGGCGTGTTAGTTGTTCAATGGCGGGCAGTTCAACCTTTTCGACTTCATCCTGAAACAAGGAAAGCTCCCTGGTAAGCATGTGCCTGCTGCGAGAGGCAACTCATTGGTATTAACCTAGATTAGCAGTTTGAAGGGAGAAATTGGATGTCAGCCGGCGCGCCATCGGGCCAGGCGCTTATCACATTCGTCCTCAGGCAAGCGGGCCCCGGCCTTGAGCATGGCCGTTAATGCGGTGAACAGCTCTGTGGGTGGTAGAACCCGGTGGTGTTCCAGTTCATCCAATATCCAGAGCACGCCACGAACATCCAACGAGGCGCGTCGGCCAGATTTCCGAAGGGCCCCATCATTAGTCAGCAAAGTCCAGCCCCGCTCCCTGGCCATGAAGTAGCAGGACACATCCGCCAGCGAGGAGTTATTCAGCGTCTGCTTTAGACCAAACAACTCCAGGGTTTCATCACTGCTGATTGCTTCGATGACGAGCCCCATGTCTTGCAGTTGCGCCCCGGGTGGTTTCCGAAGCTCCCGCCACACAAAATCCGTGGTGACGAACTGGTGTGGCAACTGAAAGACGTTTTCCAGCAGGTTACTGTGGTGCAGGTCGATCCAGATGTTGGTATCAGAAACGAGAATCTTCGTGGGCATCGGCGCCGTCACCTGCTTGTCCGTTAGCCATCACATCCTCGATCTCTCCCAGACCGACACCCAGTAATTCCGCCGCTCTGGACGGGGTCACAAGCCCCTCGGCCAGCGCCCGGTAAACGAGTTGGCGCAGACGGTAGGAATTTTCCGAATCCAGAGATTCTGGCTCGTTCTTTCGATAACCACGGGACGACCAGAAGCGGAAAGTACTCTGATAGAACCCCTGTTGAACGATATCCAGGTCATAGAGACGCCTCAGCAAAGCCTGAATGGAAATGCCCCATTCTTCTTTCGCCAGAAGGAACTCCTTCAGCAGTACCCGGCTCCGATGGTTGCCAAAAGTCGCCCGGACCTGGCTAGCAGGAAACAGAAACGCACCGGCAAAACGGTGACACCAGTTTTCTTCTTCCCGAGTGCCATGAATATCATCGGGGATGTTCATCACCAGGTGACCAAGCTCGTGGGCCAGATTGAAGCGTTGCCGTTCTCCCGGGCGAGAAATGTTGCTGACGATAACTGCATCAGCGCCGTCATTGACCACCGCGCACAAACCATCGAACTTTTCATGGGCCTCAAGACCTACAACCTTGATGCCGTTCTCTTCCAGAGTTTCGGTGAGGTTGGCGATCGGATTGGTGCCCAGGTGCCATTCCTTCCGTAGGTCCTCGGCTGCCTTTTCGATCTCGTCGGTGTTCGACACCCGAAAATGTTCCCGCCACTGGGCGAAACCGTTGTCGTCATTTTCGTTATCAAACAGACGTTCGGCGGCCAGGTAGCGCTCCAGGTGCTCTCGAACCTGTTCTTTAACCGCTTCCTGCTGCTTCTTACCGAACGCTGAATGCTTACGAAAATCCACCTCGCCCAGTTCCACGGAATCCGAGCGGAAGAAGTATTCAGGATTCACGCCCAGCACATCCGCCAGTTGAATCAAGCGAGTTGAATTGGGCGCATCCTTACCCTGCTCATATTTCGACAGAGCCTGCTTGGTGATGTCTCCCATCTGGTCGGCGACCTGCTGCAGGGACATATTTTTCAGGACTCGTGCACGACGCAACCGATCATGCAACATGGCTCTCTTCCTTAACGTTGACAACTATTGGTTGACGATTTTAGTTTATGCTTGACGAGTGTCAACCTGATAGGTAGATTGGTTACACAAACACACAAGATGTAGTGTTTTTCGCCTCAAACTTGTATTTGCGGAGTAGCAGGAGAGTCTGAAGGGCTTTCTCTGGAAAGATTCCCGGCCCGGGTGGGGGCCCGAACCGGGAGGACGCAAAAGAGCAGGACTCAGCATGGCGGCCCTGTTCTCTTGGCATGTTGCAATCGCATATTGCGCACGAAAGAGTAGACCTCACTGCGCAGCACGTCAACTTTGCGAAGTTTCCAAGGCCGTGATTATTACAGGAGATGATCCCATGGCTCGCAAAGACGACTATGAGATTATTTTCCGCCCTTACATCCGTAAGAACGGAAAGATCATTCGCCCGAAGAAGGGCAAGGTCTTTCCGATCAAGGTTCGTAAGAAGCGGTGATGGAATGGCGGGGACAGACAATCGTCCCCGCCGTTTTTACGCGACTGCGTATTCTCTCTCGCTGACGTTGACCCTGACTTTGCCAGTTAACAAATCTTGCATTAGGGCGCTTTTCACTCTCGTCAGACTTACCAGCTTCCGGTGGCAAGAACTAATTCTATTGTCTAACGCACTGATAGCGTCACCAATAATTTCCTGCTCATCATCTGGGGGCAGTATTATGGGCAAGTCAGCCAGGATTGCAGTGTTAAGGTTGAGCATCGTTTGCCCAACGGCATTTAAGTTCAGCCATTCGATGACAGGGGTTAATGTCAGGTAGCTTGATATGAAAATAGGGTTTATCCGCGGAGATAATCGAGCTTTTAGACAGCCAGTCCCACAAACCCACCCCTCATTTTTCGACTCGACCAAAGCAAACCGACCAATATCTCCACGTCTCGCAAACAACAGGTCACCTTCTCGGACTCTGTGTTTGTCGAGTTGTTCGGCCCTTGCTTCTGGAATATATGCAATTGAGGTGGGATCAATCCGGTTCATCTTCATGTCTTTGGGCATAACAACCGGCACTCCCCGTTCAACGTACTCGTGAGCGTGGAGCTGGCTTCCAAATGGTCCCGTTTGCAGTCCTTTGGGGATTACGATTGAGCCTAAATTTGTTATTTCCCAACTCTTTGGAATGCGGCCTACCGGCGAATCTTTAAATTCTGTATGCCCAATCCCCTTCGTCAGCAGTTCCTGCATCATGCCGGTTTTCAGGTCTTTCAGCTTATCGATCTGGGCGCGTGTTTTTTCGATCACGTTGTCGACGGATGACAGGATGGCTGCGATTTTTTGTTGTTCGGGGAGTGGGGGCAGTACCGTATCAATCTGATTTATCTTTTCTTTATTGAGGGTGACCCCTTTTACTGCCTGATCGATATTCTCCAGCAAATTCCAGTGTTGTAAGCCTTGGTAAAGGAACTGGTCTGAATAGACGTTGTTTCGCTTAGGAAGAAATGCAGCAATGGCTTCATTTGTGTACAAGTCGCGCCCGGCAAACGCAACCCGCCCAACCGAAAGCTTAAAACTCATTATCACAGTGCCCTTGCGGACTAATTTCACATTGGAGTTTTTTATTCCGGCGTCAGTAATCCACTCTGAGGTCTCGTAAATCCACGGCTTGTTCAAATCCCGGATTGAAACCCAAGGACTCCCAACTGTTCTGGTGGAGTCCCAGTAGTCAGGTATAGAGCGACTGGGTGTGCCACCGATTGCAATATTGCAAATATCTCCGATGGGGGCGATGGACCAATCTTCGGGGATTGAGTTACTCATACCCCAGCTCCTTCAGATATCCCTTCATCACGTTTTCAGCTTCAGCCACCTGTGCATCCAGTTCGTTGAGCGATACCCGGTACTTGTCCCACCAGCGTTCCAGCTGAGCAATTACCTTGGCATCTACATCACCCACGGTTTCCCGAATGGCTTCTTTGGTGTCGATCTCAGGCTTGAAGTCGTAGTAGTCAGAATCCCGCTTCACAAACACCGTGGACACATCGAAGTCTTCCAGAATCTCTTCCCGGATGTACTCGCTTTCCACTTCCCGCACCGGGATGCCACCGTGCAGGATGGCGCGCACGTCGAAGATTTCCGGGGGCGGGCTGGTGTCGGCGTAGCGGCGGATGTTGAGGTTGTAATCGTTTTCGGCGATCTCCGCCAAGCTGACGACTTTTGAATAGCGTTTAATTTCGGCGTAGTCGTCGAAGGTCTGGACGATCTTTTCAATGTCCTGCTGGCGGAGTTTGTTCTGGTTCTTGCCCTCTTCATATTCCAGTTCGCTGTTGATGAACAGCACCTTGCCTTTACGCTCTGCCGGTTTGTTCTTGTTGATGATCAACAGGCAGGCGGGAATGCCTGTGCCATAGAACAGGGCTGCCGGTAGACCCACTACGGCTTCCAGCAGGTCATCGTTCAGAATGCCCTGGCGAATGGCTTTTTCACTGGAACCCCGGAACAGAACACCGTGGGGCATGACTACGCCCATCATGCCTTCTGCGTTTAGGCTGGCAATCATGTGCTGGACGAATGCCAGGTCACCGGCATCCTTGGGCGGCGTGCCGTAGGGAAAGCGACCATAAGAATCGCTGTCGGCTTCTTCCTTACCCCACTTCTTCAAGCTGAAGGGCGGATTGGCAATTACCCGGTCAAAGGTCATCAGTTCCCCGCCTTGGGTATGCTGGGGCTCGCGCAGGGTGTCACCCTTGCGAATGTCCGCGCTGTAGACCCCATGCAGGAACATGTTCATCTTGCATATTGCCCAGGTATTCAGGTTCATCTCCTGACCGAACAGGGACAGGTTGGACGGGTTTTCACCGTTGGCTGCCAGATGGTTCCGGGTCTGTACCAGCATACCGCCAGAACCAGCGGTAGGGTCGTATATACGCATACCGGCATGGGGTTTGAGCAGGGCAACCAGCAGCTGCACCACTTCGGATGGGGTGTAGAATTCACCGCCTTTCTTGCCGGCGCTGTCCGCGAACATCTTGATCAGGTATTCGTAGGCGGTGCCCAGCAAGTCCGGGCGTTCAAAGTCCTCGTTGCGCAGGCGGTAGCGGCTGAAGTGGCTGAGCAGGTCCCGCAGTTTTTTGTCAGACAGCTTGTTCTTGATGTTGAAGTCGATGGAAACCAGCACCCCTTCCAGAACGGGGTTGTATTCTTCGATGGCTTCTGTGGCAGTGTTCAATTCAGAGCCAATGTCGTGCTTCAGGTCTTTCAAGACATTCCAGCGGGCAATGGGTGGTATATAGAAGGTCTTGTCGTATTCGTCTTCATCGTCCGCCAGCTCGCGGGCTTGGTCTTCGGACTTGCCCTTGTCCATGTAGTACCGGACAACGCCTTCCTGTGCTTCCTCAAAGGCATCAGACAGACGCTTCAGAAACATCATCCCGAAGATGTAGTCCTTGTATTCGGAGGCGTCCATGTTGCCGCGCAGAATGTCGGCGGCTTCCCACAGGAAGGATTCAAGTTGCTGAAGGGTGATGTTGTGGCTCATTCAATGGGTTCCATCTACTGCAATGAGCATGGGGCGCGTGTCGAACACGGACGGACAAGATCACTTTGACCCCATGCGGGTGAAAACGGGTTTGAGTTTATCGGCCGGGGCCTGTGCCGGCAATGAGCACCGCCGGATACCGGGAGCTCATTAGGCCGCAGTGGACTCCGAGTGGACTTCAAATGCACTTAGAGCCACTTTTCTATAGGGTCGGGCTGCGGCTTAATTTGCGTAAGTCCACTTCGAGTACACTTCGGGTCCACTTACCGTGCTCATCTTTCTTGCCAGATCCTTATTCTGTGAGAGCAAGCAGGGAGTCAGCGAGTGCGATATTCTTGAGTTTACGCGGAAAATTAGCGTTTTCACGCGTTGAGATCCAGGGAGCGATTTGCCAAACTTCTCTTCAAATCCTCTCGTCCATTTTTGGACTAACAAGAGGGGTGCTAGCTGGGCATTTTAAATAATCAGCAATTACTTCCGGCTTCGCCGGACTCCGAAATGATCCCCGTGATCACCCTCCTCAGTGGATCTCCGAGATCCAACCTAAAACTGCTGGCCTCGCCAGCAACTCCCGCACGTGCGTCTTATCGACGCCAACACAAAACCCGATCTGCTAACCACTCAGCAGTGCTGCTGTTTATATAGTGAGATGGATATAGGTAAGAGACTTGCAAACACACTGATATCAGTAAGTTGCAAGCCTAATCAATGACCGATATTTGCGGAAAAGGTCTACGTTAACTCCGCAACTGAGCAACAAGGATCGTTACCAGCGCATCATCGTTGGCTGCTCGCCGCCCCGGTCATCCCACCGCCGTTCGGCAAACCCTCCGTTGCGATATCTCGCTGATTACGAGATGCCGCTCCCCGTACACGCTGTCGATTCTCGATCTCGTGTTCACGGCCCGCAATCGAGACGCAAACGTGCTGATACAGCAGCACGATGGATGCTCCCACCGTCAAGGCCCCCAATGCTTTGGCACAGTCACACTTAATGCGGACTACGGGGCGGAGCATCAGCGTGGGGACCGGCTCTTTGCCCCAGATTCCGCATGGTTTGCCACGCACACTGTATTCATGAGTTTTCAACAGAACGGTGGAAGGTATGAGTAATAAATCTGTTAAACGAGGGTGTCGCTCCGCCAAGCGGAGAAGACCGGATTACAAATGGAACTACGGCTATGGCAAAAAACTGAGCGAGGCTATTCATAAGGCCCTAGACCAGCACTATGGTCGGGACAGCCACTTCAACACCCGAGCAACTCATAAGCGTCGCTCGGGTGTGTTCGTGACCTATTGCAAACGCCATGGCATGACCGATGCGCGAAAAATTGACAGGGAATTCATTCTTCAATTCGGGGCTTACATCAAAGCCAGACTGGATGGCGACTACGAGTGGCCTGATGGGGATGTTGATGATCAAATCAGTGTCGCATACGCGCACAATGCCATCAGCACGGTCAACACCGTCATGCGAGCATTTCGTTGTGATGACGCACTGAAAGTATCCGCGAGGGAAGTTCTAGGGGTTTGCAGGAAATCGGTTCGGACCAAAGAAATTAAGGCAGACGTGTTGGATGCAAGATACGCAGCCAACGTGGCAATCGCCGCTGAATACGAGCTTGGTGCTGCCGTGATTCTATTGGCTCGTGCTTGGGGAATGCGAGTTAGAGAGTGCATCCTTCAAGATCTTGATCGCATGAAGCGGGAAATCGAGGCCACCGGTGAAGCAACGATTCTTGAAGGCTGCAAAGGTGGAAGGCGTTCGAAAGACCGCACGATCAAGGCGAATGCATTTCGGCTGGAAGCGCTGAATTACGCAATCGAAGTTCGACCGAAAGGATCTCGGAACTTGTTGTCGGAAACCGACACGGTAAAGTCTTTTTTGAGAACCGAAATTAATCCGTGCCGACAATTTTTGCTGTTGTCCGGTATTCCCCATTTCATGGAGCTCAGGGCAGGCTTTGCCCAGGATATCTATGAAGAGGTAATGGATGGGCCGTCACCGTTGAAAGGACCGATCCGTGACAAGGTGGCGGACCGGATCGCCCGGGCAGAGGTTTCCAGGCAGCTGGGCCACAACCGAGTGTCAGTAGCCAGTTCTTATGTGGGAGGCACGCGCAATGCGATTTGACCACATTTTGCGACGATTGGATTTCAGTGCACTCAGTGAAACGGAGCGGAAACGGTACATCAACCGGATGATCCGGATTGTTTCGGTAATTGAGGCGCAATTCCCTCACGTAACCCGGCCAGAGCAGATTAAGTTAAAGCATTGTCAGTTCTTCCGGAATGTCTGGCTACCAGCCCATTCGGCGTCTTGCGCAACAAAAAAAGAATATCTGCGTGCACTCGGGCTGATCATCAGAGCTGCAGGACGCCCAGAAACCTGGATGGGCGCTCTCGGTGTAAAGACTTCGACGGAGCAAGGAGGCCGTCCAACGAAAATCGGTGTTAAACAGTCGAAAAAGTTCTACCGTTAGCAGATGAGGGATCGGATGGAAACGCAGAATTGGAGAGGTTCCCACAATGCCGGTACATGACAGTGAGACTCACGACCAGGAACTGCTACAGCTGAAACAGGCAGCCTGGCAGGACGTTCTTGAGCTATTCGACGGAGACGAAGCTGTGGCCCGGGACTGGATGGGGCGCCCCCGGCCCTTTTTGGGCAATGTTGCGCCGGAGCACTTGCTGCAAACTCACGAAGACATTCTTCGGCTGCGGCGTTTTGTACAACAAATCCAGCTGGGCATAGTTCCGTAGATGTGAGAGCTTTCTTTGCAAAGAGCCCCGGCCATTGAAGGTGAGACCGGGGCGGCTCCATAGTTATTAGTGCAGTGTGGTTGACTCATCCACCAGCAAACGCGCGCCGGTATCGAAATCCAGAGTGGCCAAAAGCCGTTCAGGCTCGTCCGAGTTCTGGTACATATCAATGCTGATCCAGCTGTCGCCGCGGTGCATCTGGACATTGATGTGCAGGTCGCCACAGCCGAACTCGGATGAGAGTGCGGCAGCGAGCTTTTTGGCTTCGGTGATTGATTTCATAGTCAGTTTCCTTCAGAACCAGGTGTTCGTTTTGATATCGCCTAGCTGATCCACTATTGAACGCTGTGACGGGGTTCGTTGAATGGATGATCCCGAGTTATCGGTGTCATCGCTCAGATGGTCCATCGTCTCGGTGACCGTTGCTGTGCTGCCGTCGAAACAGGACAGCTCAAAAGTGACTTTCGCACCTTTGAAGTGATCCAGTGTCCAGGCAATGATGAGAGCCTCTTTCAGCACTCCACTGATTTGGCTAAGTTCGTACGTCATAGGAATAGCTCCGAGTTGGGATTAGATTGTCGACCGGTCTGATTCCACGATACATGAAAGCACCGTTTGACCAAGCAATTGGCCAAGAGAGCCAACTTGTTGGGAAGTAGTCGATCACTGCAGGAGTATTGATATGAGTGAGGAGCGGGCTGTGGCCGAGCTGAGGGAGCAGGTCTATTGTGAGGTCCTGGAGTTGTTCGAAGGCGATAGAGTGACAGCTGAACTATGGCTGTCATCTCCGATCAGGGCTATGGGCAATCAAGCGCCGGTCACGCTGATGGACAGTGAGGCGGGGCTCTTAAAACTGCGGAACGTGATTAAAAAATGGCAAGAGGGAGCTGTTTCATAGAACATGATTATTCGAGCTTTGACCAGTCTCAAAGATGGGCTTCCTAAACAAAAGCGAACCTTGGGTACTGTCGTGACCATCGGCGATGACGGTAGCTTCTAACAGTTACTCCGCTACCAATTCTGCCTTGATGCGGGGCTTGTTCGAAGGGCCATTTCGAATATGTCAGTCTCTTAGCTACGCCAAAAATGAGGCGAGAACATCACAAAGACACTGAGTAACTCCAATCTCCCCAGCAACATCGCCGCCATCAATACCCATTTAGCTCCGTCCGGCAAGGTTTGAAAATTACCAGCGGGACCAATAGTGTCGCCCAGGCCAGGCCCAACATTCGCCAATGCTGTAGCGGCTCCGGTCAAACTCGTCACAAGGTCGAGGCCCAGCGCAGCAAGGATGGCAGCGACGACAGCAAGTGTCGCAAGAAAGATGAATGAAAAGGCAACACTGGACGCTACGATTTCATCGCTGATGATTCGTCCGTTGTAGTGTCTCGCAATTACTGCGTTCGGATGTAGCAGCCGGAGTACTTGCTCACGTAATAGCAGCATGGACAGCTGAAAACGAAACATCTTCATGCCACCACTGGTAGAGCCAGAACACCCTCCCACGAATGTAAGAAAGAAAAACAGCACCACCACGAAGGGGCCCCAGAGCGAATAGTCCTGAGATGCATAACCGGTAGTAGTGACTACCGATGTCACGTTAAATAAAGCATGCACGAAGGCATCGATTGGAAACGCCCCCTCATTCACCACCCTATAAATGGTAATCAGGCATGCGATCAACAAAAGGAACTTAAGGAAAAAGCGGATCTGTTGGTCTCTCAGTATTGGTTGAACCTGGCCATTCAGTAACCTGACGAAGAGAAAGAACGGTATGCCCCCCAGCATCATGAAGAGGCTTGATGCGAAAAGAATGGAGAGCTGGTCAAACTGACCCATCGAGCTGTCTGACGTTGAGTAGCCTCCCGTAGAAACTGTAGTCAGGGCATGATTTACCGCGTTGAAAAGGTCCATCCCCAATGCCCAGTAGGTCAGGATGCAACCAAGCGTCAGTGCGAGGTAACTGAACACCAGTCCACGGGCTAAACGATTGGTGCGCGGCACCGCCTTCTCTGTCCACTCGGACGATTCAGTGGCAAAAAGGCGCATACCACCAATCCTGAGGAATGGCAGGATTGCCACCGCCATGCCGATGATTCCAATGCCGCCCATCCATTGCATGATCGACCGCCACAGCAAGATGTCCCCCGGGAGGTTATCGAGACCACTCATAACTGTGGAGCCGGTGGTTGTTACCCCGGAAATACTTTCGAAAAAAGCGTCCGTCACGCTAAGTTTGAGATCGCTCAGCAGCAACGGAAGGCTGGAAAATAACGGAATGAACACCCAGGCGGAAACGGTGAGGATGAACATCTGCCTCTGTTTCAACGCATATCGCTTTCGACCAGCACTGAAGAAGCAGACCAGTCCTACGCCAAAACAAATACTTGCGGATTTCACGAAAGCCAGCCAATCCGGTGTGTCGCCGAACATCAGCAGGTTTACGGGCAGGGTCATCAAAAAACTTAGGAGAATCAGCAGAAAGCCAAGTATTTGTATAACAGGAAGGATATTAAACAGAGCCATCATCAGGATCGCCCAGACCGTTCACGTATGATTTTCGCCAACATGCAGCCAATTACGGCTCCCGTCAGTTGCGCATAAGTTGAAAACCCTGCGTAGAGCAGCTCCGCTCTGGTATGAGTTTCAACATAATCACCTGGAAGTGCAGCAATAGTGGCAATGCCTGCCAACAAGAATCCCCATCTTGCATTGTATACCCATGCAAAAAAGACGACGGGTGCCAGATAAGGAAATATCGACGCCACTGGCTGGGAAGCCTGTCTGTTCGCTATAGCCAAAAAACCGAGCCAAGCCAGCGCAATCACGGCATGGCCCAGAAATCCCGGTTTCAATCGATAGAATCCCATTGCCGACAAGCCCTGCTCTCGACCAAATTTGCATCAGACGGCGTAAGGAGATCATATTCGAGGTGGAATTAGGACGGTGCAGAACGAATTTTTACGGTATTTTTACGGCAGTGAGGGCACCGCAATCACCGGTGTATGAGAAGATTTCTTCAGCCAGTCAGTAACCGACACCGGAATCGCACCCATGATTGAAAAACAACAGTTCATTGTCATTGGCCTTGGTGTGTTTGGGGCAACGATCGCACGTGAATTAACTCGCCTCGGCCACGAGGTGCTGGGTATTGATTCGGACGAACAACGAGTTGACCGACTGGCTGATGAAATCACTCATGCAGTGATCGCGGACGTCACAGACGAAAACTCGCTCATTGAACTGAACGCCGGCAGTTACGATACCGCTGTAGTGGCCATAGGTAGGAACGTCGAAGCTACGATGCTCGCCACGCTGCAACTCCGAGAACTTGGGGTAAAGAAAGTCTGGGCCAAGGCGCTCACAAACCAGCACCATCGCATTCTGGAAAGGCTTGGGGCGACCCGAATCATTGCACCGGAATTCGAGATGGGTGTCCGGATTTCCCAGGAACTGAATTATCCGATGGTGCATGATTACCTGGGCCTGGACGATGACTATTTCATCGTGGATTTTCACACCACAGAAGACCTTGTTGACAAGACCATCGGAGAGGTGATCAACGGCGAACCAGTTGAAGCACTGGTAGTGAAGCGCATGAAGGAAGCGCACCCCCAGCCGGACCACACCTGGAAGATCCGAAAAGGCGACAGGATTGTCCTCGGTGGCCAGCTTGAAGACTTGAGGGATCTGGTTAACCGCCTATGAAAATCCATTTTCTGGATCTGGTTTCCCACGGTGCCAGAGGCGAGCCTTCCGCAAAAGGAAGTATGAACCCACCGAGACTCCTGCTTGAGTCGTTTCTGGTTCTCATAGTTCTTGGTGCCTGCCTGCTCAAGTTGCCCTTTGCGACTGTTGAGCCGGTGACCTGGATGGAGGCGGCCTTTACCGCAACCTCGGCAGTCACAGTCACCGGTCTCGTGGTAGTGGACACCGGGAGTCAATACACCCTGTTTGGACAGTTAGTGATTCTGACCTTAATTCAATTGGGCGGGCTAGGATTGATGACGTTCGCGGTGCTCACGGCCCTTGCCCTGGGCTTCAAGCTCCGACTGAAGCATCAATTGGTTGCGCAGGAAGCCTTTAATGAGATCTCGCTTCAGACAGCGAGGCGAGCCAGCGGGTCGATAGCCGTATTCGCCTTAACGGCAGAAGCTATCGGAGTTATGTTACTAGGCGTGTTTTTTATTCCGGAGCTGGGGTGGTGGGAGGGTCTCTACCAGGCCTTGTTCTACACGATTTCAGCGTTTAACAATGCCGGCTTCGCTCTTTCACCAGATAGCCTTTCCGCCTACGTTGACCATCCTGGCATCAGTCTGTCCGTCACGGCCCTGTTTATCACAGGTGGCCTGGGTTACATCGTCATCATGGAGCTTTTTGATAAGCGATGTTGGTCGAGGTTGTCGGTTTACGTCAAAGTCATCCTTTTGGCCACCCTACTGCTGAACCTGTTCGCTACCGGCGCCATCCTCATCCTGGAATTTGGCAATCCAGCGACTCTTGGCGCACTGGATAGTTTCTGGGACAAGCTCCTGGCTGCCTGGTTTCAGGGCGTGACACCACGAACCGCAGGTTTCAACACCCTCGATATTGGATCGTTAACCGCCGGCAGCAGTGTGCTGATGCTGCTTCTAATGTTCATCGGTGGTGCCCCGAACTCCACATCCAGTGGTATCAAAATCTCGACATTCGTCATTATGCTTGCCGCAACCCGTTCGTTTTTGCGGGGCAATCTGAACGTGAGCTTTTTCAAGCGTTCTCTCAGTAGTGAAACAGTCCTCAAAGCCCTTGCCACAGCGACCATAGGGATGGCGCTGGTTTTTCTGGGTGTTCTGTCTCTGAGCATTCTGGTTGAGGATGAGTTTCTGGATATCGCGTTTGAGGTGGTTTCCGCGTTCGGCACCGTTGGTCTTTCACGGGGTACGACGGGCGAGCTGGGTACCGCTGGCCAGCTGATTATCATGGCGACCATGCTGATTGGCCGTCTGGGGCCTCTTACCCTGGGATATACCCTGACGGTCCGTCGCAAATCCCGCGTCCGCTACGCGAAAACAGAATTCCCTGTGGGATGACCAAGTATCAGGCAGCCACCGCCTCACTATCGTTGGGGCGGCCCTCAATCAGCAAAGCGTGCAGAAGCCTCACGGCATGATCGAACTGTTCGCTGTCCAGGATAAATTGAACCTCCACGTCTCTCATGGTTTGGTGAGCTGCCAGAACTTGAATTGACTCTTGATCAAAAGCCACCAGTGACGCAATCAGAACATTGTTGACGTCGAGTGAGCTGCCGATCGCGGCGACCACGGCTACCTTCTGCAAGCTGATCTCGGCCCCGGGGAAGTCGCTACCGAGCTCATTCACAATCCGTTTTGCCTGCTTTAACGTCGCACTCAGGTAAAACGTGAGGGTGTTGGCATTGCTTTCGCGGTTGATCCGGTGCACGCGAAAGCGCGACGTCAGGTCGAGAAAGGTCTTCTCAATCTCGGCGATGCTGGGCGCGTTCTGATCGAACACAGACACCGCCATGACCGATTTCTTGCCCGTTACAATGTCCGTTTGCGGCGTTTTAGCCTGATAGCCTCCGGTGATCAATGTGCCGGGGTGGTCGGGCTCGAAGGAATTCTTGATTCGCAAATCGATACCTTCGCTGCACAGTCCCCGAGCTGCTCTGGGGTGAATCGCTTCCATGCCCAAGTTCGCCAGTTGATCGGCAACATCGTAATTCGTCCTGCCGAGCGTTACGACTTTGGCTGGGTCAACAATCTTCGGGTCCGCTGAACTTAAGTGGAACTCTTTGTGAATGATCGCTTCCCTCGCGCCGGTTACCACCGCGATACGGCTGAAGGTCATTTCACTGTACCCTCTGTCGAAGGTCTCAATGAGCCCCTCTTTGCACTGGGTATAGCCCGTGCAGATCGGTAGCTCGCGTGTCAGGTCGACAGAGGCGAGCGATCGCTTGAGCTTTTCATCCATAGCCAGCCGTTCACTCTCCCGCCACCCGGTGAGGTCGATAAAACGGGCGTTGATTCCCTCTGACTGTAGGCGCAGTGCGGTGTTGAAGGCGCTATGGGCCTCACCAACGCCTGCCAGCATTTCTCGAACCTTGATCAGATGTTGACTTAGCTGGAAGTGCCCGTAGGAACACAGGCGTTGTAGATCAATCAGGCACTCTCTGACCCCTTCTACCCGATCAAGAATGAACTGATCGGCCTGATGCCTGAGGCTCAAATCCGAGAAATAGGAGAGGTTGATATCCGTCAGGCTCTTTTCCAGGCGGGTCAGATCATCCCCCCAGGCCCACCGATTCTCGGCGCCGGCGAAAAGTGCGTAGACGCCAGGTTTACCCGTTTTCTTGTGTTCCAACAAAAGATCGGTCACGCCACCGTAGGCAGATACAACGAAAATTCGGTTGTACAGCTCTTCGTTACGGCTGTCGCCCACGATGATGTTCTTGCGTACAGCGTCGAAGTTGCTCATTGAGGTTCCGCCGATTTTCTCAACGGTATGACCGCTTCTATCAACATCTTTCCGTGCCATAAGGTTCAGCCTGCCTGAGAGATTGAATGGAACCCCTGAAAACGTGTGGGAGCTCGGGGGCGATCAGTGTTAAGTTTGCAGGCCATCCCCCACATGAAACAGTAAAAAAAGCGCAAAAAAAGCGTGGCTCCCGTAAAAGATCCGTAACACCAATTGGTCTTCGGGCCCGGCCTATCTGGCTTAGGGAGATGTTCAATCAATTTCTATTCCAGACATCTCACGCCACTGCCTAGTTGTTACCTCACTGAGTTTTCCTTCCACCTCCTCGATGAACAGAGCCGCAATTCCGTGCCGGTCGGCGACCGCTCGTCCGTCGGTCGCCCCCAAACACAGCAAGGCTGTAGACCATGCATCGGCCAGGCTGGGATCCTGTTCGAGGACGGTAACGGACACAGTGTCATGGTTGACCGGGCGGCCGGTTCGGGCATCCAGCACATGGCTGTATCGCCGGCCCTGATCGTCGAAGTAATGGCGGTAGGTGCCCGATGTCATGACCGAAATGGGCGCGTCACGAGCAATCGTGATCACCTTATGAACCGACCGCTCGCCCGGCGTTGGACGCTCGATCGCGACGCGCCAGGGTTCGCCGCCCGGCTTGTGGCCCCGAACTTTCATTTCTCCACCCAGCTCCACCAGGTAGTGTTCAATCCCGGCGGATTCCAGCACACCAGCCATCTTTTCAACGGTATACCCCTGAGCGATGGATGAAAGATCGACCTGAAGATCTGAGCGGGACTTCGAAAGCCCGCCGTTTGATCTTGGTACCAGAAACTCCATTCCGACCTCATCCAACCGACGTTGCAGCTCGACCTCCGAAGGAACCGATAGCTGCTGGCCACTGAATCCCCAGAGATCAAAGAGGGGTTTGATCGTCAGGTCGTAGCAGCCAAGACTGGCCTCGCTCACCGTTTTTGCCTTTGCAATCAGGTCAACGACTTCCTCTCCAACCGCCGTGGGGGCCGATGCCTCAGCCCGGTTAAAGCGCTCGATTGCGCTGTCCGGCCGGTAGTTCGACATGAGCGCATCAATACGTGCCAGTTCCTCAACAATACCGTCTTGTACTGAGCTGGAGGTTACCCCACCCGCTTTCCAGAAAGTGACATGCCAGGTCGTGCCCTGAGCGGGGCCGCTCAGCGAAGAGAGACGGGGCGGCTGGTCGCAGGCGCTCAGCAACAGCCCCATAAGGATGAGAACTAGCGCTCGGCACTGGCGCCAGTGTCGCCAAAAAACGCTTCGGACTGGATACGGATCAGACATCAATAACCTCGAAATAGGGACTCACGATGGCCTGGAGTCTACCCATCTGAAACGCGGTGTTGGGACATTCCGGTGAATTTTTAACGGCTTTTTTACGCCTCGGCCCTGTTTTGGTCATCGAATTTTTACGCCCTGCCCCAGCACCATGGAAGCACATCCACTGAAGGAGACTGAGCGTGTCTACTTTCCTGTTACTTATTTCTGTTGCAGTCGGCGGCTACCTGGTTGCTGCCCTTCTCTGGCCCGAGAGGTTCTGACCATGGCACTGATCGGTATTGGCGTGATTCTGGGGCTGTTTGGCCTGTGTTTCCTGTTCATTGGTCTGGAGGAACGGCTGTGAACGAGGTCATCGTAATCTATGCGGTCACGCTGCTTCTGGCGTGGCCTTTGGGCAAGTACATCGCAGGCGTTTTTGGCAGCGCCAAGGGGACGGCAGGCGCCGTCTTTTTGCCAGTGGAAAACGGTCTGTATCGGCTGTTTGGCGTTGACCCTTCCCAGCCCATGAGCTGGCAGGGTTACGGCAAGGCGTTGCTGAAACTGCACCTTGCTCTGGTCTTGATCGTCTTTGGCCTGTTGATGGCCCAAGGCTTTCTGTTCCTGAATCCGGACGGTATCGACGGCATGAGCTGGGACCTGGCGCTTCATACGGCGGTCTCGTTCCTGACCAATACCAACCAGCAGCACTATTCAGGGCAGGCGCAGCTCAGCTACCTAGCGCATACCTTTGGCATTGTGACACTGCAAGTGGTGACACCCGCAGCCGGCATGGCAGCACTGGTGGCAATTGTACGCACGCTTCTGGGTCGCTCTGACAACAAGAAGCAACCGTCTGGCGAGGGTGTCGTTTCTGTTGGTAACTTCTACGAGGACATCACCCGGGCCATTGTTCGCGTTATGCTGCCAGTCGCGGCGGTGGTGGCACTGATCATTGCTGCCGAAGGCGTGCCAAACAGTTACGAAGGCGCCCGCACCGCCATTCCGCTGGACCAGACCGCCGGTATGGAAGAGCAGAACATTCCGATTGGTCCGGTGGCACCCATGGTGGCCATCAAACAGGTCGGCACCAACGGCGGTGGCTGGTATGGCCCCAACTCCAGCGTTCCCCTGGAAAACCCGACCCCGTTGAGCAATTTCGTCCAGACGGTCTCACTCGTTCTGATTCCAGCCGCCCTGGTCTTTGCGCTGGGCTTCATGACCGGCCGGCGGCGCCTGGCCATGGTAGTAATGGGCGTGATGGTGGTGATTTCGGTGTCGCTGACGTCGGTGGCGATATGGTCCGAAAACCAGCCCAACGCTGCCTTCTCCGGGCTTGCTGCCGAGGGCGAAAACCTGGAAGGCAAGGAAGTCCGGTTTGGTGCCACCGCAACCGCACTCTGGGGCAGCTGGACCACCCAGACCTCGAACGGGTCCGTCAACGGCATGCACGACAGCTTTAACCCCATTGGCGGCATGATCCCGATGATCGACATGTTCATCAACGTCACCTTTGGCGGTATCGGTGTGGGGCTGATTGGCTACCTGCTGTTCCTGCTGTTGGCGGCGTTTCTGGGCTCGCTGATGATCGGCCGGGCACCGGAAATTGCCGGCAAGGCACTGGAAACCCGGGAAATGAAGCTAGTCTGCATCGCCCTGTTGATCCAGCCCCTGTTGATCCTGGGCTTCAGCGCTATCACCGTTGCCTTCCCATCGTTGACCGGCAACTCCAATCCGGGCTTCCACGGCATCAGCCAGGTGATTTACGAGTACACCTCCGCCTTTGCCAACAACGGTTCCGGCTTTGAAGGGCTTGGCGACAACACCGTGTGGTGGAACGTGACCTGTGCCGTCAACCTGGCGCTGGGTCGTTTCATCCCGATTCTCGCACCGCTGGCAATCGCCGCATCACTGGCCGCCAAGCGTTCCGCGCCGGAAGGTCGGGGCAGCCTGAGCATCGACACGCCCACCTTTGGGCTGATGACCCTGGCGGTGATTGTGATGTTTACCCTGCTGAGCTTTATGCCGGTGCTGATTCTCGGCCCGATCGCTGAAGCCCTGAGTCTGATGTCCTGAGTGGAGAATGATGATGTCCAAGAGAACCCCCAAAATGACTGACTCACTTGATCTGGGCACAGTTTTCGGCCAATCCATCAAGCGGCTGACGCCAAAGGATCTGGCCCGCAACCCGGTCATGATGGTCGTCGGTATCGGAACGGTGATCACCTTTCTGCTGGGCTTGAGCCACCTCGCCCAGGGTGCCCCGGCTGGCCTGGATTTCGCGATCAGTGCGATCCTGCTATTCACCGTCCTCTTCGCCAATGGTGCCGAGTCTGTCGCGGAAGCCCGCGGCAAGGCTCAGGCCGGTGCGCTCCGGGCTACAAGGAAAGACCTGAAAGCCCGCAAACTCGATGGCGAGCAGCACAAGGAAGTGCCCGCCACAGACCTTCGCAAGGGCGACCGGGTGCTGGTAAAACCGAACGAACTGATTCCCGCGGATGGCGAGATTGTTCAGGGCGCCGCGACCATCAATGAGTCGGCGGTCACCGGTGAATCTGCGCCGGTGCTCCGGGAAGCCGGTACCGACAACAGCGGTGTCAGCGCGGGCACCAAAGTGTTGTCCGATGAGATCGTGATCGAAGTCACCGTCGATCCGGGCAACTCCCTGCTGGACCGCATGATCGCCCTCGTTGAAGGCGCGCAACGCCAGAAGACACCGAATGAACTGGCCTTGTCTGTGCTCCTGGCCGCCATGACGCTGGTCTTCCTGATTGTGGTCGTTACCCTGGTGCCGTTTGGCGGGTTTGTGGGCGCTACCCCATCCTACTCGGTTCTGGTGGCCCTGTTAGTGTGCCTGATCCCGACGACCATCGGGGGCCTGTTGCCGGCTATCGGCATCGCCGGTATGGACCGTGCCATGCGTGCCAACGTCATTGCAAAGTCCGGTAAGGCGGTGGAAGTGGCCGGCTCTATCGACACCCTGTTGCTGGATAAAACCGGCACCATCACCCTGGGTGATCGCAGAGCAACGGGCTTTGAACCGGTTCGGGGCGTGGCGCCGGGCACCTTGAGGGACGCCGCACTGCTCACTTCCCTGGCAGATCCCACCCCCGAGGGCAAATCCGTTGTCGCTCTGGCTCGGGATAAGGGCTCGGACGCCGAGGCAGCCGATGGCACAGAATTCATTGCGTTCTCTGCCAACACCCGTATGTCCGGGGTGGACCTGCCGGATGGGCGGATTCTGCGCAAGGGCGCAACGGATGCCATTCGCAAATTCGTTACGGAAAACGGCGGCAACTATCCGCAGGAAACAGACACCCTGGTTGACCGGGTTGCCAAAAACGGCGCTACACCGCTCGTGGTCGCCGAGGGTAATCGGGTACTGGGTGTGATCGCCCTGTCGGATGTCATCAAGTCCGGCATCAAGGAACGTTTCGCCAAGCTTCGGGACATGGGTGTGAAGACGGTGATGATTACCGGTGACAACCCGATAACTGCTGCGGCGATTGCCGCCGAGGCGGGTGTGGATGATTTCATCGCCGAAGCCACACCGGAGCAGAAGCTCGACATCATTCGCAAGGAGCAGGCGGAAGGCCGCATGGTGGCCATGATGGGGGATGGCACCAACGATGCTCCTGCCCTGGCCCAGGCCGACCTTGGTTTGGCCATGAACTCGGGCACCCAGGCCGCGCGGGAAGCCGGCAACATGGTGGATCTGGATTCCGACCCCGGCAAACTGCTGCAGGTGGTAGAGATTGGCAAACAACTGCTGATTACCCGGGGGTCGTTGACCACCTTTTCCCTGGCCAACGACGTCGCCAAGTACTTCGCTATCCTGCCAGCGCTGTTTGTCACCAGTCTGCCGGCCCTGGATGCCCTGAACGTACTTGATCTTGAAAACCCGATGAGCGCGGTGTTGGCCGCAACCATCTTTAATGCGCTGATTATCCCGGCGTTGATCCCCTTCGCCCTCAAAGGCGTGCAATTCAAACCGGCAACCGCCACACAGCTGTTGCGCCGCAACCTTCTGATCTTCGGATTGGGTGGCCTGTTGCTGCCGTTCGCGGCCATCAAGGCCCTGGATCTGATGCTCACCGTGGTTATCTGAGGAGACTGACATGATGACTGATTCAAACACTGGGGCCGTCACCCGGTCCGCTTCCTGGCTCTCTGCGGTGCGCGCGGCCGTCGTCCTGATCCTGCTGTGTGGCGGACTGTATCCCCTGTTGGTTACAACGGCCGGAAAAGTCATGTTTCCCCATCAGGCATTAGGGAGCATGATCATCGTGGACGACAAGATCGTCGGATCAGAACTGGTGGGGCAGCGGTTCGTCGCACCCGAGTACTTCCACGGGCGGCCTTCCGCGGCCAGTTACGATCCTTTCTCCGTTGGCGGCTCGAATTACGCGGCCAGCAATCCGGATCTTAGGGTCCGGGTTGCGGAGGATTCCGCGGCCATTGCCGAGCGAGAGGATATCGCTCCGACGTCCATCCCTGCGGACTTGTTGGCGGCCTCGGGTTCCGGCATAGACCCTCACATTTCGCCGGAATCGGCTATGATACAGGCCGAGCGTGTGGCGAAGGCCCGTGATATTCCGGTTGCCCAAGTCAATGAACTGATTGCGGGGCACACGGAGGGGCCTACCCTGGGGATCTTTGGCCAGCCGCGAGTCAACGTTCTGAAAATTAACCTGGCACTGGATGGCAAGGAGTTGAACGATTGAATCAAGGCGATCCGAATCGCCCCAACCCGGACGCGCTCCTGAAAACTCAGGAGCGTGAGTCCGCCGGGGGGCTAAAAATCTTTCTGGGTGCCGCTCCGGGCGTGGGCAAGACCTACCAGATGCTGCAAGCCGCCCACGAACTCAAGCGCCAGGGTGTGGACGTTGTTGTGGGTGTCGCGGAAACGCATGGTCGAGCCGATACGCTCTCATTGTGTGAGGGCCTCGAACAGCTCTCCGCAAAAGAAGTCGAATACGCCGGCAAGCAATTCCGGGAGTTTGATGTCGATGCCGCCCTGAAACGCAGACCGGATGTCCTGTTGGTGGACGAACTTGCCCACCGCAATATTCCGGGCACTCGGCACCCACGGCGTTACCAGGATATTGAAGAACTGCTGGATCAGGGCATTACCGTCTGGACGGCTGTTAACATCCAACACCTGGAAAGCCTCTCGGACGTGGTGGCCAGCATCACCGGTGTGCGAATGCGGGAAACCGTGCCGGATTCGGTCCTGGAACGGGCCCGGGACATCGTACTTGTCGATCTTACCCCCTCGGAACTCCTGGAGCGTCTGCGACAGGGTAAGGTCTATGTTCCCGAGCAAGCCCGTGCCGCCATGGACGGCTATTTCTCACCCTCCAATCTGTCTGCACTGCGGGAACTTGCCGTTCAGGCCATCGCCGAACGGCTGGATTCCGACGTTCGGGAGACCATGCAGTCCCGTGGGATCGAAGGCCCCTGGCACATTCGATCGCGAATGCTGGTTGCGGTGGACGGCTCTGGTCAGGGTGAAACCCTGGTTCGAGCCGCACGGCGGCTCGCCGAGCGCCGGAAAGCACCCTGGACCGTCGCCACTGTGGACAATGGCCGGGCAGGCGCCGATGAACGCCAACGGCTGGAAAAAGTGTTTGACCTGGCCACCCGCTTGGGCGCAGAGGTCAGAACGCTTCGCGGATACGACGTGGCCGGAGAAATCCTGGCCTTCGCGAGAGAGCAGAACGTCACAACCCTGATTCTCGGCCGCTCCCACAATCGCTGGTGGCACCTCCGAAAATCCACTAGCCGAGCACTGCTGAAAGACGCTGAGGCCTTTGAAGTCACTTTCATACCCGTGCCCAGAAAACAACGGCGTCGGCTTACTGAAGCCGCCGGCCGTGCGGTGAGATATAGCGACTATGCCTGGGCCGTCGGCAGTGTGGGTGCCGCAACCGCAATCGCCATGGGACTGCAGAACGTTCTTCCGCTGGGTAACCTGTCCCTGATCTTTCTGACATCCGTGCTTTGGGTGGCCTCCCGAACCGGGATTCGTCCAGCCCTGTTTGCCGCGGCTCTGAGCTTTCTGACCTACAACTTTTTCTTCACGGATCCTCGGCTTACCTTTCAGATGGCAGATACGGATGAGCTGCTGACGGTGGTGTTCTTTCTGATTATCGCAGTCACGGGAGGCAACCTTGCCGGCCGATTGCGGGACCAGGTCCAGATGCTTCGCGCCTCGAACGATCTCACTGATGCTCATCTGCAGTTTACCCGTCGGCTAGCGTCAGCGCCCGACATCACCTCCGTCCAGACTGAAGCGGTCGAGGCTCTCTATGCCCAACTCAAGCTTCCTTTGATTATTGCCCAACGGAGCCCTGAAAATGATGTAGTCGAAGTGGTGGTTCAGGGCGGCCCGTCTCACTCACTCAATGAAGCGGCGCGCTCTGCAATCGACTGGGGCATCCGTAACGCCAAACCCAGCGGTGCGTTTTCCGACACTCTGAACAGCCTTCCGTGGCGCTTTGAACCTATTGTGGCCGATGGTGAAATCTACGGCGTACTAGGTATTCGAGTCGGCGATATGACCCCGGAGTATTACCGGGGCCTGGCCATCAATGTTTACGTTCATCAACTGGGATTGGCATGGTTCCGTACCCGCCTGGCCGCCAATCTGTCAGCATCACGGGTGGCAGAGGAAACTGAGCGGCTTCGCTCCGCGCTGCTCTCTTCCATCTCCCATGATTTGAGAACACCGTTATCCTCCATGATTGGCTCTGCCAGCACGCTGAAATCGATGTTCGACCGGCTCTCAGATGAGGATCGCGATAGCCTTCTGGATTCAGTGCTCGGTGAGGGCGAGCGCCTGGATCGCTACATTCGAAACCTGCTGGACATGACGAAGCTGGGCCATGGCACACTCAAGATCGAGAGGGACTGGATCGCGTTCACCGACATCCTGTCCTCGGCGCTCAGACGCACTAGGAACCTGATGTCGAAAGTCCGAGTTGAGCGGGATGTGGAAGAAAACTTACCGTTGCTTTTTGTGCATCCAGCCCTTATTGAGCAGGCCCTGGTCAACGTGCTGGAAAATGCCGCGAAGTTCGCGCCCGACGACTCAACCCTGTCCATCCGGGCTCAACGGAAAGGCGATGAATTGATCATTGCGATCTCAGACGAGGGGCCAGGCATACCGGAAGACCAGCGTGGCCAGGTTTTCGATATGTTCTTCACCGGCGGTGAAGGCGACCGGGGCCCTCACGGTAGCGGACTGGGACTGGCGATCTGTCACGGTATGGTCGCGGCTCACAGTGGCCGGATTCAGGCTTTGGCTGGCCCAAATGGTATCGGGGCCACCATCGAAATAGCGTTGCCCCTGATAGAATCCCCTGAACAAGAGTCTAATCGGGAAGCCAGTGAATGACTGCCTCAGCACAGAACCGCGAAACGCCCTGTATCCTGATTATTGATGACGAACCGCAAATACGGCACTTCCTGCGGATCAGTCTGAGAACGGAAGGATACGAGCTGCTTGAAGCGGAGAATGGTGAGGCCGGTCTTGGGCTTTGCGCGAGGCATTCACCGGATCTCGTGATCCTAGATCTGGGGCTTCCGGATATGGATGGCTCTGAGGTGCTTGCTGGTTTGCGGGAATGGTCATCAGCTCCCGTTATCATTCTCTCGGTGCGGGATCGAGAACTGGAAAAAGTAAAAGCCCTGGATCTCGGCGCGAACGACTATGTTACGAAGCCATTTGGCGTTGATGAGCTGCTTGCGCGAGTTCGAACCCAGTTGCGTCTCCAACAGAAAGGAAAGAGCGCAGCTGCTCCTGAAACCTCAGCGATATTCGAGAACGGCGAACTAAATATTGACCTGGCTATGCACAAAGTCACGGTCAGCGGTGAGCCTGTCAGGCTCACGCCGAAGGAATTTGCCGTGCTGAAGGTCTTGCTGCTTGCATCTGGAAAGATCGTCACACAATCGCAGTTGCTCAAGGATATTTGGGGGCCTACTCACACGACGGACACGCATTATCTGCGAATTCTAATTGGGAGATTGAGGCAGAAGCTCGGTGATGACCCCACGGAACAACGCTATATCCAAACCGAGCCGGGGGTAGGCTATCGATTTCTCGATTCTTCGGATCAGGCATGAACGATCAGGAATGGAGGGTTGTGGACTTCATTCAAGATTTCTTTTAAACGATTGATGGGCTTATTCCGGCCCACCAGATGGTCCCCGCCCATGACTGTGTCGCCGATGCAGTTCATACTCAGAAAAGAGTCTGCATTTCTTCATGGGAAGGTATTGGTAGACCTGCCTGAATGTTCACTTTGCGACCGAGCCGAGCTAAACAAAAGCGGACATTCGAGTCAGGGCTTTTCTCCGAAGCCTCCAAGCTAATCACAGCCATTTCACCCAGCATGATTGGCAGAGCAAATTGCAGAATAAAACAATGACATGGCAGAGATGGCCATGCTCGGCTAAGCTATTGTTTTATCGATTTATGTGCAGAGCGATTGATGGTTCGAAGTTAGTGATGATGACGCAGTTAAATTTCTGCAATGGTAAAGCGCACTGCCCAACTGCTGTTAGTTCATGGAATAGTTCGAAATGTAGGAGGGGCTCTTGAAGAATTTCTTGGTTTGGACAGGCGTCGTAGTTGTCGGTCTTTTCAGTGTGAACTACTGGCTAACTGCTAAGCTTGAGGTGCGAGAGCCACTGGTTGGCTGCTGGCCTCTTTTGGATCCCCTTGTCGGGTTCTGCCTTTAGTTATGCGATCTTACGTAATTGCGCTTATTTTGTTAGCACCAGTTCTGTCATTTGCAGAAAGCTTTACCATTGAGGCTGAATACTCGAATCAGTTTGGGTTCCCGGTTGAAGAGAACGTTGACTCAATGATTCCTTCGATCGGTTCTGGCCTCAATATTTCAAGTCGGGAGGAGTGCTTAGCTGCATTGCAGAGCGACATGTTAGAGCGTATCTCAACAGGTTATGCAATGGAGTATGGTGCCTCTAATGTCGTTTTAAAATGCAAAGAATACTGGGAGAGCAAGGATTGCCCTGCAATTTATCCAGGCTGCATTAGTTCGGCTGATTTTGGGCATCCCAAGCATATCCAAACGTATTACGATGGTGCCATCATTTCTTCGCACCTTCGTTTCTCACCACAAGCGCATGAAGTTATCCAAACTCTCTCCTATGGGGCAGACAGCGACCAGGATGGAAACTTGGATATAGTTTTTGTTGTTCAAAAGATGTTAGATCGCAGCTGCCGCAACATGATTGAATCATCGGACTTCAGAAGGATCTTCGAAGAGCAGTATTTTCAAGACGAAAGAACTAGAGCGTATAAAATCAATTGCTTTAGGGTCAATAGCTCCGGCAGAGCGACTGGAGTTGCATCCGAAATTATTCGTCGTTGAACAAGCTAACTAAAGCAGGCACAGCGACGCCCATTACATTGCGCCTTCGGCTACATTCCACGGGTGCGTCTGCTGCATGCGTTACGTGTCCAGTCGAGGTTAGCTACGATCGGTCGTGGAAGATGTCCTTATTGGTCGGAGTCACACTCCTGGCCCAAATCCTCTTTTTTAGATCGTTGGGAAGCATGCGACCTCAGTGGAGCAAATGGTGATGCTCAAGCAGTTAACTTCCGAGTGGCATTCATAGCCGGTATCAGTGCATTGGAATGGGATATGGGAACTGTTAGACGAAGGAAAAAAATCGATACAGTCAGGGCATCACGGGACGGACATGAGTTCCATGAGGCTTGGACAGCTCGCAAAGCGACGCAGTTACTTTGGCCCGACACCGACCTGACGGCAATAGCTGTCGAAGGGCCTTCACCTGCCGATCAGGCCGGGGCGTCCGCTGCTACAGTCGAGGTCGCTGACCTGACGTTCTACTACGGTCGACACCAGAATTTTGAGGATGCCGTCCGAACAATCTTTGCCCAGTTCAAATACTCCATTGCGGATCAGAACAAGGACTTTCGCGCTTCTCACGCAAAAAAGACAGTAGAAAAGTTTGGCGCGACCTACCGCTCATTTAAGCGCAAATACGGTGCTAAAGCGGTCGAAGACAAACTCGACTTTCAGCTTATAACGAACCAGCCAATCAGCGATTCGCTGCTTCAGGCCATAGAGGCTACGGCAACGGGGTCGAGCGTTAGTGGTGATGCTAAGGCACAGTCGAAGCAGTTCAAGACGGCTTCCGGTTTATCGGGTAAGCCACTGGCGGAATTTGCGCGAAAACTCAAAATCATTGGACGCTCCAAGAGCCTGCCGCAAACAAAGGATGAGCTTGCCAACCTGCTCGTTGACTGGTCTGCCACGAGCGACCCGATTGCTGCCGCCCGTCTCGGGAAGCTTCGGGAACTTGTTCGCGACAAAGCCGGTTATGCCGGTACCGACCGAAATTTGATCAGACGCACTGACGTACTTGCAGCGCTTCAGATCGGTGACCCGAAGGACCTGCTTCCCTGTGACGCGGCCCTCGTCGATGTAGGAAAAGTGCTTGAGCGGGAGCAACTCCGCGAGGCGGTGACACGCATCGGTAACACGTCAACGCCGCTTCTTATTCATGCGACCGGCGGCGTTGGCAAGACGGTTTTTATGGATTCGCTCGCCTCGAAAATTGCCACGGACCACGAAGTTGTTTTCTTCGATTGTTTTGGCGGTGGTGCATACCGCTCTCCGGAAGACGCGCGGCATTTACCCAAGAAGGGGCTAATTCATATTGCGAACACACTGGCATTTCGCGGGCTTTGCGATCCGATACTGCCGGACAGTCCCGATTTATACACTTTGCTCAGCACATTCCGCCGCCGCCTTACGCAGTGCCTGGCTACCCTCTCACGCATGACGCCAGGACGTAAGCTTGCGATCTTTATCGATGCCATCGACAACGCTGCTTTTGCGGCAGGCCAGACCAACGAAGACTCCTTTCCAATCAAGCTACTGGAGAGTCTCGATACGGAACCGATTGACGGTGTAAAGCTTATCGTTTCATGCCGATCCGAGAAGGAACGTAGACCAAAGACCTATGCCAAGCTTGATGAATTGGAACTATGCCCATTTACCAAGGATGAAACGGCTGAGTTCTTGCACGCGCGGCTAAAAAGCGCCACGGCCGCAGAAGTGAATGTCGCGCACGCCCGGTCAGGTGGCAATCCACGTGTGCTGGATTATCTGGTCAAGGTGGGTCGCGGTCTTCTCGATCCATCAGAGGTCAACAAGGACATCGAGCTGGATGATCTGATTCAACAAAGAATCACGGACGCGCTCTCTTTGGCTAAAAAGCAAGGTTATGAGGACACGGACCTTAGTGCCTTTCTTGCAGGGCTCGCCGTACTTCCTCCGCCCGTGCCGGTGGTTGAGTATGCTGCTGCTCATGGCATGGAGCCCGCGGCCATTGAGAGCTTTGCTTCTGACCTGAGCCCTCTACTGGAGCGAACCAATCATGGGCTCATGTTCCGTGATGAGCCAACGGAAACGCTGATCCACAATCGATACGCGACATCGCGTGATGCGCTTGAGCGTGTCGCATCCAATCTCCTTGCCCGTCAGGATGCGTCGGTATATGCGGCCCGTTCGCTTCCGCGCCTGTTACACGAGCTCGATGATGATGAGCGGCTGTTCGCCCTTGCTTTCGATGATCGTACTCCCGCCTCGATTACCAGCACAGTTGGCAAGCGCAATATTCAATATGCCCGGCTTAAGGCTGCCACTTTGCATGCGGCTCTCAAGGTTGACTACAACAAGCTGGTGCGGCTGCTCATCGAGCTATCGACCATAGCCGAGGTTGATCAGCGTGGTGCCGATTACCTGCTGAAACATCCTGATCTCGTCGTTGCAGCCGAGGATGAGGACGCCCAGCGGCGATTATTTGAAATAAGAACGGCTTGGCCGGGAACGCGACATGCACGTCTTGCCATCGTCAATATTTTGTCGGGTGATCCGGCAGAGGCGACCCGTCATGCCCATGCGAATGAAGAGTGGATACAACATTATCGGCGCACAGAGCGAAAAGATTTTGATCGTGAACAGGTTCCCGATCAGGCCGATATCGCCGCCACAAGTTTTTTCCTGATCTCGGAAGGTCGCCCAGAAGATGCGGCTCGTTACCTCACAGGTTGGCGGGATTGGTATGCCTTTGAAGTCTCTCAGCTCGTCCTCAGATATACGCATCTTGCCAGCTTACGAGGAACGCATCCCGCTCGTTGGGCTGACCGGTTCATCGATGCGCTCCCCAGTATCGGTCCGCTCGCGGCTGCACTGTCGTTTCGCGAGCTGACGAATGCTAGACGCAAGCTCCTTTGCGTCAAACTCGCCGCTCTATGCCAGAAGGAGACGAAGATTGACTTGCCTCAAAGCTACTCGCGCCAAAAGGCCTATAAACTCGAAGACGGCCTGAGGAAATCAGCTGCCATCGCGGTCTCGTTGGGCCTCGGCGCTGAAGCGAAATCTATTTCTCTAAGAGCACGGCATGATCGGCCCGGAATCTGGGCATTTCGTGACGCGTTTAGTCGAAACGATGTCTTCGCTTACATGTTCCGAGTTGCCCTGCTTGCTGCAGTAAATAAGCGCACCATTCACGAGAAGGACCTACTACCAAAAGAACTGGTATCGGTATGCGCGCGCATCCCGAAGACTATTTCTGGAAAAATCTTCCAACAAAAGGCCAAGGAGCAGCTCTCCAAGCTTCCGCGCAAACCGCGTTACGATGACGGGCAGACCAAGAACGTTCCGGCTAATGCCATTAGCTATGATGAGCAGCAGGCGGCCGAGCGCTTTCTTGATATCCGCCTGGAGCCGCTGCTTGCTCTTACTGAGGCACTGTCGGCTGCACTCGCAGCATCGGCGAGGACCATCGATAAGCGCTTTGTCGAGCTCGTGGAAGCCTGGGAGCAAACCCGAAAGAATCGCGACTACTACCGGGGTGAGGGTATCGATACCTTCTTTCAACTCTTGGGTCTTGACGCTGTCCCGTTCATATTGTGGGCTCGCAGCGAACTGAAACCACAGTCCATAGAGCGCATGCTCAAGGCCGTACACGCTTACATGAGCAATGCCGGTGACTTGGTTCGCATCATCGACAATCTCGCGCAGCGAATCCCACTGCACTCGATCGCAGGCGAGCAGGCCGTGAAGGCCCGCACGATGATCGACAAAGAGGATGAAGTTACCTACCGGGCATCTCTCTATGGCGCCCTTGGCCGAGCAATACTTCCAGCTAGTCTCGATGAGGCTGCCGTGTACTTCCGGGATGGCCTGGAACAGATGGATGCAATCGGCTCGGGTGATTACCTGTTCACCAATGAGCTGCTCTTGTTCGCATCGGAGATGAAAGGTGATGAACTGGAAGAATGCGACTTTCACACGCTGGGCAATATCTGCGAACTCAATATGGGTGAGGAGCCCGAGAAATTTTTTTGGGGTGCTTACGGTCGTGGCATGGCAAAGGCGGCCGGGATACGCGGCCTCGCCAAGCTTAGCCGCTGGGATGACCGCAACAGAATAGCTCTGAACAATACGCTTCTAACCTATCTTACGGGCCTTCTCGAAGCGGGAAAGATTGATCCAAAGGACGCGCTTTGTTTAAACCGTCTCGCCAATCCGGTTGAATATTTCTTTGCTGGGACGAAGGAGTTTGCCGAAGCGTTACGTGCCCAGTCTGGGCCGGATGCCGAAACAGTCACAGAACTTATTACACAGTTCGAGGATGACAACCCGACGATAGCGAGTGACGAGACTGTAAAGACACTTTACGTACTGGCTGATGAAGTGTTGGGTACATCGCATGATCTAACGAAGCACCTCAATGCCGCGCGTGAACGATATGAGACGGCAAGGCAAGGCCGCAATACTCCGTATGGGAGCAACAGCCTTGATTTGAAGATGCGAAGAGAAGCGGCCAAACGTGACACTGCAAACCGGGTGGCACTGGCGCGTATAGCTGAAGAGACAGATCCCACCGACGAGGCATCGCTTGTAAAGGCCATCGAAAAATTCAATGCACTGGGCAACATGTATGACCTAAAAGCTGGATTCTTTTCCTCGCTGCGCGCCAAAGTGCCCTTTTCTGCGCGTAGGCAGTATGTGCGCAATATTGCTAATCTCGAAAATCTTTTCTTCTATTGGAAATTCGCAGAGCTAAAAGATGCAAAGGAAGCGTGGGGCAGATCATCCGTGGCACTTGCGGGCGTCTACAGGAGCTTGGCAAAGCCACTGATTCTTGCCCATGCCGATGATTTGGTCGATGACGGTCGACTCTCGGGGTCGAATATCAAGGATATGTCAGAGTTTACGGGTGTGCCTATGGCCGAACTCGTCCTTGAGATGATAAAGGTCTTCTCACGGCCTGATAGCGCTGTCGCCGGATCAGTATGGCTTGCGTTCGCAAATTTCATATCCCCGGAAGCGGATGAAGGGCAGGGGCAGCTTGCGCTGAAGCGACTCCTATCGAGCGACTCGGCACGGATTGCCGATAAAGTAAAAGACGGTCCTTGGAAAGCTGGCTGCTACCCAGCAGATGATTTTTCCGAAATCGCGGCTGGGCTGATTTGGCGTGTGCTCGGTTCACCCCACGCAGTTGACAGGTGGCGCGCGGCTCATTGCATACGCCGATTTGCAAAGTTCGGGCGCTGGGACATTATTGATAGAATTGTCGCCGCCTTCGGTACAAAGACAGCCGTGCCATTCCAGGCACCCGAACTGGTGTTCTACTACCTTCATGCACGGTTGTGGCTCCTGATCGCCCTTGCGCGGGTTGCTCTCGATCATCCCGATCAGGTCTTGCGTTACAAAGATCTACTCCTGGCTGTCATCACGGAGAAGGATGATCCCCACGTGCTTATGCGGCACTTTGCCGCCAGCGCACTCCTTGCCTGTGTGGATAGTGGCAAGCTGACGCTTGACGCAGTCACAGTAAGAATAGTGCGTAATGCCAACAAGTCTCCGTATCCGCGTTTACAAAAAAAGAGCCGAAACGGAGGCGGTTTCTATCAGGGGCGTCCGAGGTCAGTGCCTGAGCCGCCCTTTCGTTTTTATTTGGAGTACGACTTCAAGAAGCATGATGTCGATAGCCTTGGTCAAGTGTTCGGCAAGGGCTGCTGGGAGATCGATGATCTGATTTCGGATGTAGTGCAAAAGCTTGATCCGTCAATAACACACATGGATGAGGACGGGGGCCGCGAGACGCCCGTGAGAAATTCTCGCGAGATGACTACGCGCTTACACGGCTACGGGCAACAGCTCGGCTGGCATGCCTTGTTCATTGCTGCCGGTAAGCTGCTTGTCGCCCATCCTATAACCGATGACTGGTGGTATGAGGACGACCCCTGGGGAGAGTGGCTCGGCCGCTACGTGCTTACTCGCAAGGATGGATTGTGGCTATCAGACGGAACAGATAGGACGCCTAAAGACGCTTCTGTGAGGCTGCTGGAATCTAAGAAGAACGGGTTCGCGATAACCGGCGATCAGAAGAAGATTATGGGGCTCGCCGGTCTTGATATTCAGAAAGGCGTTGGTAGAGAGCTGATTGTTCAGGGCAGATGGTATTCATCAGATGGTGTTGAAATTGGACTATCATCTGCACTAGTTCCGCCTAAAAAGGCCAAGCAGTTTGCGAGAAAGCTTATTCGCGAGAAGCCAATGCTAGCGTGGGTACCTACTTTCCAAGGTGTCGAAGATGATGATGAATATCTTCGCAGCGATAAGAAGGAGTATTCACCCTGGATCGTTTGTCCGTCTGGCGAGATCCGGTTGGATGAGCATGATCCATATGGCGTTTCGGTCGCCAATTTTCGGCCGTATCTTGCGCAAGACTATTCGGAGTTCTGCAAGCTGACACGTCAAGATGCGTTCGGATCTTTTTGGATTAACAATCGCGGGACGCCTTCACTTCGAGCCCAAGCCTGGGGGCGCGATGAAACTAACCGAGAAAACGGTCCCCATCCGGGACTGCGGCTTCTCTGCAAGTCAAGCGTACTTAAGAAGGTTCTGACGAAGTACGACAAAGAGTTACTATTACTCTTTGACCTTCAGCGTTACGAGAAAGAGACTTATCGAAGCAGCGGGCGGTTTTCGCATTCTATCGGTGTAGTGCGGATTGATAAGTCGCTCAACATGGAGTATTTCAAGGGACGCGTGAACTATCCGAATAAGTTGGACTGGTAAGAGAGTGGCTGGCGATGGATTGGCATAGCAAGAATACGCTGCTCACACCTGATGATGGATGACCGTCTCAAGAGACCTCGGGAAGGTCAATATCAAAGCATTAACTTTGAAGTCCACACATAACCATGCCATGCACCGGATGCCAAAACCGTCGCTTCGCTGCCGTTTTGCCACCGGCGATGGCGAGCGTTGATCCCCTAATCTGAATGTCCGCTTTGCGACCAGGGCACACTCCGAACTCAGCTAAACAAAAGCGGACATTCGCCTTTTAGTCATTTATCTGTGAGGAGTGGACCGAGGTAAACACCAGGAGGTTCACGATGGCAATCGAATTACTGAAGATTACAGCCCCGCCTGACGCGGGGCTGAAGGGAGTTGTGTTTAAGAATTGCTTTCATCATCAAGCGTAACAACGGTATCCGCCATTAGCTCAGCGTCATCGAAGGTATCGATGTCAACGTCTCCGGTTACGGTGACCAAATCACCCTCCTCGATTTGTTGGTAACCCTCGTCATCGGTGGGGTTGTAGGTCATCAGAGCCGTATCGATCGTCGTCTTTTGTGCGCCTGTGTCGATGGTAAACTCTGTGCCGTCAACACCTGTTACTGTGCCGGTGAGCACCATCTGGCCGAGATCGATGGTAGGCGCTACATCGAAATCGGTGGCGCTTTCCTCATCTGCGGCACTGGCATAAAAGTAAGTGCCCAGGCTGTCCACAAAGACACTACTGGCTTCGATCTTAGCGGTTTCGAAGGTATCGTCGTCGACCTCACCGTACACCGTGACGTCGTCACCCGGAAGAAGTTCGCCACTTTCCTCGAACCAGTCCCAGTCGTCCATTTCAACGGTGACCAGGCCCTCGCCATAGTCCAGTTTGAACGTGTCTGCTGTCGTGCTGGTCACTGTTCCGCTCAGGGTAATCCAGGAACCATCCGATTTGAGGTATGGGCTTTCCGCGGCCAGCCCGGCAGCCGGTGCAAGTGCGAAAGTTGAAGCAATAGCGATAGAGAGTGCTGTGCGCTTCATAGTCTGATCTCCTTACCGTTTGTGGTATGTGATCTTCAGTCAGATGATCCGGGTGAGCAGGTTATTCACTCACCCTTGATCATCTACTACCAGCCTCGTGGCAGACCGCGCAGATACAAGATGTATTAACGTTCTCTAACGTTCGGGCAATCTTTTTGTTCTGAATGCTGATTGCCAAAAAATTCAGGTTGAATGAAGTTTTACAGGATTTCGATGCCCTCGCATTTATAGTTGCCTATTAATGTATCGTCTTGAAGAACATTCCCCTCCAGATCAAAACAGAACAGATACGTTTCCGTCCTATCCCCGATTTCAACACTTTTTAGCCCGATACACTCGTCGGTACGACCAGGTATCAGCTTGAATGAAGAGACTCCGCGTTCTGGAATTCTTTTGCCAACCTCAAGTGTTTTGATATCGGCGAAGTCTGAGCTTGCAACAACCAGCGTATTACCGCCTCTCTCTGTCTCGTCAATGCCTTCATCGAACGGTGTGTGAGAAATTTTTCGTGGGAAGAAAAGCCAGCAGCCGTGATAGGGGTGCCATTCCGCTGCCTCGTGGGTGACGTACCCCTGTTTGCCAACGTTCAAAGCATCCCGAATGCGTTGATAGTTTTGGTGCCAATCCTGGCTCTCCAGGCTGTAGTCGCGGTTCAGAAGTTTGACCCATTCTTCCTGAGCGTTCTTCCCATGACTGCCGACGATCATCTGATCCGCTTTGAGCGTGGCCCATTCGCTCTTGAAGCCCTTGAACTTTTCATCGCCGCTGCCGGTCATCAGGATGTGACGTGGTACAAGCTGGTTACGGTTGCGTATTTCACAGACCAGGCCAGTTCGGTCGTCAAAGGTGACCAACCGTTCGCCAAACTGAACAAGCTCGGAGAACTCCGCGCCGCGGCCGCCTTCGGCGATCAGGCTGATTAACTGATGTTCACCCCCCGCATTCTTGGGAATCTCTTCCAGGCAGTAGCGGACATTCCCGGTCACAGGATCGGTGTCGCGGTGGAGTCTGTCGAAACGAAGAGTCGACTGCCAAGCGGTTTGACCATCATCCAGTGTTACCTGGGATGCGTGGTCTTCGTCCGTAATAATGGCAAGGGTGTACTGAGTCTGTTCGCTGTTGTAGCGTTCAAGGCGCTGGATATCCAAAGACTTCTGGCTCATGCCGAACCCCCTATCCCGGGTAAACGGGATGTATTGAGCATTTGTTGGAGGGTAAAGGATCTCGCAATCATTTTGGAAATTTCTGCCGGGGCTGCGCGTGAGTGTTGGCATGAATCATCACTGACTGCTGAGGTCATCCGGCACCTGTCATCGGCGATCAGGAGGATATATTTTACAACTGCTCATATGGTCTTTAGTCGCGGTCATTGGAACCGGAATTGTCTGGAAAGGCAGCGGGCTGCTCGAATCCGCCAGCGAACGTCTCTCGTTGTTTTACAGATTGCCCGAGATTGTCCAGGGCGCGATCGTTGTTGCCATTGGTTCCAGCTTTCCAGAATTGGCGACCGTCGTCGTGTCCACGCTGGTGCACGGAGAATTCGAGTTGGGCGTCGCCGCCATCGTAGGTTCCGCTCTGTTCAACATCATGGTGATACCCGCATTAAGCGGGTTGGTTGCCAAGCATCAGTTAATGACCAATCGCGACCTGGTCTACAAAGAAGCACAGTTCTATATGATAGCGGTCGCTGCGCTTCTTCTGACTTTCTCATTCGCCGTTATCTACAACCCGATGGAGTCCGGCAACGACACTCTGATGGGCGAGCTCACCCGCGGCCTCGCCATCTTGCCCCTGGCCCTCTACGCCATTTATGTTTTCGTCCAGTACCACGACACAATGGACTACCAATCCGACGAAGACGTTTCACACGTTCAGCCCGCAACAGAGTGGGCGAGACTTGCGGCGGGGCTGATGCTGATTCTGATCGGTGTCGAAGGGCTGGTTCGGGCCGCCATAAACTTTGGCACTCTCCTGGATACGCCAAGCTTCCTCTGGGGCATAACCATCGTCGCCGCTGGCACGTCAATTCCGGATGCCTTTGTCTCAGTTCGGGCTGCCCGTCGTGGTAAAGGCATCACCAGTACGGCCAATGTACTGGGAAGCAATATTTTTGATTTGCTCTGCTGCATTCCTATTGGGGTATTGATCGCCGGAAGTGCTGTCATCAACTATTCGGTCGCAGCGCCGATGATGGCCATTTTGACGGTCGCAACATTGGCCCTTTTTCTGATGATGCGCACTGACCTGATCTTAAGCCGTAAGGAATCCTGGAGCCTCCTGATCATGTACGGCATTTTTGTCGTTTGTATGGGGCTGGAGTCGTTTAATTTCACCAATTTCATTGTCAATTTCCCGCCGAGCCAGTGATGGTTCGCAAGGGGAAGGTCGGTCCGGGATTGAAATGAAAAATACCTGCTGCGTGACTTTCGTCAGGTCTCGACAATCTTTTCACACACAACAGCAAGTGACCCGGGCAGGCAAGTCACGTTTATCGGCGTTTTCGCGAACACTTCCCCATCGGCAGTGACTGTTTTTGGGTTACTGGTCTGGATATGACAATGGCTGCTTTTGAGATGAACCACGGTTGAGTGTTTTCGTGGGGCGCGGCGGAGTACTCGCATGATTGCAAACGTAGTCACCAGCGAGAGCAACGAACGGGGTCGAACGGCGACAATGTCGAGCTGTCCGTCGTTGGCACTGGCCTGAGGAATCTGCTGTCCACCTCCGTAAAATGCACCGGTGGCGACAGAGATTGAGAGCCAGCGACCTTTCAGGTAGCCGGTGTCACACTGAATGCTGGCATGAAACCCGCGCTGTGCTCTCAGGCGCTTGAGCAGGGTGGCCGCGTAGCTGAATCGTCCCAGCCATTGCTTGCTGCTTGGTGCAACGTATCGAGCGGGCAGCGTGGCCAGGCCGATATGCGCTACGTTAAGGAAGATCAAGCCATTGAGCTCTGCCACATCTACCCATCGCCATTGCATGCTCGCAATGAGACGGGCGATTTGATCTGGGTCAGAGGGCAACCGCAGATTGCGCGCAAAATCATTGGCGGTTCCAGTGGGTAAAATCGCAAGAATGGCATCGCGTTCTCGGCAGATGGCCGCCGCCCGATTGACCGAGCCATCGCCACCAGCAGCGATAATGCAATCGCCCACCGTCACGGATTGAGTCCAACCAAGATCATCGAAAACGCAAGGGATGATTGGATCAACGCCTGCCGCGGTTAACTTTTCGCACCAATAGACGTCGCCATCATTATTTTCTTTCCCGGCTTTCTTGTTAACGGCCAGCCAATACTGCATTGGGTGATTGAACTCCGATTTGTCACGACTACCTTGTCCTGCAACCATCCCATAGATTCGGCGGACTCGTAAAAAGATTTATGGAAATTGGACTCTGATCCGAATGTTCGCTTTGCGACCTCACGGTTCTTCTTGGGACTAAACAAAAGCGGACATTCGCCCGAATGCAAATTTTTCAAAGCGCGAGCAGCGCTATGAAAGCCGCCAATCTAAAGATAACGCTTTGAAGAATCGTTGTTATTGAGGATGTGAATCAGGTTTGGACGGGGAGGCAGCGTTGGAATTTAATAAGAATGCCAACTAATAGGCTGTGAGGAGATAGGGATGTCTGTAAGCATTGAGGTGGCCGAGACCACTGACCAGTTTGATGCAGGTGGCCGGTTGATTCGTGAGTATGCTGAGTTTCTCGGGCTGGATTTAGAGTTCCAGGGTTTTTCCAGCGAGTTGGCTTCGCTGCCAACGATGTACGGCCCACCCAAAGGAGCGCTACTGCTGGCCAAACTGAAGGATATTCATGTTGGTGCTGTCGGTCTTAGAGAGTTTGAGCCCGGCATTGCTGAAATGAAGCGAATGTATGTCATTCCGGATTACCATGGCATGGGGGTGGGCAAGGCGCTGACCGAAGCGTTCTTTGGTCGAGCAAAGGAAATGGGTTATGGCTCGGTGCGGCTAGACACTATTCGTGAGCTTGATAAGGCATTGCGACTTTACAGCGATTATGGCTTTAAGGAAATTGAGCCTTACAGATTCAACCCACACCCGGAGGCCGTGTTCATGGAGTATGAAATCTCCTGATAATCGGGTACACGGAGACTGATTTTTCGCCATTTTTCGGCTCCAAACCGGCGCGCGAAACCGGGCGTTATCACACAAGGAGGTGCTTCAATGAAGCAAAGAGGTAGTTGTCTCTGCGGGGGCATTCAATACGAAATCAGCGGTCCGCTTACCGATGTTTTGAACTGTCACTGTTCAATGTGCCGAAAGCTTCATGCCTCGGCCTTCAGAACTCGCGCTAAAGTGCGGTCTTCTGATTGGCACACTGTGAAAGGTCAGGAGCTGCTGAAGTTTTACGAATCTTCTCCGGGTGAACATAAAGGCTTCTGCTCAAACTGTGGCTCCAGCCTCTATACCAGGTTCGATGCAGCACCTGAGATTTATGGTTTCCCACTCGGAACACTTGATACCGCCCCAGAGGTAAAAGCAGGGCGCCATGTATTCGTAGGCAACAAGGCTCCTTGGTTCGAGATTACGGATGATTTGCCTCAGCATGCAGAGTATGACTGAGGCAGCGATAAAAAGCCGCGTAGGGCGGTCGTCCCTGACGAGCCGCGGCTTCGCTTCGCATTATGCACAAGTGGAGGCTTTATGAATCTCAAGGATGATTGGAAGAAGGTGAAGTCAGTTCTAGAGCAGGGCCAGGCTTCTACGGTTTACTGCTCGATTGCAACGGTTAATCCTGACGGCACACCCCACATCACTCCAGTTGGTACTGTTTTCCTTCGGGCTGATCAGAGCGGATACTTTTTTGATCATTACGCCGAGGCTTTGGGTAATAACATCGATCAGAACCCGAATGTTTGCATTATGGCAGTCAACGCCGGTCGATTCTTTTGGCTAAGGTCTCTTCTAAAAGGCCGTTTCGTTGCTCCACCGGGCGTGAGGCTTTACGGCAAGGTCGGACCAATACGCGAAGCCACGTCCGAAGAGATCGAGAAGATAGAAAAACGGGTTAAGCCATCTCAGTGGATGAAGGGGGCGAGGTTACTTTGGAGTGATTTCACTCATGTTCGAGACATTGAATTTACCCATTATAAGCCGATCACCTACCCAGTGATGATGGATGGGATGTGGCCGGAGCATGCATAAAGTGGTCAGCGAGACGCCAACTACGCTGCGTCAAGGCCACCGGTGCGCTCTGCGTTATGTGGCGAATTCCCGGCACACCAAGAAGATAGGTCTACATGGATGAAAGACAGGAACCCGCCGTAAAGGAGTTTTTTCAAGATTTTGTCGCGGTGTTTTCGAGCTTTGACGGCGACCGCGTGGCCACCAAGTTCAGCTTTCCTTATATGGCTAAAGGGCCAGGCGATGTTTGCCATGTTTTTGATTCACGGATCCAGCTGGCAGAGTATTTTCAGTCCTACCTGGATGAGTACTACTCACAAGGGTGTCGTGAATGTCGCTACTCGAACCTTTCTTTAAATTGGCTTGGTTCTGAATCCGTGGTTGCCTCTGTAACCTGGCATCTGGCGGATACCTCTGGTGCAACAGTCATCTCATGGTCAGAGTCGTACATGCTGACCTTTGTAAACGGGCGTGCCTTTGCTTTTGCTACTGTAGACCATGTGGGGGAGTAAATTATGCGCTTGGACGCAGGCTCACACAACCAGTTGTCCAAGTTCGTTCCGGTCTCAGCCGGACGCCCTTTCCATGGCGCCGTTGGACCCACTACACGGCCGCTTGACATTGGCGTTAATTTTTAAAAGGCAGGGATCAGTCCATGCATCAAGATGATCTGAAACAGGTACGAGAAAATTGGTACTCGGCTTTTTTCGCAGGTGATGTCGCGCACCTCGCTCGGGTCCAGGCAGACAATTTTACGGTCACTACTGAGCGTGGTGTCCAATCTAAGAAATCCCAAATCGACGCGATCTCGTCAGCTAAGCGCAGTGGGAGTTGGTTCCCTCAAGGCGGCCAAAAATACGATACTGAGTTAGCCATCCAAAATTCTAGTGGAAGCACCACAGTCACTGGTCAGGGGTATACCATTTCTGGTCAATCCTAAGGGCCGGTAGTCGCGTTCTCTGAAAACTGGGAGTGGGATGGTGCGGCTTGGCGGGTTGTCAGTCTGAGCTATAGCGCAGCCGGAAACAAAAATTAACAAGGCGCAGCAGGACGCGTCCGATGTCCACCGGACGCCCTAGGCTTTGCTCCGGTTCTGTCACCGGTAATGGTGGGCGTTATGCTCAAGGAGCGGGCATGAATTTTGGTATTTTAGTGTTTGATGGCGTGGAGGAGCTCGACTTCGTTGGGCCATGGGAGATCCTCAAGATTTGGTCCAAAATTGCCGACGGCCCTGAAAATTGCTTTATCGTTGGTGAATCACAAACTGCTATTAGTTGCGCTCGTGGTTTGTCTGTTAATCCCCAGATTTCTTTCGAAGACTGTCCGAAGCTTGACTACCTGTTAGTTCCAGGAGGCCAAGGAACAAGGAAGGAAGTTCAAAATCGGGTTTTGTTGGAGTTTGTCGAGAGCCAGGCACGACATTGCCAGGCCGTGCTATCGGTATGCACCGGTGCCTTTATTCTTCACGCTGCCGGGTTGTTGGCCGATAAAAAGGCAACAACGCATTGGGCCTCGCTTGGTCGTCTAAGGGATTTAGGCAACGTGGAAGTGATGGAAAAACGCTTTGTCAGGGACGGCAATATATGGACGTCTGCGGGCGTATCAGCTGGAATTGACCTTATGCTTGCGTTTATTGCGAGTCGCGCTGGAGACGAAGTAGCGGGACAGGTGCAATTCAACTCTGAGTATTATCCCGCCTCAACTAATTATGGTGGGTTCGAGCTGCATCCGGACGCACCGGCGTACCTAAAGCACAGTTAACCAGTAGGTGAAGCCGACCGGTACTACGCTGCGCTTCGTCCCAGCGGCTTACCACGGGGTTATACAGACTAAGGAGAGTCGATTTTGGATTTAGCTAATGTCGTACCGTGGGGGCGATCGCTAAAGGAATACCAAGCGATGTTTGGGCTATCGGATGATGACCTGAACAAGAAAATCCTAGGTTGCGGTGATGGCCCCGCAAGCTTCAATGTAGAGGCAACAGAGCGTGGGTGCCAAGTTGTTTCCTGTGATCCGGTTTACCAGTTTCAAGTCGACGAAATACGTCGTCGGATTGATGAAGTTTACCCTGAAATCATGACTAAGATGCGGCAGGACGCAGACAAGTATATTTGGAGGTCACTGAGTAGCGTCGAGCATCTTGGCGAGGTCCGTATGAATGCCATGTCGGGGTTCCTCGCCGACTTTGATGCCGGTTGTCAGCAAGGGCGGTATATATCAGCGTCTTTGCCATCGTTACCGTTTTCCGACTTCGAGTTCGATTTGGCACTCTGCTCCCACTATCTTTTTCTCTACAGTGACCATGTGGATGGGGCAAATCACCTCGCATCAATGCGGGAGTTATGCAGAGTGGCGACCGAAGTCCGTATCTTTCCTGTTGTATCCTTAGACGGAGAGGTCTCGAAGCATTTGGATCAGGTAATGACCGCATTATCCGCCGATGGGATTGATGTCTCATTGCAGCCTGTTAGTTACTGGTTTCAAAAAGGTGCTACTGAGATGTTGGTGGCAAAGTCCGTATAACGTTAGCCATCACAGAAGGAGAGTTTGTGGCAGGGATTCAATGGGGTTCTGTAGCTGATTGGGTGTCAGGTATTGGCTCTTTGTCGGCTGCTGTTGTTGCTCTTTATGTTGCGCTGTCGGCTCGTCGAATAGGCTACAGGGGTATTGTGGTGAACGGATCATAGTTGGCCCAGGTCAGCCAAAGGTCGATGTTTTCTCGATCTCGGTTACGAACATTTCGCAGCGTCCCACGGTTATCACAAACATTGGCTTTACCTTTGGCATCTGGCGCCGGAAAAAGCATGGAATCATCACATTCAGGCAGGATCAGTATGGTCACGGCATCCCAAAAGCCCTTTCAGATGGAGAAACGGGAAACTGGAACGTGCCGCTTGGCGAGGACAAGAGGTGGCTCGTCGATATCGCTAAGCAATTTTCAGTTTCCCGGTTTTCAGTTTTTACGTGGCGTGTTCAGGTTCACACGTCTAACGGCGGAACGACCACGCTACGTCCAGAAAAGAATATCCGTCAGTCACTACTAACTTGTGCGCAGCAGTCAGCGAAAGGCTAACAAGTGCATTAGATTCGTTCCGGCCCTGAAGGGCCTCCACCGGGCGGCCTTTTCTCCGTTTGACTACGCAAAGACTGCCGCTGAATTTTTGCGTTGGGCTGACAGGTGCTAACGGTAAGGAGCTATGGATGATCGTTCCTCTATTCCTGGATACAAATGATTGTCGGCATTTCTCAACGGATGCTCGCCGCGCCATCGGAGAGGTATGTGCCGATGCTGAACCAGAGATACGCTCTCTTCTTGTAGACTTACCAGAGAGTATTGAATTGGCCTGTCAAACGGGTCCCTTCGTTATCCCGGAAACGGGTGAGATGGGCGCGGCAATAGCACCAAACCGCATAGGATGGACAGTAGATGATAGGCTGCCGGAGGGCGTCGCTACCATCGTCCGCACCCAATTACGTTTCACGTTGTTCCACGAACTCCACCACTTGGTAAGAGGGTGGGTCATGTATGGCGGGGCAGCCCCCAACTCCTTTATGGATGGGGTTGTGAGTGAGGGCCTTGCGACCGTGTTTGAGCGTGATTTTGGCGGCCGCGAGACACCTTGGGGAGAATATCCTGAAGACGTCGAGGATTGGGTGACTGAACTGCTAGATCTTCCAGTTTCTGCTCCTTACAACCAATGGATGTTTCAACACCCCGATGGGCGGCGTTGGATTGGATACCGAGCGGGAACTTTCATTGCGGATCAGGCTATCCTTGCTTCCGGTTATTCAGCCGCTGACTTGGTTCTCAACTCTACCGACGAGATATTGATGATGTCGGGAATTCGCTTGGAGAAGCCCAACAATGCCATTCACGCGACAAGCGCGTGAATGGCTGTCGTTATTTGTAAGAAGTACACACCACAAGGAGGTCTCTATGCACATTGGACTGATCGGCGGTATCGGACGGGCCGCAACAGAGTTCTATTATCGTAACTTGGTGAAAGCCGATCAGGCATCAGGCCGTCATAAGCCTATGGAGCTGACGATTTGCCATGCCCAAGCGAGCGATTTGATACGCAACATTCAGGCTGGCGATGTCGATGGGCAGGTCAGAATTTTTGAAGTACTGGCTAATCGTTTGAACGCGGCTGGTGCCGAGGCATTGGCAGTGACGTCAATAGCTGGACATTTCTGCATTTCAGAGCTGGAGAAAGTGTCACCCATTCCCATTATCGATGCGTTGTCCGGGCTAGAAAGCGCGTTAATTCGAAACGGCTACACAAGGGTGGGTGTTTTGGGCAATAAGGTGGTCATGGAGACACGGCTGTTCGATAGTTTTCGAGAGGCCGAAGTTGTTGTTCCGCCTGGCAATAGCCTAAACAAAGTTCATGAAGCCTATATGAGCATTGCGCTTTCTGGTGTTGCAAATGAGGGCCAAAGAGAGACTATATTTCAGGCTGGCAGGAAGATGTGTGACGAACAAGGTGCTCAAGCTGTCGTTCTTGCTGGTACAGATCTTTTCGTGGCCTTCGATGGGTATGAATGCGGCTTCAAATGCGTTGACAGTGCTTTGGTCCACATCGATGCCATTCACCAAGCTTCAATGGAAACCTCGGATAACAACTCACGGAAGGTGGACGCTTGAGATGCGCCGCTTCGTTCAGCGTTATCGTCGCACTCGAATGTCCGCTTTGCGACCAAAGCTACTCATGGAGCTAAGCTAAATACAAGGTAGCGCTAGGCGCTGGAGTCCCCGATGGCTTATAGGGAGCCATGCTGCCCTCGGGAGCTCAGGCCTGTTAATAGATCTTTATATTGAGGCGTACACATGGCCAGACAAACCTTCACTGAGGCTACTGTAAGCATCTCGGAGCTGAAAAAGAATCCTATGGCGGCACTGGATTCAGGGGCGGGATTTCCAATTGCTGTTTTGAATCGGAATGAGCCCATCTTTTACTGTGTTCCTGCTGCAGTATACGAGGCGATGCTCGACAGGCTGGATGATCATGAGTTGGTTGCCGTTGTTACAGAGCGAAGTGGAGAGCCAAGTATTCGAGTTGATCTGAATGAGTTTTGAGTGTTCGCTTTGCTTGCAGGCCCTCACCCCGAAGAGGGCCAAATCATGACATCCACTCCTAATTTGAGTAGACGAGTTGGTTTTGTTACAAAAAATAACAGAAAATGTAGGCTGGCAAAGCTTGTATGGTAGTTTGTATGACGAACCAGGTTTTCAGGTTTAACTGTCTGATTTAAAACAAAGATTCGATTCCCATCGCCCGCTCCAGACCAATACCCGCACACAGGCGAGTGTCCCTTAAAACTCGATGGTTACGCGCAAGCCGCTGCCGGGCCCCGTCGAAAAGTTTATGTTGCCCTCATAGCGAGCGACGATCTCCCGGACAATCGCGAGGCCCAGACCGTGGCCAGGGGTCTGCTCGTCAAGTCGCAGCCCTCGTTGACCCAGACTGGACAAGTCGTCGCCATTGACTCCAGGACCATCATCAGAAACAACGATCTGTCTGCTGTTGTTGTCTTGTTTCAGCGAGAGTTCTACGCACCGCGACGACCATTTGCCGGCATTATCGAGCAGGTTGCCTAGCACTTCATTCAAGTCATGCTCCTCTATCGGCCAGCGGGTGTCTTCCGGCAGTGAGCTTGATAGTTCGAAGGATTTTTCCGGATACAGCCGCCCCAGCATCCACAAAAGATCCCGCGCCTGTTTGACGGGATAAGCGCTTTTCCCGACCTGGGGCCCGGCAAAGCGACTGCGGCGCATTTCCGCTTCCAATTGTCTGTCGATGTCACTGAGACGGGCGGCCATTTGGATTCTTAGATCACTTGGCAATGGGCGATCCATATCCTCCAGTATCTGCCGGACGGCTGCGATGGGCGTTTTGACACTGTGTGACAGATTTGCGAGTGCCTCCCGGGAACGCACCAGTCGCTTGTCGAGGGAGTCAAGCAACTGGTTTAGCTGCATCACGAGCGGTTGAAATTCTTCGGGTGATGGTGCATTGATCCGGGAAATCTCTCCATCCTGCAATCGTTTTAACGCCGCTTTCAGTGTCACCACCGGCCGCAGCGAGAGCGTGATGCCAAACCAGATGACGGCAACCAGAAGTGCGATCAACAGCACCGACACCACGGCTGTCCAGGCGTGCAGCTCAGCCTGACTGCGTTTCAGGGCCTCCAGATCCTCGGATACAACCACGACGATCGGTGACCCGTTCACCTGAAAAGAGTGACGGTATGCCAGGATATCGGACGGACTGTCCGGCGCCTGACGGCCTTCAAGACGAAGCGTGCCATTCTGCTTATGGTTGATCAGTGGTGCCAGCAAGGGTTCCCAGGCCTTTGGCGATATGATGGTTCGATCGGGCGTGCGTATGGCGAAGGCATGATGGAAGACGTCCTGGAAGTAATCACCGGTCTGCAGGGTTTCGACTTGACCTCTGACCTCGCGAATCTGGTGCTCCAGAAAGGCAGCTTCGTCTTTGAGGCGGCTTTCAAGGAATTCCCGGGACATTCGATCCAGCAGCAGGCCGTGGACAAACCAGGCTACGCCCATCAGAGCGATGCCGGCGGGCAGCAATAACACCAGCAGCATGCCTTTGACGGATGCTGGCCTTTTAACGTTGGGCATTGAACATGTATCCCTGGCCACGGCGTGTGGTGATCGTTTCGTTGCCGACCAGCTTTCTCAAGCGCCGAATATACGCCTCAATCACGTTTTCGCTGGGGCTCTCATCCAGGTTGTATAGCTGCTCCATTAGCTGTTCCTTGGAAAAGATGTGGCCCGGACGGCTCATCAGGCATCGTAGCAGGCGGAACTCAGTACCCGTCAGGGCGTGTTCTGCTCCTTCTTCTGTCCGCAGGCTCTGGCGATTTTCGTCCAGTTCGAAGCCACCGGCTTTAACCTGGGAGTGCACTCGCCCTTCGCTGCGGCGTATGAGTGCATTGATGCGGGCGATCAGTTCTTCTGTCTGGAACGGTTTGGCCAGATAGTCATCCGCCCCTGCTTTCAGTCCATTGACCTTGTCCTGCCAGTCGCCTCTGGCGGTGAGGACCAATACCGGGCACTCGACGAGCTTCGATCGCCATCGTTTCAAAACCTCCAGCCCGTTGCCATCCGGCAGGCCGAGATCGAGAACAGCGGCGCGATAATCCTCCTGCTCCCCCAGAATCTGGGCCTCACGGGCACTGGACGTGTGGTCGATGCTAAACCCCGCTTTTTCCAGCTGTCTGACCAGCCCCTCGGCCAGCAAACGGTCGTCTTCAACGAGCAATAAACGCATGTATCCGTCCTTAACGGTGCTTGTTTCAGCCGCCAGTGTCGTCGATCAACCTGAATTGTGCCTGAACGCAAGAAAGTGCCCGTTTTTCAGAAAGAATTCAGGTTGGTGAGAGAAAGTGTCGACTGATTCTGGACATTGCTCAAGATTCGGTACGAATCAGCCGTGTTCTCAAAACCATTATTCCACAGGAGACAAACGGATGAATGCATCAAACCTGATTGTGGCCGGCCTGGCTTTTTCGATGTCGGTATCGGCGTTTGCGGCTGGCACCCATGGCGGTGGTCACGGCCATGGTGCTTCCATTGGCGAACCGGGAAAAGCCTCAGAAGCCAGCCGGACCATAACGGTTGAAATGCACGACAACTACTACGAACCCGAAGAAATCCGTGTGAAGCCGGGCGAAACCGTTCGATTTGTGGTGCAGAACAAGGGCAATCTTGTGCACGAGTTCAACATCGGGACTCCGGGTATGCATGAGGCCCACCAGAAAGAAATGAGGATGATGGTCGAGCATGGCGTGATCCAGGGTAACAAGTTGAATCATGACATGATGAACATGGACATGGGCAACGGCCACTCGATGAAACATGACGATCCCAACAGCGTCCTGCTGGAGCCGGGCCAGAGCCGGGAAGTGGTCTGGACGTTTGCCAATCAGGGCAATATCGAATTCGCATGTAACGTACCAGGGCACTACCAGTCTGGCATGTACGGTGACGTGAATTTCGAATAAGCCGGTAGCTGGCTTTAACCATGACGTTATGGGCTGACGCTACACCCTCCTGTCAGCCCCGATAAAGTGCGTTTGGAGTAAAACACATGAACATTCGCTTGGGTGCAGTAGTGCTGTGCCTGCTGATGCCCGCACTGGCGTTGGCTGGCGAGTACGACCTGACGGTTGATCGCGTAGAGATAGATACCGGTGATTTTGTAAAGCAGGGCATCGGCTACAACGGCAAGTCTCCCGGGCCGGTACTGAGATTCAAGGAAGGTGAGACTGTCCGGATCAATGTGACGAATAACCTTGATGAAATGACCTCCATCCACTGGCACGGGCTTATCCTGCCCTATCAACAGGATGGCGTGCCAGGTATCAGTTTCCCGGGTATCAAACCGGGTGAGACCTTTACCTACGAGTTTCCCATTCAGCAGGCTGGGACCTACTGGTTTCACAGCCACTCCGGCTTTCAGGAGCCGGATGGTGCCTACGGTGCGATCGTGATCGAACCTGAAGGCCGGGAACCCTTCCGGTACGACCGGGAATACGTGGTCCAACTAACGGACAAGCATCCGCATTCCGGCGATCGAATCATGCGCAACCTGAAAATGATGCCGGACTACTACAACCGTAAACAGCAGACCGTTGGTGAGTTTTTCTCCGATAGCTCCGAACAGGGGTTCTGGAACACCGTCCGGGATCGCCTGGCCTGGGGTGATATGCGCATGATGAAAGCGGATGTAGAGGATCTCCAGGGGTTTACGGGCCTGATTAACGGCAAAGGCCCGGAGCAGAACTGGACGGGGTTGTTTGAGCCGGGTGAACGCATTCGGCTGCGGTTCATCAATTCCTCCGCCATGACCTATTTCGATGTCCGGATTCCGGGCCTGGATATGACGGTGGTGCAGGCGGATGGCAATAACGTGCAACCGGTGACGGTGGACGAATTCCGCATAGGCGTCGCGGAAACCTATGACGTGATCGTGCGCCCGAGAGATGAACTGGCCTACACCATCTTCGCCGAATCCATGGGGCGTTCCGGATACGCCCGGGCAACACTGGCTCCTGAAGAGGGAATGGAAGCGGCCGTGCCGCCACTGCGAGAACCTGCCCGCCTGACCATGGCGGATATGGGGAATATGCATGGTATGGATCATGGAAACATGGATATGGGCAGCTCGGACGATATGGCCGGCATGGACCACTCGTCGATGTCGGGGATGGATCACTCCGGCATGTCTGGCATGGATCATGGCTCCATGATGATGGATAACCAGGCTCAAAATGATCCGTTTTACGCCAGAGGCAGTGGCCTTGTGCCGACCGCGGCCAATGGCGGTAAGTTCCTCTCCTATGCCGATCTGAGGGCGGAGAATCCGTTATACGAGGAGCGTGAACCGACCCGGGAAATCGAGCTTCGCCTGACCGGCAATATGGAACGTTACAGCTGGAGCATTAATGGCGTTAAGTATGAAGAGGCTGATCCGATTCGTCTCAAATACGGGGAGCGCGTCCGGTTCAAGTTCGTCAATGAAACCATGATGACGCACCCCATGCATCTGCACGGTATGTGGTCGATTCTTGACGTTGGCGCCGGTCAGTGGAACCCGATCAAACACACCATTAACGTGAACCCGGGTACCACGGTGTATATGGAAACGGAGGTCGATGAACCGGGCCAGTGGGCATTCCACTGCCATCTGTCCTATCACGCAGCTGCCGGTATGTTCCGAAAAGTCATCGTCGAGGGGGGCCCAGATTCGCAGCAGGCGAAAACAGAGGTGATGGCTGAAGATGGAGGTGAGGCATGAGTGGGGTGCGATTCTCTGGTGCCGTCAGTTTGTTGGTCTTCCTTGTATTGCCGGCGATGGCTGCGGCACAGGCAATGATTGCGGATACCTCTGGCCGCAAGCAACCGCTGACAACCTGGGGTATTCAGTTTGAAGAACTTGAATACCGATACAGTGATGACGATGAGGAGCTGGGCGTCTGGAACGCCGATGCCTTCTACGGTACAGATGATTTCAAAGTGCGGCTGCTCTCGGCGGGCGAATACGAGATTGAGGAGCAGGCCTATGAAACGCTGGAACATCAGTTGGTAGGTCAGATCCCCGTTTCCAGGTTCTTTGATGCCAAAGCGGGTGTTCGTTTCGATACGCCGGAGGGCCCGGACCGCACCTACGCTGTTTTCGGTGTTACTGGACTGGCGCCGCAGTGGTTCGAGATCGATGCCAGCCTGTATGTAAGCAAAGAGGGTGATACCTCGGCCGCGCTGGATGCAGAGTACGAACTGCTGTTCACCAACCACTGGATTCTGACAGCAACACTGGATGCAACCGTGGCATTCAGCGAGGACGAGGAGATCGGTATCGGCAAAGGACTGGTTTCTACGGAAACAGGCCTGCGGCTGAGCTATGACCTTATTGACCGCGCCGTCTCACCCTATTTCGGTGTGGTGCATGAGCGAAAATACGGTGATACCGCTGATCTGGCTGAGACCGCTGCTGGAAGCACGGAAGACTGGTTTGCCGTGATCGGCGCCCGGATCGCTTTCTGATGTTGATGGGCCATGGGACAACTCATGGCCTTTTTAGTGCGGTATTTGATGCAACTTAAATCTTGCTAAAGCCCGCTGTTTTTTCAGTAAGAGTTCAGTTTTACGTGTTCTGCTGGGAGGTGAAACGACCTGAAGGGGAGATGTCACTGATGACCAAAGCACACAAAGCAACCAATCAGGAGCAGTTTTTGTTGCGCCGGAAAGTGGCTATCGAGGGGCTTGAAGAAACCCGGTGGGAGGATCTCATTCACGATCTTAACCACCACCCTTGTGTTGATTTCGCGGAACGTAAGAAAAATGGCCTGTTACAGGTGGCCTACGACGGAAGCCACTGGACCGTCGATGAACTACTGGAACTGATCCAGGACTACGGTGGCCGATTGAAATCCGGATGGTGGGCCCGGCGCAAGCTGGCCTGGTACCGGTTTACCGACGATAACGTGCGGGCAAATGCCAAGCATGAGCCGTTCTGCTGTTCCAAGATTCCACCCATGAAAAAATAACAGGAAGTTCAATGAGCAGGGAGGAAGACCGGACCACTCGCTATCAGGAAGGCAGTCTCACTCTACCTGGGACGGTCATGCTGGGTACCGGCGTCATGATTGGTGCCGGTATTTTTGCACTGACCGGGCAGATGGCGCAGATGACCGGCGTGCTTTTCCCGCTGGCCTTTCTTGCTGCGGCATTGATTGTGAGCTTCAGCGCCTATTCCTACATCAAGATTTCCAATGCCTACCCCTCCGCCGGCGGTATTGGCATGTACTTGCACAAGGCCTACGGCAATCGGCTGCCGACAGCCTTCAACGCCCTCCTGATGTATTTCTCGATGGTGATTGCCCAGAGCTTCCTGGCTCGCACCTTTGGCTCCTACACCATGCAATTGTTTGGTGGCGATGACAGTGGCCGCATGGTGTCCATTCTTGGCGTTGGCCTCATTCTGGTGGCTTTTCTGATCAACCTGATGGGCAATCGGATGATTCAGGGTGTCGCGTCCTTTATCGGCGTACTGAAAATCGGTGGCATCCTGATCTTCGGTCTGGTCGGGGTCTGGATTGCCGACTCAATCTCGGTGGATTTTTCAGAGCCCGGTGAAGCCGGAACCCCGGGTAACTTTCTCGGCGCAACTGCGTTGGGGATCCTGGCATTCAAGGGGTTCACTACAATTACCAACAGCGGCTCGGAAGTGATCGATCCGAAGAGGAATGTGGGGCGTGCCATCGTTATTTCCATTGCTGCCTGCGTGATGATCTATACGCTGGTCGGGTTTGCCGTAGCCAGTAATCTGTCTCTTGCCGAGATTATCGAAACACAGGATTACTCGCTCGCTGCAGCCGCACGCCCGGCCCTGGGCGAGTACGGTGTCTGGTTTACCGTCGCCATTGCCATGATGGCCACGGCGGGCGGGATTCTGGCCAGCGTCTTTGCGGTGTCCCGCATGTTGGCCATGCTGACAGAAATGAAACTGGTCCCTCACCGGCATTTCGGTATGCCCGGCAGCATCCAGAAACACACCTTGGTATATACCGTGGTTCTGGGTCTGGTTCTCACTGCATTCTTTGATCTGTCACGAATAGCTGCGTTGGGTATCGTGTTTTACCTGATCATGGACATTGCCATTCACTGGGGCGTGTTGCGCTATCTGCGGCAGGACATCAAGGCCAACCGCTGGGTGCCAGCCACCGCCATTTTGTTGGATCTTTTGGCTCTGGGCGGTTTTGTCTGGGTGAAGCTGAGTACGGACCCGTTCGTCATTGGCGTGGCAGTGGTCACAATGCTTGTGATTGCAGTGTCCGAACAGGTCTTCCTGAAAAAATCACCGGAATCTGCGCAAGCGAAACAGGAACAGACTCACGCGCATCACCACCATTAACCAGAATCAGGAAGAGAGGCCATTACCATGATGGAAGACAACATGTTTGGGAACACGATGTGGGCGGGCCACTGGCTCTGGATGCTGGTGATCGCCATTGTGGTCGTCATTCCGGCCTGGCGTATTTGTAAGCGCACGGGGTATCCGGGCTGGATGGGTGTGCTGATACTGATCCCTATCGTCAATCTGGTTCTGCTGTATTTCATTGCATTTGCAGACTGGCCCGCCGATAAAGGAGGAGATCGGAATGGCTGAGCATCATCACGCCCATCACCACGATCATCACACTGCTAAAGAAGCTGGCGAGCATACCGCCAAGGACCCGGTCTGCGGTATGGCAGTGGATCCGCATACTGCAGAGCATCGTAGCCGGCTCGGGGGCAACACCTGGTATTTCTGCTCGTCACGTTGCCAGACCAGGTTTGAGGAGAATCCGGAGCAGTATCTCGGTGACGAAAAGAAGCAGCAAGATCCGGTAGCGCCGGGCACCATGTACACCTGCCCCATGCATCCGGAGATTCGCCAGCAAGGGCCGGGGGACTGTCCCATCTGTGGAATGGCCCTGGAGCCCGAGCAGGTGAGCCTGGATGACGGGCCTTCGGAAGAACTCAGGGACATGACTCGCCGCTTCTGGATTGGCCTGGTACTGACGTTACCGGTCTTTCTCCTGGAAATGGGCGGGCACCTGACCGGGCTTGATCATATTGTTGCACCTCAGATGTCCAACTGGATTCAGTTAGTACTGGCGACGCCAGTGGTGCTCTGGTGCGGTTGGCCCTTCTTCGTCCGGGGCTGGAAATCCGTGGTTAGCCATAACCTGAACATGTTTACTCTTATCGCCATTGGCACCGGCGTGGCACTGATCTACAGCCTGGTAGCCACGCTGGTGCCACAGATATTCCCGGGTGCCTTCCGGCAGCAAGATGGCTCGGTGGCGGTGTATTTCGAGGCAGCCGCCGTCATTGTCGTGCTGGTATTGCTGGGTCAGGTGCTGGAACTGCGGGCCCGGGAGAAAACCTCCGGCGCCATCAAGGCTTTGTTGGATCTGGCGCCTGCCACAGCCAGGAAGTTGAATGACGATGGCAGCGAATCCGATGTGGCGCTGGATCAGGTCAAGGTGGGTGACCGTCTGCGGGTGCGCCCAGGTGACAAGGTGCCGTTGGATGGCGAAGTGCTCGAAGGCAGTTCCAACGTGGATGAGTCCATGGTGACCGGTGAGCCGTTGGCCGTCAGCAAGAAATCCGGCGACCAGGTGATCGGCGGCAGTATTAACCAGCAGGGCAGTTTCATCATGCGCGCCGACAAGGTTGGCCGCGATACCATGCTCTCGCAGATCGTGCAGATGGTGGCCAGCGCGCAACGCAGCCGGGCGCCGATTCAGGGTCTCGCAGACAAGGTTGCCGCTTATTTCGTGCCGGCCGTCATCGTGATTGCGATCATCGCCTTTATCGCATGGTCTGTTTTTGGCCCCACGCCGCCCATGGCCTTCGGCCTGATTGCTGCCGTTAGCGTTTTGATCATTGCCTGCCCCTGCGCACTGGGCCTGGCAACACCCATGTCAATTATGGTTGGCGTTGGACGTGGTGCCCAGAGTGGGGTCCTGATACGGGATGCCGAAGCGCTGGAGCGCATGGAAAAGGTGGACACCGTGGTGGTGGATAAAACCGGCACGCTGACAGAGGGCAAGCCGCAAGTCACCCGACTTGTCGCGGCAAACGGATTCAGTGACAACGATCTGATGCGCTATGCCGGCGGTCTGGAAAAGGGCAGCGAGCATCCATTGGCCCACGCCATTCTCGATAAAGCCAAGAGCCTGGATCTGGAGCTGCCGGATGCAGAGGACTTTGATTCGCCTAACGGAAAAGGGGTCACCGGTGGAATCGATGGCAAGCGGGTGCTGCTCGGCAATCGCCTCCTGATGGAGTCCGAGAATGTCGACACCGCAAAATATGACGGCGAAGCCGACCAGCTCCGGAAAGACGGCGCTACTGTGATTTTTGCGGCCGTCGACGGCAACGTCGCAGGCTTGCTCGCGATAGCCGATCCGGTCAAGGAAACCACCGAAGCCGCCATCTCCGCCCTGCAGAAGGACGGCATACGGGTAGTCATGCTGACCGGCGATAACCGCACGTCAGCAGCGGCTGTTGCCCGCAAGCTGCACATCGACGAAGTGGAAGCGGAAGTGCTGCCGGAAGACAAGGGCAAGATTGTTCAACGCCTGAAGGACGAAGGCCGTGTTGTCGTGATGGCAGGCGACGGCGTGAACGACGCGCCTGCACTGGCGACGGCGGATGTGGGTGTCGCCATGGGCACTGGCACCGATGTCGCCATTGAAAGTGCTGGCATTACCCTGCTTCGCGGCGACTTGATGGGTATTGTGGAAGCTCGCCGTTTGTCGCTGGCGACCATGCGCAACATCCGGCAGAACCTGTTCTTCGCCTTCGTCTACAACTCTGCAGGCGTGCCCATTGCAGCAGGTGTTCTGTATCCATTTTTCGGCATATTGCTTTCGCCGATTTTTGCAGCGGCGGCCATGTCCCTGTCCTCGGTCAGCGTGATCGTGAATGCGCTGCGGCTACGGGTGACCAAGCTCGGGCCTCAACAGTAAATAGGTGATCGGCCTCAGAGATAGGGCTCTGAGGCCGTTGATAATACCGCTTACTGATCCCGACTGTGGTGATCCGAGTGGCGCGCGTTGGCCCGTTCCCTGATCATCTGTATGTGAGCCTCATGCATCATACTCAACTCGCGCTTGGACATAGACGACATCATCGTCATCATCTTTTTCATATCCGGACTGATCATGCCTTTCATGTTTTCTCCCATCATACCCGGATTATTGCCACCAGGTGATG
>ENA-ORCU01000091-ORCU01000091.1-marine-metagenome-genome-assembly--contig:-NODE-91-length-88430-cov-17.641699_pt1 | contig 88430 bp, 84 predicted proteins | sample MGYA00248631_ERZ508512 | MGnify/ENA primary metagenome ERZ508512 (study PRJEB26183, sample SAMN06268844) | marine metagenome | isolation source: Tt an P1 anaerobic enrichment on pine from sediment taken...
ACCAGAGACTGGCCATAGGATGGCACCAGCTCCTTCATGCGGGACTGCCACTGCTCGCTCTTGATCTTCTCCGGGAAGCAGCGCTCAAGCACATTGATCATGGCGTTAGCCGCAGTAGAAGCCCCGGGAGAGGCACCCAGCAAGGCGGCGAGGGTGCCGTCTTTGGCTGCGACAATCTCGGTGCCGAACTCAAGCTTGCCACCACCCTCTTCGGTCTGCTTGATAATCTGCACCCGCTGGCCAGCCATCTGCAACTTCCAGTCATCTTCGCGGGCATCCGGGAAGAAGTTGCGCAGGGAATTCACACGGTCGGCATGGGATTGGAACACTTCGCCGATCAGATAACGGGTGAGGTCCATATTGCTCTTGCTGACTGACAGCATCGGGCGCAGGTTGGTAGCGCGCACCGAACCAATCAGATCGAAGATGGAGCCCTGCTTCAGGAAGCGGGTGGTGAAGCCAGCAAACGGTCCGAACAGCAGGGCAGGTTCGCCATTGATGATGCGGGTATCCAGGTGCGGGACAGACATCGGCGGCGCGCCAATCGGTGCCTTACCGTACACTTTGGAATGGTGCTCCTTGACGATGTCCGGCTTCTGGCACACCAGCCACTGACCACTGACTGGGAAGCCACCGTAACCGCGGGCCTCATCAATGCCAGACTTCTGCAGCAACGGCAGCGCGCCACCACCAGCACCGAGAAACACGAAGCCGGCTTCCAGCTTGGTCAGTTCGCCGGTTTTCTGGTTTTTCACCCGCAGTTTCCAGCGGCCATTGTCGCGCTGATCAATGTAGTGCACCGGGCTGCTGAGCATCAGCTCAAAGTTGGGTTGGGTTTCCAGCCATTTCACCATGCTTCGGGTCAGTGAACCGAAATCCACGTCGGAACCATGTTTGATTCGGGTCGCGGCCACACGCTGCATAGGATCACGGTGGCGAACTACCAGCGGCATCCACTCTTCGAGATCCTCCGGGCTTTCCGTGTATTCCATTTCTTGGAACAGGTGGTGCCCACTCAGACGCTCGTAACGGCGCTTTAGAAACGCCACGTCTTTCTCGCCCCAGACGAAACTCTGGTGTGGCGTACGATTAATGAAAGAAGTCGGCTCCGGCAGGATGCCCTGCTCCACCAGGTAAGACCAGAACTGCAACGACACCTCGAACTGGGCATTGATTTTCAACGCCCGCTCAATCTCGACATCGCCATCATCGGTTTCGGGGGTGTAGTTCAGCTCGCAGTAACCGGCATGCCCGGTACCTGCATTGTTCCATCCGTCGGTGCTCTCATGGGCAACGTGGTCAAGACGTTCCACCATGACGATGTCCAGGGACGGATCCAGCTGCCTGAGCATCATGCCGAGGGTCGCGCTCATGACGCCCCCACCGACCAGCACTACATCTGCCTGTCTAACGGCCATTGGTTTTCACCCTAGCTTAGTGTTGAAGCCTGCTGCCACTCCACGATCAGCAAAGTGGCCTGTCGGAAGCCGGCCTGGCGCGAGGTAGACGGCGCTGCCGTGAGCTTCCGGTCTGAAATTGCGCGCAATTATCCCGATTTTCGCCGAAAGAATAAATTGCGATTATCAATTGATGCGTGTCGGTTGCGGGCACTGCTGGCACCAGTGGTGCGATTACCGGTGTGTTGGCACATTGCCCGTCATCTTATCGTTTTGCCGGGATTGTCTCGTGTTTTGTTAACAATATCAGCGCCACTTTAGTCTGATACCCCGTCGCCCAACCATTGGATCATCCGTAGTTACCTGCAACGGAGCGCATCTCAGTGCTGACCAATCGCCCCCTAATACGGTATCTTGTGCGCCAAACACTTTCCTCCGGGCCGTGGGCCGGAGTTTCCGACGTTAATCTTTTTGAGGTTTCTCTATGTTGATGGCCATCGGTGCCGTTATTGCCGGCCTGATCCTGCTGGTCTGGAGCGCGGACAAATTTGTGGAAGGAGCCGCCGCCACCGCGAAACACCTGGGCATGCCTACGCTACTGATCGGCATGGTCATTATCGGCTTCGGCACCTCTGCTCCGGAACTTGCGGTCTCTGCCATGGCTGCGTCTGACGGCAACCCCGGCCTGGCTCTCGGAAACGGGTATGGCTCCAATATCACCAACATCGCCCTGATTGTTGGCCTGACCGCCATCATCGCGCCGATCGCCGTGCACTCACAGGTCATCCGCAAAGAACTGCCACTACTGGTCGTACTCACTCTGATTGCCGGTGCGCAACTGATCGACGGAGAGCTGAGCCGACTGGATGGCTGGGTGCTTCTGGGCGTCTTTGCCGCGGTAATGGGTTGGTCCATCTATCAGGGGATACGTGGCAAAGCTGACCCGCTTGGAGGGGATGCTGAGTCCGAAATCGTTGCCCACCCCATGCCCCTGAAAACCGCACTTATCTGGCTGGTAATCGGGCTGATTCTGCTGATTGTCAGTTCAAGGCTTCTGGTTTGGGGTGCGGTCGCTATTGCCCAGAGCCTGGGTGTGAGTGATCTGATCATAGGCCTGACCATTGTGGCTATCGGCACATCACTGCCGGAGCTGGCATCAGCTATTGCCGCCGTGAAGAAGAACGAGCACGACCTGATTCTGGGCAACATCCTGGGCTCAGGCATCTTCAACACCCTGGCCGTGGTGGGGCTCGCCGCGGCGATTCAACCGTTGTCGGTAGACCCTGAGGTGCTGTATCGGGACTGGACGTTAATGCTGGGCCTGACTCTGGCGCTTCTGGTCATGGGCTTCGGCCTGACCGGTTGGCGCAAGCTCGTATCGAGGGTTGACGGTGCCCTGCTGCTGGCCGTTTACATCGGTTACACCGGCTATCTGTTCTCTACCGTGGTCTCCGCCGCCTGAGCATCGCCGGCGGGGCAGCTTATTCTGCCTCGCCATTGCCCAGTAATTCCTCCAGATTCTCCCGCAAGCCCGCCATAATCTCCGCAATGTCGTCCTTGCTTTTTCCTGCCGTGTCGATGGGGGTGCCCACCCGCACATCCACCGGCTGCCCCAGGTTAATCTGCCAGGTGCGCGCGGGCAGCACCCGATGAATCCCCCGAATCGCCACCGGTACAATCACAGCCTGAGTATCCAGGGCCAGGTGAAAGCAGCCTTTCTTGAAGGGTAACAGCTGACCGTCCGGAGAACGGGTGCCTTCCGGGGCTGCCCACAACACAATGCCACTTTCCATCATCTGACGGGCTTTCTCCAGATCCTTCACCGCCCGGTTGCGACGGGAACGGTCAATAGAGGGAAACTCGGCGGCTCTCATAGCCTGGCCCAGCAGGGGAATGCTGAACAGCTCTTTTTTGGCGAGCATGCGGATTGAACCTGGCAGCGACACAAAACTGACCGGTATGTCGTAGTGGCTGGCGTGGGTGCTCATGATGATGTAGCGCCGGCCATCGTTAAAGTCCGGCACTTCTCCGCGAACAACCAGGCTGGCCCGAACCAGCCGCAACAATGCCGCCGACCATTCCCGGCAATATTTGTCGACAATCGGCCGGTTCAGGCGTCCGAAAAGCGCCCGCAACAGGATCAAGAGCGAATACAGCGCCGTCAGCCCCACGGAGCCAATCACGACGCCGGCACGACGCAGCAGGGTGGCCGACTCGGTAAGCGGGCTCAGATTCAGTCGCTTCATTTTGAATACCTCAGGAACATTCCGGCCGGCGCCTGCAGGGGCCGGACAATAGCGGCGGATTATACCGGCTCCCGGACCCACTGAATAACACCTGAATATTTGATCAATTATTAACCAGGATCTATACGTAATAAGGTTATACATACGCAAACCGAACCGCGTATTCGCCCGTCCGCAAACAAGACCAAAGACTGGAGACGGAACATGAAAACCGAAACAACCCTGGAGCGGGGCCCTAACGACCCGGGCCTTGCCAACCCTTCCCGGCGCAGCATTCTGATCGGCAGCGCCGGCGCCATGGCGGCAGTCAGCTTGCTGGGATTCAGCCGGCTCAGCGCCGCGGAAGAACCAAAATCGCTACCGGATTATGCCGTCTGGAAAGAACGCAGCGCGCTGATTATCCACAGCACCAACACCATGGAAACCCAGCGCGGCGCCATCGGCAACGGCGTCATCACCGCCAGCGACCGACTGTTTGTGCGCAACAACCTGCCGGCTCCGCCCGCAAGCGTTACCGACAACCCGGATGCCTGGGAAGTCCGTGTCGAAGGTGTGAAGAATGCGAGAACCCTGACCGTGGGTGAGCTGAAATCCATGGGCGTGACCACCGTCGCCTCGGTACTTCAGTGCTCCGGCAACGGTCGGGCGTTCTTCCCCCACGGAGCCAGCGGTACCCAGTGGTCCGTAGGCGCTGCCGGATGCGTCATGTGGACGGGAGTACCCCTGCGTGATGTGGTCGACGCGCTCGGCGGAGCTGTGGACGGTGTACGTTACATCACCGGAACCGGCGGTGAGAGTCTGCCCGATGGAGTCGACCCAAAATCCATCATGGTTGAGCGCTCAATTCCCACCCGCGCCCTGGACAGCGCCCTGCTCGCCTGGGAGATGAACGATGAGCCCCTGCCACACACCCACGGGGGACCACTGCGGCTGGTGGTGCCCGGTTACTACGGTGTGAATAACGTTAAATACGTGAAACAGATTGTCCTTACCGAAAATCAGACTGACGCCAAGATCCAGGCCTCGGGCTATCGGGTGCGGGATGTGGGCATGAAGGGCTCACCAGACCAGCCCTCCATGTGGGAGATGAACGTTAAATCCTGGGTCACTTCACCACTGGAGTCCGGCCGGAAGGGACGCAACATGATCTACGGTGTGGCCTTCGGCGGTACGGTCGCGCTGGATAAGGTGGAAGTGTCGACCGACGGCGGCAAAAACTGGAAACCGGCGCGGTTCCTGGGGCCGGATCTGGGGCCTTTTGCCTGGCGTCCTTTTGTGATGGCTGTCGATTTCGGCCCTGGCGAGCACCGAATTGTCAGCAAGGCCACCGATGTGGAGGGTAACAGCCAGCCCGAAGGGCGGATAGATAACGAGCGTGGCTATGGCCACAACGGATGGAGTGACCATGGCGTAACGGTCACCGTGGGTTGATCCTCAGCGGGCGGAGCCGGAGACAGCGCTGCCCGCTGATTCCAGATGTAGAAGACCATGAAGAGACAGCCTCAGACACTGATGGCCGCCAGCCTGACCCTGGCCTTACAAACCGCCCATGCCGACAACGAATCGGGAAGGGGGATTTTCACGGAAGTGGCGCAACCGTCCTGCACCATTTGCCACACGCTGGCCGATGCCGGCGCCTCCGGGTCTATCGGCCCCAACCTGGATGAGCTGCGCCCGAACCGGGATCAGGTAATCCGGGCCGTGACCAGTGGCGTTGGCGTTATGCCCGCCTTTGAGGAATCCCTCACCGAAAGCCAGATTCAGGCGGTAGCCGACTATGTGGTGTCCGTCACCAGCGCCAAGTAGCAGGACCCTATTCCGTTTCGCGGAAGTCCATGGCAATGGAGTTCAGACAATAACGCTGCCCGGTAGGTGGCGGCCCATCAGGGAACACGTGGCCCAGGTGACTGTCGCAACGGGGGCAACGAATTTCGATACGGGTCATTCCAAGACTGGAGTCCTCCAGGTATCGGATATGCTCCGGGTCGAAGGGCTGGAAAAAACTTGGCCAACCAGTGCCGGAATCAAACTTGGAATCGGAGCTGAACAGCGGCAGATCACACAACCGGCAGTGATAGGTGCCGGACGTTTTGTTATCCAGCAACGTGCCACAGAAGGGACGCTCGGTGCCGTGATCGAGCAGCACCCGGCGTTCTTCCTCAGAAAGATGCTCAGCCCGGGCTTCCACTTCTACCCGGGTTAACGGTGTCAGGTCATAGCCTGCTGCAGATACAGACATCGGTGCCTCCTCAAGCCTGGTCCGGGTCGTCTTTGCTGAATTCAGGCTTCAGCCGTTCGGGCCAGGTGTTGGCCAGCTTTTCCATCTTCGGTGCCGCTACCGCCATGATGTATGGTTGCCAGGGATTACGGGCGGCAAAGTTCTGGTGGTGCTCCTCAGCCGGATAAAAGGCTTCCAGGGGCTCCAGGGTCGTCACGATGCGATCCGGATACACACCGGCGGCATCCAGCTGGCGGATATACGCCTCGGCTACATCGTGCTGCTCTGGGGTCTCATAGAATATCGCGGAGCGATACTGGCTGCCGACATCGTTACCCTGTCGGTTGAGCTGGGTGGGATCATGGGCCACCGAGAAGAACAGCTTCAACAGTTGGCCGAAGCTGACCCGTGCCGGATCATAATGCACCTCGATGACTTCGGCGTGCCCGGTTTTCCCGGTACAGACCGCCTCATAATTCGCGGTACTGGCTTCACCGCCGGCATAACCGGAGGTCACACGGTGAACACCGTCAACCGCCAGAAAGACCGCTTCCACACACCAGAAACAGCCCCCCGCCAACACCAGCCGGGACTCACCGGCGGCTTCAGGCAGATCCTGTTCAGGGTCCGGGAAACGACTCCTGGGAACACTCAGGCCGGGCAGATTACATGCATCGGTCATGGGCCACTCCGTACACTATACATCGTCGAATGATCACTGATTGTGGCGTCTCAATACTGAAAAGCCAAATCAGCACCTGTAATTTGCACTACCCAGGGCAACAACCATAATTAAGACAGGAACCACTGATAAGGTTCCGCTCGGCATCAGGGATAACAGCATGACCGCAAGGGTTCGCGTATCGGAAGATCAGGACGAGCTGCTCCACTACCGCCTGAGCCTGAGGCTCGGGCCCGTCCATGCCCGTCAACGCCTCGGCATTGAGCGGGAAACCGAAGCCCGGGTGTTCGGGCGGGACAAGCGCTCGTTCCATCTGGAAAACCTGACCAACGCTCCGGGACTGATTCGTTTCTGCCTGAAGGCAGTGGGCCTGCTACGCCGGGCTCAGGCCAACAGTTTGAAACTCACCACCGAGCACAACACCTTCGTGTTGCCCGATCTCCCATCGGCCTTCGAGGGCTTCCGCATCCTTCACCTGACCGACCTGCATGTCGATATGGACGAAGCCAACCTGCAGGCAGTTATACGGCAAATCGCCCCGTTGGATTACGATCTGTGCGTTCTGACCGGCGACTACCGCCAACGCACCTGGGGCCCTGTAGACGATGCTTTGGACGGTATGGCCAGACTGCGCCAGGCCGTTCACGGCGACGCCTATGCCGTGCTGGGCAACCACGACAGTGTACGAATGGTGCCGGCTCTTGAAGACATGGGCTATCGCCTGCTGATGAATGAAATGGTGCCGCTGGAACGGGGCGACAGTCGCCTGTACCTGGCCGGCGTGGACGATGCCCACTACTACAAGGTTCACAACCTGCACCGGGCCGGCGACGATATACCCGCAGGGGGAATCAGCCTGTTGCTCAGTCATACGCCGGAAATCTGGCGGGAAGCCGCCCATGCCGGTTACGACCTGTTCCTCTGCGGCCACACCCACGGTGGGCAACTCTGTTTGCCCGGCGGCATCCCGCTGACGCTGGACTCCGATTGCCCGAGACGCCTTGGCCGCGGGCTCTGGCAGGTAAACGGCATGCAAGGCTACACCTCACCGGGAGCCGGCACTTCGGTCCTGAATGTGCGTCTGAACTGCCCTCCGGAAGTGACCATTCACACCCTCACTCGCGGGCCCTGAGTTCAGTGTGGCTGTTTACGTATACCGAGGCGGTAAAACAGCGGAGAGAACAACATATTGGACAATGCGAACAGAAGGGCAACGGCGACCGCCTCCCACAGTGGCAGCGGCAGCCAGTACCAGGCCATCACCATAGGTAACAGCGCCTCGGGCAGCTGATCCAACCAGACCGCCCTGGCGCTGGAAGCCAATCCCATACGGCGCTTGGTGAAACTGCTGAGCATATCGCCCCACAGCGACAGGAAAGCAAACAGCGCTCCGAACAACCAGCCCAGACCCACCCACAGGGAGAACAGCGCGCAGGTCAGAACGCCGGAAACCAGCCCACGCCAGGTTTTGCTGGGCCCCAGCAGCGGTCGGCCATCGCGCCACAGCCGGCCACCATCGAGGGGCCAACTGCCATGCTGATGAAACAACCGCGCCACAACCACCGGAGACCCGTTGGCCAGCACCAGCATGACAAACAACTCAAGCGACAACAGCACTCTGCTTTCCCCTGTTAACAGCCGGCCAGATCAGGTCAGTCCGCCTCGGGTCAGCTTGAGCGGGTCCATCAGTTCCTCAAGCCGTTTGCGGCTCAATCCGCTCCGCTCCTCGGCAACGTCGATAACCGGGCGCCCGCTACGGTATGCCTCTTTGGCAATATCCGCGGCCAGCGCGTAGCCGATTTCAGGGTTCAATGCCGTCACCAGAACCGGGTTTCGCCCCACCCCCGCGTTCAGGTTTTCGGTATTAACGGTGAACCCTTGCAGGGCCTTGTCCGCCAGCAGGTTCGAGGCATTGGCCAGCAACCCGCACATATCCAGCAGATTTGCGCCCACCAGTGGCAGCATTACATTCAACTGGAAGTTGCCGGACTGGCCCGCCATGGCGACAGCCGCATCCAGCCCGGTCACCTGGGCACTCACCATCGCCACCGATTCCGGTATCACCGGATTCACCTTACCAGGCATGATGCTGCTGCCCGGCTGCAAGGCCGGCAGGCTGATTTCCGCCAGACCATGGATCGGCCCACTATTCATCCAGCGCAGGTCATTGGCGATCTTGGTGAACACCACGGCCACACCACGGAACTGGGCAGACAATGCCACAGGCGCATCAACCGCACTCTGCCCCAGAAACTTGTGCTCCAGCGACCGGAACGGATAGCCCGTGTTCTGCTTCAGAAACTTCACAAACTGGCCAGCAAACTCCGACGCGGCATTCACCCCGGTACCGACCGCGGTACCGCCCTGGGGTAGTGCCGCCAGGTCCTCCATGGCCCGCTCAAGGCGAAGCTCGGTCGCCGCGACCTGTTCCCGCCAGGTTCTGAGCTCCTGGCCAAGTGTCACCGGCATGGCATCCATCAGATGGGTGCGCCCGGTCTTCACCTGCCCGGACAGTTCAGCCTCCCGGCCGTAGATCACTCCCCGGAGATGCGACAGCGCCGGCAGCAGCCGGCTTTTCACTGCCAGCACTGCGCTGACATGGATCGCAGTCGGGATCACGTCGTTGGAACTCTGGCTCATGTTGACGTGATCATTGGGATTTACCTCCACGCCCTGCTCGCGCGCCAGAGCCGAGATCACCTCGTTCACGTTCATGTTGGTGCTGGTACCGGAGCCGGTCTGGTAACGGTCCACCGGAAACTGATCCGCATGTTCCCCTTTCAGCAACCGGTCGCAGGCGTCACAAATGGCATCACGCAGTTCCGGCTCCAGCAAGCCCAGTGACGCGTTGGCCTGGGCCGCCGCACGTTTAACCTGAACCACAGAGGCAATGAATTCGGGCGGCATCGGCTGCCCGCTGACCGGAAAATTGTCCACCGCACGCTGGGTCTGCGCGCCCCAGAGCGCACTGGTCGGTACCCGGACCTCACCCAGGCTGTCTTTTTCAGTTCTGAACTCGGTCATCACATCCTCCTTATGTCACGCTCGATGGCTTCCCACAGCGGCCCTCACGTGCCGTTACCATGGGATTTCAGGCGGACATGGTCGCAGATGCCGGTCACCTGCTCAAAATTCAGAATCAGTGTGTGCACGGTATTGGTGTAGGTGTCGTGCAGGTGAAACTTGAAGCGGCTCTGCTTCTCGCCCTGCAGAAAGGCATCGTACTCGCGCACCAGCTCTCGTACATCACCGCCGGAGTCCTGGCTCCAAGTGGCGTTGAACGGACCCAGTACGGCGCCACCGGCAAGGCAGATGGTGACTTCGTGGTTAGTGAGATGGCCGTCTTGAGTGGTCATGACATTTCCCTCCTGAAAGCACTCAGCGATAAGTGTAGTCGCTCTCAGGCACCGGGCTCTGGCAATTGCCAAAGTCATCACAGAAACAAACATTTCCGGCAACCCATCCTGCATTTGTAGGATTTTCCTACAAAACGACGAATGCCACCCTGATAACCTGTCCAGCCGATTCGATATCAAGGAACGACCGGTAAACATGGGGCACTTCCACTCACCTGCGGTTTTACTGCGCTACCATAGCGCAGAGGCAAAGCAGACGTTCGAGGCCTTGTTCGCGCAGGACTTCTCGATACACGCCTTTAGCTCGGATGAGGCAGTGCTTGAGCACATAGCGGCCGCTGAAGCACCGCCCGCAGCGCTGGTGATAGCCGGATGCGAAACCTCAACCGCCATTAACTCCACTCTGCTGGTCCAGGCCAGAACACAATATCCCACCGTGCTCCGGGTGTTGATAACCGAGCGCGTTATCCTGAGCGAACTGGTGGCGCTGCTGGACACCCAGGTAATCGATCGTTGCTTCGAGCAGCCCCTGGACCCAGACCTCATACGCTCACACCTTTTGACAGCGGCCCTGACAAGCCCAGAGCTGTCCGGCCAGACCGAGCACCAGCCATCGCTGCCGAACACCGAGGGGCAGCGCCCCGTTGTGCTCATTGTCGATGACGAACCTGCCGCCACGAAATATCTGATCCGTCAACTCGAACACCTGCAGGATGAGTTCTCCCTGCTTTCCGCAGACACTGCGGAAGCGGCACTGGAACATCTGCGAACGCCAGGCGCGCCCATTGCAGTGGTGATGACGGACCAACGGATGCCGGGCATGCAGGGCAAAGAGCTGCTGGATGAGTTGCGTCAGTCTCATCCGGCCGTTGTCCGGATTCTGACTTCCGCCTGGGGCGAGGTGGACGTTGCCCTCAATGCCGTGAATGAAGGCCGGATCTTTCGCTACCAGAAAAAACCCTGGCAAGCACAAACCTTGCTGCCACTGTTCCGGGAAGCCATCGCTCGCCACCGTGAGCTGGCGTCGGCCCTGGACAACACCCGCTGCGAAACCCGGAAACGCTTTGCCGAGCTTCGCCTGCAACGCCACGGCAGGCTCGTCGATCATCTGAGGCCGATCCTGAGCGCCCAGGTTCCCGATACCACACTGAACGCTTTTCTGGATACCGTGGCCAGCATTGACCACCTGCCTGCGGCGAAAGCACACCTCAGGGCCAGCCAGGACATGCATCTGGAACAGGAGCTTGTCCGGCGGTTCTGCGACCATGTGCGGCAGGAACTCAGTCGGCTGGAAAACATCGTCCCGGCAGGCCCCGGGCAGAGCCGGATGACGTCACTATTCAGCGGGACCCCGCCCCAGGAACGGGCCACATCGTCTCCCCCCTGCTCGCCGGCAGAATTACTGGGGCAAGCCCTCAACACCCTGCTTGTCAGCTCCGGTCTTGACTGGAGCCACCTGGTGCTAACCGAGAGCCGCGATCAGCTTCACGTAGCCCCGGAACAACCGCTACGCATCTACAGCCATCTACTGGCTCCGCTCACGCGGCTCTCCGATCCGCTTCTTGAACAACAGGCAGCACTTCTGATGCTGTTCGTCACCACCAGCCTGCTGGGGGGCGATGTCAGTGCTGAGGCAGACGGCCAGTGCCTGCACCTGGCCATAACGCTGCCGGTACTCCCTGGATCGGGTAACTGACCGTGAATCCTCCGCGCAGACTCCGGCTGTTCGCGACCGTCAGCCACCGTCTTTTCCGCGACGGATTGCTATTCCAGATTCTTCATAACGAAGACATTGAGCTAGTAGGCGAATCCGAGACCGGCGTTGAGACGCTGCAACGCCTGGCCGCTGTCAGGCCCGGCGTGCTATTGATTGAAGAGAATCTGAAAGACAATGATGGACTCACCATTGCTGAAAATGCCCTCAGCCTGCACCCGGCGCTCTCGGTGCTGCTGATCTCCGACACTCCGGTCAACAGCTCGCGCATGGCGATTTACCTGGAATCAGGAATCAAGGCGGTGGTCTCGAAACAGCAGTCGATCCAGGAACTGATCAAAACCCTGTTCTACATTCGCAGCGGTCAGGTATACCTTGGCAACTGGCAATCAACACGCGACCGGGCTGATGACGCTCTTACCGCTTACCAGGCGTTGTCCGGCCGCGAACGGGAGGTGGCGAGACTGATGTCACAGCGGATCGCGGTTCGAGATATCGCTGAGGAACTGGGGGTGTCCTGTAAAACGGTGCATTCCTACAAGGACCGGATCTTCGTCAAGCTGGGCTTCGAACGCCTGCCGGAGCTGATTCTGTTTATGCAAAGACATCACCAAAGGGCGTTACCATGAACCTGCTCTCCGGTATTGAGCAGATCAAACAGCTGCCCGTTGATCGGCAACGGCGGTTCGAACGTTTTTCGCGCACCCAGTACCGGTACCGCGTGCTGCCGCTGTTCGCCGATGTTTACCTGATCATCGCGTTTATCGGCACCCTGCTTTTCCTGGCCGGACAGCTCTCGCACTCGGTGGAGCCCCCGGTGTTTGCCGGTTACCTGCTCTACACCGGGGTGCTGACAGCGCTCATTCTGGCTCATCGCTTCACCCGGTTGCGGCGAGCGGCACCGCTGGTTGTCTATCTCGTATTCATCAACATGGCGACATTCAGCTACCTCGGCTATATCGGTGCCGGCGCCGCCATCGCGCCTGTGGTGGGGCTGTTCTTTTTTATCAGCTCGGTCGGCATCATCACCCTGTCGCTGAAGCACACCAGCATCATTTTGGCGGCCAACCTGATCCTTCTGGTGCTGGCCACCGCCGTCACGGTCCCGACCGATCAGGTTGTCACCGTGCTTATCGGCGTAATCACCAACTGGCTGATTCTGATGTGCCTGGTGGTTTCGCCGTTATCGGCGTGGTTTTTCTCCAAGTTCCTGCGCAACCTGCTGGCCCTGCAGTTTCTGCTCAGAGATCGAAACCGGCAACTTTCCCGCGCCTTGCAGACACTGGAGGCCACCGAGGACAAACTGGCCCAGGAGCAGAAACACCAGGCCCTGAGCCACATGGCCAAGGGGCTGCTGCACGAGATTACCAATCCGCTCAATTGCGCCATACAGGCGGTAGACTTTTCCGCGGCGATCAACCGGAATCCGGACGTGGCCGAGGCGCTGGACGATGCTGCAAGCCATCAACACCGGATTGCAGAAATCGTCTCGGATCTGATCGAATTCTCCCGCCCGGCGCCGGATCATGGCCCGGAGGCTGTAAATCTCGACAAGCTGGTGCAAACCGCGCTGCGATTTTGCCGGCACCAGCTTCAGGGCACCGCAGTCACCACCCAGATCCCCGCTGGCCTCTCGGTCGCCTGTTTTCCGTCACCGCTGATTCAGGTGTTCGTCAACCTCCTGATGAATGCATCGTCAGCCATCCGTGCTGCTAGCCCTGCACGACCGCAAATCCGGATTACCGCTGCCGCCACCGAAGCCGTGACCAGCATTACCGTCCGGGATAATGGCAAAGGCATCGACTCCAGTGACCTGCAGCGACTGACTGACCCGTTTTTCTCCACCAGCGAGACGCCGGATAACCTGGGGCTGGGATTGAGTATCTGCCACACCATCATGCGGCATCATCGTGGCGCCATGAAGATTGCCAGCGAACCCGGGCAATGGACCGAGGTGATACTGGAACTACCCCGGCATATCGATGGGCCCGACAAAAGCACTCGCCCTCCCAACTAAAACCGGTAAACCAGCCGCAGGGTCGCAGCATTGCCCCCGGGATCAGGCGACAGACGATTACCGCTGATCTCCGGCATCAGGTAATTCAAGCGAACCTGAATGTCTTTACCCAGATAGTAATTCAGGCCCACGGTGGTGACGCTGGCTTCCGCCCCGATGCTTCGATCCCTCAGGTCAACGGCACTGTAGCGTGCCACCAGTTCCAAGGCGCCGCCGTTACTCTTTGGTTTGATGCGTTTGAACTCGCCTCGCTCGTATGGGCGCTGGTCATCGGTCAACAGCAGGCCTGCCTGGACATAGCCCCCGGTAAACCGCCACCATTCTCCGCCTTTACGACGCACCTCCTGAGCCATGACTTCTGCTGTCACGGTCAACCGATGAAACTGCCAACCGGCCTCCACGCCCGCAAGCCTGCTTTCACGGGCCTCAAAGCGGGGACTGCGAACCACGTTGTCAGCGCTGAACACTTCGGCCTCATCCTTGATCTGGAATTCCTCCTCACGATGCTGGCGCCAGGATGCTGCTGCACCGAGATGGAGGACCTGATCCTCCGAGCGGACGGGAGCACGGGAGACTCTGGCAGTTACAGCGCTGCCGTCTTCCGGTTTACGTTCATCGCTGAATAACCCCAGCGCCCAGGTTGAGGATTTCCGGTACTGCCCCACCATAACCCCCAGTGAACGGCCCGGCGCAAAGGCCGAGGTAGCCATTGAGCGCTCACCCGTACTGAGACTTGAGTAGCTGGTCAGCCGTTCCATACCGAACGGCTCCTTGAACTGGCCCAGCCGGACGGCAAGGCGATCAGGACCGTTGTACTGAACATAGGCATCGCCCAACTCTGCGTCTTTGTTGTCGCCTTCAATCTCGTAGCCGCCGTCAATCTCGGCCTCCCAGGCGTCGCCCCACGCCAGTTCAACCTGGAGCTTGGCGTTGCGCAACACGCCACGCGTCGTGGATTCTTCTCCATCCTCATCATGGAACGCGCCGTAGTGGTCGACACCGGCCGCGATGTAACCACTCACCTCCGCCTGAGCCCCCCCGTCGCCATCGCTCGCCAGGGCGTCTGAACCAATCATCGGCAGCAGCGCAAAGGCCAGCAGTTTGCCCGCTTGCTCATTCATGTCCCGCCTCCAGGTGATAGTGCATTCGAAGCATCGCGGTGTCTCTCAGGTAGCTGACAGACACCACATCAACCCGGAACACGTCCAGTCCGGTGCGTTCCCTGAGATCGGCAATCAAGGCTGCCTGTTGTTGCCGGTGCACGTTCTCGATCTTTTCGTATTCCACCTCCTTCTCACCGTGTCGCGGTAACAGGATGCGGGTCTCGAGCACAACCGCCAGGGCGATGACCAGGCCATTCAGCATGATCAACTCCAGGTGGTGCATGGTCCCGACTGCGGCCAGCAGGGCCATGGCGATCACCAGGAACAGGTAGGTCATCTCCTTGATACCCAGGGCTTCGGTGCGATAACGCAGCATGGAAAACACGGCAAACAGGCCAAAGGCAAAGCCCATCGTAACCGTCACCGAATGCAGCAGCGCCGTCACCAGAAACACGCCAACGCCGAAGAGAATGAACGAGGCGGCATTCTCCCGGTGACGGGAATAGCGGTAATAACAGCGAATCAATACCAATACCGAGGCCGCGTTAATCAACAGCCGGATAACAAAATGGAGGTCAACTGCAGATTCCATGAACGCTCCTTAACAACGGTTTGAATCGATTGGTTTTCAGGTTGTCTCCGTCCAGGAAAACCCGACCAACGCAGTACTTGCTGAAAGTCACCGGCCTGTATCCGAGCGCGGCCAGACGCGCCATCAAAGGCGAGCCAGAGGCTTTCCGGTCATATTTGATTTCGAAAATGGCAAGACCCGGGAGCGCAACGGAACGCTGTCGATCAGGCGTCTGGAAGGAGAGCCCGGTATCCACCGTCACCCGCTCATGGCCGTCCCGCCGGAGCAAAGTCATCCGTTCATACCGGACAAAAAGTGCCGGCCGCATCCCTGCAGCCGGAAGGCCGAATTGCCCGGAAAGGAAATCATTGATGACGTGCGGGTCCCGACCGTCTCCGGTTAACGACAACCGGGTTTTGATGGTGCGTTGCCGGTTGCTCTTCTTCTTGACTTCAAGAAAGCTCTCTCCGCTTTGCCGGTAGTGACGAATCCGCAGCTTGAAACGATTAAGCTTGCCGTTGTGATGATCCAGATACAGCTGGCTGTCCGGCGTATCCAGATACAGGGTGTCGTAGGTAAAACGCCGAGCCGCCCCAATCTCAAGCATCGAATACTCGCGCTCCAGCCCCTGAAGACACTGGTCGAGCTCATGAGCCGGAATCATGAACTTGGTGTCCACACGGTTCATCAAGAGCGCTCTTGCCTGCGCCTCAAGGGAATGCCCGGCAAATCTCGCCACCGGGCTACCAACTGCCATGTTCATGGCACCTCGGCCACGTACTCCAGGGTGGCATCCAGGGTGATTGCCACGTCCCCGGCCTGCTCCCCGGTGCCAACACTGGTCAGGGTAATCTGCCCTTGAGCTCCCAGAGCAATCGTCCGGACATCTCCGGGCAGGCTCTCATCCACCTCAAACAGCAGCGCATTGGTGGCAAAGCCATGGAAGCGATGGCTACCCGGTACGTAGTCCGACGATTCAATAAACAGCTGAAGCACATAGGGTTTGAAGCTGTCACCGGCATCCACTCCGATCATCAGGAGACTAACGACCGCCGGTTTGGTTTCCCGGTCCACGGAATACACCAGGCTGTCCACTTCAAAGGCGGCGTAGGTCAGGCTGGCACTGACGTTGCGCCCGTCCGGCAAGATGAAATTGAATTCGCCTCGGTCATTTCCACTCTGGGATGTGATGTTGCCGGTCAAAGCCGTCGTGGCGGGCGCGCTGCAATCCGGCTCCTTATCCGCCAGTAGCGAGACTTCGCCATTCGGCGTCTCCGCCGCCATCGCCTGCTCCAGAACAACCCTGCGGGCGGGCTGGTAATCATCGTCGCCCGGCTCACCGTTGCCGATGATAAAGCGTTCCAGGCTGGCCGCCGCTTCCTCGGTGGTTCCGGTCAATTGCCGGATGCGCGCCAGGCGGTCGATCAAGGCATTCTCATCCCACTGGGTTTCCAACAGGTTCTCCAACTCCGCATAATAGGCTGCCCGGTATTCGGGTATCTGGAACAGACGATCTGCGAGCCGGAAGTTGCGATAGAAAACACCGGTTAGCGGCTTGAGCGGATGGTCCCCGCGAAAAGCGGTGTCCGCCCCCCAGGGAATGAAATGGAACAGTCCGTCCTCCGGATTACGGTAAATGTGGAAGTTGTTGGCATTGCCGGTGGCGGAATCCCAGGCGCCGAGCAAGGTCTCCACCGCCCAGAACCGGATGAACTGGTCCACATCGACCAACTGCGGCAACACGTTCAGCATCTGCTCATCTGGCAACGCCAGAGCTTCTGCAACGGCTTGCAGATCGCTGCGGTCGTTTTCCTTTTCGTTGGTCTTCTTCTCGAATCGCTGGCTCAGCCAGGTACCAAAATCGGCGGTCTGCGCCTCATACTGATTACCCTCATCGTTGCCGAACGCACGGGTCAGGAAAGGCTTTTTAAGAGGCTCTACATTGGTAAACACGCCGAGTGTTTCGCCGTTCACGGTTACCCTGGCGTAGTTGCATCTTGGCGCCGCAATGCCGGCTTCACGGAACTGGTCATACGCCATGCATTGCCTGGCATTGGAAGGATCCTGGCGATTGTTGTTCAGGGTCATCCGTGAGGAATTCTGGTAGGTCCGGCCTTTTTGCAGGTCGTTGAAATCCAGCTTGAGAGAGGGAATGCTTGGGCTGAGAGAACCCATATAACCCTTTTTGCGAACAATGACATTGTCCATCCGATCGCCATCAATCGACACACGCGCGGTAAATTCCGTATATTCAAACGGCGGTATACACTCGCGATCCGTGCTCGCCAGGGTACGCCCCTCGGCACGCAGCTTTTCGAAATCATCATCGGACATACGAATGTCCACGGCCATTATCCGATCCGGGGCGTAAAGGTCGCCGTCGCCACCAATGTTGACCGGCTCAACCGGAGCATCGAAGTCTGAGGGATCAGAAGAATCCGAGCCTCCGCCCCCGCAGCCCTGCAGCACCACCAACGCCATGCCTGCCATTAGCCAGCGGCAGCGCCCCCACGATGTTCTGAATCCTGTTGTTGTCATGAACCACTCCCTGAAGATTGTCTATCGTGGCCGGGGGAAAACCGGCTTCAGGAAGTATTGCGGCTGGAATGCACGGGAGTCTGTAAGACGGTCTTACAGCGTCAGAACGACGACGAGGCAATCAGGCTGGTCAGCAATGCCCGCAGTCGGTTGGGCTTGACCGGTTTATTCAATACAGGAAGATACTGGGCTCGTAACAAGGCCCGCGTCTCGTCACTGCGATCAGCCGTAATGATGGCCCCGGGCAGGTCCATCGCCAGATGTCGCCGCACCGAGTGAATGGCATCAAAACCGGTCTGGCCGTCATCGAGATGGTAATCCGCAAGCACAGCTCTCGGAGTCAAGCCGGATTCATCCAGTCGGGCCAGGGCATGATCCCGGCCACCGGCCGTAATCACGACACACCCCCATCGACTGAGAAGCATCGCCATGCTCTCAAGAACGGCTGGCTCGTTATCAATGACCAGAACCGGAGCTCCCTCAAAACCGCGGTCTGTCGACACGGCCGGGGCAGGCTTCGCAAAGGCCTGCAACGTTGGCACGGGAACGCGTGGCAGCGTTACGTTGAAGCGAGAGCCAAGCCCGGGTCTTGACGCCACGTCAATCCGATAGCCCAGAACCCGAACCATTCGCTCGACAATGGCCAGCCCAAGGCCAACCCCTTGCCTGCCACCGCTCCCCTGCGGCAGGATCTGATGAAACTCGGTAAAGATTTCATCGAGCTTGGCGGCATCAATCCCGACGCCGGTATCCCAGACTTCGAGTCGAACGTCATCATCGCGCACACGCACCGCCAGCATCACACCACCGGACCGCGTGTAACGGAAGGCATTGCTGAGCAGGTTTCGAAGAATACGGGTGAGCATACGTTGGTCCGTGCGCACCATGGCCGGTGAAGAGCGGACCCGAAAACCAAGCCCTGCGTTGGCCGCCACGGCCTCAAACTCGCTGCCGAGACTGCGCGCCAGCTCATCGACGTCGGTATACACCAGATCGGGCTTCATCGCCTGCTGGTCCAGTTTGGAGATGTCCAGCAAATCGGCCAGAAGGTCCTCTGCGCCTTCCAGAGCACGGTGGGCCTGGTGCACCATCCGGCGTTCGGCATCGGGCAGGGTGCTGTCCTGCAACGCCGAGATCATGAGCCGGGCGGCATTCAATGGCTGAAGTAAATCGTGACTCGCGGCGGCCAGATACTTGTCTTTGCTCCGGTTTGCATCTTTGGCGGCATCGACAGCGATCACCAACTCCTGCTCAACTTTCTCGCGCTCTTCAATCTGATAGCGGAGGTCCACGTTGGCGTTCTGCAACGCTTCAGTGCGTTCCTCCACCCGGCGTTCCAGTTCTGCGTTGAGCTGTTCGAGCTTTTCCCGGGCCTGAACGCGGTCAGTGATATCAGCAACAAAGGCTTCCACCACTTCAGGCCCGAGGTCTGGCCGCCGCAGCATGGTCACGGCGACATGGACGGCCGACTGATCGGCCCGACGAAAACGGGCCTCCCGCGCGCTAAGGCTGCCGTAATCCAGCAATTCCTGGCGAATGACATCAAACTCTGCGGCGCTGAAAAAAAGCTGTTCGCGAAGCCGGATCATCCGGTGCTGAAGCTGTTCAGGGCTGTCGTATCCGCAAATCCGCGCCATCGCCGGGTTGCAGGCCAGAAAACCACCCCGCAGATTGGCCTGGAAAATGCCATGCAGCGCGTTTTCGAACAGCCATTTGTAACGGTTGCGTTCCCGCTCCAGCTCCTCAATACGTTCCTGCAAGGCCGGATAATAATTCTTACGCACCGACTGACTGCCAAGTCCCAGCAGATCGCCAACGCCAAAACCACTGTCAGGCGATTCAGAGGGCTTCTTCATAAACCACCTGAACATCCCGAAGCGACGACTTCCTTGGGTTGGTCAGTATGCAGGGGTCCTTTAATGCATAGCCTGAAAGATAGGGGATATCCGATGTCGTCACACCCAGCTCTTTCAACCGGGCTTCGAGGCCGACGGTTTTCTTGAGCGCAACAATACGGGCCATCAGGTGTTTTTTGACCTGGGCATTACTCATTCCCCGGGTATCAATATCCATCGCCTCCGCCACACGCCGGAAGCGGTCTTCGGCAAACGGGAAGTTGTAGGCCACCACGTGCTCCAGCAATAGCGCGTTGCACAATCCGTGGGGCAGGTCCAGGAAGCCCCCGAGGCTATGCGACATGGCGTGTACTGCCCCAAGAATGGCATTTGAAAAGGCCAGGCCCGCCTGCATGGAGGCCAGCATGATCTGCTCGCGCAATACCGGATCCGCCGGGTTGGCAACCAATGGCTCCAGGTTCCGGTTGATCAGCCGGATGGCTTCGAGAGCGTGCGTGTCGGTGAGCGGTCCGCTGCCGGTAGACACAAATGCCTCAATGGCGTGAACCAGCGCATCCACCCCGGTGCAGGCGGTCAGGTAAGCACCCATGGTTTCCGTGACTTCCGGATCAATCAGAGAGACATCCGGCACGACCGCCTTGCTGATAATGGAAAACTTGAAGCGCCGATTGGGGTCCGAAATGATCGCAAACTGGGATACGTCGGCAGAGGTTCCCGCCGTCGTCGGAATCAGTATCAAGGGCGGAGGGGGATTGGTGATGGTATCCACCCCTTCGAACTCCAGAATGCTCCGACCGTGCGTGGCGACAATACCGATGCCCTTGGCACAGTCCATCGGGCTGCCACCACCAATGGCGACGATAACGTCACAGTCATTCGACCGGTACTGCTCGGCGCCCGCCATCACCTCATCCACCTTGGGATTGGGGGAAACTGCGGTGTAAGTGGTACAGGCCAGGCCGGCTTCTTTCAGGAGCGTTTCAATCTCACCAACCCACCCGGCAGCCTGGACACCGGGATCCGAGACAAGAAACACGTGGCGCGCCCCGAAATTACTGGCAAAATTGGCCACCGATCGGCGTGAACCCGCGCCGAACACAATCTCCGGAGAGACAAACTTTCGCAAAGCAGAAATGTCGTAACTCATGGGGCCTGACGCGTACGGTTGTTGTTATAGGAGTAACTGACATATTAACGCAACTTGGCGAGCGCTTCATCGACCTTTTGGCTAAGGCCGGCTCACTCTGCCAGTCTGCGATAGAAGCGCCATAGTGTGTCCAGCATCGTGACCTGATTCTCCGGGGACCGGAAACCGTGCCCCTCCTCATCAAACCAGACCATTTCGGCGCACTGGCCTGCAGCTCTGAGAGCCGCCACCATTTCCCGGGTTTGCTCCGGCACCACCACCCGGTCCTTTCCGCCCTGAAAAAACAGCGCCGGACACGCAATCCGGCCTGCCTGGAAGGCCGGTGTCCGGGAACGCCAGTTAACACCTCGAGAACCCGGTGGGCCCAACAACCAGTCAAGATAGCCCGACTCAAACCGATGGGTGGCTGCCTTCAGCTTCAACGGTTCGGTCACGCCAAACAGACTGCCGAGACCACGAAATGACTGTCCCGGCTGCATGGCTGCCATCAGTGCGGTATAGCCACCGGAACTGCGCCCCTGGATAAACACCCGCTCAGGGTCTATCCCGCGGCTGGCGCCAAGCGAATGCCTCACCCTTACAACATCGGCAACATCGGCTCGTCCCCAGTTGCCAGCCAGCGCCTGACGATATGCCCGACCAAAACCGGTGCTGCCGGTGTAATTCACGTCCGCTACCGCAAACCCGTGCTGACACCAGAACTGTATCTGGGCATTGAAGGTAGCGTAGGCAGCCGAGGTCGGTCCGCCATGGGCCAGGATGATGAGCGGTGAGGCCTTGGCTGGCTTTGCCGGTTGGTACAGAAAGCTTTGCAGCTCGAACGAAAACTGGTCATCTGGAGGCAGGCACACCGTCTCCGGCCAGACCCAGTCGCGTTCTGCGATCGGTGAAGTGGCCGCACTCAATACCTCCTCCCTTCCGGTGTCCGGATCAATCCTGAGAATGTGATCCGCGCTATCCGGTCGTCGGGCCAGACAAACGAGGCTATTACTCCACGCAGACAGCCACCGGAAATCCGAGTAAGACGATGCCACCCGGCGACGCCGGCCATCTCGATCAATCCAGAGTTCGGCCCACCCCCTGACATAACGGACCTGTCCCCACCCCCCGCCAGACAGGGGGCAACTATGCCGCTCCCCGAGCTGCCAGGGCGCGTTGGCGTGATCGGCCATGACCTCAGTTCCTGCGGTCCAACGCAGCGAGTGGTGATTTCGATCCACCCGAAACGGCTGCCACCAGCCAAGGTGATCCGACTGAACCCAGAGCTGGCTATCATCGAACTGGGGCTGCTGGACAGACCCGCCTCCCGGCGGTTCCGCAACCAGCGCATCCCGCACATCGCCGTTGGCACCAAGCCGCACCAGACACAACATGGACCTATCCCAAGGCATGTCCGGGAGCTGCCAACTGACCCAGGCCAAGGCCTTGCCGTCCGGACTGAGCGCCGCCGCGCTGTAGAAGTCAAAACGGTCGTCGAGCACCGTAATCTGTCCAGACGAGTCAATCGCCACCAGGGCCTGTTGATCGCGGTATTCTCGTACGGCCAACCAGCGCTGCCGGTGGGGGTCTGCCACCAGCCCTCCCCACCGTGCCCCTGAGGGAGCGGCCAGGCTGAGCCGAACGCCCGTTCCAAGATCCAGCTGCCAGAGACTCTGATCCTCTGCCACCCAGCATATGAATCGCCCCATCACCGCAAAGGCACCGCCACCGTATCCGTTCAGGCGACTGCCGACACCGTTACCGGTCTCGATTCTTCGTGTTCGCTCGCCGTCAAAGCGCCACAGGTTTACACGCCCGGAGCCGGGTTCAGAAGCCAGCCAGAACAGTAGCCCGCCGTCGGCTTTCAGTTCCGAAAACTGCTGAGTTTCAAGACACGCCGTGCGGGCCGACAGGATTTCATCCCCGGCAAATGACACGGGAATTCCGGGCGTTTCGGTAGATCAGATCCTCCAGACCAGCCGTCGCGTGATCGGCCGCCGTTCGGGCGGCCAGGATCCGGTCGTGATGTGGTGACTTTCCGCAAACCGGATCGGCATTGTCGGCGTTCCCGGTCAACAGGTAAGCCTGACAGCGGCACCCCCCGAAATCCTTGCCTTTTTCGTCACAGGAACGGCAGGGTTCCGGCATCCAGAGGTCACCACGGTAATGATTGAACCCGGGACTGCGATACCAGATATCCTCCAGCGACTGCTCGGTCACATTGGGAAACTCGATCGGCAGAAGCCGGGCGCTGTGACAAGGCAGCGCCGTTCCGTCAGGGGCAACGGTCAGGAACAGGCTGCCCCAGCCATTCATACAGGCTTTTGGACGTTCTTCGTAGTAATCTGGGGTTACGAAGATCACCTTCATCGGATGATCCCGCCCAAGCAGATCAGTGCGGTAGCGATTCACGGTGGCCTCAGCCGTTACCAATTGATCTCTCGAGGGCATCAGCCCTTCCCGGTTGGCAAACGCCCACCCGTAGTATTGGCAAGTGGCCAGCTCAACATAATCGGCTCCCAGCTTCTCACACAACGCAAGAATGTCAGGCATCTGATGAATGTTGTGACGATGGATCACAAAGTTGAGCACCATCGGATAGCCCGCCGCCTTGACCGCCCTCGCCATGGCCAGCTTCTGATCAAAGGCCTTTCTGGAGCCAGCCAGCGCATTGTTGAGCTCAGGATCCGATGCCTGAAAGCTGACCTGAATATGATCCAGCCCTGCCTCGGCAAAATCCTGAACCTTCGCCTCCGTCAGTCCCAGGCCCGATGTGATCAGGTTGGTGTAGTAACCCATGCCCCGGGCGCCGGCGATCAACTCCGGCAGGTCTTGCCGCACCAGGGGCTCGCCACCGGAAAAGCCCAGCTGGGCGGCCCCCATTGCCCGGCCTTGCTTCAGCACTTCCAGCCACTGGCGCGTCGAAAGCTCATGCGCCTGATCGGCATAATCCAGCGGATTGGAACAATACGGGCATTGGAGCGGGCAGCGGTAGGTCAACTCAGCAAGCAGCCAGAGCGGGTGACCAACCGTTTCGTGTTCACCACTCATAGCCATTCAATCCAGTGTTGGCGGGTTGCCTCGGCGAGAAAGTCCTCGACGTCGGCTGACAGGGGACCAGCCTCCGGAAACGCCCGCTCCAGAAGTTCGACAATCTCGGTACTGGTGCGAGAACCGTTCACTTCCGCCAGTATGGCACCGGCGCTGCCATTAAGCTTGACCATGCCCTCCGGATACAACAGAACGTGACTTTGCTGTGCCGGCTCCCACTGAAACCGGAAACCTCGACGCAAGCGGGGGACCTGAGCCATGGTTACCTCCTTACAGACCACGATGCCACACCGGCTGATCTGTCACTGTATGATAGGGCGGTGTCTCGTGAACATACGCCATGGTCATGGCATCCAGCATGGTCCAGAGAATATCGAGTTTGAATTGCAGGATCTCGAACGCACGCTGCTGGTCCGCGGCCGAGACAAAATGATCCAGCGTAATACTCAGACCATGCTCCACATCCCGGCGCGCCTCAGAAAGGCGTTTGCGGAAATACCGATAACCCTCCGCCTCAATCCAGGGATAATGATCTGGCCAGCTGTCCAGACGAGACTGATGAATCTCCGGCGCGAACAGCTCGGTCAGCGAGGAACAGGCAGCCTCCTGCCATGTGGCCCGACGGGCAAAGTTGAGGTAGGCATCGACCGCAAAACGGACACCCGGTAACACGTGCCGCTGATCAATCACCTCCTCTCGCGTCAGGCCCACAGCTTCGGCCAGAAGCAACCAGGCCTCAATGCCTCCGGCATCGTCATCATGACCGTCGTGATCCAGAATACGCTGCAACCACAGACGACGAACGCTGGCATCCGGGCAATTCGCCATGATGGCCGCATCCTTCTGGGGGATGTTGATCTGATAGTAATAGCGATTTGCCACCCACCCCCGGATCTGGGCAGGTGTGCATCCACCGCTGTACATGGCCCGATGGAATGGATGATGGATATGGTAGTAGCCGCCCTTGGCACGCAGCGCGGCCTCGAAATCGTCCCGAGTCAGGGCAGGCGTAACTTGTGCGTTCATGGCAGACCTCACAGGTGTATGTGCATGCCATCCCACGCCACCTCGATACCATGCGCCGCAAGCTCAGCGCGCTCTGGCGAGGCCTCATCAAGGATGGGATTGGTATTGTTGATGTGAATGAGGATCTTGCGCGCGCCCGGCAATGTGTCCAGCAGCTCAATCATGCCACCCGGCCCGGCCTGCGCGAGATGCCCCATCTGTTGACCGGTTTTGGTGCCGACTTCCTGACGGATCATTTCATCATCATGCCAAACGGTACCATCCACCAACAGCACGTCAGCTCGGGCCATCCAGGCTTTGATCCGGTCATCCGGCTGCCCCAGGCCGGGCGCGTATAGAACGCTCTGACCACTGACGGAGTCTTCAATGAATAGGCCAATATTGTCGCCAGGGTGAGGCTGGTCTCGCCTTGGAGAATAAGGCGGAGCGTTACTCAGGAGCGGAATAGCCGTTAGCGCCAGAGTTGGCGCGCACGGTATCGTGAACGCCGTATCTTCGTTCGGCTCAATGGCTTGCCAATTCAGGCCGCCATTCCAGTGCCGGAGCATCTCGAACAGCGGGAAGCCGGTGGACAGATCGCTGTGCACCTGCGAAGTACACCAAACGTCCAGCGGCAGCCCTTCCCGCAGTGACAGCAATCCGGTGGTGTGATCAACCTGACTGTCCATCAGGACGATGGCCGAGATTCCGGTGTCGCGTAGCGAACGCCCCGGCTGCATGGCTGGAAAGTCCGCAAGCTGGGCCCGGATATCCGGTGAGGCATTGAAAAGAATCCAACGCTCTCCATCGTCGCTGATGGCAATGGATGACTGGGTCCGGGCACGGGCATTCAGGGTACCGGCCCGAAAACCGGCACAATTCCGGCAGTTACAGTTCCACTGGGGAAAACCGCCCCCGGCCCCTGAACCCAGAATTCGAATCTGCATGGCAACCTCCCGAGCAGAACGCAAATAGCCAGCCCGGGGGCTGGCTATTCGTGGCTCAGCGGTTAGCGAAGTACATAGTCACTTCAAAACCGATGCGAAGGTCTTCATAAGCTGGCTTGGTCCACATGATGCTCACCTCTTGTCATGATTGTTAGTGCTTGGCATTTATGGGCACCGCAGGCAAGCGCCCACGATCACTTTCATGCTAATCACAGTGCCTGCCACGCCATATGGTACTTTGGGACCGTTTTTGCCCGCCTGAAAGTAGCAGACCTTTGGCCCGGAGGTTGAATTGAGCCCCACCGGCCGCGCCCTACCATGAGAGAAACAATAACAATCACAGGAGACTTCTCATGGTGGGGCGCCTGATACTCTTGCTCTCACTGGTGTTCACAGCCTCTGCCTACGCGGCTGAGCCGCCACCGGAGCCCAGGGCCGTCATTCAGTCTCTGTTTCCATCAGCAACCGTCATTGAGGACAAGTTGCCGGACTTTCCCGTCTACCCCGTGTACCAGCTCCAGGAACTGCTGGGCTACGCCTATGTCTCAACCGATTTTGTTACCTTGCAGGGATTCGCGGGCAAGCCGATCACCATGATGATCGGCCTGGACACCAAAGGCCGATTCACGGGCGTCGAGGTGCTTCACCATCACGAGCCTGTATTTCTGCATGGCCTGGGCGAAGCACCTCTGAACGAATTTGTGGCGCAGTATGAAGGGCGGTCCCTGAAAGACCAGATCATCGTTCAGGCCTCCAGTCGTTCCAGTCGCGACACAGGTGGCCAACAGGTTTACTTTGATGGTGTGAGCAAGGCCACGGTTTCTGTGCTGATCATCAATGACACGATACTCTCCTCCGCCTTGCAAGTTGCCAGAAGCAAGCTGGAAGGGTTCGCCCAGGCGGCCCCCACAAGGGCCCGACAAGATTATTATGAGCCTCTGACCTGGCAACAACTGCTGGACCGCGGCTACGTCCAGAAGCGGACACTCTCAGCGCAGGAGGTGGAGGCGAAGCTGGGCCGCCCGCTGACGGACTACCCAACCGACCTGTCGCCTCCATCCGGCGAGGCATTTACAGAGATCTATTTTGCCTATGTGAATTCACCCATGGTGGGGCGAAACCTGCTTGGCGACGAAGGCTACAAAGCGTTTCAGGAACGCCTGAATGATCGAGGCAAAGTCATTATGGTGATGTCACAAGGCGTATATTCTCATGTCAGCGAAGCCTTTGTGCCCGGCAGTACGCCCAGCCGAATCGGTCTCAATCAGAATGAGCTGGCCATCGAGATGAGGGATCTGAACTGGCTCGAACCGAATCAACAGATTATGGCTCCGGGCGCACCCGATATGGCCGCCATGAACCTGTTCCGGGTCGGCGGCAATGCGGGCTTCAACCCGGGTTCCGAGGCATCGTTCCATCTGGACATCACTGCGCCACGAAATCACCTGATCACCGACCACGCACGCTTCACGCTGCCCGTGACTTTTTCCCCGGACCTGTTTGAACCGGTCGAGGTGGCACCAGACTTTAATGAAGGCCAGCAACCGGTTTGGCTTGGGCTCTGGAAAGAACGATGGTGGCAGATCAGCCTGCTGGTTGCTGGCCTGACCATACTGACGGTGTTCTTTGCGCGCCAGAAAACCCTGACACGCTATCCCCGGCTGGTGCACGGCTTCCGCTGGGGCTTTCTGCTCTTCACGCTCTTCTTTATTGGCTTTTATGCCCAGGGGCAGCTCTCGGTCGTGAACATCTATACCTTGTTGCTGGCTCTCTGGGATGGCTTCTCCCTGAACGTATTTCTGCTGGACCCGGTGATATTCATTCTATGGACCTACACCTTTGTCACCCTGTTTATCTGGGGGCGCGGGCTTTTTTGCGGCTGGCTCTGCCCGTTTGGCGCACTTCAGGAACTGGTCGCGTGGATAGGTCAGCGGCTCGGATTGCGGCAGATAAAAATACCTGAGCGCTGGCACCGCCGGCTCATCCTGTTGAAATACCCGATACTGGCCGGGCTTGTGACCACCGCGTTCTTTTCACTGACCCTGGCCGAGCAACTGGCTGAAGTGGAGCCGTTCAAAACCAGCATTACTCTGTATTTCGTCAGGCACTGGCCATTTGTAATGTACGCCCTCGCCTTACTGGCGATCGGCCTGTTCGTTCACAAGTTCTACTGCCGTTATCTGTGCCCGCTGGGAGCAGGACTGGCGGTGCTGGGGCGACTGCGAGTGTTCAGTTGGCTGGAGAGGGTCAAACGCTGTGGCCAGCCTTGCCAGCATTGCAAAAACGAATGCGGTATCAACGCCATCCGCAAGGATGGCCGGGTGGACTACGACGAGTGCATCCAGTGCCTGGAGTGCGTTGTGATTCTGCGGGACCAGAATCAGTGCGTAGACGCCATTGTTCAGGCCAAACAGCGGCAGAAACAGGCGCGGATTCTGGCCACAGATGCAGCAGGGGCGTAAACGCCCCTGCACTCAGCGCCCCAGCGAATAGAATTCCGGGTTGGCCCGCATGCTGGTGACATTGGCCATGCGGTTGGACAGACCGAAGAAGGCCGTGATGCCTGTAATATCCCAGGCGTCCTCATCGGTAAACCCGTGCGCGCGCAATGTGGCAAAGTCGTCCTCATTCACGGCATAGGCCGACTGCGACACTTTCACGGCAAAATCCAGCATCGCCTTCTGGCGCTCGGAAATATCCGCTTTGCGATAATTCACCGCCACCTGATCGGCAATCAGTGGGTTTTTCTCCCGGATCCGCAAGATTGCGCCATGAGCTACCACGCAGTACTGGCACTGATTCAGGTTGCTGGTCGCCACCACAATCATCTCGCGTTCAGCCTTGGTCAGGTTGCTCTCCTTCTCCATCAGAGCATCGTGGTAATCGAAGAACGCTCTGAACTCGTCGGGGCGATGTGCCAGCGCCAGGAAGACGTTAGGAATGAACCCCGACTTCTCTTGTACTTTCAGAATCCGGTCGCGGATGTCGCTGGGCAACGAGCCCAGCTCTGGCACCGGAAACCGGCTGATCGGTTGTTCTTTTGGGTCCGACATTCTGCATCCTCTGTTGTTTTCAGTCTGTTCAAAACGCCGGTTAACCGGCGACCGGAATCACCACGCGACCCCGCAACTTGCCTTCGAGCAACTGCCCGGCGGCACCGATAGCGTCGTCAAAGGACACCTCGGTAATCATGCTGTCCAGGAGCTCCGGGGACAGGTCCTCGGCCAGACGCTTCCAGGCGTACAGGCGATCAGCTTTCGGAGCCATAACACTATCAACACCGCACAAGGTCACGCCTCGGAGAATGAACGGAGCGACTGTAGCCGGAAAGTCCATCCCTGCCGCCAGACCGCAGGCAGCAACAACACCGCGATACTTCATGGCCGCACAGACATTCGCCAACACTTGTCCGCCGGCCACATCAATAGCCCCCGCCCAGGTTTCACGGGCCAACGGCTTGCCGGGCTCCGTCAACTCAGCCCGATCCAGAATCTGCTTCGCCCCCAGGGACTTAAGATACCCTTCCTCCTCGGGCCGGCCGGTTACCGCAGTCACCGAGTATCCGAGTTTAGCCAGGATAGCGACCGCCACACTCCCAACACCTCCGGTTGCTCCGGTTACCAGGATGTCACCTGAATCCGGCTTGACGCCCTGCTTCTCCAGGGCGATCACGCATAACATGGCGGTGTAGCCCGCGGTGCCAATAGCCATGGCCTGGCGCGGGGTAAACGGTGCTTGCAACGGAATCAACCAGTCTCCGGAGAGGCGTGCCTTCTCAGCCAGCCCGCCCCAGTGTTTTTCCCCCACACCCCAACCGTTCAGCACGACCTGGTCGCCGGGCTTGAAATCCGGATTGTCGGATTCCGTCACAACCCCGGCGAGGTCAATACCAGGCACCATGGGATAGGTTTTGGCAATCGGCGCCTTGCCGGTAATCGCCAGCGCATCCTTATAGTTCAGGGTGCTGTAAGCCACTTCAACCGTGACGTCGCCTTCCGGCAACTGGGTCTCGTCAACAGACTTCAGGGCCACCTGCTGATCACCCCGACTGCCTTCAATCAGAATTGCTTTGAACATGTTGCCTCCCGCTCTCCGTTTAATCAGTGAACTTGCGTATCGAGCTCTCAGGCACTTTGTACAAGCGCCATGAATCCATGGAAAAACCGGTCCAGCGGCTGAGCTGACTGCTCCAGTTTGGCCCTGAGCACAGCGCCCTCCCAGCCAATCCAGAAAAACTGCGCTAACGACTCGCAGCACGCGCTTTGAGGGATATCACCCGCTTGTCGGGCCTGCTGAAGAACTCGGGCAACCCGGGCTTCCCAATCCCGAAAAGTATCGCTCAAAAGCTCGCGGAAACTTTCCGGGAGGGCCGCCATTTCCTGCCCCAGATTGCCGATCAGACAGCCTCGCCGGTAGTCGTATTTCTTCATGCCCGCTTTAGCGTCCTGAACAAACGCCTCCAGCCTCGACAGCGGTGGTCGGGAATCGTCAGCGAAGGATCGCTCCAGTTTACGGGCGAAGAAGTCACCGTAGGCTTCGATCAGCGCCCGGCCGAACGCTTCTTTGTTGTCGAAGTAGTGATAAAACGACCCCTTGGGTACGCCGGCCAGCCTCAGGATTTCGTCGATACCGGTATAGGAATAGCCCTTCTCGGTCAGCACTGCCAGCCCGAATTCAATCAACGCCTGCCGGGTATCCTGATAGCTGACGTTCTGGCTCTTGGGTGGCCTGCCGCGCCTGCGTTGGGGTGTCTTGGATTCTGCCATTACGCTTACTTTAGACCGCTCGTCTACAAAAACCTGAGAACACTTTAGACCAGTCGTCTACAAAAAACAAATGCCATAAAAAAAGGCCCTGGGAAGGGCCTAAGGAGAGTGGTAAAACATCCCGGGCTCCAGCAGGAGCCACCCGGCAGACGCCGGGCTCAACAAAAGCACCGTCCTTGTGCGGTCACACGAAAAAGGGGCCGATGCAGACAGCCCCGACGCATCCGGATCAGAAGAATCCCAGCGGGTTGGTGTCGTAGCTCACCAGCAGGTTTTTGGTTTGCTGGTAATGATCAAGCGCCATCTTGTGGGTCTCACGACCAACACCCGAGCGCTTGTAACCGCCAAATGCCGCGTGGGCGGGGTAGGCGTGGTAGCAGTTCATCCACACCCGGCCAGCCTGAATGGCACGCCCCATGCGGTAAGCCCGATTGGTGTCACGGGTCCAGACGCCCGCTCCCAGACCAAATTCGGTGTCGTTCGCGATAGCCAGTGCTTCTTCTTCGGTCTTGAAGGTGGTCACCCCAACAACCGGCCCAAAGATCTCCTCCTGGAACACTCGCATCTTGTTGTCACCCTTGAACAGGGTCGGCTGGATGTAAAAACCGTTGTTGAATTCATCGTCGAGATGTTCACGGTCACCGCCGGTCAGGACAACCGCCCCTTCCTGCTTGCCGATTTCCATATACGACATAATCTTGTCGAACTGTTCTTTCGAGGCCTGGGCACCTACCTGCACTTCGGTGTCCAACGGATTACCGCGCTTGATCGCCTTGGTGCGCTCGACGACCTTTTGCATGAATTCCTCAAACATGTCTTCCTGAACCAGAGCCCGGGAGGGGCAGGTACACACTTCGCCCTGGTTGAAGAACGCCAACACCAGACCTTCAACACACTTGTCGATGAACTCAGGCTCAGCCTTCATGACATCGGAGAAGTAAATGTTCGGCGATTTGCCACCTAACTCGACGGTGGAAGGAATGATGTTTTCAGCCGCACACTTCAGAATGTGGGAGCCAACCGGGGTAGAGCCGGTAAACGCGATCTTGGCGATGCGTTTGCTGGTGGCGAGCGCCTGACCGGCCTCAATACCGTAACCATTGACGATGTTGAGTACACCTGGCGGCAACAGGTCGCCGATGATTTCCATCAGAACCAGAATACTGGCAGGAGTCTGCTCGGCGGGTTTGAGCACCGTGCAGTTACCCGCTGCCAGACAGGGGCCCAGCTTCCAGGCCGCCATCAGAAGCGGGAAGTTCCAGGGAATGATCTGACCAACCACACCCAGGGGCTCATGGAAATGGTACGCCACAGTGTTGTGGTCGATTTCGCCCATATGGCCTTCCTGGGCACGAATACAGCCCGCGAAGTAGCGGAAATGATCAGCCGCCAACGGAATGTCTGCGTTCAGGGTCTCGCGCACCGCTTTACCGTTGTCCCAGGTTTCAGCAACGGCCAGCTTTTCAAGGTTGGCTTCAATCCGGTCCGCGATTTTGAGCAGAATATTGGAGCGTTCGGTTGGGGAGGTTTTGCCCCAGGCTGGAGCTGCTTTATGGGCGGCATCCAGGGCAAGCTCAATGTCCTCTGCCGTCGAGCGCGGGATCTCACAGAACGCCTCGCCAGTAACGGGAGTGATGTTCTCGAAATACTGGCCTTTAACCGGTGCTACCCATTCACCGCCAATGTAGTTCTCGTAGCGGGATTTGAAAGAAACAACGGAACCGTCCTTTCCTGGTTGTGCGTAGATCATGACATTGACCTCATTGTTGTGTTTGTCGCTTGCCAACGCGGCCTTCGCGTTTACCTATTCAATGTAGTCGTGAAACCAGGATTGGTGAATGATCCCAAGGGGGCGAAAAACTCATCCCTTGGTAGTAGATTGCAGGACGTGCACGCAGGTGCTCAGACGCGGCCCTTTGGCAGGGCCCGCGTCTGCGTCAAGCAGCGGTGAGGGTTAGAGATTCCGGAGATCTTTACGCAGGATTTTGCCCACATTGGATTTGGGCAATTCCTCCAGAATTGTCACTTCCTTTGGAACTTTGTAACTGGCAAGGCTTTGGCGGCAATGACTGATCAGCGCCTCCTCATCAACATCGGCACCGGCAACGGGCGCCACAAACAGCCGGATCCGCTCCCCGGTTTTCTCGTCCGGTATACCGATACAGGCCGCTTCCGCGACTTCGGGCAACTCCGCTGCCACCGCTTCAATTTCGTTCGGGTACACATTGAATCCGGAAACCAGAATCATGTCTTTCTTGCGATCAACAATCTCGAACTGGCCGTCCGGATGCATCACTGCCACATCACCGGTCTTGAAGTAGCCATCTCGGGTGAAGGCTGCTTCAGTCTCCTGGATCCGGTTCCAATACCCTCTCATCACCTGGGGTCCACTGGCACACAATTCGCCCGGGGTACCTATCGGCACCTCCTGTTCATTGTCATCAACGACTTTGACATCGGTCGAAGGTACCGGATATCCCACAGTCCCACTGAAACGGTTCTGCCCCATCAGGTTCAACGTCAGAATGGGAGCCGTCTCAGACAAACCAAAGCCTTCAACGATGTGAGCGCCGGTATGAGCTTTCCACGCTTCAGAGGTACTCGGGAAGATCTTCGAGCCGCCGCCAAACGCCACCTTGTAGCGAGACAGGTCCACCTGTTTGAACAAAGGATGCTTGGTCATGCCGGCATACAGGGTGTTGACACCACCAATAACACTGAATCCGGCATCCTTGATCGCAGCCAGGTAGGCGTCCATGTCCCGGGGATTAGGTATCAGTATCGCCTTTGAACCGATGGCCGCGTAGGCAACAAAGATCATCAGACCGAAAATGTGGTACATGGGCAGCGCCAGCACCACCACTTCCGCTCCCGGTTCATTGGCCGCGGGTATAAAGCTGCGGAACTGCAGGGTATTGGCAACCAGATTACGGTGACTGAGCGTCGCACCCTTGGAGGGGCCGGTGGTGCCCCCGGTATACTGAAGAAACAGCACATCGTCACCCGCCAGGGGTACGGCTTGCGGTCGCTTGCCAGCGTGTTCCGCCAGCAGATTCGCCAATGGGGTGTAATCCCCAAGATCTTCGGGAATGTCCGAGCCCGGGATCGAGAGAGCGGTGCCGTCCCCGGGATTAACGGTGATGACCCGCGTGATCGACGTCTGGTGTCGGATGGCAGCCAGTGACGGTGCCGACCCGGAATAGACAAGAATGGTCTCAGCGCCCGAATCGTTAAGCTGGTGCTCAAGTTCCCTCGGAGTATAGAGCGGATTGACGTTTACCTGCACGGCACCGGTTTTCAGCACTGCCAGCAGGGCAATCGGATAGGCAAAGATGTTTGGCAGCATTACAGCAATCCGATCCCCCTTCGCCACGCCATACCGGCTTTGCAGCGCGTGGGCCAAGGCATCAGACTCATCGTCCAGCTCCCGAAAGGTCAGGGATGCGCCAAAACACTCAATGGCTACGTGATCGGGGAACTTGGCTATCGCATCCCTGAACAGGCCGAGAACCGAATCATAGGCATCCACGTCAACGGTATGGGGAACATCGCTGGGGTAAGAATCAAGCCAGGGTTTCATGTTTATTCCTGTTGGGTTTTATAAGTTGTTATGCCATGGGTCCGGGAAGACCCTTCCAAATCCTCGCGCACCGACTTGATACAAACCTGATAATACGCGCCAAAAATTTGATAATTTGCGCCATATCAGGAAGACTCCCTCTCACCGCCCACGGAACAACAAGATGCCGCCATGCCCCTGACTGACCTTTCCCGCGCCTCGTCATTGGCCCGGCTCGACGAGTTCTGTCGTAAACATACCCTCGACTACCGGGACATGCTCGCCAGCGCCGGTCTGCCCGAGGACACTCTGCAGCAACCAGACAGCCTCATCGCCTACACGCGCTTTACACAGCTCCTTGAAAACTGCGCCAGGGCCTCCGGACATCCCCTGTTTGGTCTTGAATACGGCATTTTTCAGGGCACCGCAGTCTTTGGCAGGCTTCTATACCTGTTCAAGAACGCCAATACCGTGGGGGACTCGCTCAGCGAGCTCACCCGGTACTACCACTTGCATTCCAGTGCTGCCGAGGTGACCACTTCGGTTCAGGAAGGAATGGCCTTCCTCTGTTACGAACCGGCGCTGCAGGAGAGCACACCGAGCCGACAGATCGTGGAACTGGCCATCGGCGTCGGGTTATCGCTGATGAGGATGCTCATGGGGCCTGCCTGGAAGCCGGCCGGAGTGCATTTCAGACACGGAGCAGGAAGCTCCACCAAAACCTATGCCCGCCTGCTCGGCGTGACACCGCAATTTAACAGTATCAGCAACGGCTGGGTGTTCGATGCATCTTTGCTCAGCCTGCCCCTGAGTGACTCTGACCCGGGGTTGCATGCGCTTATGCGGGAACATCTGGAGAAAATGGACGCGCTCTCGGTGCGGGAACTGCCAGACTATGTCCAGCGCCTGATTCGAACCTGCCTGCCCGCCGGCAACGCAAGCATTGAGCTTGTCGCAGACTACCTGATGCTAAGCCCCCGGTCCCTGCAACGGTACCTGGCCCAGGAAAAGACCTCGTTCCAGACATTGCTTAACGCCACACGCAAGAACCTGGCAGAACGATATCTGCAGGAATCGACCGTGAGTCTGACCCAACTGGCAGGCATTCTCGGTTACTCAGACCTGGCCTCATTCTCCCGGGCCTTCCAACGCTGGTATGGAACCAGCCCACGCCAGTGGCGCAAAGAGCACGGCTTGGGATTACACCCCAGGCGCCTTGCGCCGCACAGAAAATCGCCGGTCTGGTTAAGACCTTCAGGCCTCCCGGCAAAGAGTGGCGAATCGGCCATAGAATAGGCCTGTCTCCGGCAGGGGGAATAAAAAAGGTCGCCCGGGGGCGACCTTTTTTATCGTTCAGATCACTTACTGGCGATCCGGTCTTTGGGTAACTTGAACGTCCACACCATGCCCCCCTGGTTGAAGTTTTTCACCACCTTGGCAACTTCTCCTCCCCAGAGCGGAACCGCACCACCCCAGCCAGAGGCCACGGACACATACTGCTCACCGTCCATGGTCCAGGTGATCGGAGTGCCAACCACACCAGAACCTGTGTTGAACCGGTAGAGCTCTTCGCCAGTCTTGGCATCAAACGCCTTCAGATGCCCTTCCGGCGTGCCGGTGAAGACCAGACCACCCGCCGTCGTCATCACACCGCCCCACAGGGGGGCCGTATTCTCATAGCGCCAGACCTCTTCACCGGTCTTTGGATCCATAGCCCGCAGAACGCCGATGTAGTCATCGTTGGCCGGCTTGATAGTGAATCCAGCACCCAGGAACGCCGCACCCTTTTTGTAGGAAACCGGCTCGTTCCAGATATCCATGGCCCATTCATTAGACGGTACATAAAACAGTTCCGTCTGTTGGCTATAGGCCATCGGCATCCAGTTCTTGCCACCAAGGAACGCGGGCTGGGCCAGCACTGTCTCCCCTTTGCTACCGTCCATATCGGCAGGATTACCCGGGCGACCACCCTCGGTGTAGATCGGACGACCGGTGTCGGGGTCCAGCCCCTCGGCCCAGGTAATCTTGTCTACAAAGGGAAAGCCACGGATGAAATCGCCGTTCTCACGGTTCAGAACATAGAAGAAACCGTTTCGGTCTGCCGTTGCGGCGGCCTTGACGATTTTGCCGTTTTCCTCGTAGTCAAAGGAGATCAGCTCGTTCACCCCGTCGTAATCCCAACCATCGTTCGGCGTGGTCTGGAAATGCCACTTGATGCTGCCATCATCCGGATCGATCGCCAGACGGGAAGACGAGAACAGGTTGTCACCCGGGCGCAGGTGAGAGTTCCACGGGGCGGGGTTACCTGTGCCGAAGAAGAGGGAATCGGTATCGGGGTCATAGGTCCCGCCCAGCCAGGTGGCGGCACCACCGTTCTTCCACATTTCACCGGGCCAGGTCACTCCGGCTTTGCCGCCAGAAATACCATTCTCAATTTTTTTGCCATCCTTGTAGACATAGCCCATGTGGCCTTCTACAGTCGGGCGGGTCCAGACCAGATCACCCGTGTTGGCGTCGTAGGCTTCAACCTTGCCGACAATACCGAACTCACCGCCGGAGACCCCGGTAATGACCTTGCCTTTGACGATCATCGGAGCTGCCGTAATGGCATAACCGGCCTGATAGTCCGCCACTTTCTTAATCCAGACGGGCTTGCCGGTCTCTTTATTGAGTGCCACCAGTTTGGCGTCCAGAGTTCCAAAGATCACTTTGTCACCATAGATGGCAGCGCCGCGGTTGACCACGTCGCAACAGGGCATGATGCCATCCGGCAGGCGCGCATCGTACTGCCAGAGTTCCTCGCCGGTCCGGGCATCAATGGCGTACATTCTTGAGTAGGAGGCGGTAACGTACATCACCCCGTCTTTTACCAGCGGCTGGGATTCCTGCCCTCGCATTTTTTCACTGCCAAACGAAAAAGCCCAGGCCGGCTGCAGGTATTGAACGTTGCTGGTGTTCAGGTCCGCCACCGGACTGTAGCGCTGGCCCTGCGTACCCATGCCATAGCTGACTACATCCTCGGGGCTCTTGTGATCGTTGATAATCTCGTCGTCGGTTACCGCATGGGCGCCATACGAAACAGCCATCGCCAGGGCGCTGGCCGCAATGCGAATCCCGAACTTGTTGGTTCTCATGGTTGCGCTCTCCAAGTCTCTTGTTTTCGGTTCTCTTGTCGTCGTTTCAGCGAACCGGGAACTTTTCCCGCCTCTGGTACGATTCTTCGCGCTGACACCAAAACCAACAATTGCCCCGGGGAACAGGTTTTCTCATCACTTGGTAGTAATACCCCAAAAAGAAAGCTCGCCGATGGCGAGCCTTTCTCACTAATGACGTCCCTCGGCGCGGGCCAAAGAGGCCTCATCAAGAAAATCCCGATAGTATCCGGGCACACTGTATCGGAGCTGCTGGCCGGACATCAGCTCGTTCATTTCACCGGATCGCACTAACCTGTCCACAATGGCTTCGAGCGCATAGCCAAGCTGCCGATGGGTGTGTTTGATCGCCATACCAACATCCCAGACCTGCTTGCCAATACCGGGAAAACCGTTACTCGCAGCTTTGAATTGCGCGTTTTCGGGCTTGGAAAGCTCATGGTCGATTTCCGCTCGCATCCCCATCACCGCACTCACCTCGCCAGAGCGCATCGCACCGAAAGCCTCCGCGACGTTTCCGTAATGGCGAACCTTCTCTCGCATACGGCCAGCAAACGCCGAGGTCAGGTAAAAATCAGGAAGGGTATCGATCTCCACGCCGATGGGGTGATACTGAAACACAGCGACAGTCTCAACGCTGTCGAGCCTGGCCGGATCAAAGGCAATCTGCCAGGTTTCCTGCTGGTAAGGACCAAACAGTACAACCTGTTCGTTGATGTACTCGCCGGTGGAATCCTGCATGTACGCGTAGGTCTTGTCATAAGGCACCCTAAGCATCACGTCGGCGAGCCGGCGCTTGGCCAGGTAATGGCCCTTCCACACATTGTTGCGCAGATCGTCACCCAGATTCTCATCCGGCACAATCCAGTGCACTTTGAACTCCACGCCCATTTCACGGGCGATCCGACGCCCGAGTTCAACATCGATCCCTTTCGGTTCACCATCCACCTGATAGGAATACGGCGGGAAATTCTGATACAACCCAACCTTCAGGTAGCCGGATTCAAGGATGACGTCGTAGTTACGCTCCGCGGGACGGTTCAGCAGCTTGTCACCATCATCGATTTCCTGAGCCAGGGTGGCCTGGGTGAAGAACAGTAAGGCAAGAATGGGCGCCAGTATTTTCATTGTATTCTCCCAACGACGACGGGCCGGCACTGGGCCGACCCGGTTTTAACCTTGAGCGAATCGAAGCAACTTCCGTTACTCCGGCTTGGGCAGAGACTCCACATAACTCCGAATGGCCCACATTGCGTTCTGGTCCAGGGTTTTCTTCCATGACGGCATGCCCCGGTCGGTGCCATTGCGCACGCGGTTGATAAAATACTCGTCATCCCATTCCGTCAGTTCCCGCAGATCAGGCGTAAGGCCTCCGGACATCGCTCGAATTCCATGGCAGCCCGCGCAATTGCCGGCGTAAGCGCTCTCGCCAATCTTGACCGCCTGGGCGTTCATATCGCCGTACTCGTTACCTTCCCGGAACGGGTTTTCCATCCGGATTTCATCGCCGAGTGTCGGCAGGTTGCCCGTATCCACTTCCTGTGGTGTGACGTTGCCGTGCGCAAAGACCAGGCCCGCCAGGCCAAGCAGGGACGCAGTCACCAGTGCTTTGAGTGAAAAGGACATTGCCATTGTTGCTACCTCTGTTATTGGATTCCCAGTGGTTGGCTATTGGATTTATCAGTCGCCAACGTGCTGACTTCCAGTCTAGGAATCCACCGGGGCATTCCGAATGCCACTTTGGGGGTTTTGGCGTAGTTCCTTGGTAGTAGACGCAGAGAGCGAAGGCCAAAGCATGAGGGCCCGAATTCCTCCGGTGAAACTCGATGTATTTCAGATAAAAAGCGCCCGTTCGGGAACATTTCCCGGTTTTCCCTGACATTTTCCCGGCAATGAGAGGCGGTTTTCCGTCGCCAGATTCCCCGGTCACTGCCAATACTCGAGACGTCGATGCCATGGGCAAGACGATGGCGACAACAAAAACCAAGGGGAAAGAATATGAGCATCAGAACACACAAGCACCCGCTGTTGCGGGGTATCAGTCTGGCACTGGCGCTGGGGACCACGGCCGGTCTGGCCGGCCAACTCCAGGCCAAAGAGGTTACCTGGGATGACATTGCCAATGACGCCCGCAGCCCCGAAAACGTGCTGGGATACGGCATCGGCCCCAAAGCCCAGCGTTACAGCCCGATGACAACCATCAACCGCGATAACGTGGAGCGCCTGGTTCCCGCCTGGTCCTTCTCCTTCGGTGATGAAAAGCAGCGCGGTCAGGAATCCCAGGCCTTGGTCCATGACGGCGTGATCTACGTCACCGGCTCATACTCCCGTTTGTTCGCGCTGGATGCCAGGACCGGGGAGCGGTTGTGGGAATACAGTCACCGCCTGCCCGAGGGTATTCGTCCCTGTTGCGACGTGGTCAACCGGGGCGCCGCGATCTTTGGTGACAAGGTGTTCTTCGGTACCCTCGATGCCGGCATCGTCGCGTTGAATAAAGACACCGGAAAAGTGGTCTGGCGCGAGAAGTTCGCCGATCACGAGGCGGGCTACACCATGACCGGAGCCCCGGTGCTGGTGAAAGACCAGAAAACCGGAAAAGTCCTGCTGATTCATGGTTCTTCCGGTGACGAATTCGGCGTCGTCGGCAAACTGTTTGCCCGCGACCCGGATACCGGCGAAGAAATCTGGATGCGCCCGTTCGTTGAAGGCCACTTCGGTCGGCTCAACGGCGAAAAAAGTACGCCAACGGGAGACCCTCGGGCACCCAGCTGGCCTGATGATCCGAATACTGAAACCGGAAAAGTTGAGGCCTGGAGCCATGGCGGCGGCGCACCCTGGCAAAGCGCCAGCTTCGATTCAGAAACCAACACCATTATCATCGGCGCCGGCAACCCGGCCCCCTGGAATACCTGGAAACGTACTTCGCCCGGAGGCGACCCCGCTGACTACGACAACCTCTACACCTCCGGCCAGGTTGGCGTCGATCCAACCACGGGAGAGGTCAAATGGTTCTATCAGCACACGCCAAACGACGCCTGGGATTTCTCCGGTAACAACGAACTCGTGCTGTTCGAATATGATGAAGACGGGGACACGGTAAAAGCTACGGCCCACGCCGACCGCAATGGATTTTTCTACGTGGTCAACCGTGAAAACGGTAAATTGAAGAATGCGTTTCCTTTTGTCGACAATATCACCTGGGCCACCCACATCGACCTGGAATCCGGCCGCCCGGTCGAGGTCGAAGGCCAGCGGCCGCCAGCGGTTGCTGAAGGAGAAACCCGAGGCAAGTCTATTGAAGTCTCGCCCCCTTTCCTGGGCGGTAAAAACTGGAACCCGATGGCCTACAGCCAGGACACCGGCCTGTTCTATGTTCCAGCCAACCATTGGAAAGAGGATTACTGGACAGAGGAAGTTACCTACAAAAAAGGTGCGGCTTACCTGGGTCAGGGCTTCCGGATCAAGCGGATGTACGACGACCACGTAGGCATACTTCGAGCCATGAATCCGATCACCGGTGACATTGAGTGGGAGCACAAGGAAAGAATGCCATTGTGGGCGGGCGTTCTGACCACCAAGGGTGGCCTCGTCTTCACCGGAACCGGTGACGGATATCTCAAGGCCTTCGATGCCGAGACCGGCGAAGAACTCTGGAAGTTCCAGACCGGCTCGGGAATCATCTCGTCGCCGATCACCTGGGAAATGGACGGAGAACAATACATCGGTGTGGCCTCTGGCTATGGCGGGGCCGTTCCATTGTGGGGTGGCGACATGGCGGAGCTGACCAAGCCCATTTCCCAGGGCGGGTCCTTCTGGGTCTTCAAGATGCCTTCCTGGGCACAGGCCTCCCGATAATCTTCCTCCGGTTCGGGCCTGGCGTCTTGCCAGGCCCCTTTTTACGATTGATTCAGGAGTGAATCCATGAGAGCCACCGCAACAGCCGTTCTTCTTTTCGCGTTCACCCCCGTTTTCGGCGGTGACTATATGGCCGATATTGAGCCAGTTCCGCTCATCAACGGCTGCAAACTTGAACGTGAAACCAGTTGCCCCGGAGCGGACCTTCAGGGCGCGAATCTGTCCAATATGGATCTACGCTCTGCCAACTTTCGTGGTGCCAACCTGTCGGGCGCCAACCTGAGCCACACCAGTCTGCGAGGCGCCAACCTCGACGGGGCGAACCTCGACAACGTCACCGGATATCGTCTTCAGGTCTACCGGGCCAGCATGAGGGGGGCATCGCTAAAGAATGCCGAATTGCAGGGAATACAAGGCCAATACCTGTTCGCCCAGGGTGCAGACTTCAGCGGCGCCAATCTGACCGGCGCCAACTTCGACTTCTCCCGTTTTTCCGGGGCTACCCTGATAAACGCCACCATGCCATTCAGCAGTTTCGAGATTTCCTGGATGCCCAAAGCGAATCTTGAGGGGGCCAACCTCAGGGGCGCGAACCTTCAGGAAGCCAAGCTGGGGCTGGCCAATCTGGCAGGCGCGGACCTCACCGGAAGCCGCATCCACTATGCCACCTTCGAGGGCACCTACATGGAGGGCTGCAAGGCCTGCCCCTTTGACTGGTGAGCCGGGGCGGGCTCAGACCCGCCTGGCTTGCTCCAACTGGCCATAGCGAATCAGACCGGCATCCACGGCCAGGTGAATCAGCTCTACGGAGGAAGAAACCTGCAGCTTGTTTTTCAGTCCGGCCAGGTGGTTGGACACGGTCTTGCTGCTGACACACAAGCGTTCGGCGATTCCGCCCAGACTCTCTCCTCTGGCGTACATCAGCAACACTTCCATCTCCCGCTGGGTCATATCCCGCAGGCGGTGATCGACCGGCCGCTCCTGATTCATGGCCAGACGTGTGGCAATCGGGTGCTCAATATAGGGCTGGCCTGACGCTACCCGCTTTACGGCCTCCGCAAGCTCCTCGGGTGCGCAGCTCTTGGAGACAAAACCGAGCCCTCCCACATCCAGAGCCTGACGCACCATGGGCAGCTCATCGTGCATGGTGAAGAACAGAATCGCCGCTCCCCGCCAGCGCTGACGCAGTCGTCGCCCAACCTCCAGCCCGGAGATATCGGGCAACCCCATATCCAGCAGCACCACATCGGGCCGCAGCTCGCCATAGCGGGCCACCGCATCCTGACCGTTATCGACCTCAGTGATGGCTACCGCCGGCAACATGGATCGCAGCAGGTTGGCGATGCCCTGTCGGACTACCTGGTGGTCATCCACAATCATCAGTTTCATGCAACACCTCCGGTACCTGGAGTCAGTGGCACGGCCAGCCGGATTCGCGTTCCCTCGCCCAACCGGCTCAGAAACCTTACCTCGCCACCCAGGCAGCGGGCTCGCTCACACATCGAACGCACGCCCAGGCCGGCATTGCCTGGCAATTGATCATTGCCCACACCATCATCACGCACCTCTACGCTCAACTCGTTATCGTTGCGGGCAACCGCCAGCGTGGCGCAGGAAGCGTTGGCATGACGGGAAACATTGTTCAGGGCTTCCTGAAGGAACCGATACAGATGGGTTTGCTGCTCTCCGGTAAAATCGGGCAGGCGCTCGTCCATCGCCAGGCGGCATTCCAGGCCGCTGAGCTGTTGCCATTGCTCGGTCAGATGGCGAATGGCACAGCCCAGCCCCAGCTGCTCCATCACCAGCGGATGCAGCTCCTGCAACAAATGCCGAAAGTGCTTCTGGATGGTCTCGCAGTGTTCCGCCAGATCTCTGGCCTGGTGCTTCTGCCGATCGCTGAGATCCGGGTCGTAGAGCAGGCTGCGTGCCTGGGCCCGAATGCCCGTCAGGTATTGGCCAAGATCGTCATGCAACACCCGGGCGATGTGCTCGCGTTCCCGATCCTGCAACTGCAGGAGTTCGTTAAGCAGGCGGCTCACCGTTTGCTGTTCTGACTCGAGCGCCACGGCCATGGAATTGAACCGGCAAACCAGCGCATCCAGTTCCTGTTCACCCTGACGCGGTAGCCGGGATGGCATTTGACCTGTCGAAACTGCACCCATGGCCTCAGCCAGACTGGTCAGTGTGCGCATGCCGCGCCGAACAATGAAGAACAAGGCAAGAAAACACAGGCCCATACCAATGGCATAGGCGCCCGAAATCAGCAGGAAGCCTTCCCAGATCTCCTCAACTTCGTCTTTGGGATTCACCTGCCAGCCGTTAACCACAGGCGGAGACGATTCCCCGGCGATCAGTGCAGAGAACCATGCCGGCACCTCTCCACCCCTGCTTCCGCCTGTGTCATCTACAGGCGTCAGGTGACGAAGAGTGCCGACAACGGATTCTGGAAGAGTAGCGGGACTCACAAGACTCCCGGCGAGCCCGGCAGCGCCTTCAAGCTCCCGCTGAACGTCATGGCGGGCTTGCTGGGTGTAGAACAGCGCTCCAAGCAAATAAACAAGAAGGAAAACCGCCAGCATCAACAGGGAAATCTTCCGATATACGGTCATTGTTTTTATCCGTTGCGAGAAAACACCTTCTCTACCCCATGCTAAAGCCAACAGTTTCCACCGGAATAGTTCTTTAGTACCGCCACTTTCCTACTTTCTGAATATTTCCGGGCTTCTCCCCCTTTCATAAGCTGGAAGTACAACAACAAACCGGAGAATCCCATGTCTTTTCTCGCCCGGACCGTGACTCCATTACTGATCGCCCTGGCAGCAGCAACCCCGCTGAAAGCGGAATCGTTGGACGTGCGGATTGGCTATCTGCAGTGGGTGCCAGACCAGGGGCCCGTGCTTTCCAATGTAATCCCGGAACCCGAGGACGCCGGCCTGCGGGGCGCCGAGCTGGCCATCAACGACAACAGCACTACAGGCAAATTCCTAGGTCAAACCTACTCCTTGCAGAGTGATGTGGCGGATTCGGAAGAGGCGGCCATTGCGGCCTTTGATGCCATGCGCGAGAACGGGCTGGATCTGTTTGTAGTAAACGCGCCCGCCTCGACCTTAAAGGCCCTCACTGAGAAGGCCGGCGACACCACCCTGATTTTCAATGCCGGCGCCGAAGACGATGCCCTCCGCACCGGCCAGTGCCACGTGAACCTGCTACACACCATACCCAGCTATTCCATGCTCACCGATGCGCTCGGCCAGTGGCTGAACCAGCGGCGGTGGGATGAAGTCTTTCTGATTACCGGCCCCACCGAGGCGGATAGGAACTGGGCCAATGCCTTCCGCCGCTCTGCCAGGCGCTTCGGGCTCGAGATTGTCGAGGACAAGCCCTGGACCTTTGACGCTGATCTCCGCCGCACGGCCTCCAAAGAGCTGCCCCTGTTCACTCAGGCCAGAGACTACGACGCGGTGGTAGTGGCCGATGTGCGGGGCGATTTTGGCGAGTACGTGCCGTTCAACACCTGGCTGCCACGCCCGGTGGTGGGCACCCAGGGCATGTCGCCGGTCACCTGGCACCGGGTGGTGGAGAGTTGGGGGGCTGCCCAACTACAGAACCGGTTCCGCGAACTGGCCAATCGCGACATGAACAGCGAAGACTACGCCGCCTGGGCCGCCATTCGCGCCATTGGCACTGCCGTGTCCGACCTGAACTCAGCCAATGCCACCGAGATCCGGAATTTTCTGTTCAGCGACAAGTTTCAGTTGGCGGCTTTCAAGGGCCGAAAAGTGACCTTTCGGGACTGGAATGGCCAGATGCGTCAACCCATTCCGATGGTTCACCCCAGAGGGCTGGTGGCCACCGCCCCGTTCGAAGGCTTTCTTCACCCGAATACCGAACTGGATACCCTCGGCTTCGACCGGCCCGAGAGCGAATGTCGGAACAACGGCTAAACCATCGGTTGCCAACTTTCAAAACAAGAAGGAGTTACACCATGAAAACCCTGTTAAAGCGCACAGCCCTGGCGGCGATGATCGGCCTGTCGACACCGGCTCTGGCCAGCGTGGCCTATGTCTCCAACGAGAAAGACAACACCCTGTCGGTGATTGATACAGAAACCCGGGAAGTGATCGAAACCATCGATGTTGGCCAGCGGCCCCGGGGCATCCTGCTCTCCAAGGACTACACCAAGCTGTACATCTGCGCCAGTGACGACGACACGGTGCAGGTACTGGACCTGGCCACCCGCAAGATTGTGGACACCCTGCCCTCGGGCGAAGATCCCGAGCAGTTTGCGCTGCACCCGAACAACAGGCACCTGTACATCGCCAACGAGGACGACGCCATCGTGACGGTGGTGGATGTGGACACCAAGGATGTTCTGGCCCAGATCGATGTGGGTATCGAACCGGAAGGCATGGCGGTGAGCCCGGACGGCAAGTGGGCGGTGAACACCTCCGAAACCACCAGCATGCTGCACTGGATCAATACCGAGACTTTCGAGATCGAGAAGAACATCGTCGTGGGCCAGCGCCCGCGCCACGTGGAGTTCTCCAAAGACAGCAAGATTGCCTGGGCGTCTGCCGAAATCGGCGGCACCGTGCACATCATCGACGTGGATAACCTGGAGCAGATCCATGAGATGTCCTTCAAGGTGCCCGGCGTAAATCAGGATCGGGTCCAGCCGGTGGGCATTGAACTGACCTCCGATGGCAAATACGCTTTTGTGGCACTGGGGCCCTCCAACCACGTGGCCGTCGTAGACGCCCAGACCTATGAGGTTCTGGACTATCTGCTGGTCGGCGCCCGGGTGTGGCAGTTGGATCTCGACAAGGACGAAAAACATCTCTACACCACCAACGGCGTGTCCGGCGATGTCTCCGTGATCGATGTGCAAGACCTGAAGGTGATTAAATCCATCAAGGTAGGCCGCTACCCCTGGGGTGTGGTGATCGACCCAACGTCATGACCATTGAAGCGAGCAACCTCAGCTTTCGTTACGGCGACAGGCCGGTGCTCCGGGAGGTCAGCTTTGCGCTGACCTCTGGCCGTTTTCATGCCCTGCTCGGGCCAAACGGCGCTGGGAAATCCACCCTGTTTGGCTTGCTCACTCGTCTGCTGGCCTTGCAGCAGGGAGAACTCCGGTTGGCCGGGCAGTCCCTGAAACACCAGCCGGCCGAGGCCATGCGCCAGATCGGCGTGGTGTTCCAGCAGAACGCGCTGGATCTGGACCTGACCGTTCGTCAGAACCTGCAATACCACGCCGCTCTTCACGGACTGTCCCGCAAAGAAGCCAGAGCCAGGGGTGATCGGGAACTGGAACGCTTCAACCTGCTGGAGCGCGCCAACGATGCCGTCCGCCAGCTTAACGGTGGCCATCGCCGGCGGGTGGAAATCGCCCGGGCTCTCCTGCATGAGCCCTCGCTGCTGTTGCTCGACGAACCCACGGTGGGCCTGGACGTTGCAAGCCGCAAGGCGCTCAACGAACACGTTCGGACCCTGAGTGAAGAAGACGGCCTGACCGTACTCTGGGCCACCCACCTGATTGAAGAAGTTCGCGCCGATGACCGGGTACTGATCCTGCACCAGGGCCAACTGCTGGCTGACGGCAATGGCCAGGCCATCTGCGACGCCGAAGGCACCCGCGATCTGGCCGAAACCTTCCACGCCCTGACCGGAGCCGGCTGATATGAAAGCAGCTCACTACTGGCATTGTTTTGTAGGTATCCAGACACGGGAATGGCTCCGGTTCTGGCAGCAGCGCACTCGCTTTGCCAGCGCTCTGGTCCGGCCACTGCTCTGGCTGGTGGTCTTCGCCGCCGGTTTCCGGGCTGTGCTGGGCATTTCCATCATTCCGCCCTACGACACCTACATCACCTATGAAACCTACATCGCGCCCGGTCTGTGCGGCATGATCATCCTGTTCAACAGCATGCAGGGCGCCCTGTCCATGGTGTATGACCGGGAGCTGGGCAGCATGCGGGTGCTCCTCATGAGCCCTCTGCCTCGCCCCTTCCTGCTGGTGACCAAACTGTTGGCCATGGGCGTGGTCTCCATCGGCCAGGTGTATGTCTTCCTGCTGTTGGCCCTGCTGGTGGATGTCGAGCCGCCATTGTGGGGTTACCTGGCTGTGCTGCCGGCGTTGATTCTGACCAGCCTCATGCTGGGCGCTCTGGGCCTGCTGATCGCCACCTGGATAAAACAACTGGAGAACTTCGCCGGGGTAATGAATTTCGTCATCTTCCCGATGTTCTTCATGTCCTCGGCGCTCTACCCGCTCTGGCGCATGAACGAGGCCAGCCCATGGCTTTACTGGATTTGCCAGTTCAATCCCTTCACCCATGCGGTGGAAGCCATCCGGTTTTCCCTGTACCTGGAGTGGAACCCGATGGCTTTCGGTATTACCGCGGGCGTGACGGCGATGCTGGCGTTACTGGCCACGGCCGGCTTCCGGCCGCAACGCACCCGGGTTCTGGGCAGCAAGCCCGCGTTGGACGAGCAACCAGAGCAGTGACATGGCGAGGCTCGCCACCACGATGGCCGGGCCGACCGGTACATCGAACATTACGGAAACCACCACCGCACACAGGTGCCCGGCAATGCCACAGCAAGCGGCCAGGAAAGGCCCTTTACCGACAAGGGAGCCGAGGATCAGCGGTGTCATAATCAAGGTCGCAAACACCACGTAGATGCCAGCCAGGGAGACCGAATAGGTCACCGCCACCGCGAACACCGGCATGAAAACCGCACCCGTCATCCAGGCGGGGCGCCAAAGGCTTAGCAACCAGACCAGCGCGGAGAGCATGCCAACGGCAAGCACCGCAGGCCAACTGGCCCATAGCAGGTCACCCGATGCGGCTCTCTGGAGCGCCTGGGCGCCGTGGGGATCGCCACTGACAAGCAGTACGGCGAGACTCGCCCCGACCACGTAGAGGATACCGATCCACGCCTCCTTCGCTTGCGCCAGACGACGGAAGATCAGGTGAACCGCCACGGCCGCCAGTAGCGCAAACATCAGGCTGCTGACCGGTGCGCCAGCCAGGGTGTGGTTAGGCGGAAAATACACGCCGGCCAGGGTGCCCAATGCCGCCCACTGGGCAATGGCCAGATCCGCAAAGATCACGCCTCGGGCAATCACCTGGTAACCCAACGGGACCAGCAGCAGGCAGAGCATGGCACTGCCTGCTGCTGGCAGGAGCAGCCATTCATACTCCGTCATGGGAGGCTCCGGCTGCAGCCGACTCAACCTGGCGGATAATCTCGCTGATCAGCCCACCCAGGGTGTCCGCCGGCGCCTCGCCCGTGACAGTGCCGGGCACCACAACCACCGGCAGTCCGGTTTGCTCCGCCAGCCATTCTCCCGGCTGCGGATCCTGGTAGCTGGCAATCAGAATGGCGTTGGCATCCTCCAGTTCTGGATTAGCCAGCAACTGGCTCAAATGGCTGGCGCTGGGGGGCAACCCCGGTTTTGGTTCCAGATCCGCTGCCGTTTCCACACCCAGCCATCGCAACAGATAGCCGAAGTTGGAGTGCTGAACCACCACAGATTGTCCTCTGAGTGCCTCTGCCCTGGCCCGCCACTCGGCACGCAGGCCATTCCAGTCGCCCCGCCAGCGAATGTAGCGGCCCTGTATGGCGACAGCCCTCTCCGGTTCAATCTCTCCCAGGCGCTTTGCCAGGGCACGGGCAATCTCTGGCAACTGATCCGGCGACAGGTGCACATGAGGATTACCTTCGGGGTGCACATCGCCCATGCTCCGATCCACGTGATCGTGGGGGGCGTGCAGCTGGGCATGGTCGGCGGCAAAGAACAGGCCCGGGCGCCCGGCCTGAATGTCCGGGTTCGAGGCCCGTTGAAGCAGCATGGGCAACCAGCCGGCTTCCAGCGAGGCACCGGTGCAGACAGCAATATCCGCACGCCGCACCGCCGCAATCAGGCTTGGCCGAGCCTCGATGTAGTGAGGATCCTGAAGGTGACTGGTGGCGGTGGTGAGCTCAGCATCCGGCACCAGCGCCCGAACCAGGGCCGCCCATTCCGGTTCACAGGCGAACACCCGAAGCTGGGCCTGGGCCGGCACGGCTGTCACGATCAACAACAGTGCCGCAACGGCGTTACGAAGTGTCATATCAGTACCCATGGGCGCCGTGGGCACCAAGGGACATAACGTATTGCACCATCAAGGTATTGTCGGCGTTGCTGAACCCGGTCGCTTCCTGATGGGTGTACTGCAGCCGTACCGTGGAGAAGTGAGAACGGGACCAGGACAGCATCACGTCGGTCTCTTCCAGGGTCTGGTTGTGGAAGTGATCGCCGTGGGCTTCCTGAAGATCCACCTCACCGTAACGAACGCCCGCCGACCACTGGGGCGCAAACTTGTAAACGCCGGAAACGTACCAGCCTTCATTGGTATCGTCAGACGCCGCAAACTGGTTTAGCTCATCCGCATAGAGGTATTCGCCGCTGAGCGTCAGCTGTTGTTCACGGTTGTTTCCGTCGGGGGACCACTTCCAGACCAGATCGGCGATATAGAGGTTTTCGCCGGTGTAGGCCGCACCGTGGCTGTGGTCGTGCCCTTCCTCATGATCGTGATCGTGGCTGCCGTCCCCGGTTTCCGCCGATTTCGCATGGCGGTTCCGCAGCCAGGAGAGCCCCAGCTGCCAGCTTTGTGACAGACTGATATCACCACCAAGCCGGGTATTGACGGTGTAAACACCAATGTCTTCCTCACCCTCAGTCAACTGGTCACCAGCAAAGGCTTCCGCACCGACCTGCCAGAAAAAAGGCGTTGGCAACAACACGTTCAGGCGTGCCCCGGTGTCGTAATAGTGGCTGCCAAGCATCGCGCGATAGGCGGCCGGGCGCTCGACAAAGTCGTCCTCATGCATATGGCGCCCATTCAGATAGCCCACCTGCGACAGGAACCGCCCTGCCCGCACATTCAGTGCGTACGGCAAACCGTTCGTTTGCAGATACGCCTCTTCAATCAGTACCTCACTATCACCGTCGTGCTCTTCGAATACAGCGGTGAGTCGGCCGGAGAACAGGTCATCAATCGGGGAAGACAGGGACAGTTCTGTGTGGCCGAGGCCGAAGCCCTGCTCGCGATGGGACAGAGCGGTCTCGTTCTGTTTGTAGTATCCGTCCAGCGTCACACTGACGTCCGGATTGAGTTCGTTGGCGGTTGCCCAGCCCGCCGTCATGACCAATGGAAAAATGGCATAAGGAGCAAAACGTTTAAACATAGGGACTCCGTATATAAAGCAGCAGGGCGCGCCACCTGGTGTCGACGCGCCCTGCTGGATTGAAAGCAGATTAGTGGGAATGCTCGTCGTCGTGATCGTGGTCGTGGCCCGCTTCGGCCAGACCCAGCCAGGCGATGGCAGAGGCACTGAAACCGAGGTCGATGGTCCGAACGATATCGCCATCGGTGGTATCCACTTCGATCACGGACTGGTTGTGCAGCACGAACAGTCGCTCCTGGGCGGCAGACGTGGTCACGGCCAGCGTGTCCTCTTCGCCCGGCGCGGCCATCAACTCAACCGTGGTGATCAGTTGCCAATCGTTAGACGGGTCAAACAACCTCAGGCCGCCATCATCGCCGAGCACATAGAAGACCTCCCCGTGGGTCGTGAAGCCCTGGGCCAGGCGGCCAACGCCCTCCCCGAGGTCAAGCTCGTGGTAGACCTCAGTGGTGGATTCCGGATGGATCGCGAACAGACGGTCACCGGCAATGCCGACCAGCTCCTCAACATCGTGATTGGCAACCACGGTTCCGATGCGAGCGCCCTCCGCCAGGCCCTCGGGGTTCGCCAGCTTGGTGGCCGGATAACCGGTTTCCTGCAGATCAATCACCAGAACGCCATCGCTGCAGCCAAAGCCAAGGCTATGGGCATTGGCGGCAGCACCGTGAAGCCTCGGGCAAGCCTGGCTGTAACGTTCTTCGAATTCGAAGCTGCTGCCGTCCAGGTAGTAACGTTCAACCGCCGCTGGCAGCGTGGTGTCCGTGATTGAGCTGTCCCGATAGGTCACAAACAGGTGGCCATCGATCATCTTGGCAACACCGTGCATGTTGTTCTCCAGCTGAAGGCTGGCCACGATGGTGCCACTTCCCAGAGTTGCATCCGAAAACACGGTCACTTTCGAGCTTGCGGCCTCACCACCGTCGAAGAAAATGACACCTTCCGATTCACCCGAAGAATAGTGCGTCGGTTTGTGATCGTTCAGGGTGAGGGTCAGCATGCTCGGCGTCTCTGCGTAATCATGCATGTGATCGCCGTGGTCCTCGGTATACAGCCCACCGTCAACAAACGACACCAGATCGTCGCCCCGCTGGATAGCGACCGCATACCGATTGCCGGGTGAGGCGTAGAGGCGCGGCGCTTCACCATTCATGGCCATGGAGGCAAGCACTTCACTGCTGTCGAGGTCCAGCACCTTGAGCTGCGAAGCGTCGGAATCGAACAGGGCCAGACGACCGGCGGTGTCGATCTCCGTGTGCTCGTGCTCATCCTCAGAGCTGCTGCTACCGCCACAGGCCGTCAGCATTGCAGCCGAAACCAGCAGCGCAGAGGTAGCAATCGGTCGCAGGCTGAAGGGAAATTGGCGGAATTGATCAGACATCAAAAACTCCTTAGTTAATGTTATAACATTGCTTTTATTGCTTCAGGAAAGCCAGTCCAGTCCCAGAACCAGCCTTGGGGTATCACCCGGCGCGGGCGAGCGATGAACAAGGCCGCGACCTTCGTTGCCAATCCAGGCTTCTCCCTTGAGGATCGCAACCGAGCCGGTTGGCATGACCTGGATGCAGTGTTCCGCTGCTGGCTGTTCCGGCAACGGCCCCGGGTTTTCCGCGCGCAGAACATCCGGCTCTGCAAGCCACTCGGTCCCGCGTCCCGAATAGGTCACCAGCAATCGGGCTGGAACCCGGTCGGTGTGAAACCGGGGACACATGGTGTCAGCCAGCACATGAACCCGAATCCCCACGGCAGCAGGCTCGAACAGGCATCGATACATGGCGATCAGTTCCCTGACATCCGCCAGCCACGCCCGGGCGCCAGACAGCTCCAGTGCCCAGCCGGGAAGAATCTCATCAACAGGTTCGTCTTTCTCCTGCGCCACAAAGCGCTCGAAGCTGGACATCTCTGAGGCGAAATGGCGGGCAAACTCAAGGCATTCCGTGCGCGGTTCCCGGCGCCAGACCGCGAGATTGACCTCATCCCGGAATATCTCTGTCAGACATTCAGGCTTGCTCCCGTGAACAGCCACAGGACCGGACACTGCATTGGACTCTACTGTCATGGACAACCTCCGTGCCTGCAGGCTATCGGAACGAACTTAAAAACAGGTAACGTTTCAGGGTCGGGAATGTTATGTTATAACATATCTAAAGTAAAGCGCCGTGGACGCGGCGCGTAGCGGAAAAACGCAGGAGTTTACGAATGAAGCAATCTGACTCGCGGTTACCGGTTACGGTACTGTCCGGCTTCCTGGGCGCCGGCAAAACCACCGTTCTCAATCACATTCTCAACAACCGCGCTGGCAAACGCGTGGCGGTGATCGTGAACGACATGAGCGAGGTCAACATCGATGCCGCCCAGGTCCAGCAGGAAGTCACGCTCAACCGCTCGGAAGAGAAACTGGTGGAAATGAGCAACGGGTGCATCTGCTGCACACTTCGGGAGGATCTGCTGGTCGAGGTCCGGAAACTGGCATCCGAAGGGCGCTTTGACTGCCTGGTGATCGAGTCCACCGGTATTTCAGAACCCCTGCCGGTGGCGGAGACGTTTACCTTTGCCGACGAAGACGGCGTTAGCCTGTCTGATATCGCACGCCTGGACACCATGGTGACGGTGGTGGATGCGGTGAACTTCCTGAAGGACTATGACGAGGCCCAGTCACTCCAGGAAACCGGCGAGAGCCTTGGCGAGGAAGACGAGCGCAGCGTTGCGGATTTGCTGGTTGACCAGATCGAGTTCAGTGACATCCTGCTGATCAGCAAGACCGACCTGGCCAGCCCGGAAGATCTGGAACGACTCAAAGGAGTACTTCGCAGCCTGAACACAGAAGCGGAAATTATTCCGATCTCCCAGGGCGCAGTGCCGCTCGACAAGGTGCTGGAGACCGGCCGTTTCAGTTTCGAGCGTGCTCAGCAGGCACCCGGATGGCTCAAGGAAATGCGCGGCGAGCACATTCCTGAAACCGAAGAGTATGGCATTTCGAGCTTCGTGTATCGCGCACGCCGACCTTTCCATCCCGCCAAATTCTACGATTTCCTGCACGAGGGGACTTCGAAAGGCAAACTGATCCGCTCCAAGGGTTATTTCTGGCTCGCAACCCGCCCCGAATTCGCAGGCAGTTGGAGTCAGGCCGGCGGTATTGCCCGCTATGGTTTTGCCGGCATGTTCTGGAAAGCCGTGCCGGAAAGTAACTGGCCAGAAGACCCGGAATACCGAACGGCCATTATGGAAAGCTGGGAGGAACCCTTCGGCGACATGCGCCAGGAGCTGGTGTTCATTGGCCAGAACCTGGATCGCGACGTCATAACCCGCCAGCTGGATGCATGCCTGCTGGATGACGAGCAGTTGCTCGCGGGCAAGGAATTCTGGCAGACCCTCAATGACCCCTTTCCCGCCTGGAGATAAGCCATCATGACAATGACGCGAGATGAGATTCTGCAGGCACCGGCCGACGACTACATGAACGAGGCGCAACTGGCGTTCTTTCGAAAATTGCTTGAAGATTTGCGCACCGAAACGATGGACAGCATTGAGTCTGCCAAACGGCAGCTGGCGAGCCCGCCGGAAATGAACGACGAGGCGGATCGCGCCGCTTACGAAGAGGAATCGAGACTGGCGCTGCGCATTGTCGACCGGGAACGACGCCTGCTCCCGAAAATCGAGGCTGCGATCAAGCGAATATTAAACGGTGATTACGGCTACTGCCGGGAATCCGGGGAACCCATCGGGATTCCCCGGTTACTGGCACGCCCGACAGCAGAACTGTGCGCAGAGGTTAAAACCCTGAACGAGCGAAAGGAGCTCATTTACCGACAATAAGCACGCCTGCCGATACGTTCAATTGCCGCATGGCCGACGCTGGCCGACTGAGCATGCAATCGCCCATTCCTCCTTAGAGTCTAGTAGGGTTGGGCGCATCACCGTACACGTCCATGGGATCAAACTGTTTTTCATGCTCAACAAACACCAGATCACTGCCGTTGTTTCGTTCTGCCGCAACCGGCACCTTGCGATAGAAACAGGAGCGGTAACCGACATGGCAGCTGGCACCCGAGCCAGCCACGCGAACCCTTAACCAGACCGCGTCCTGGTCGTCATCGATGCGCATTTCAACCACCTCCTGAACCAGCCCACTGGTAGCGCCTTTGTGCCATAGAACTTCACGGCTACGGCTCCAGTAATGGGCCTCACCGGTGGTAATGGTTCTCGCCAATGCATCGGCGTTCATATACCCCAGCATAAGCACTTCCCCACTTTCTGCATCTGTGGTTACGCAGGTAATCAAGCCATCAGCGTCGAACTTGGGCGCCAACTCCGCCCCTTCTTCCACCTGCTCGATTGAGGTTCTGGCAGCGAGCCCGACAGTGCCTGGGCCGGAATCTCTGGTGTTACCGGAATCGGTCGTCATGATATATCGTTCCTTTCTGATCAAATTAATTCAATCGGAGGCAGAGATTGCCCCGAATGTTTCGAGAAATTGAATAGTCTTGCCCCGGGGAGCGCCCTCAAGTTGTTCCTCACGCACAACCACATGACCCCGAATCACAGTGTGGATTGGCCAGCCGGTTATCTTCTTGCCATCGTATGGCGTCCATCCGCTGCGGCTGGCTATCCAATCGTTCGTTATCGTGCGCTGCGCAGACAGATCAACGATTGTCAGGTCGGCATCGTATCCGAGTGCGATGCGCCCCTTACCCTCCAGGCCAAAGATCCGCGCAGGGCCAGCACTGGTCAGATCCACCAACCGCTGCAACGTGAGGCGCCCGTTATGTACGTGGTCCAGCATCACCGGCAAAAGCGTCTGCACCCCGGTCATACCGCTGGGCGATTGCGGGTAAGGTTTCGCTTTTTCTTCAAGGGTATGCGGAGCGTGGTCGCTGCCAATCACATCCACGGTGCCCTCTCGGATCGCCTGCCACAAAGCGTCCTGATGGCGCTGTTCGCGGACCGGCGCGTTCATTTGGGCCAGACTTCCCAGGCGCTGATAACACTCGGGGGCCGCCATGGTGAGGTGATGCGGCGTCACTTCCACAGTCACGCGCCGTTTATGTCCGGCCAGGTATCGCATTTCCTCAGCTGTGGAAACGTGCAGGACGTGCAGCCGACGCCCCGCTTCCTCCGCCATGGCTACGATCCGCTTCGTCGCCAGAAGCGCAGACTCCATATCGCGCCAGTCCGGATGCTGGCAAACATCCCCACTGGCCTCGACAATCGACTTGCGCTGGCGCAAGCGGGCCTCGTCCTCGGCATGGACCGCCATCCGTCGGCGCCCATGGCGCAGAATGTTTCGTAGCACGGTGTCATCGTCCGCCAGCAGGTCGCCAAACGAACTGCCCATAAATACCTTCACACCCGCACAGCCCGGCAGAGTTTCAAGAATCTGAAGTTGTTTGGCATTGACGCCCGAGCCTCCGATGTAAAAGGCATAATCACACCAGGCCCGACCTTGAGCCGCATCCAGCTTCGCCTGTAAATCCTCATGCCAGAGGGTCAGTGGATTGGTGTTCGGCATTTCAAAAACGCCGGTCACCCCACCCAGCACCGCGCCGCGAGTCCCGGTTTCAAGATCTTCCTTATGTGTCAGCCCGGGCTCGCGGAAGTGCACCTGACTGTCGATCACACCGGGCAAGATATGCAGCCCCCGGGCATCAATGGTCGAAACAGCGTCCCACTGCCCCTGCAAACATCCGAGGGCGACAATTCGACCGTCACGACAGGCTAAATCCGCCTGTTCGGAACCATTGGGCGTGAGCACGGTGCCACCAACAACCAACAGATCCGCGTATTTTTCAGGGTGGTAGCCCTCTACAGTCATGCGACTTTCCTCCAGCTTGAATTCAGCACCTTATGGCGATGAAGCACCTGAAGAGTAAGGAAACACATCTCTCTCGACGAGAAGGTGTCAACGCTCTTTTCCCCAACGCCAATGCGAGCCCTGAGCCGTATCCTCAATCACCACTCCCTCTTGCCTCAGTTGCTCCCTGATCACGTCGGAACGCGCGAAATCCTTCTGATCACGGGCTTCCTGACGTTCACGGAACATTGCCTCAATGCATTCGGGTGGCAATTCCTCACGACTACTGCTCGATTCCAAGCCAAGCAAATCAGCAAGCGCCAGCTCGCTAGGCGAGCGAAGAAGGCCTAGCATGCCGGCCGAGGCACGGAAGGTCCGCGCCGCTTCCCTCGCCCGCTCGCGTGTATCGGCCTGCTGCACCTGGTGACACAGCTCATGCAGCCGTTTCAACGCCCGGGACACGTTAAGATCATCGCGAAGAGCGGCCAGAACTTCCGCGTCTGGCTCGCTCTCGGCACCGACCTGCAGCGGCGTGTCATCCTCCGCGTCGGCCAGAGAGCCGTACCAACGGGCCAGGATTCCGATCGACTGAGTCAGGCGGCGCTCATTCCAGTCGAGGGGATTGCGATAATGGGTCGACAGCAGAGCCAGGCGAATGGCTTCACCGGGAGCCTTGGCAAGCAGGTCGCGAATCAATAGCACATTGCCCTGTGACTTGGACATCTTCTGCCCATCCACGGTAACAAACGAGTTGTGAACCCAGCTTCGACAATAGAGGGTGCCATTGGCACAGGTACCCTGGGCAATTTCGTTTTCATGGTGCGGGAATATCAGATCCTGCCCACCACCATGAATGTCGATCGTTGTGCCGAGGTGCTTGCCGATCATCGCCGAGCATTCAACGTGCCATCCGGGCCTGCCGCGGCCCCAGGGGCTTGCCCAGCCGGGCTGATCGCCGGTTGATGGTTTCCAGAGCACGAAATCCAGAGGGCTACGTTTGTAGGGGGCGACCTCAACCCGGGCACCGGCAAGCATGTCTTCGGGTTTGCGTCTGGACAAGGCCCTATAGTCGGAATAGGAAGGCACATGGAAAAGCACGTGCCCCGATGCTTCATAGGCGTGCCCCCGAACCATGAGAGCCTGAATCAACTCTATGATGTCCGGAATATGCTCTGTGACTCGGGGCTCCAAATCCGGAGCTTCAACTCCCAGGGTTTCGAGATCCTCATGGTAGGCATCAATATACCGATCCGTAAGTGTCTTGATGCTCACCCCTTCGGCAGCCGCCGCGGCATTGATCTTGTCATCAACATCCGTGAAGTTGCGGGCATAGAGCACACAGGGATAGTCGTGGCGCAGCAGCCGGGCCAGTACATCGAAGATCACCGCCGGCCGCGCGTTACCGATATGCGCATAGTTGTAGACCGTGGGCCCACACACGTACATGGTCACTCGCCCGGGGAGCTCCGTGCTCAGTGGCTCTTTCTGGCCCGCCAGCGTATTGAAAAGCTGGATTCCATCGGCGCCCATCAGATCACCCCCTGAAAATCCCCGCTGGCCGATGCAACGGCATCGTGTGAATGCAGGCTCTCCAGATGCCGAACATGGGTGCGCAGATTATCGTAACGCCCGGATAAAGCACTCTGGATCCGCCGTGCCGCATCCTCGACATACATCAGGTTTTGACCGTTCAACCACGCAAAGGCCTGCTCATCGGCCCGCTTGACGGCGGTCTGGACGGGCGTTGCCAAGACTGCCTCGATCTGATCAATAAGCGCCATCAGGCCAAAGCTTTTTGACGAGTCAGAGATTTCTACACTCACCGTTGCTTCGCTCCGCTGGCTGTGAGGCGTAGCGAGCGTAGCATTCTGTTGCAGCCAGGCGGCCACTTCTTCGCTCGTCAGCCCGGACCGGTCTGGAAAGTGTTCTCTGAAACCGTCAGCCACCAGCTGACGAGCCAGTGCCGCCGAGCACGGACACGTCGATGAATACTGCACCTGAACCGACGCTTTAAGCGCGAACCAGGTATGGTCCAGTGTGGCCTCAAGCCGGACCGGATAAGACTTCCAGCCGGCCAATTCCGGCGTCCGAAGCGCCGGTCGTCTGGCGAGAAGACTGAAGTCCAGCGCCACCCGCGCGCCATCTGTGTAACAGTCTTTGTGACTTGCTACCATCTGTTGGAGAAGCTCTCTCAGGTCTCCGGGCGCCAATCCCTCCACTCGGGTTAGCTCGTCCAGCATCCGATACAAGCGGGACATGTGGATGCCTTTCACCGTCAACGCCGGCAGATTGACCTGAAGATCCGCAACAGCATGAATGGTTCCCGGACACCCGGGCTCGTCCAGTTGAACCGGTATGTCTATCCGGCTCATTCCCACCCACTCTAGCGGCGCACGGATAGCTGAGGTTTCATTACTGGCGACATCGGGTAAATCCTGATTCATGCTAAACCTGTCTCGATCTGTTAGAGGTTGATACTTTTTCAGCGTGAGTTTTCCGGCCGGCACACGAAGAACATATACCGTGTAATTCCACAACCGCTCGAACAACCTGAAAGTCCGATTGGCCGAGAGATGCCTGCAACTCCGCAATCTCCCGGGCATCGACGAATTCCCGGATCCATCCGCACTGATCACAAATCAAGAAGGCGGCGGGGGAGGCCTTGCCTCGATCCGAGCACGCAATGAAGGAGTTAAGGCTTTCCAGCTTCCTGACAAATCCGAGATCGCCAAGCCGGTCCAATGCCCGATAGACCTGGGTTGCACCGCGAAAGCCTGTCTCCTTTAAAATGGCGTAAGCACCCAACGGGGCATCCGCCTGCTGCAGGACTTCCAAGACCCTTCTTTGATTTGCGGTCAGCTTGTCCATTGGGTTAACCGTCCGAGAAGCTCTGACTGAATTGCTGGAAACCGTTCATCGCTTTTATCGGCATTTCTCAAGGCTGTTCATCAACGCCTCAAGCAGTAGCGAATACTGACCGCCACCAATTTGGAGGTCAGCACCCAACGGATCCATAACCCCGACGGTTTTCACTTTAGAACCCTCGAAAACCGTTTTCACAAGTCCGGGGTCGTACTGTGGCTCGGTAAACGCGCAGGTCACGCCAAGCTCAGAGACCATCGACTGAATCTCACGGATTCGAGCCGGACTGGGATCTGACGCATCGGACACCGAAATTGCACCAGCTGCCAGCAACCCGAAGCGACGCTCGAAATACTGATAGGCATCATGAAAAACGATAAAACGGATCCCCTCGATTCGATCTGCCCGCTCTTGCAATGAAGCGATCAAGTTGTCCATCGACTGGGCAAAATCCTTGGCGTTGTTCTGATAGACGCTGGCATTCGCCGGATCAACTTCCGAGAGGGCCTGGGCAATTTTAGCGGACCAGATTTTCGCATTCATCGGATCCAGCCAGGCGTGAGGGTCATGCTCTCCATGGTGGTGGCCGTCATGCTCGGCGTGGTGGTCCTCGTGATGCTCATCTTGATGTTCATCATGCGCATCTTGGTGTTCATCATGCTCATCATGGTGCTGATCGTGACCATCCTGCCCCTCGCCGTGCGAATCGTGGCCGCCTTCTGCACCATGTTCACCATGAGCGTGCGCTTCGAACGTTGCCCCTTCCCGGAACCCGTATTTGACCGTCTCGGACAACTCCAGCATTTCGACCCTGGTTGCTGAACCTGCCAGGTTCTCCAGAGAGTTCTCCAGCCAGGGCGTCAGCTCACCACTGATCCAGAAAACCACCTGCGCTTCGGCAAGTGCTTCGGCCTCTGATGGACGGAGGGAATAACTGTGAGGTGACGCCTCAGGCTGAATCAGCAGCTCTGGTTCTCCGACCCCTTTCATCACTTGAGTCACAACGGAGTGCAGCGGGGCGATATCGACCGCGACTCTGGGAGCGGATGCCCAACTGTTGAAGGGCAGGAAACTGAGCGCGGCGCCAGCTAGAATTATCGGTCGTATCATTGAAATCTCCTGGACAGCTTGAGGTTGGTTGCAATCAATTTGCAGAAGGCGGAAAATGTTATGTTATAACATATCTTTTGGATTGAAAACTCACAGCGCGCCAACACTCTACTTATTATGCAGACAGCGAAACTGGGAAAACACGCCCACAAGGATTCATCGATGCTGATTCAAGCTCACAACCTGTCGGTACAGATCGGCAAAAACCGGATATTGAAAAATATCGACCTGCAGGTTGATCGCGGCCAGATCGTCACCGTCATTGGTCCTAACGGATCCGGCAAGTCCACCCTGCTGAAAACGCTCATTGGCGCACTGCAACCTTCAGAAGGCGAGATCATCCGCGCACCCGGTCTTTCAATCGGCTATGTACCGCAGCGACTCCACATTGATGAAACCCTGCCGATGACCGTGCAACGCTTTCTGCAACTCCCGAACCGTGCCTCAACGGATGCGATCCGGGAGACCATGGCACAGGCCGGTTTGCCAGAACTTCTGCGCCAACAGTTGATGTCTCTGTCGGGAGGCCAGCTTCAGCGAGTATTGCTGGCACGGGCGCTGCTTGAAAAACCCGATCTTCTGCTACTTGATGAGCCGACCCAGGGGCTTGACCGCCGTGGTACGGCGGACTTCTATCGACAGATCGAGCAAATTCGGCAGTCCCTGAACTGTGGCGTGATCATGGTCAGCCACGACCTTCAAGTCGTCATGCGCCGGTCCGAGTGGGTGATCTGCCTGAACGGGCACGTCTGCTGCGAAGGTAAACCGGAACTTGTCAGTAGCTCCGCGGAGTATCGCGCGCTGTTCGGCTTCGACGAGGATGATGAATCGCTGGCGCTCTATAGCCACAGGGGGCATTACCAAGGAAGTGGCGACATACGGGAGGCGGGCTGATGCTTGACGATTTCCTGATGAGGGCCGCACTGGCAGGCGTTGGTGTATCTCTGGCCGCGGCGCCTCTGGGCTGCTTTATCGTGTGGCGGCGCATGGCGTATTTTGGCGATGCCACCGCACACGCGGCGATGCTGGGTGTCGCCCTGTCACTGACTCTCTCCACACCGATTTTCGCCGGCGTGCTGATGATATCGCTCCTGATGGCGGTGACCGTCTCGACACTGAGCGGCCGGGGATATGCCATGGACACCTTGCTCGGCGTTATGGCTCACTCTGCGCTGGCGGTAGGGCTGGTCGCCGTCTCGTTTCTGTCGGGAGTAAGAATCGATCTGATGGCCTACCTGTTCGGAGATATCCTTGCCGTGGGCAAAACAGATCTGGCCGTTATCTGGGGCGGTGCTGCCCTGGTTCTTGTTATGATCGGATATCGATGGTCTGCTCTGCTATTATCAACCCTGAGTCCTGACCTGACACTTGCCAGCGGAATATCGCCGCGCCGGGAGCAGCTGGTGCTGACGATCGCTCTTGCGATTGTGGTGGCAGTGGCAATCAAGGTGGTCGGTGTTCTGCTGATCGCCGCCATGCTCATCATCCCCGCAGCCACCGCGCGTCGATTCAGCCGGACGCCGGAAGCCATGGCGGTCATGGCTGCCATAATTGGTGTTTGCGCCAATATTGCAGGTCTGGCGTTATCCTATCACTTCGATTCGCCAACCGGGCCAACCATTGTGTGCGTTGTCGCCTTCCTGTTCGTGGCCTTGAATGTGGTAAACGCCGTATTCCGTCGGACGAACCGTCAATTGTCGAACGGTCAGAACGTGGCATAGAGACTCAGAAAATGAAGATCTTCTCAATGTTTTCAACCCTCCAGAAAATTGCGCTTGCCCTGGCGGCCGCCATTCTGTTGACGGCAAACCTGTTGCCACTCAAATCGTCGCCGGCAATGGCCGCTGTGCCATCGGAAACGCCGGAGCTCGGGAACCAAACAGCTTCAGCTCCGGCAGAGGCCGTTGAACCCGCCGGCACGGAAGACCGGCAGGCGGCGGAGCGCGCTGAGGGGAAAACCGTTGATTGGCGTGTGGAAACTGGAGACACGTTAAGCCGGATTTTCCGCGCAAACAACGCGCCTTTGGAGGACCTCCAGGAGGTTCTGGCAGCAGACGCCGAGTATCTGCATCTGGAAACCCTGAAGCCCGGAACCCGACTCGTACTGCACTTCAATGAGCAAGGGCAGTTTTCAGAACTGATTCTGTTTCTCGACCCGGCGCGCCACGTGACCTACTCGCGCCAACCCGATGGCGCCTTCGTGCATCAGGCCTTTGAGGAAGAAACGTTTTGGGTCTCCGAGGTACTCAGGGGCACCATCAATGGCAGTTTTTACGCCTCAGCTATGCAAGCGGGCGTAACGCAGGCGCAGATCCTTCTCATCGACCAGCTTCTGGGTAGCCAACTCAATTTCCGGAGGGATCTCCGGGCCGGCGACCGGTTCTCCATCATCATTGGCCACGAAATGACGGGCACCCAAAGCACCGGCAAGACCCGCATCGAAGCCCTGTCTCTGGAACGCAGTGCCAGAACCCATTACGCCTTTCTTTATGACGACGGTAATTATTACGATGAGAAGGGCGAGAGTGTGACGCCCGCCTTTCTGCGCCTGCCCACCCGGAAGCAATACCGTGTGAGCTCACATTTCAATCCCAGGCGATTGCACCCGGTGACTGGGCGCGTCGCCCCTCACAACGGAGTGGATCTTGCGACGCCAACAGGCACGCCGATTCTCAGCACCGGAGACGGTATTGTGGCCCGGATCGGCAATCACCCTTACGCTGGCAAGTACATCGACATTGATCATGGGGGCTCGCACACCACACGGTACCTGCATCTCCATAAGATCCTGGTTCGTAAAGGCGCTGCGATAGAGCGCGGACAGAAAATTGCCTTGTCAGGAAATACCGGGCGCAGCACCGGCCCCCACCTTCATTTTGAGTTCCACATCAATGGTCGCCCGGTTGACCCGCTGACGGCCGATATCCCGACCGCCGCAGCCATTCCGGAAACGGAGATTGCATCCTTCAAGAGAAAACTCCGCGAACAAAGGACAGTCATGAAACATGCCGCAAGCCGGTCAGAGCTAGCTATGACCCAAGGGTTGCCGGAGTTCGACGAAACCTGACACCACGAGCGCGACGCGACTACCCCTGTCGCAACCTTCCCAGCAGTTCTTCCAATCGTTGGGGATCGCCCACCGTGTCGGTCCATTGCAAACTGGCCGGCTTCCCATTCAGGTACCACAGACGGTTAGCCAGACTCACGACATCTTTGTCATCGTGAGTCACACAGATCATCGCCATATCCGGCTGCGCGTCCAGAATCCCGGAGACCAGCGCTTTGAGTTCCGCGACCATGATCGGATCCAGCGAGGCAAACGGCTCGTCCAGCAACAGCAGGTCCGGTTTAACAGCCAGGCATCGCGCCAAGGCTGCTCGCCTGGCCATTCCCAGGGATAACTGGTCTGGCAGATAGGCCCCGTAACCGGTGAGGCCAACCCGCATCAGCAATTCCTCGGCTTCCCGTTTGCTGGCGCCAACCAGCCTGAGGTTCGACATCAGGCTCTTCCAGGGCAGCAGGCGATGCTCCTGAAACAGGTACCCCACCCGAAGCACCTCACGCCCCAGCACGGCCGATTCCGGAATCGACTTATCAAGACCGGCAATGGCATTCAGCAGTGTGGTCTTGCCAATGCCCGAAGGGCCCATCAGACAGATACGGTCGCCCCGTTCAATACCCACAAAGATCTCACCCAGCACCGGCTGACCGAAATCCCGACCGGCGATCCGCAACTCAAGCATGGACCGACTCCGGTTGGCGCCATCTGCTGGAACGGTTTTCAAGTGGCTGCAGTATCGCGAGCTCGATCAGTTGCACCACGGCGATAAACGCCAGACTGTATGCCAGGATGGCGGACACATCGAACACCTGGAACGCCATGTGCAACTGAAATCCGACCCCATTCGATCGGCCGAGCAACTCAACGACCAGGACAATCTTCCAGATCAGCGCCAAACCTCCTCTCGTCGCCACCATCAGGTAGGGGAAAAGCTGGGGCATCCAGACATCGCGCAACCGCTGCCATAGGGAGAATCGGTACACGCTGGCCATTTGCTCAAGCCGGTAATCAAGGCTCCGGGCTCCTTCCCTCACCGTCACCGCGACATTGGGTATCTTGTTTACGACGACGGCCATCAAAGCCGCAGCTTCCACCAGTCCGAACCAGACGTACATCAGAATGATGGTCACCAGAGCAGGCAGGTTAAGCATGAGCACCAGCAGAGGATCGAAAAGCGCGTTGAAGGTGCGTGATCGCCCCAACACCAGGCCAATAGCGGTACCGAGCAGCATCGCCAGGGAAAACGCCAGGATAACGCGGGACAAGGTTGCCCCCAGGTGCATCCAGAGCTGGCCTGAGGAGGACTCTCTGACAAGGGTATCCAGTACCTCCATCGGACCCGGCAACAACGGGGAACCCAGATACCCAGCAGTCATCGCCCACACCATCATCAGGCCAGGCAGCACAATCCAGTAGCTCCAGACCGGCGGGCGCGCCGTCCCCACGTTCATGGCCGCCACCGATAGAACAGGTCGTCGGGCATTAACTGTGACGGGTCGGCGCCGGTCAGAATCAGCAACTGTTTCATATCAGCGATGCGCTGGTCGGTCTGAGAACCAGGAACACCCTGCACAAATCCCCGCCTGAGCGCCTCGAATACACCATCCGCAGGATGTCCCATTAATGGCCGGAGACGGTCCCAGTGCCCCGCTTCGCGGGCCAGTTCGGCTTTCGTGCCAGCCAGGGCGACGGCAAACCGATCAATGAGGTCAGCATGCTGCCGGGCCCAGTCTTCGGGGAACACATAACCGAGCACCGGCAGTTGGCGCTCAAGGCCAAGCTCTGACAGCAATTCGGCCATACTGAACGCCGACCGCCATCCACTCTCCCCCTGCATTCGTGCCGCAAAATGCCAATAGGTCACGATGACATCCAACTGCCCCCGCTTGAGGGACTGGCTGAGCAACGGAGGTGCGGCAAACTGGACTGACGCAGACGCCGACAAATCTATCCCTTGTCGGGCGGCTACACGATTCAGCAGAACCCAGCCTTTGCTGTCAGGTCCGCCAGCGACACCAATGCGTTTGCCCGGCAGGTCTGCCAGTGAGGATATTTCAGACGTCTCGGCCACCAGTATCTCGCCAATCCGGGAAGAAAACGGCAAATACAGGTAGGAGGCCCCCGCCTGGTACCGGAACTGAGTCCAGAGCAGATCGGCGACGGCACCGTTAACGGACCCCGCTGTCACTGCCAGCCTCGAGGCCGGCAGATTCGCCACCGGCAACAATTCAAGCCGGAATCCGTTGGCCCTGTCGAGGCCCCGATACTGCAGATGATCCAGTTCCCAATGGGCGGTGCCAAACTGGAGAACACTCAGGGACAAAACCGGCAGATCACTCCCAGCGTCATCGCCCGCCGCGATCACCACCGGGCACCCCATGAGCAACAACAGCGCTGTGAGGGCGGTAAGCAACCAGTGGCGACCGACAGGGTGGCCGGGAGAGCGTGTTGTATGTATTGGCGCGTTCATGACTCAACGATACGAACCGCACCCCGGCGCAAGAATAGTACTTTGGTGCCTGTTTTTTGGTGCGATGGTCGCATTCAACCTCTGGCGCAGATCGCGTGTAATGAGAGAATCACAATAATAAGCAGGGAATCGAACCGTAAGCCGGCGATTCTCTCCACAGGAGGCCGCCATGCTGAACGAGCTCGATGCCGCACTCTCTTCCGAAAACCGCTATCATGATCCGGAATCCACCCCCGACAATGATCAACAACAGGCGGACGCACCCATGGACCCGGTCTACAAGATCCTGATCGCTGACGACCACCCTCTGTTCCGCGAAGCCATCAGTAGCGTCATCGCCTCAGGCTTTGCCGGCACTGAAATTCTGGAAACCGATGATCTGGACAGCGCCCTGGAGATAACCCGGGAGAACGACGATCTCGACCTGATTCTGCTGGATCTGAACATGCCGGGTATGCATGGTCTGAACGGACTGATTTCCTTGAGAAACGAAGCCCCAACCATCCCGGTCGTGATCGTTTCAGCGGAGGAAGACAAGCAGGTCGTTCTCCAGGCCATCACCTACGGAGCTTGCGGCTTTATCACCAAGTCTTCACCACGAGCGCAGATGACCGATGCCATCCAGCAGATCCTGAACGGCAACGTCTATCTTCCGTCCGATATCATTCGCACCGGGAAAGAGAGCAGCCAGCGACGGGTTCGGAGCGATGAAAACCCAATCTCGCCGGAATTGCTAAACTCGCTTACCCGGCGACAGCTTCTGGTACTGGAGCGGATGGCGAAGGGCGAATCCAACAAGCAGATCGCCTACAACCTGAACATTGCCGAGACCACGGTCAAAGCTCATGTATCTGCAATACTCCGCAAACTCGGCGTGCACAACCGGGTCCAGGCCATCCTGTCGGCAGGCGATGTCGATTTCAATCAATACCTGAAACGCTGAAACCGACGCCTGGACAGCCGGCCGGGCGCGCTTTCCGGATGGACCAGCGGCTCCTCAGGTCCGGATCACATGAGTCAGCACACTGCGCAGCTTGAGCGGTTTCACCGGCTTGTTCATCAGCAGATAGCCGAGCTCCCTGATATGTTGCTTGAGTTCATTGGTGTAATTCGCGGTGATCATCAGAACTGGAGCAGGCCGGTGGCGCTGACGGTTGATGATGGCCACGGCATCCACACCATTCTCGTCATTGTCCAGATGATAATCCGCCAGGATTAAATCGACCCGAGCGTTGACGACATCGACCTTGGCCGCCAGGTCATCAGCAGAGATGGCCGTAACCACCTGACAATCCCACCCTTCGAGCAGGGTTTTCATACCCTGGCAAATGGCCAGATCGTTATCAATCACCCACACCCGGGCACCGGACAGCCCATGATCTGCTGACACGACCCCGTTATCTCTGGGGGCCGGCGGGGCTGGTCGAAGCTTCCCGAGCGGCACACGGACGCTGAACACTGACCCCCGGCCCTCCTCCGAAGAGACCGAAACCTCATGCCCCAGCATTCGCGCAATCTTGTCCACGATCGCCAGCCCGAGCCCCAGGCCCTTATCGCCCTGGCCTCCCATCGGTCGGATGCGTTTGAACTCCTGAAAGATCTCGGTGAGCTTGTCACCGGGAATACCCGCCCCGGTATCCCACACCTGCAGGAGCACATGGTTCGCTTGACGGCGGCAACCGAGGACAATTCGCCCCTGTTCCGTATAGCGGATGGCGTTGGTCAGGAAATTCCGCAGGATTCGGGCCAGCAACTGGGAATCAGAGTGAACAATCGCTGATGAGGGCACGAAATCAAGGCGCAACCCCTCGGCCAACGCCATTTGCCGGAACTCCCTGGCGATATTGTTGAGCAGGTCTCTGAGATCAAAGGCGGTCACATCGGGTGTAATCACCCCCGCGTCCAGCTTGGAGATGTCGACCAACGTGCCCAACAGGTTTTCGACATCGTCGAGCGAGGTGCTGACGGATCTCACCAGACCTTCGGCCTTCGGCCCGAAACTCTGCTCCAGCAAAGCACTGGTGAAGAGACGAGCCGCATTCAGAGGCTGCAACAGATCGTGACTGACCGCGGCCAGAAATTTGGTTTTCGACAGGTTCGCCTGCTCCGCTTCACGCTTGGCCTCTCGGAGCCTGGACTCGGCAGCGGAACGCTCGGATATCTCCTGGCGCAACTGCTCGTTCAGGCCGGTCAGTGCGGCCGTGCGCTCCCGCACCCGATGTTCCAGATCGTCATAGGCCCGCTCCAGCGCAATCGCCGTTTTGCGACGCTCGGTGATATCGCGAATCAGTACAAAAAAACCAGTTACCTCACCGGTCTCATCGCGATTCGGCACGTAGGATCGCAGCATATAACGCTGGTCACCGTGCTCGCCGGTTTCTTCAAACTCAAAGTTAACGCTATGGCCGTCCAGGACTTCCAGTATCTGAGGCAGCAGACGCTGGTAAAAATCTTCGGAGTGCACCTCTTCCAGGTGTTTACCCAACGGCGAAACGCCGTTGCGGCCGTACCAGGACTGATAGACCTTGTTACAGAACTGGACTGTCAGATCCGCGCCGACATAGGCGATCAGCGCTGGCACATGATCCGTGACGACTCGAATCCAGCGCTCACTCTCTTCCAGCGCCTTGATCCGCCGTGCCATCTCACTGTTCTTGACGTCCGTAATGTCCGAGTAGAGCACAACCTGGCCGCCCTCCCGGGTAGAGCGCTCAGTCATTTGAACCCAGCGGCCGTTGGATAACAGAAAAACGGTGCCCTCGGCCTCCTCGTGACTGTGCTCCTCAACAATCAACCCCGAGCTCAGCGCCAACCTTTTCACTGCCTGAATATGGGTACCTGGCACCGGGACAGGCACACCAGCGTGCCGCCAGTAACTCCGAAAACGGCTGTTGGTCTGAATCAGGCGGTGTTCCCGATCGAACAGCACAAAGCCGTCCGCAATACTCTCAATGGCATCGCTCAGGCGCTGCCGGGAGGTCTCCGCTTCCTCCCTTGCGCGGTTCAACGCCTTGTTGCTGACCTTGAGTTCTTCCATGGCGAGATTCAGCGCCTCGGTCCGTTCACGGACCTGCTCGGCGAGAATAACCGAGTGCTCAAACGCTGCGTAGGGTGCTGGCTTGTGGCTGGCACCGGACTCCACGCGGTCAATTAATGCGTCGCGAATGCTTCGGAGCCGACGATTCTCGTCCTCCAGTTGTGCAATTCTGGCGTCTTTCTCGGACGATGAGTGCAGAGTGGAGTCACTCGATACTGCATTCAGGCTGGCCAATGACCACCCCCGTGAAGGTCTGATTGATGTGCATGCCATTGAACTGCTCACCGTAGGTGTTAAAGCCCACCACCCGGTGCTCGGTCAGGAATTCGGAAACCGCATCCAGTTGCCCGGTCAGCTCGGCCTCCAGTCTCCGCAGGAAGCAGTCGCAGGCCAGAGTGACCAGAGGTTTACCCACCACTCGCTCAGACGCTTCAATCTGAGTCCGAACGCTCTCCAATAACGACCCGGGATTCATCGCCACCATCACAATGCCGGTTTCAACTGCGCAGTAGAAGGTGAGGCTGCCATCAGGGTTTACTCTCTGGATGGAGCGGACAAAATGGTTACCCCCGACCCGAACGCCGAGAGGATGAAGGGCAAACACACCTCGATCCAGCTCTGCCAGCGGCACACCCACCGTCCGGGCATAAACTTCGGCGGCGGGTTCAGCATTCAGCTCATAAACGGTGCGGCTTTCGGGACAGGCCATCGTCACCACCAGCTTTTCATCCTGAGCCTGCATGTGATGTGTTGAGAACACCCGGAAATCAAGAGGCGTATTGACCAGCATCACGGTGGCCGCAGCGCTGTGGAAGCGGCCATCAAAGAATACATGGGTATCAGCCAGGCGCTCATCGTCCCCGGCAGAGCCGCCAAACTGAGGAATGGTACCCAACGCGGCATTCAGGGTAGCCAGCACCAACTCCTCCCGGCTTGAAAGGCCATCCAGCATCGTTATCGCGAAGGTGTTGCCTTTCACCGGCGCAAGCCGGGCCTCCCGACAGGTCGACAGCAAACCGTCGATCACCTGCTGGGCATCCTGCAAAGTGAAACGCTCCAGCTCACTGATCAGGGCGCAGTCAATCGCGAAAAAACGGGCATCGAACCCCAAAGCACTGATGCACCCGCGTCCGTATCCCTGTTCGGTAATCTCCCCGGCCGAGGTACAGCCGTAAATCCGGGTTTGCGGAAAGGCAGCCTGCAGCGCTGGCCCCAGTTTTTCCAGATCGAATTCCACCGAACAGAAGAACAGAACACAACCCAGATGCTCATGCTGCAATTGCCGGGCGAGTTCGGCCGCGGCCAGTTCCGGGTCTCGGACGGTGGCACTGGCAACCCGGACCGCTACTGCGGATGCATCTGGATTCATGGAAACAGCTCTCGGAAGCTTCGACATCCCTGCCGATTCTACGCCGATGCTGGTAGAGGAAAATTCGACTTCGGTGCTTTTTATCGGTGTTCCGAATTCGGCGTAACTCATTGATTATAAAACTCCCGAATCAATGGCCAGCGATGATGCGCGATTTTTGCCGCAAGAAACCGGCACTTTAGTCTGAGACAGCCACTGCAGGACCGGAAAGCACCCTGGTCCTGCCGTGGCATCGGGGTGGGATCAGAACATGACAATCGCACCAATGGCGAGGGTATCTGTGTCCGCTGCTTCAGCGCCCGAAGATTTCACGTCCTGCTCAAACATGTTGTATTCCGCAACGAGTTTGAAGTTGCTGTTCACATCATGAAACACGGCAACGGAGGTGTTCTCGGTTTCAAAGTCTCCCTGGTCAGAGTCCGTTTCCCCGTACGACAACACGAACCGGTTTGCCCCAAAGGTGTAGGAACCCTGAATCAGATAACCATCCGCATCCTCTTCTGAGGCGAGGGCCGCATCGGTGATCAGAACCGGAACATCTCCCTCGGAAGTAAAGCCGGAGGCGGTCAGGGAAAGACCGGCCACCGAGGCCTTGACACCGTAGCCAATACCCTGGCTGTCGATCTCTGTGGTGGCATTCTCTGAGCTTTGATGACGCCCATTGAGCCAGCCTGTCAGCGAGACGCCCTGCAGCTCCGTCGCGTAGGTCAACTCTGCTTCAAGCCGCGGAGCGGATTGCTCGGACTCAGCGCCGGGCGTTGTATTGGCCGGCTCGAAAATACCCACAGCCACGTTCAGGCCTGACATATCTGGCGAGCGATAGGTAATCTGCGCAGAGGGATTCGGGTACGGATACCCTGTGCGGATGTTGCCAAAAGAGACCCCGGTGGCCGCACCCGGTGATCCAAAGCCCATCAGCAACTCGTCCAGGAAGATGTTGGATCGGGCATACAACCCGAAATCTTTCCCGATCAGCACCTGGCCAAAGCTTCCGTCCACTGTGGCATACAGCTGTCGGACATCAATGCTGGTATCCGTAGGCGACTGGAGGCTGTCGTTGATGGTGGTCCAGAATGAAGAACGACCACCCAGCGTAAGTTCGCCCATGTCCTTGCTGAAATTGAATCCGATGGTGTTAGGCAGGAAACCCATCTTGACGTCAGAATTGCGAACATCGTTGACGCTGTCGTCACGGTTCACGTAAAACGCGTTGAAGTAGCCATCCACCGAAAAACTGGTTCCGTCCTGACTGTATACTTCAACCGCTGCCTGGGCACTGGCGCTGGCCCCCATCATCGCGGCCACGGCAATGGCCAACCCCGACTGTTTCAGTTTGTTGTTGTTCATACTTCCCCCGGTTTATTGTTCGAAATCTGGGATGAAAGAGCCGGCATCAGCACCGGCTCCATGGCGCGATAAGGCGCCTGAGGTTCATGGTCAGTGAATGACCGGAAGGGGAGTATTGGTCGTGAGAGCAGATTCCCTGCTCATTTAGGAGGCATCAGAGATCGGACTTTAGGACTAAGACTGGCTCGGGAAATGTCCGAGTTCCTGCAGGCAGTCATGGAGGAAATCTGCGGGATCGGCCATGAGGGCTTCATCCGCGACTACACCGAATTGCACCTGGCCAGCATAGCTGACGATGCTTACGCCCAGGCCAATATCGCCCGCCTGAGGTACCCAGAACATCTGTTCCGTGATGGCGCAACCAGCAAGGTAACGACGCTCTGGCGTGCCGGGAACGTTCGAGACCACGGCCGAAGCCTTCCTGAAAAACAGATCGGCCAGAGGACGACGTCCGGGCTCGGGCAGAAGCGCAGCCGAGGCGGTCAGCCCCCACGCGAGGCCCGGTTGCCAGCTTCGTTTCAGCTTCCGGGTTTCATGCTTGATCCGGAACAATCGTTCCAGAGCACTTTCACCATCGACAGGCAGGGGAACAAACACCGTGCCGAAACAATTACCCGGTTCCAGCGCGCCCGGCCGAATTCCTTCCGGCAAACGCGCCCGGATATCCACAGGCACAGCCGCATGCATGACCGCTTCGTCGAGGGCCTCGTCGCAGAGGCCAAGGCGCGGTCTGACCGCAGCGGCCACGCAGGCAAGCAAGACATCATTGATGGTGGTACTGGTAAGCCTGGCGATCTCCCGGAAGCGGGCCAGAGGGACCGGCGTCGACCACCGACAAAGGCGCCGCCCCAGCAATGGACGCTTAAGGTCAGACGGAGAGTCCTCCGGTGTCGCCAGAAACTCACTGAGTTCGTGTACAAGCCGAACCCCCTTGCCCAGAACTCCGCTCTCGCCCTGCTTCTGAGCAGATCCGGGGGCTTCCCGGGGCGCGGGCACTGGCATCAGCTCTGTAATCCGGCCTTCCAGCCAGGTCTGCGCTGCGTTCACCCAGCGACCGGCACTCGGCTCCTCTGGTGAACCATAGATAGCGGGATACTGACGCGGTGAAGGCGGACAAAGATGATCAAATATGCCCAATAATGACAGACCGTCGGCATAACAATGGTGCAGACGAAGCAACAATGCCGCACCACCCCTGGCGTTGGGGGCCAACCAGAATTTCCAGCGTGGACGATACAGCGGCAAGGGCTCGTTCAGGCGCTCCGAGACCCAGTCCTGCAACTGTTCCGGCTCGAACCGGTCCAGCGCCACGTCAAGATGCTGGGGCGCGGAGAAGGTCAGGTCTTTTTCCCAATACCAGGCGGGCGCACGCCATACCGGGCGGCAACGGAACCGCTCCCAGGCCAGCCAGTATACCTCCAGAAACTCCCGGAAACGGGTCGGAGTCAGCCCGTCGACCCTCAGCATGATGGTGATGGTCATCGGGTTTTCGGGCCGTTCCAGAGCCAGCCAGGCTGAATCCGAAGGCAGCATGAGATGCGATTGCTCCTGGCTCAAACCCGATTATCCCCGATCAATAGCGTGCCTGTATGAAAGAAAACCAATCAGGCATTGTGCCAGAGTCCGGATAGCGGCTCCATCCTCGGACGCTCCGCGCACAGTTACAAAAAATTACACGTGAGTAACTGTTCAGTCCTATACTGGTTATATAGCCCGGTGCCATGGTTATAAAACCGTGTCCCGGATCGGCCAATTGGCCCCAACACACCATTTTTTAAGGCACTGGCGCCACTAAACCCGTTCGGCATTCACGGTACAAATGTCATACCGGCTCAGCAAAACCAATAACACAACGAAAAGCGGCCGGAGGGAGAAGAATCATGAAAGCCAGTCATGTTCGCAAGCTGATCAAACCGATCGAAAGCGCCTATTCCGAAATGTTTTCCGGCCGGGTTTACCGCGTGGGCCGCGGTGCGGTGTCTGTTCGAAATCACAGTGGCACAGCAGCGCACACCGTGATTGGCGTGCATGGTTTTCTTGAAAATCATTGTTACTTCACCCAGGCCTACGATGGCCCCACCACCGAACTGATTCTGCTCACCTGCAGCAACTATCACATCCCGGTGAACGGTGTGACACCAGAGAATCCGGCCTGGGAAGTGCCCATCAAGCACCTGGAAGGCACCATCGAATACGATGCCTGCATCCTGAATCAGTCGTTGCAGAACCTGCCCAGCACCGGGAATATCCGGATCCATGGCCACTCGCGGGGTGGCGCGGTTATTCTGGAGGCCATCCGGCAGTGGCCGGAGCTTTACGAAAACGTGGAAGTGGTACTGGAAGCGCCGGTTTTACCCCAGGGCAAACTGCATGCGCTGGTAACCACATTGCTGGAGCCGGTCAGCCATGGCATGTGGCCCTGGTTGATTCGTCTGATCAACAGCGCCCCCCAGTCGGCCTATGGCCAGACCTTCTTTGGCAAGATGAATCCGCGCAAACGCCAATTGTTGAGCAAACTGTTCTATGCCACCAAAGACCACCTGACCATTGTTCGCAACATCGAGAACATCATGGAGTGGATGGCGCGTACCGACACCTCGGTGTATCGCCATGTGCGCCACGGGACCTTCCTGATACCGGCCACCGACCGAATACTGGATCGCCAGGCCATGCTGGCCAGCGCTCGCACCAGCCCCACCACCATGCGCATTGTTGAAACCGAAGCCCCCAGCCACTTCATCACGCTGGACAGCAAGGAATGGGTGCCGGGCCTGGAAACCCTTGAGGCTGCGGCCCAAGGCTGAATTCAACGCAAACGGGCAGGTGCGTCACACCGAAGGCTTCGTTAAACTGGCGCTTTTCTGCCCGGTTGATTGGAGCCTTTAATGTATCGTGAGCGGCTGGTTGCCACGGATGTGCACACAGAGAACGCCCACCGTCTGAAACACCTGCTGCTGGAATACCACGATTTCCGCCAACACAAGGCCGGGCACCCCCTGCGGGACGAGGCCCACCAGGTGGCAGACTGGCAGGCAGAGCGGCTGAAAAACACACACCAGGATTTATACCGTCACCCGGGCTACCACACCGGCCTGGAATTTCTGCTGACCGACCTCTATGCCCCTGCCGGCATGACCCGGCGTGATGACAACATCGACCGGGTGTTCCCGAAAATGGTGAAATGGCTTCCCGACCACCTGCTGGCCACTTTTGCAGGCCTGGTCGAGCTCAACCTGATTACCCAGAGCCTTGATCTTGAACTGGCAGAGATACTGGCGCAGCAGGGCTTTTCGGCAACAGGTCTTGATGATGAGCGTTACTGCGAGGCTTATCGGGCCAGCAAACAGCTTGCAATTCGCGAGCGACAACTGGCTCTGGTGGCGGCGACCGGGCAGGAACTGGATCGCTACGTTCGCAACCGCACCCTCGGTTGGCTACTGTCCATGACCCGCGGCCCGGCCGAGATGGCCGACCTGGGTGATCTGCACAGCTTTCTGCACCGGGGCTACAGCGCCTTTCGGAAAATGAATCGGGTCGATCGGCTGATTGATCGCCTGCTCAGCAGGGAGCAACGAGTGATGGACAACATTCTGGCGGGCCACCCGACCCCTTTCTCCCTGCCGGATGACCTGTAGCGGGATTCAGGCCTGGATAATCTGGTCCAGCTGGGAGTGAATCTCCTGCTCAATGCGGGATTTGAAGGGCCGAAGCATCAACCCGAGCTCCAGCCGGATATGCAGGTCGTGCTCGGAAATATCCAGCTGCCCTTTGACACCGCTGCGTTTGAACTTCAGCAGATCGCCTTCCCACTGGTAATTGACATCAAATTGTTTGGACAAATCCTTGGCCAGGGTTTCGGCCGCCTCGCGGGCGTGCTCCTTGTCCAGGGAATGGGCGCGATGGATATCGATAACAGACATGAATCAGTTTTCTCAGTGATTTGGAAACGGTTTTACAGTGTAAGCCGGCAATAAACTTGTAGCCAACCCCTCAAAGGTTAGAATACAGGGCTTAGATTCTGACAGGACCAACTTCCATGAGCGAGCAGCAAGCACCGGGCACCCAAGGCAACGGCCAGGACGACGTTACCCACTTCGGCTTTCGCAATGTGCCGAAAAGCCAGAAGGCCGGTCAGGTGGCCCAGGTTTTCCACAGTGTCGCCGGCAAGTACGACCTCATGAACGACCTGATGTCCATGGGCATTCATCGCCTGTGGAAGCGCTTTACTATTGAATTGAGCGGTGTGCGCCCGGGCCATCAGGTGCTGGACATTGCCGGCGGTACCGGCGACCTGACCATGAAGTTTTCCGATCTGGTGGGCCCGTCCGGCAAAGTGGTGCTGGCCGATATCAACGCCTCCATGCTGCAGGTGGGTCGCAGCCGCCTGACCGACCGGGGTTACGCCGGCAACATCGAATACGTGCAGGCCGATGCCGAACACCTGCCGTTCCCGGACAACAGTTTCCAGGCGGTGTCTATTGCTTTCGGCCTGCGCAATGTGACCGACAAGGATCAGGCCCTGCGGGATATGGCCCGGGTGCTTAAACCGGGCGGCAAGCTGATGGTGCTGGAATTCTCCAAACCCACCAACCCGCTGCTGAGCAAGGCCTACGACACGTACTCCTTCACCGCCCTGCCCCTGATGGGCCAGCTGATTGCCGGGGACAGCGAGAGCTATAAGTACCTGGCCGAGTCCATCCGCATGCATCCGGATCAGGAAACCCTGAAGGGTATGATGGAAACTGCCGGCCTGGTGAACTGCAAGTACTACAACATGACCGGCGGCATCGTGGCCCTGCACGTGGGAATCAAGCCCTGATGTTCCCCGGCCCGACCCTGCTTTCTGCGACAGGCGCCATTATTGAGGGCGCCCTGAATCGGGCGCTGACATTGGACCCGGCGGGCCAGCGCGCCTTGCTGGGCGCCTTGGGCGGGCCGGTTCAGTTCACCATTACGGCCCCGGTCACCATGCACTGGACCCTGAATCGCGTTGGCGAACGGGTACAGGTTCGCAGCCAGCCCGATCCGCAACCGGTGTTAATCATCACCGGGCGGCCGGTCGCCTTTGCCGCCCTGGCACTGGGCGATGACCGGGTATTTGCCGACGAACGCCTGACGGTGGAGGGCGACACGGCCCTGGCCCACCAGTTGCAGCGCGCTCTGAACCAGCTGCAACCGGATTGGGAAGCGGCCATGGCAAACCACCTGGGCGATGTGCCGGCCCATTTCATCGGCAAACGCATCCGCCAGGCAGTCAAGTGGAGCCGCCAGGCTTTCAGCACCATGAACGCCAATGTGGAGGAATATGTCCACGAAGAGAGCCGCACTCTGCCCGGCCGGCGGGAGCTGGAGGCCACATTTCAGGATATCGATGAGCTGAGCCTGCGCACCGAACGCCTGGAGGCTCGGCTGAAGCAACTGCAAGCACCCGGTAGCGATAACAATACGGAGACCCTGTGACCCGCCTGCAACGCCTGTTCCGAATTGCCTGGGTATTCTGCCGCTACCGGCTGGACACGTTTCTGCCCTTGTCTGAACTGCCTACACCGCTGAAAATCTTTTTTCTGCTGGCACCATGGCACCTGTTCCCGCAGCCAAAACTGAGCCGGGGTGACCGCCTGCGCCTGGCGCTGGAAGAGCTGGGCCCGGTTTTCGTCAAATTCGGCCAGATTCTCTCCACCCGCCGGGACCTGTTACCGGATGACATGGCCGAATCCCTGAAACAGCTGCAGGACAGGGTCCCACCTTTTCCCAGCGAACAAGCCCGAGGCATTATCGAGAAGTCGTTGGGGGCGCCCGTCTCGGAACTGTTTGCCGAATTCAGTCCGGATCCGATGGCTTCCGCCTCCGTGGCCCAGGTGCATGCTGCAACCCTACCCAACGACCAGAAAGTGGTGGTCAAGGTTTTGCGCCCCGGCATCGAAAAAGTCATCCGCCAGGATCTGGGCCTGATGTACCTGATGGCCGGCCTGCTCGAAAAGTACTGGTCTGAGGGTAAGCGCCTGCACCCCGTGGAGGTGGTGGCAGACTATGACTCCACCATCCACGACGAACTGGATCTGCAACGGGAAGCCGCCAACGCCAGCCAGTTGCGCCGGAATTTCGAGAACTCCCCGCTGATCTACATCCCCTCTATCGACTGGGACTACACCCGCAAGTCGGTGCTGGTGATGGAACGCATTCACGGCATTCCTATTGCCGATGTAGCCGCCCTTGAAAAGGCGGGCGTCAACATGAAGGTGCTGGCGGAAAAAGGAGTGGAGATCTTCTTTACCCAGGTATTCCGTGACAGCTTTTTCCATGCTGACATGCATCCGGGCAATATCTTTGTCGATGTCAGCAATCCCGCCGATCCGAAGTACATTGCCATCGACTTCGGTATCGTCGGCACTCTGGCCCCCGACGACCAGAGCTATCTCGCCCGTAACCTTTTGGCCTTTTTCCGCCGGGATTACCGCCAGGTAGCGCAACTGCACATCCAGTCTGGCTGGGTGCCGCCGGAAACCCGCGTCAACGAGTTTGAGGCCGCCATTCGGACGGTGTGCGAGCCCATCTTCGAGCGCCCCCTGAAGGATATTTCCTTTGGTCACTTCCTGTTACGCCTGTTCCAGACCGCTCGGCGCTTCAACATGGAAGTGCAGCCACAACTTGTGCTGTTACAGAAAACCCTGCTCAATGTCGAGGGCCTTGGCCGCCAGCTCTATCCGGACCTGGACCTGTGGAGTACCGCCCAGCCGTTTCTGGAAGACTGGATGCGGAAACGCATCGGTCCGTCAGGCCTGATCAAGTCTCTGCAGAACCACCTGCCATCATGGCTCGAACAATCGCCAGAGATGCCCCAGTTGGTTCACGACGCATTACTACAGATACGCTCCAGCGGCCCCACCGAAGCGCAAAACCGGGCAACCCTGGCGCTGATGAAAGAGCAGCAAATGCGCAGCGAACGCCGTTGGCGCCGGGGCTTCATCGCCCTGGTTCTGGCAGGCGCGGCCCTGGTGGGCAGCCAGCCCCACGCCGGGCAATGGCTGGCCGATCTGCCGGTCTGGAGCTGGGTCTTGCTTGCCGGAGCGGCAGGCGTCATGCTCCGGGGCAGTCGCTGAACCATCAAAGATTCAGGATTCATAAAAATGCAAGATTCTCCCGCTAACGTCGTACAGCCTGACTGGCTCGACGAGATCCAATGGACAGAAGACGGTCTGGTGCCGGCCATTGCTCAGGACGCCAATAATGGCGATGTCCTGATGATGGCCTGGATGAACCGGGAATCTCTCCGGCTCACGGTTGAGGAAGGACAGGCGGTTTACTGGTCCCGTTCCCGTGGCAAACTCTGGCGCAAGGGCGAGAGCTCCGGGCACCAGCAGGTGCTCCGGGATATCAGGCTCGATTGCGATGCCGATGTGGTGCTGCTGAAAGTGGAACAAAAAGGCGGCATTGCCTGCCATACTGGCCGGCGAAGCTGTTTTTACCGAACCCTGAAAGATGGTCAGTGGGTGAGCGCCGATCCGGTTCTCAAAGACCCGAACACCATCTACGGCAGCAACTGAGGAGCAGACACCGTGAGTGATGTACTGGAACGACTGGCACAGGTACTGGAAGCCCGCAAAGACGCGGATCCCGACACATCCTACGTCGCCAGCCTGCATGCCAAGGGGCTGAACAAGATTCTGGAGAAGGTGGGCGAAGAGTGCACCGAGACGCTGCTCGCTGCCAAGGATGCAGAGCATTCCGGCGAAACCCGGGACCTCGTGTACGAGACGGCCGACCTCTGGTTTCACAGCCTGGTGATGCTGTCACGGTTAGGCCTGGGCCCGAAGGATGTTCTGGATGAACTGGCCAGCCGCTTCGACCTGTCAGGCCTGGAAGAAAAAGCCTCCCGGAATCCGTAAAGGAGTACCCCCAAGGGGTATTTCCGCAAGGGGTAGCGGTTGGCGTACAATGTCATGCAACAGCAACATTTGAACGAGGAACCCTCATGGGTATCAGCATCTGGCAACTTCTTATCGTACTTGGCATCGTCATCCTGTTATTCGGAACCAAGAAACTCCGGAACATCGGCAGCGATCTCGGCGGCGCCATCCGTGGATTCAAGAAATCCATGAACGACGAGGAAGAGAAGAACGCCGAACAGCAACCGCTGGAAAAACAGAACGCCGAGCACCAAGCCCAGGCGGAAGACAAGCCCAAAGAAAAGCAAGGCTGAGCACCCCCTGAATGTTCGACATCGGCTTTCTAGAGCTGCTGATCTGCGGCGTGATTGCATTGCTCGTGCTCGGCCCGGAGCGTTTGCCGACGGCGGCGCGGGCGGCTGGCCGCTGGATCGGTGGCGCCCGGCGCATGGTCAGCCAGTTCACCAGTGAACTGGACCGGCAGTTGAAGGCCGAAGAACTCCGGGAGGAGCTGCGCAAGGCGGGTGATGTGGGCCTGGACGATGTGGAGAAGACCGTGCGCGGCGCCCTGGATGAGGCGAAAAAGTACGAGCACATGATCCTGCCGGACGATCAGACCCGCAAGCCCAGGCCGGCGCCGGCAACCCGGCGGGTCACGCCCCCCTCTCCGGAGGCGGACGACCAGCCCGAACCTCCGCATGAACCCGTCAGGGACGAGGCGCCGGCCAGCGATCAACCCAGTGAATCCTCACCGACCAGCCCTTCGGACAAGCATTCATGAGTGCCACCCAAAACGGCCAGCAGACGTCGTCTGAACAGCAGGAAATGCCCCTGATCGAGCATTTGCTCGAGCTCCGCAACCGGCTACTGAAAATGGTGCTGGCGGTGATTATCTGTTTCGCCGTCATCTATCCGTTTGCCAACGAACTCTATCTTCTGCTGTCCCAGCCGTTGCGCGAACTTTTGCCGGTCGGCCAGACCATGATCGCCACCGACATCACCTCGCCTTTCTTTGCGCCCCTGAAGCTGGCACTGGTTCTGGCGGTATTTGTCGCCATTCCGATCATTCTCTACCAGCTCTGGAGTTTTGTGGCGCCCGGGCTCTATGCCCATGAAAAGCGGTTGGCCTTCCCGCTGTTGTTTACTTCCGTGCTATTGTTCTACGCTGGCGCGGCTTTCGCCTATTTCGTGGTCTTTCCGCTGGTGTTTGGTTTCTTTACCGCCATCGGCCCGGAGGGCATTGTCGAACTGCCTGATATCAGCAGTTATCTGAACTTCGTGCTCAAGATGTTCTTTGCCTTCGGCATTGCGTTTGAAATCCCCATTGCGACGGTACTACTGATTCTGACCGGCGCCACTACTCCGCAAGACCTGGCCGCCAAGCGCCCCTATGTGGTCGTGGCCTGTTTCATCATCGGCATGCTGCTGACCCCACCAGACATCATCTCCCAGACGCTCCTGGCCGTGCCCATGTGGATTCTGTTCGAGTTCGGCATCATATTTGGTCGCCTCGCCTACCGGGAACGGGAAGAGGCCGACGGAGAAGAGCCCGAAGCCTGATGAATCTGGCCCTGCTGTTTGAGGAAGACTTCGTCGCCCCGGACCGGGTGCGTCTCCGCGGCCGTCGGCTGGAGCACCTGAAAACGGTGCTCAAAGCCGGCACCGGCCATCGCATACCGGCTGGCCGGGTAAACGGCCTGATGGGCCATGGTGAAGTGCTGTCAATGACAGAGACCGAGGCCGAATTGCTGGTAACCCTGAATCAGCAACCCCCTGCCCCCTTACCGCTCACGCTGATACTGGCTATGCCCCGGCCCAAGATGTTCCGACGGGTACTGCAGACCTGCGCTTCTCTGGGTGTGAAGGATCTCTGGCTGATTAACAGCTACAAGGTGGAAAAGAGTTTCTGGCAAACGCCCTGGCTCACCGAGGATCATCTGAGAGAGAACCTGGCCCTCGGCCTTGAACAGGCCAAAGACACGTTGATGCCTCAGGTCCATATCCGCAAGCTGTTCAAACCCTTTGTGGAGGATGAACTACCGACACTGCTAGGTGGCAAACAGGCACTGGTGGCGCATCCGGGCATGGCGGCCCCCTGCCCCACCCACCTCAATGAGCCGGCTGCCCTGTGCATTGGTCCGGAAGGGGGCTTTACCGATTACGAAGTCGGAAAGCTGGAGGAGGCCGGCTGCCGGAGCGTGCATCTGGGCCCGAGAATTCTTCGGGTTGAAACCGCTGTGCCAGTGCTGATCAGCCGGCTGTTTGACGCCTGCCTGTGAACGGGCCGGCCCCGCCACGGATTACGCCGCCCGGCGCTCCCAAAGCTTCGCAACGGGCGTAATAACAAGAACCAGAATAGCACCGGCCAGCAGGCCAAACAGGCCATCCCCGACCGTGGTGACCAGCACTTCCGGCACTGAAGAAATCATTCCGGCCACATGGTGAATGGCCCCGTACACCGCCGGTATACCATGGGTCAGAATACCTCCGCCCACCAGGAACATTGCAATGGTGCCCAGTACCGACAGGGTTTTCATCATCCAGGGCGCCAGCCACAGAATGCCCTGCCCCAGCTTCTGAGCGAAGGCACTGGCTTTCTGGCTCAGGTAAAGGCCGGCGTCGTCCAGCTTCACAATACCCGCCACCAGCCCATACACACCGACGGTCACCATCAACGCCACGACGGTCAGCACCGCAAACTGCATTCCGAAGCTCTTGTCGGCCACGGTTCCTAACGTGATGGCGATGATTTCGGCGGAGAGAATAAAGTCGGTCCTGACAGCGCCCTTGATCTTGTCTTTCTCAACCGCTTTAAGGTTCACCTCCGGCTTTTTCAGAGCCTCCCGCAGCTCTTGCCGGTGCTTTTCTTCCTGCTCTTTGTGCAGGAACCTGTGAACCAGCTTCTCGGCCCCCTCAAAGCACAGGAAAGCACCACCGAGCATCAACAGCGGGGTAATGAGCCAGGGTACAAAAAAGCTGATGGCCAGTGCCGCCGGCACCAGAATGGCCTTGTTGATAAACGAACCCTTGGCGACCGCCCACACCACCGGGATTTCCCGGGCAGGTCGAACACCGGTGACCTGCTGCGCATTCAACGCCAGGTCATCGCCCAGCACACCGGCGGTTTTCTTGGTAGCAGCTTTGGTCATCACCGCCACGTCATCCAGTACGGCAGCAATGTCATCAAGTAATACGAGCAGGCTGGAGCCGGCCATAGACAGTTCCTTTGCAAATTGAACACGAAGGCGAGGAGTTTACGAAAACAGGCCGCCGGAAAACAGTTCCGGCGACTCAGAATGGACAACCGTTAGCGTTTTATACCCATAGCCTCGGCGGCAATGCGGTTCTTCAGCGGCGCCAGGTTGTCCAGCCAGCGCATACCGGTATTGCGCAACCACCGGATAGCCAGCTCATCCCGGGCAAACAACTGCTTGAAGCCCTCCATGGCCGCCATCATCGCCAGGTTCTCGCCTTTACGGCGGCGCTGATAACGAGCCAACACGGTCTGGTCTGCCGGCGAAAGTGCGAGCTCTTTGGCCCGCCCCAGCTCGCCCATGAGGGCCGACACATCGCCATAGCCAAGGTTTGCACCCTGGCCGGCGAGCGGGTGAATGGTGTGGGCAGCATCGCCCACCAGTGCCAGGCCGTCGGCAACATACTCCTTGGCATGACGCTGACGCAGCGGAAACGCAAAGCGGCGCGAAACGGATTCGATAACCCCGAGCTGCTGCTCAATCGCCCGCTCCAGCTCCAACCGGAATTGCTCGGTCTCCAACGCCATCAGGCGGCGGGCTTCCGCCGTATCCTGTGACCAGACGATAGAGCAATAGTGCTCGTCTCCAGACTCCGTCAACAACGGCAAAAACGCCAGCGGCCCGGTGGGCGAAAAACGCTGCCACGCAGTGTACTGGTGCGGCTGCCGGGTACGGACGGTGCACACAATGGCTTGCTGATCGTAATCCCATTCCCGGGTAGCCAGTCCCGACCACTGGCGCAGCCGCGACTGGGCACCATCAGCCCCGACCACCAGTTTGGCGGACAGCGTTCGGCCATCGTCCAACTGGATGCCGGCTCCGGCACTCCAGCCCTGCACACGCACACCATCCATCACCGTAACGTTACTGTCCGCCAGCTCGGTAAACAAAGCGCGGACAATCGACCGGTTCTCAACAATGGTACCCAGGGTATCAGCATGAAGTTCAGCCGCATCGAAGTGAATGCGACCGGTGCCGTCGGCATCCCAGACCGTCATGCCACGATAGCCGCAATGCCTGCCAGCGTGGACATGACGCCAGGCCCCTAGACGATCCAGCAGCTGCTCACTGGCCAGGGAGATGGCGCTGACCCGGGGCTCGAAGTCATCGGTATGACTGGCGGTCTCTCCCGGGGCCAACAGATCCTGAACCCGGGCTCCTTCCACCAGCCCGGTATTCCAGCCTTGCCGAGACAACCCCAGAGCCAGGGCCGAGCCGACCATTCCGCCACCAACCACCAGAATGTCAAAACACGCCGCATCCACCGACTCACCTGTCATGTTTTTCCGCCTCGAAAGATGACACTCCGGAGCCTACCAGCGGCTTGCGCCCACCGGTGCCCATGGCTTTGCGGGCGAACCAGCGCTTGGCCCCCGGCAACAAATCCAGCCCCACCAGCCCTGCATCCCGGGCCGCGGCAACGGGCGCCAGCGGCTGCCCAAATATCCGGATCAGGGAATCGGAGAACTGCACTGTCTGCTGCCAGTCCTGCCGATGCAGTCGCTGGTAACGCCCCAGTACCGAAAGTTCACCAATGGAAATCCCTTCATCAACCGCCCGACGAAACTGTTCCACCAGGGTCATCAATCCTCTGAGTGCCAGGTTAAAGCCCTGGCCAGCCACCGGGTGCAGGGCATGAGCGGCATTACCAACCAGCACAACCCCCGGGCGGGCGGGTTCATCTATCGTGGTCAGATTCAGGGGATAATGATGGCACTGGCCAATGTGGGTAAAACGCCCAAGGCGCCAACCGAACCGTTCCTGTAGTTTCTGGCATTTCTGTTCATCCGACAGTGACAGGGTCTCGGCCAGTGCCTCGTCTTTCAGGGTCCAGACCAGGGCCGATTGATGCCCCGGCCGCTTCGGGGAACCATGGGGCAGCAAAGCCATGGGACCGGCCTCAGTAAAACGTTCATAAGCCGTAAACTGGTGGCTGTCGCTGGTGGAGACATTGGCAATCAGCGCGTTCTGACCATAGGCTTCGGTGCGGGCAACGAAGCCCAGCTTCTCCCGCAGCCCGGAACGCCCGCCATCGGCGATCACCAGACAACGAGCGGTCAGTTCCTTCTGAGCGCCATCCTTACGGATGGCCACCCGGACACCGCCAGCCACGGGCTTCATGCCTTCCACCTGAGCCGGCGCCTGCCAGCTTACTCTGGTATCAAGCAAAGCCCGCATCAGGCACAGGCCCATCCAGCGGTTGTCTGCCACATAACCCAGGGCATCCTGGCCGTGTTCGTTGGCATGCAGACGGGTAGCGCCAAAACGACCCCGGTCAGAGACATGAATGTGGCGGATCGGGGTGGCGTGCTCAGACAACTGTGGCCACAGCCCCAACTGATCAAAGATCAGGCGCGAGCCCCAGGCCAGTGCCGTCGACCGGCTGTCATAGCTGGGCTGGTAATCCTCCGGCAACGCCTCTGGCGACAGCGGAAACGCCTCAACTACCGTTACCTTCAGTTCCGGCACCAGGCGCGACAGGGCCAGGGCCAGAGTTGCCCCGGCCAGGCCGCCACCGGCAATGATCAGGTCAGTATCCACGCGCTCGGTATTCACTGAATCAGTCCGCCATCAGAGCTTCAATATCGGCAATGGTCTTCGGCACGCCCTCGGTCAGGTTTCGGCAACCCTCTTTGGTGACCACCACATCGTCTTCAATACGGATGCCAATACCCCGCCAGCGCGGCTCGACGTCGGCATTGTCGGGCGCAATATACAGCCCTGGCTCAACGGTCAACGCCATCCCCGGCTCCAGTACCCGCCAGGCATCGCCGACCTTGTAATCACCAACATCATGGACATCCAGCCCCAGCCAGTGACCAGTGCGGTGCATAAAGAAAGGTTTGTAGGATTCGTTGGCCAGAGCATCGTCCAGGGTGCCTGCGAGCAGGCCCAGATCGATCAGGCCCTGGGCCAGCACCCTCAGCGCCGCTTCATGGGGCTGGTTCCAGTGATTGTCCGGCTTCACCGCATCGATCGCCGCGTACTGGGCCGCCAAAACCACTTCGTAAAGCGCCTTCTGTTCCGGGCTGAACTTGCCGCTGACCGGGAAGGTGCGGGTGATGTCCGAGGCGTAGCATTCCAGCTCACAACCCGCGTCTATCAGCACCAGGTCGCCGTCTTTCAGCGGTGCCGCATTTTCGATGTAGTGCAGGATGCAGCCGTTGGCACCACCACCTACGATGGAGGGATAAGCGGTAGAGCGCGCACCATGCTCCATAAAAGCATGAATCAGTTCAGCTTCAAGATTGTACTCATACCCACCCTGGCGAGCCCGCTTCATGGCCCGGCAGTGGGCCTCGGCACTGATCTGGCCGGCCTTTGCCATCACCTTGATTTCGGCAGCACTCTTGTACAGCCGCATATCATGCAGCAGATGCTCCAGCGCCACCAGCTCCCCAGGGGGGTGCGCTCCGGAACGAACCTTGCTGCGAATCACCTTGAGCCAGTCCATCACCCGGTTATCGAATGCCGGATCCTTGCCCAGCGGATAGTAGACCCGGCTGCGGCCTTCAATCATGCCGGGCAGAATATCGTCGATATCTGCAATGGGGAAAGCATCGTCGAAGCCGTAACGTTCGATGGCGCCCTCAGGGCCCACCAGAAAGCCATCCCAGAGCTCTTTCTCCGGGTTCCGCTCCTTGCAGAACAGCACCGCCTCACCGTGCTCGCGGCCTGGAATCAGGGCCAACACCGCTTCGGGCTCGCCGAAGCCGGTCAGATACTGAAAATCGCTGTCCTGACGAAACGGGTGTAACACATCGCGGTTACGCACCCGCTCCGGCGCCGCTGGCAGAATAGCGATGCTGTCCGGGGCCATCCGGTCCATCAACTTGCGACGGCGCTCGGCAAACTCTTTCACGGGAATGGTCACAGCCATGATAGCTCCTGATCAGTGCAGGGTGGGCGAATCGCCTGCCGGCTTCTCCGGCTCGTTGAACTCGGTGAACACCGCCAGCGCGCCAAGGCGCACGTACTCGGTAATTTCAAGCAGTTGCTGTTCACTTTCGTCGTCGGATTCTTCGTCCTCCGACAGCTGGCTGATGGCCACCATATCCTCGATCAGCTCCCGGATCTCATCCGGAGCCTGGCCAAGGGAAGCGCCCGCCGCCAGCGCCATGCCTTCCAGAAATCCTCGAACCCAGGCCACCAGGGCTTCCAGTCGTTGTTCGATGGCATAGTCGTCATCTGGCAATAACGGCTGAAAACTCATGTCGGTGGACTGCAATTGCTTGAGCGTTTTGCCGTAGGCGTTGTTCATAAAAGGGGCGAGGTCATCCGACTCTTCAGCCGCTTCATCAGCCAGCCCCATGTGTTCGCAAACCATGGCCAGCCACTCAGGCTCGTCAATACGGGAGCCTGCCGCCAGCCGGCCACAGAGCACGCCATGCAGCTCAGAGGGGTGGCTGAACGCCTTGTGTGCGGTAAACACGTTAGCCCAGCGTTCAAATTCAGCCGCACGGGCGGCGGAGGTATCGGTTTCGGACATGAAGCTGCCGTTTCCTTAAATCGGTGGTGTACGTTCAGATACGCGCCGGGGCGGTGCCCCGACGAATACCGTATCCTAGCATTCTGGGGAAATCCTGGCACGAATACCCGGGCAGACGGGGTTGCTTTTATCTTCACGCCAGACAAAAATGTTATAACATATCAAATATGGACAGGATGACCCGATGCGCAGAAACGTTACGCCTCTCATGACCGTGGCACTGGCAAGCGCCGTACTGGCTCCGCTGACCGCGGGCGCGGCCAACAACCCCAGCGCCCATCAACATGGCCATGCGGAACTCCAGGTAGCCATAGACGCCAACACCGCCGATGTCTTTGTTCGCTCACCCGCATACAATCTGCTTGGCTTCGAGCACGAGCCACGCACAGAGCAACAGCATCAGCAACTGGCGGATCTGGAGCAGTGGCTGATGTCGACCCCTCTGATTAACACTGAGGATGGCAACTGCAACGTGGAAGATGCCAGCTTTCACAGCTCGTGGCCCGAGGCGCCCCGTCATCACAGTGACCATGCGCACGAACACCATGACCACGATCACGAGGACGGGCAAGCAAACGACCACAGCGATATCGAGATTACCCAATCACTGACCTGCGACGGACTTGCCGATCACCGGACACTGGCCACACCGCTGGTGAAGCACTTTCCGGCACTGGAGCACCTGGATGTTCAGTGGATCGGCCCTGAAGGCCAGGGCGCCACAAGACTGGAAGCCGGCAACCAGCAATTCCGGATTGGCCGCTGACCCGTTACTCGGTGTAAGGTTCTACCGACTGCGCCACCATGGAATAGGAGGAGGTGCCGAGATCATTCTCGGTTCGCTCAATCACCAGTTCCCCCTCGATCCAGACCGGGTCGTATAGAGCCTCCAGGGTAAACCCTTCATGGTATTTTACGTGGATGATCTGGTTTGGGGGTGGTGGCGGCACATGGATGCAGGCGCCGTAGTAGGGCACCAGGAAGAACTCGAGAATGCGCATATCGTCCGTGGTTTTCAGAGGTACCACGAAGCCCGGAATCCGGCCCTCGACGTTGCCCATTTCCGGAACCACCCGCCCGGTCATGATTTCGTCCGGCAACAGGGGCGGGCCATCGCCCTCATGTTCGATTTCCGGCATAGTCTCGAGCAGCGCCAGATCTTCCGCAGGCATTAACTCAAGCCAGTCGATCTCCCGGGGCTCGGCACGGACCGCCAGGGAAACCAATAACAACAAGCCCAGTCCAAGGCAGGCAAGCGACTTGCGGGCCAGAACATCAGTGAACATCAACACGGGTTCTCCAAAAAACCAGATCAGCAACCGGCGCCATCATACAACGGCGAGCACGATACGGATATGAACAGC